>Ga0182030_10007266_pt1 | contig 23144 bp, 16 predicted proteins | sample 812S3MmetaG_FD_121299 | JGI IMG/M metagenome (GOLD analysis project Ga0182030, IMG submission 121299) | Permafrost microbial communities from Stordalen Mire, Sweden - 812S3M metaG (Illumina Assembly) | ecosystem: Environmental > Terrestrial > Soil > Wetlands > Permafrost | place: Sweden...
CGCTCACCCCTAGGGATGTACCCTGTGCGTTGGAACCTCGGTTCCTTCCCATGCGCGCACGCTGACTCTCACCCTTCCCGTCCGGAAGCCTTGTGAAGGAGGTCAGCTCATGGCGCACGCAAAGGGCGTGCTGGTCGCGCGCAACATCAGCAGGTCCTATGGAGAGCTCGACGTGCTCGATGGCTTCTCGCTGACTGTGTCTGGCGGTAGCCGCATCGGTGTCGTCGGGCCCAACGGGGTCGGCAAGTCCACGCTGTTGCGGGTCCTGGCGGGCCTCGATGCGCCCGACGAGGGTGTCGTCAGCCGCGAGCCCGCGGGCTTGCGGGTCGGCTATCTGGGCCAGGAGAGCGCGAACGCCGGGGGCTCGCCCGGGGAGGCCGCGCGGGCGCGACTGCAGGCGCTGCTCGCCGAGGCTCCCGAGGTGCTGCTGCTGGACGAGCCGACGAACAACCTCGACGTGGACGGACTGGCCTATCTGGAGCGGGTGCTGCAGGAGCACGACGGCGGCGTCGTGGCCGTCTCCCACGACCGCAGCTTTCTGGAGCGGATGACATCGATCGTGGAGTTCGAGGCGGATACGCGCCGCGTTCGCACCTATGCGGGTGGCTGGGGCGCCTTCGCCCGCGAGCGGCGCGTGCGCCTGGAGCGCCACAGACAGGCCTACGGCAGCTATGTGGCAGAGGCCGAGCGGGTGGAGGAGCAGGCGCGACGGATGCGCCGCTGGCAGGAGCGCGGCTACGGTCAGGGCCGCAAAAAGAAGAAGGGCAGGGATCTGGCCAAGGCGATCGAGATGCGGCGCAACCGCGTCGAGCAGGTCGAGAAGCCGTGGTCCTCGTGGCAGTTGCAGCTCACGTTCGCGAGCGGCAGGCGGGGCGGAGATACCGCCGTGCGGCTCGAGCAGGCGGTGCTCGAGCGCGACGGATTCCGCCTCGGCCCGATCGACCTGCAGGTGGGCAATGCTGAGCGCATCGCCGTGCTCGGCGCCAATGGGGCGGGCAAGACGACGCTGCTCAGGGCGCTGCTGGGGGAGCTGCCGCTGAGCTGTGGCACCCGCTGGGTCGGGCCGGGCACCGTGCTCGGCACCCTCCCGCAGGGGCCGGGGCCGTTCTGCACCCCTGCGAGCCTGCTCGACGCCTTCACCGAGTGCTCCGGCCTGCCGGTTCAGCAGGCGCGCTCGCTGCTGGCCAAGTTCAGCCTGGGTGGGGAGGACGTGAGGCGCCCGGGCAGCTCGCTCTCGCCGGGCGAGCGCAGCCGCGCGGTCCTTGCGCTGCTCGCCGCCAAGGGCGCCAACACCCTGATCCTCGACGAGCCGACCAACAACCTCGATCTCGAGTCGATCGAGCAGCTGGAGGCCGCGCTGGAGGCCTTCGATGGGGCCGTAGTGCTCGTGACCCACGACCGTCGCTTCCTCGAAGCGTTCGCTCCCGGCCGCCGCATCGAGCTTGCATGACCGGTGCCTCAGGCGATCAGGCGCTCAGTCGCCGCGCGGCGACCACTGGAACGTGCGCGCCGCGACCAGCAGCGCGGCTGCGCCCCACGCGAGAATCACCAGCAGGTCGGTGACGGCGATGCCGGTCCCGTGTGTCTGGGTGATCGTTCCGCGCAGCGCCTGCGCGAGGTGGCGAATGGGGAAGACCGTGGCGATGTCGCGCAGCACCGTGGGGATCTGGTGTTCGGGGACGAAAACACCAGAGATGAAGTAGAGGGGCAGCACGGTGATGTTGATGGCGGGAGCTGCGGCTTCGGCGTTTGAGATCCGCGTGGAGACGGCGAACGCTATGCACGAGAACGACGCGGCGCCGAGGATCACGGACAGGACGAGCCCCACCATCGTCGACCCGGGCACGCGCACGTCGTAGAGCAGCTTGCCCATCAGCAGCAGCAGTGCCGATAGCGCGACGGCGACGACCACTCCCACCGCGGCGCGGCTGCCGATCACGATGCTCGCCGGCAGCGGCGTGCCGCGCAGCCGCTTGAACTCGCCGTTCTCGCGCTGCTCCACGATCGTCTGAGCGAGGTTGACGAACGTGGCGGAGATGACCCCGAGCGCCATGATGCCCGGCACATAGAAGGTTGTGATGCCGATGCTCCGGCCGTCCACGATCGTGCTGCCTTTGAAGATCGTCGCAAAGATGACCAGGAAGACGATGGGCATCAGCAGCGTGAAATAGCGCGACTGAGGGTTGCGCCAGAAGCGCGCGAGGTCCGAGCGGAACTGGTGCGCGAACAGGCCTCGGCGCTTCACTGCGGCTGCTCCTGCCCCTCGGTCAGCCGCAGATAGATCTCCTCGAGCGTCGGGCGCCCGACGGTCAGATCGCCGAGCGACTCGCCGCGGGCGAGCGCCCAGCCGCTGAGAGCGTGCAGCGAGCGCGCGGGCTCGGCCACGCTGAGATGGACGCGCCCGTCGGCGCGAACCTGCGAGAGGGACGCCAGCTCATCCGGCAGCTCGGCGATGGCTGCTCCCTCCGGCAGGCTGAAGGAGATGTCGCTCAGTGCATGGTCGCGTCCGCCGAGCGTTGCGGGCGTGCCTTCGGCGAGGATCTTCCCGGCGACGATCACCGCCACGTGGTCGGCGAGCGTCTGCGCCTCATCCATGTAGTGGGTGGTCAGGAAGATCGTCTTGCCGAGTTCGCGCAGGTCGGCGATGATCTCCCACGCGTGGTGGCGCGCGGAGGGGTCAAAGCCCGTGGTGGGCTCGTCGAGGAACACGAGCTCCGGATCTCCGATCAGCGCGAGCGCGACGTCAAGGCGGCGGAGCTGTCCGCCGGAGAGCTGGTTGGTGCGCGCGTCGCGCTTGTCGGCCAGTCCGACCAGATCGATGGTCTCGCTCGCGCCGCGCGGGCTGGGGTAGTAGCCCGCGTACAGCTCTACCAGCTCGCGCACGGTCAGCTCGGCGGGCATCGTGCACGACTGCAGCACGAGCCCGATCCGCGCCCGCCAGCGCCCGTCGCCCGCGGCCGGGTCCCGATCCAGGACGCTCACCTCGCCGGAGTCGCGCGGTCGGTATCCCTCCAGGATCTCGACCGTGGTCGTCTTGCCCGCGCCGTTTGGCCCGAGAAAGGCGAACACCTCCCCTCGGTGGACCTCGAGGTCGATCCCCCGCACGACCTCGTGCTCGCCGTAGGACTTGCGCAGGCCGGCGACTGCGATCACCGACGGCGCGCCGGATCTGGCTTCGGTCACGCTCAGGACCCTAGTCCTCGCGGGTCACACGATGCATTCTGCATGTAACTGCCGTTTGAGTGCTACCTTCAGTTTATGGCCGAGGCGGTAACGGATGCTCGTGGGCTCGGGTCGCGCCGCTGGTGGGCGCTGGGCGCGCTGAACCTGGCGGTCCTGGCCGTTGGCCTGGATGGAACCGTGCTGAGCGTCGCGCTGCCCACGCTCGCCGGCGCGCTGCACGCCTCGGAGTCAGACCTGCAGTGGTTCTCCTCCGGCTACCTGCTGGTGCTCGCCGCGTCGATGCTCCCGGCGAGCCTGCTGGGCGACCGCTACGGGCGCAAGAGGGTGCTGCTCGTCTCACTGGCGCTGTTTGCGGTCGGCTCGGCCGGGTGTGCGGCCGCGCCCTCCAGCGGCGCGTTCATCGCGGCTCGCGCGTTGCTGGGACTTGCGGGAGCCGGAATCATCGTCATGTCCCTGGCGGCGATCACCACGCTGTTCAGCGAGCAGGAGCGCCCGCGGGCGGTCGGGATCTGGGCGGGGGCGAACTTCCTCGCGTTGCCCATCGGCCCGATCCTCGGCGGCTGGATCCTGACCAACTACTGGTGGGGCTGGGTGTTCCTGCTGAACGTTCCCATCGCGCTGATCGGCCTGGCCGCGACGTCCCGGCTGCTGCCCGAGTCCCGCGCCGGCGAGCAGCACGCCGCCGACCTGGTCGGGGTGGCAACGTCGGTCGTGGGCATGGTCACGCTGGTCTACGGGCTGATCGAGGCCGGCGAGCACGGCTGGGGCTCTGCGGGCGCGCTGCTGGAGATCCTCGCGGGGCTGGTCGTCCTGGCCGGCTTCTTCGCATGGGAGCGCCGCCTCGGCCGTGCGCCGGCGGGGCGGCCGCTGGTCGATGTGCAGCTGTTTCGCTCGCGCTCCTACACCTGGGGCGTGATCCTCGCGGCGGTCGCCATCTTCGCAGTGATCGGCGTGCTGTTCACGATGCCGCAGTACTTCCAGGGCGTTGTGGGCACCGATGCGATGGGCTCCGGGCTGAGGCTCCTGCCGCTCATCGGCGGCCTGCTGGTGACCGCGGTCTCCGCCGACCGGATCGCTCGGGCGGTGGGGGCGAAGGTGACCGTGGCGCTCGGGTTCGCCGTGCTCGCCGCGGGCCTGCTGATCGGCACCAGAACGGGCGTGGGCTCCAGCGGCGCCTTCAACGCGGCGTGGATGGCCGTTGTCGGCATGGGCATGGGGCTGACGATGGCCACCACCGTCTCAGCCGCGCTGGTCGAGCTCTCCGAGGAGCAGAGCGCCGTGGGTGCGGCGGTGCTGCAGGCGATCAACAAGATACCCCTGGGAAGCGCGGTGCTCGGCAGCGTGCTCAGCGCGGCCTACCTCGCGCGCCTGCACCTGCAGGGGCTGGCGGCCCCGTTGGCGAGCGCGGTACGGCGCAGCATCTTCGGTGCGCTTGCCGTCGCCCACCAGCTCCACTCGCACCCGCTGCTGGCCTCGGCGCGCGGCGCGTTCGTGCACGGCATGGACCTCGCGCTGCTCGTCTCCGCCGGGGTGTGTCTGCTGGGCATGGCGCTGGCCGTGCTGTTCCTGCCGGCTGAGACCGCGTCGATGGCGGCGGCCGAGCCGCCGCTGCAGAAGGAGGTCGAGGTTGCCATCCCCGGCTGAGCAGCAGACGCCCGGGTTGCGCGAGCGCAAGAAGGCCAGGACCCGCGCGGCGATTCAGCAGCATGCGCTGCGGCTTTTCCGCGAGCAGGGCTACGCGGGCACGACCGTCGATCAGATCGCCGGCGCCGCCGAAGTGTCCCAGAGCACCTTCTTCCGCTACTTCCCCACCAAGGAGGACGTCGTCCTTTACGACGGCTACGACCCGCTGCTGATCGCCGCGTTCCACGCACAGCCTGCGCGGCTGCCTCCGATCGATGCCCTGCGCGGCGCGATGCAAGCGGTGCTCGGCCGGCTCCCCGCGGGCGAGCTACAGCTCGAGCGGGAGCGCGGCATGCTGATCTTCGCCGTCCCGGAGCTGCGCGCACGGTTCATGGACCAGTTCGCAGCCACCATCGCGATGCTCGCGCAGGCGCTCGCGGCACGCATCGGGCGCGATCCCGCGGACTTCGCCGTGCGCAACTTCGCCGGAGCCGTCATCGGGGTCGCGCTGGCAAGCACGCAGGCCATGGTCGACGAGCCCGATGCCGACTATCTGCAGCTCTTCGACGCCGGGCTCGCGCACCTGCAGGCCGGCCTGCCCGTGTGAGCCGGCGCCGTCGCGGCCGCGCCTGCTTAGGGAAGCCCCGCGGCGCGCGCCTCTGCAGGACTAGCGCAAGCCCGGGCGAAAGACGCCCAATGGCCCCGACCATTCCTGCCCGCATGCGCGGGCCGGCCGCTCTCCTGTGCGCCTGTGCGGCCGCGCTCGCTGTGCTCGCCGCGGCCCCGGCGCCAGCGCTGGCGGTGGAAGACACGCCGGCGATCACGCTGAAAGCCGAAGCTCCCGCCGAAGTGCTCTACGGAGCGCCCGACACGGTGACACTCACGGCGAGCAACCCCATCGCGCAGCCCTACGGCTACAACCTCAGCTTCCGCGCCGTTCTGCCCAAAGGCGTCAAATTCGAAAAAGGCTCCACCTCGTTCTCCAGCGGGTCAGGCGCCGAACCGAAGATCCTCGAAAACGAGCCTGCAGCAAACGAAACCACGCTGATCTGGCAGAACGTGGGGGACCTCTCGCCCTCCTCCAAGGACGCGCTGTCCTTCAGGGTGCTCCCCTCGACGGTGAGCCTGGCGGTCGGGCAGTCCATCAGGATCAGCGGCGGCGCCTACCTGACGATCCACCCGCGCTTCCTGCCCAAGTTCAACGCCGCCACCGGTGTGCCGGAAGGCCCATCCAGCGAATCCTTCACGGGAAGCGCCACCGGCCTGGCGGAAACCGAACTCACCGCGATCATCGTCGAGCAGGAAGAGGGTTCGCCGGAGGGCGAGATCCTGCGGGGCGTGCACGACCATCAGGTCGTCTACAAGCTCACCGTCAGCAACACCACGGTCAACTCCACCAAAGAAGCGATCATCGACGACTATCTGCCCGCGGACCTCGAGTTCCTCGGCTGCGGCGGCGCAAAAGAACAGGACCACACCACCGAAGCGCCCTCCAACCTCGGCAGCGCCGAAGAGTATCCCGGCTCGGGACCGATCAAAGTCGCCCCGCTCGGCGGGTGCAGCACCCCCAGCTTCGTGGAAACGCTGGAAACCGAACCGAACGGCGCCGGGCCCGAATCCAAAGGCGTCTACACGCACGTGCGCTGGAGTCTCGGCACGCTCGCGCCCGGGGAAAAACGGACCATCGAATTCACCGCCGCGGTGCCGCTGCGGGAAAACACGACCACCTGGGTCGAAGACGCCGTGCCGCTTCCCGCCGGCGATGAACAGGCTGCCAACCTCAACAACAACTCCGGCAAGGAGACCAAAGACGGCGAGGCCATCAACACCTACGCCAAGGCCAGCGGCAGGTATGAAGGGACCACGCCGGTGCAGAGCCACGACAAGCTCACGCGCGTGGCCAAGGACATCACCACCGAGAAGAGCGCAAACACCAAAGCGCTCGCCGAGGGACAGCTGACGCTGTGGACGATCCTCGTTCACTCCTCCGAGTACCGCTACAACACCGCCATCACCGTCACAGACACCGTTCCCAACGGCCTGTGCCCGATCGATGAAGCCGACACGGCCAAAAGCGCCGAATGCGAATGGAAGGGCAAAGCCGAAGAACTCGCCTCACCCGCCTTCTCCAAAGCCGTCGAAAACGCCAACGGAACCTGGACGCTCACGTGGGAACCCTCCGCGACCGCAGCGCTGACGAAGCTCACGCAGAACACCACCACCACGCTCACCTACGCCACCAGGACGCGCACGCACTACCAGTTCGAACACGCGCCCGCCGGGCCCGTGCTGGCGAACGACACGGTCACCAACGGCGTCATCGCCGCAGGCACCACCAACGTGGTCTGCGAAGGCGACACCGACTGCTCGGGCAAAGGCGAAGCGCCGATCTACCACGAACGGCCGCTCAGCGAACCGCTCTCGGACAACTCCAGCGCACAGCTCAGCGCGAGCGGCCCCACCATCGAAAAGCAGGTGGCCAGATCCGGCACCAACTGCCTCAGCGACGAATACACCAACGCAGTGCCCGTCTACCACCCCGGCGACCTCGTGTGCTGGCGCATCGAGGCGGCGTTCCCGCTCGAACTGGACACCCAGGGCCTCACGCTCACAGACTTCCTGCCGGCCGACGCGCTCTTCGAACCAGCCTTCAACGCGGGCAAAGGCGAAGCGCGGGGGCCGCACGACACCCTTGAAAAAACCGAATTCAACTCCTCTGAAGCGGCAACAGGCAAACCGGGTGGGGGGAGCCTCACATGGACGCTCCCGGAATCCGGCCACGTCAAAAGCGGCGCACAGGTCTTCGAACGCTACTACGCCACCACCGCCGAAGTGACCAAGAGCGCCAGCCAGGGCGAGCTCCAGGGAAACCTGCTCAAGTTCGCCAACAAAAACACCGAAGGCGAAACATTCCCGCTGCGTGCCGAAGCCGACTTCTCGCTCAGCTTCCCCTCTCTGAGCCTCACCAAGGACGTGGTCAAGCTCGGCGGGAGCAAAATCACGCCGACCACCAAAGCGACCGTCAAGGGCGGCGAAAAGGCGGAATTCGCGCTCACCGTCACCAACAACGGCTCGTTCGGGGCGTCGGGCGTCGAAGTCTGGGACGAACTGCCCTCCGGCATCACCTGCGCGGACATCGAAAGCATCTCCAACAAAGGCCTCTGCATCTCAGGGCGCATCAGCTGGGGTGAAACCGGTCTGGCCGAGGAAGAACTCAGCGTCGCCGCCAGCAGCAAAACGGAAGTCACCTTCGTGGTGGAAGTGCCCAAAACGGTGGGACCGTCCTCGAGCTTTGAAGACCATGCCGGCGTGATCAAGTACGAAAGCGCCACCAACACCAGCGGCAAATACCTCTACGTGCCGCTGGAAAACCTCGATGGCCTGCGCACGGCCGAAGAGAACGCCCCCGCCGCGAACGCCAGCGCCGACCTAACCACCGAAGCGGTCAAACTCGAAAAGGCCCACACCAGCTCCATCAACGAAGGCGCCGGCAAACCAAACGGGCTCAACCAGGCGACGATCGGCGAGGAAGTGCCCTTCACGATAACGGCCACCGTCCCCGCCGGCACCACCCTCGGCGGCAAGGCGAAACTGACCGACCCCGGCCTGCCCGGTGCCGAGCTCGCGCTCATCGCCGGCTCGGCCAAAGTGACGGTCGAAGGGCCGGACGCCAAAGAATTCGAAGTGACCGAAACGGGCGGCTCGCCGGCGGTCGTGTTCCCGGAAAACTACGAAGCGCCGACGGGATCGAACGTCGTCGTGAAGCTGACGTTCGCCACCCACGTGGCCAACACGCTTGCAAGCGTCCAGCCCGTGGAAGCTCAGAACACGACCAAGCTGGAATGGAAAAACCCCACCACGGGAACGCTCGCCACGCGCGAAGCCAAAAACGGGGTGCCCATCGTCGAGCCGAAAATTCGGCTCACCGAGAAAAACAACTTCGAAGGCAAAACGGTCGCCGGTGGACAGCTCGTCGAATACCAGCTGACGCTGGGCAACAGCGAAGGACGCAGCGCCGCCGATGAAAGCACGGTCGTGGACAATGTCGCCGCGGGTGTGACGCCGGCGAACAAAAAAGGCGAAGCCATCGCGGGAGGAGGGACGACCGAAGACGGCGGAATCTGGAACGAAGGCACCCGCACCATCACGTGGACGCTGCCCACGCTCGCAGCCGCCTCAGAACATGTGTTCACCTACTACGCCGTCGTGAACCCGCATCCCGTGTCGGGCAGCGAACTGAAGGACACGGCCGTGGCGAGCACCAAGAGCGCTCCCACGGGCGAATACCCGGAAGCGCGCACCGCGGCCAACGCGCCCGGCGCCGACAAACCGCCCTATGAAGCGTCGGCGCACAGCGAACTGAAGGTGATCGGCCCGACGCTCGCCAAGGAATCGGACAGCCCCAAAGCCACCATCGGGCATCAGATCACCTACACGCTGCAGGTGACGCTCCCCGCGCACGTGCTCGCCTACGACACAACGATCGTCGACACGCTGCCCGACACGCTCGACTTCGACCGCTACGTGAGCGCGACGTGCACAAGCGGCTGCCCGCCCGAAGCCGCGCCGACGGTTCAGACCTACAGGCCCGTCATAGCCGCCGCGAGCACAAAGGTCGCGTGGTCGCTGGGCGACCTGCCCGAAACCGGTGTCGCGCGCACCGAGACGATCACCTACGTGGCGAGCGTCCGCTCCACCCACCGCAGCGGCGGCGCCAAGATCACGGCGCCCACGACGATCCGCAACGAAGCCGAGCTCGGCTACGACGAGACCAACAAGATCGGCTTCGAAGAAGAAAAAATCCCAGCGCTCAGCGGCTTCGAAGAGACCTCCGGGCCCGTCGACGCGGAAACCGCCCTGGTGGAACCCGCCATCTCGCTGACCAAGGAAGCCTCCGTCTCCGGTGGCGGCTACAGCTCCTCCTCCTTCATCGTCACCGACGGCCAGTCGGTGTCCTACAAGCTGCTCGTCAAGAACACCGGCACCAGCCCCGCCTATGACGTGGCCGTCAAGGACAAGCCCTCGCACGCGCTCGTGGAAGTCGCGGCCACCAACAAAGAAGACGTCGTCAAGGAATGGACCAGCGGCGAAGACGAAATCCAGTGGCTCATCAAAGGTCCGCTGCCCGTGGGCGCGACCGTCGAACTCACCTACTCAGGCAAGCTCGCCGCCGTGGCCAAACTCCACCAGAACGAGCCGGTGGACAACGAAGCGGCGGCCCCCGCGTTCTTCGGCGCGAGCGAAGCCGAACGTGCCGCGGGCAACGAGAACTTTGCCAAAGAAGCGATCCTCTACCGCGAATACAGCGGCCCCGCGGCGGCCGTCGACGGCAAGGTCGTGCTGCCGGAAATCACCCTTGAAAAGACCACCGGGGGTGAATCGTTCCCGCACAGCGCCAACGCCGAAGTGCGCCAGCCGTTCAAATGGCGTGTCGTCGTCAAGAACGTCTCCGGCGTGGCGGCGAAGAACCTGACCGTCACCGACAACCTTCCCGCCAACTGGAGCTATGACCTCTCAAGCGCCTCGTTCACGCTCGGCGGCGCCAGCGAACCGGCGCAGAGCGGCTCGCTCGCGACCGGTCTCACGCTGACGTGGAACACAAGCATCGAACTCGCCGCCGGGCAGAGCACCGTCCTGACATACGAAGCCACGCCGAGCACCGAAGCGGCGAAAGACCCGGGAATCGGCGAAGCGCACCCGTCGATCAACAGCGCGCACGCCGCCGTCCAGGACGGCGCGGGCAACTCAGGGGATGAAACCGGACCCTTCGCCAGTGAAACCAAGACCGCCCAGGCGATCCTGCTGCTACCGGGGCTGCTCGTCACCAAGACGCCCGCCCACAGCGAAGTGGGGGCCGGCGAAGCTGACGAATTCACGATCACGATCGAAAATGCCGGCACGGGCATCGCGCGCGAAGTCATCGCCGTCGACACGCTCCCCGCGGGCATGACATACACACCGGGAAGCGCCACGGCCGAACCGTCGAGCGGATTCTCAGAGACAGGTCACACAGCGACCACGGTCACGTGGAAGATCGCGTCACTCGCCGTCGGCAAAAGCGTGAGGATCAAGGTGCCCGTTGGGACCGAAGACACGCTGGCGGGGACCCACCACCTCCTCAACAGCGTCGTCGTGCACTCCAACGAGCAGCCGACCCCGGTCGAAGCCACAGGCGAAGTCACCACGCACGCGGTCGCGGACCTCGTGGCCGGCAAGACGATCACCGAACCCGAAAAAGGCGCCCCCGCCACTCCCGGTGACGAGGCTGCCTACATGGTCACGGCGACCAACAAAGGCCCCTCCGTTGCGGCCTCGGTGAAGCTCGTGGACGTGCTGCCCGCAGGGCTCAGCTATGTCTCCACGGAACCCGGTTGCTCCCTAGAAGGCACCAGCACGGTCATCTGCGAAGCCGGCAACCTGGCGCCCGGCGAAACGGCCGGCTTCGCCATAGTCGTGCGCCTGGCCTCGGGGGACACGACCGCCATCACCAACCGTGTGAGCATCGAAAGCGCGACCGAAGACAGCAACAAACAGCCGACGGCCGAAGCCACGCTGCCGGTCTCACCGCTCGCGGATCTCAGCCTCGTCAAGAGCGACCTCGCGCCGGGCGACACGGTGCTCGACGGCAAAAATGCCACGTTTGCGCTTGTGGTCTCCAACGCCGGCCCAAGCGACGCCGCCTCGCCCCTGGTCACCGACACCCTCCCCACTGGTCTCAGCTTCATCTCCGCCAGCGGCGCCTCCTGCAAAGCGGCCGCGCAGGTCGTGACCTGCGAACTCGGGCCCGAACCGATGCCCGCCGGCACGGCGCGCACAGTCGACCTCACGGTCGCCGCCACCGAACCCGGGCAGTTCACCAACCTCGCCCAGGTGGAAAGCGCCACCGAAGACCCCACTCCTGAAAACAACCACTCGCAGGCGCCGCTCACCGTCCTCCCGGCGGCCGACCTGTCGATCGTGAAGACCGCCACCACCGAAACGGTCGCGGTGCCGGGCGGCACGATCTACGCGCTGCTCGTCAAGAACGCCGGGCCCAGTCCGGCGCTGAACGTCGAAGCGGTCGACGACCTTCCCAGCGGGGAGACCTACAGCGGCAACGAACCCGGCTGCTCGGCGGCGGGACAGGTGGTGACCTGCCTGCTCGGTGAACTCGCCGTCGGGGCGTCACGCGAAATCCACCTGCAGGTCAGCCTCGCCACTGCGCTTGCCGGGCAGACCGTCGAGAACGTGGCCTCGGTCAAGAGCACCACAGCCGACCCCGAACCAGCAAACAACCGCTCCGAAGCGCCCATCCACACCGGCGAATCCGCAGACGTGGGGATCATCAAGAGCGCGCCGGCGAGCATCGTGGGCGGTCAGCGGATCACCTGGACGCTGACGGCGAGCAACCATGGTCCCTCGACGGCCACCGCCGTCACCGTCGTCGATCCGCTTCCGGCCGGCACCGCCTACCTCAGCTCCAGCGCCTCCCAGGGCACCTGCGCATACAGCGCACCGGTGCTCACCTGCTCGATCGGCACGCTGGCAAGCGGCGCGGGAGCGACCGTGACGATCACCGCCGGCACAGCCACCACCCCGGGGACGATCACCAACACGGCGAGCATCAGCGCCACGCAGCCGGACCCCGAACCATCCAACAACTCCTCCACGGCGCGCACGACGGTGCTCGCCCAGCCGAAGCTGACGCTGCGCAAGCTCGTCAGGCAGAGGTCGGTCATCCCCGGGGGTGAACTGGACTACACGCTGATTCTCCGCAACGCGGGACCCGGCACAGCCCAGCAGCTGCTCACGTGTGACCGGCTGCCGGCGCTCACGCTGGTGCTCAGCCGCGGTGGGGGGCAGCTGGCCGGCGGGCGCATCTGCTTCCGTCTGGCGCACCTCGCGGCGGGAGCGGCTCACACCTACCGGCTTGCGCTGCGCGCGGACTCCACGGCGAGCGGGCGCGTGCTCAACCGCGCCACGCTGACGGGCGCGAACTTCAAGGAGGTGCGCGCCCAGGTCGCAACGCCCGTTTCCTCCAGTGGCGTGGAATCCTTCCGCGTTCACGGTGTCACCGGCTAGCCGGCAGGTGCTCGCAACGCGCAGAGCCGGCGCGGTACTCGCCGCGACCCTCGCGCTCTGCGCGGGGGCCGGCGCCCCCGCCGCCGGGGACACCGGCGAACCGGTGCCCGCCGCCAACGTCGCCGAACCGGCCCCGGCGGTGTACACCGCAGAACCGGCACCCGCGCTGAGCACCGCCGAACCGCCGCCGTCCGCTGGAACGCCAACGGCCGGAGAGGCGTGGGTCGCCACGGTGATCGCTCCGACCGACGCGCGCTCGCAGCCAAGCGTGCGCGCGCCACGGCTGGTGCAGGTCCCGGCCAGCACCCCGTGGGACACCCCGACGAAGCTGCTGGTGCTGCGCGCGGCACAGGACGCCGAAGGTGCCGAGTGGCTGCTGGTTCGCCTCGAAGAGCGCCCCAACGGACGCGAGGCCTGGATCTACGCCGACGACGCCGAGGTTGGCGCGGATCCATGGCGCGTCGATGTCTCGCGCGCACAGCGACGCATGCGCATCTACGAGCACGGAACCCTGCGGCGCGAATTCCCCGTCGTCGTCGGCAAGCCCTCCACGCCCACGCCCACCGGGCTGTTCGCGATCGCCGCCGAGCTGATGCAGCCCGACCCCAACGAATTCCTTGGGGCGTGGGTGATGCCGCTGACGGCGCACTCAAACGTGCTGCAGAGCTTCGAAGGCGGCGACGGGCAGATCGCGCTGCACGGACGCGGCGGCGAAAGCCTGAAAGACCCGCTGGGCAGCGCCCGCTCTCACGGTTGCGTGCGCCTGGCCAACGAATCGATCGGCTGGATCGCGCTGCACGTCCCCGTGGGGACGCCGGTGCTCATCAGCTGAGGGCCCGGAAGCGGGCGCGGCGCGCGACGCGCCGACGCGGCAACCGGCGGGTCGCCCGGCGCGGCTCGGCTAGCCTGTACGCAGGCCGCGGGGCTGGCACCCGTGCGCGCGCCGACGCGGTCTCTCCGTCTGGAATGCCCCTTGATCGGTCTCTCTTGACCCCCGCTCAACAGTCGTCCGAACGCCTCCACACGCCCGAGGCACCCAGCGGCGAGTCGCTGATTCTGCTGGAGAAGCTCTACCGGGCCGCACCCATCGGCCTGGGCTTCCTGGACACGGACCTGCGCTACCGCCGCGTCAACGAGCATCTGGCCGCCATCAACGGGCTTCCCGTCGATGAGCACATCGGCCAGAGTGTCGTGGAGGTGCTCGGAGAGCTCGGCGAGCAGCTGGAGCCGCTGCTTCGCGGCGTGCTCGCCGAGCGCGAGGCCGTGACGAACGAGGTTGCAGGGGAAACCGCGGCCGACCCCGGGGTGCTCCACCACTGGCAGGCCAGATACAGCCCCGTCGAGGTGGACGGGCGCGTCCTCGGGGTCGCTCTGGTCGTGGAGGACGTCAGCGCCCGCAAGCACAGCGAGGCGCGCGCGGAGTTCCTCGCACAGGCGGTCGGCCTGCTGGACTCCTCGCTGGACTTCCAGCAGACGCTGCGGAAGGTCGCCGGCCTGGCGGTGCCGGTGATCGCCGACTGGTGCTCGATCAGCATGATCAACGAGCGCGGGGCGATGTACCGGCTCGCGGTCGTGCATTCCGACCCCGCCAAGCACGCCCTGGCACAGGAGTTGATCGATCTGGAGGCGCTTCCGCTCGATGCGCCCGCCGGCGCGCCTGCCGCGATGCGCGAGTCCAGCACGCTGTTCGTCGAGGAGTACGGCGAGCAGCTGCTCGCCGAATCGCTGCAGGATCCGCACGCAAAGCGCATCATCGAATCGCTGGGGATCGGCTGCGCGATCAGCGTGCCTCTGATCGCCCGCGGACGGGTACTCGGCGCGATCAGCCTCGTCGGGGAGCGCCCGGGCCGCTTCACCGGCGAGGACGTGCAGCTCGCGGAGGAGCTCGCCACACGCGTGTCCATCCAAATCGACAACGCACGCCTGTTCACGCAGCTGAGCAGCGTTGCGCATACCCTTCAGGCCGGGCTGCTGCCACGCCAGCTGCCCAGGATCCCGCGCATGGAGCTGGCCGCGCGCTACCGGGCCGCCGGCGAGGTCAACGAGGTCGGCGGCGACTTCTACGACGTCTATCTGCGCGGCCCGGAGGAATGGCTGGTCGTGATGGGCGACGTGACGGGCAAAGGCGCGGAGGCTGCGGCCGCGACGGCGCTCGTGCGCTACACGCTGCGCGCGGCGGCGCAGCATCCGAGCTCACCCGGCGAACTGCTGGCCGAGCTGAACCGCTCGATGCTCGCCCAGCAGGCAAGCCATTGCACGGCGGTCGTGATGAGCGTGAAGGTCCCCGCCGCCGGCCCCGTGCAGGGTGTGGTGTCCCTCGCCGGGCATCCGCATCCGCTGCTGCGCAGAGAAGATGGCGAGAACGAGCCGTTCGGCGTGAGCGGCCTGCTGCTGGGCTGGACGCCAGAGGTCCGCTATACCGACGTGCCCTTCACGCTGGGCGAGGGCGACGCGCTGCTGCTCTACACCGACGGGCTGACCGACGCCGCCGCTCCGCGCACCTGGAGCGAGTCCCACCTCGGCTCGCTCGTTCGCAGCGCGCCCGCCGCGGATCTCGACGTGCTGCTCGCGGCGCTCGAGGGCGCCGCCGTCATCGAAGCGGGTGGCCGGCCGCGCGATGACATCGCGCTGCTGGCGATGCGCATGGCGCCCGGGTGAAGCGCCGGCTGCTGCATGTTGCGCTCCTCGCGCCGCTCGCGCTGGGCGGCTGCGGCGGCTCGGGCGGCAGCTCCAGCGCGCCCGGCTCGACCGTCGCCGGGCGGCCCTACGCTCGCGCGGTGCAGGCCGAGGTGCTGCGCTCGTGCGAGGCGGCTGCCGGAGGCGCAGGGGGCGCAGTTGCGTCCTGCCGGTGCGCGCTGCGCTACCTGGAGGCGCACGTGCCCCAGCGCACGCTGGAAGCCACCGAACAGGCGATACTGAAGGGGGAAGCGCGCGTGCCGCCGGCGGTGCGTGAAGCCGGCCGGGTCTGCCACGAGCGTTAGGGCAGGGTTCGAACAGATCGGCTTTGGGGCAAACTACCCAGCTTGAAACCCGCTAAGTGCGGGCAAAATAGAAGGATGGCCGGCCAGGGATGGGGCGAGGGAGCAGGGCTCGAGCTGGTACCCGACGCGCTGGTCGCCGTCAACGAGCTCGGCGAGATCGTGATCGCCAACGCCCGCGCGGAGCGCCTGTTCGGCTTCACCTCGCGGGAGCTGGTCGGCCGCCCCGTGGAGATGCTCCTGCCCGACCGCTACACCGCGGCGCACCGGGGCCACCGGCTGGAGTACTTCGCCGAGCCCAGCGATCGCCTGATGAACGCGGGCCGCGTCCTGCGCGGCTGCCGCAGCGACGGCAGCGAGTTCCGCGCCGAGGTCACGATCTGCGGCGGCGAGGTGGAGGGCACCGCTGTCGCGGTGGCGTCGATACGCGACGTCAGCCCGCGCGCGCGCCGGCGTCGCAGCAGCGCGCAGCTGGTCAGCGATGCCGAGCGCGAGCGCCTGCTAGCTCACGTCGAGCACGCCCGCCGTCTGGAGAGCCTCGGTGAGCTGGCGGGGGGCATAGCCCACGACTTCAACAATCTGCTCGCCGTGATCATCAACTACGCCGCGTTCGTGGCGGAGGACCTCGGCGGGCGCAAGCTCCCCCCCGGGGAGGAGGAGCTTCGCGCGACCCGCGCCGACGTGGAACAGATCAGCCTGGCGGCGGAGCAGGCGGCGCGCCTGACACATCAGCTGCTGACGTTCTCGCGCCGCGAGGCGGCCCACGCGGAGGTCGCCGACGTCAACGCGGCGGTTCGTGCTGTCGGGCAGCTTCTCAAGCGGGCACTGGGCGAGCACGTCGAGCTCCGCTACGAGCTGGCTGAGGACCTGAGACCGATCCTGATCGACATCGGCCAGCTCGAGGCGATGCTAGTGAACCTCACGGTCAACGCGCGCGATGCCATGCCCGACGGGGGAACCGTCACGATCGACACGGCCAACGTGCAGCTGGATGAGGACTACACCTCGCATCGGCCGGAGCTGTCCCCGGGCATGCACGTGCGCCTGAGGGTCAGCGACGACGGGCGCGGGATGTCCCGCCAGGTGGCCGAGCGCGCATTTGACCCGTTCTTCAGCACAAAGCCCTCCGGACGCGGCACCGGCCTGGGCCTGGCGACGGTCTACGGAATCGTGCAGCAGGCCTCGGGACGGGCGCGCATCTACTCCGAGGCGGGGGTGGGCACGACCTTCACCGCGCTGTTCCCGGCCACGGAGCAGGCCGCCGTGCCGCCCGCGCCCGTGGACCCCGCTCTGGCCCGCGGCGAAGGCACCATCCTGCTGGTCGAGGATGACGCCGCTCTGCGGGAGGTCTCACGGCGGATCCTCGCGGGTGCCGGTTACGCGATCATCGTGGCGTCCAACGGGCGCGAGGCGCTCGCCGCCGCCGAGGCGCACGCCGACCGGGTTGACCTCCTGCTGACCGACGTGGTCATGCCCGAGATGCAGGGTCGCACGCTCGCGCAGGAGATCGAGCGCCTGCAACCCGCGACACCGGTGATCTTCATGTCGGGCTTCGCCGAGTCGGTGCTGGACCTGAAAGGGGGTCTGCCGGAGGGTACGTCGTTGATCGAGAAGCCGTTCTCGAGTCCGAGCCTGCTGGGTGCCGTCAGCCGCGCGCTGAGCGGCGCCGCAGCTCGCCATTGAGCCCTACGGGCCGCTGGAGACGGTGAATGTCCACGTCGAGGAGTAGCTGCCGCTGACGGCATCGGACGGCATCGGACGGCATCGGACGGGATCGCGAGGCCGAGCGAGGGCGTCAGGGTGACCGGGCCCGCTCCCGTCTGTTCGGCCGCATCGAAGACCTTCACGGCGGCCGGGGCCGTGGCGGCGGCCGGGATCGTCAGCGGGTAGGCGATCGTGTTGGTGGGGACGATGCAGCTCCCCGTGCCGGCGAGGGCGCTGACGCCGGTCACGGTGCTCGCGCCGGCCGCCAGCGTGTGTCCCGCGGAGCTTTTGAACAGCGTGGAGGTCAGGTCCAGGTTCCAACCTGCGCCGCTGCCGGACTCGTCATCCACGCTCAGTGAAGCGGTCGTGCTGAGCGCCTGGTTTTTTCCGCTGAGTGTGTCGGTGGGCCAGCTGAGGGTGCTCGGCGGGGTGAGGTTCAGGCCGCCGCTGCGGCAGCCGAAGCTGTCGATGATCCCGCCCGAGCCCACCGCCCAGCCGAACCCTTCGTTGCTGAAGAAGGTCGCGCCCAGACTCTGCGTGGTGCCCGATGTCTGCGCGCTCCAGCTGGTCCCGCCGGTCGTGGCGATGATCCCCACATTGAGGTACTTCGCCGCCGTTCGGCTGGTCCGATTCGTTCCTGTGGAGCGAAGAGGAGGCCGAGCACCGGCGCGGAGGTCATTGCTGCGATGATCCCCGCCGGCAGGCTGGCGCCACGGTGTCGGCTCGGGCGCGAGGATGGGACGAGACAAGCGTGGAGAGAGGGCCAATCGAGGTGATCGTCGTCGATGACCACCTCGGGGTGCGCAAGGGTATCGAGCTGCTGTTGCGATCGGAGGGGTTGCGCGTGGCCGGCGTCGCGGGCACCCTTGAGGAGGCCCGCGCCCTGCTGGCGCGCCGCCGCCACGACGTGGCGCTGCTGGATCTGCATCTCGGCAGCGAAAGCGCCGTCGAGCTTGTGCGCGAACTGCTCGCGCGCGATCCCTCGGCTGCGATCGTGCTCTACACGGGCTTCACCGGCAGCGACTCCGGACTGGAGGACGCGGTCCAGGCGGGCGCGCGCGGCTTCGTGCTGAAGTCCTCGCCGGCGCCGCGGCTGATCGGGGCCATTCGCACCGTCGCCGCGGGCGGTCACTACGTCGATCCTGCCCTGGCGCCGCTGCTGGCTCCGGAGGCCGACGTTTCGCGGCTGGCGGCGCTGAGCGGTCGCGAGCGCGAGATCCTCGGTCTGCTCGCCGAGGGGCTGACGGGTCAGGGGATAGCCGAGCAACTGGCCCTCTCGCCCGAGACCGTCCGCACACACGTGCGCAACGCCACATCCAAGCTGGGCGCGCGGACCAGGGTCCAGGCCGTCGCGCTCGTCGTCAGGTCAAGGAGCCTCTAGCCCGCCTGGGTGGTTCGAACCCGCTCGATCTTCTCGAACGCTCCGCGCATCGCATCGAGCATGGTCGGATCGAACTGGGCGTCGCGCGCCTGCTCCATCATGTCAACGGCGATTGCCACCGGCATCGCGGGCCGGTAGACGCGGTCGCTGGTCAGCGCGTCGAACACGTCGGCGACGGCCGCTATCCGACCCTCCACGGGGATCGCCTCACCGCAGAGGCCGTGCGGGTAGCCGCCGCCGTCCCAGCGCTCGTGGTGGGTCAGCGCGACGTTGGCGGCGAGCTGCATGACCTCGGTGTCGGCGTCGCTGAGCAGCTCGTGACCGACCTCGGCGTGCGTCTTCATGACCTCGAACTCCTGGGCGGTGAGCCTGCCCGGCTTCAGCAGGATGCTGTCGGGGATCGCCACCTTGCCGATGTCGTGCAGCTCGCTGGCGAGGCCCAGTTGCTCGGCCCAGGTCTCAGAGAGCCCCAGCTGCAGTGCGATCAGCTCGCAATAGCGGCCCATGCGGATCATGTGCTTGCCCGTCTCGTCGTCGCGGACCTCGGCGAGGCGAACGAGCCGCCTGATGGCTTCGCCCTGGTAGGCCTCGACGATCGGCTCGAGCTCTGCCGCGGCGATGGCGCCGCGCATCGCGCCGAGCTGGCGACGCTCGGTACTGCCCTGCAGGCGCTCGACGCGTCGTCGTAGCTGCTCCTCCCGGCGGCGGCGGTGCAGCACGTTGACGACGTTGATCACCAGCTCGCCCGCGCGAACGGGCTTCACCATGTATCCGTAGGCGCCGAGCTCGATCGCGGTGCTCGCCAGGCTGAGGTCGTCCTCGCCGGTGACCATCAGTGCCGCCACATCGGGATGCTCGACGCGGAGGTGGCGGAGCAGGGCGATGCCGGATTCATCCGGAAGGTTGACGTCCAGCAGCGCCAGCTCGAAGCTGCCCTCGCTGAGCTTCTCGCGCGCCCCCTGAGCGTCGGGCGCGCTGGCGCAGCTGTATCCCTGCCGCTCCAGGGTGCGCTGGGTCCACGCACGCAGGTGCGGCTCGTCATCGACGATCAGCACCTGGCGCGAGCTGCCCTGGGCCACCGTGACGGTGGCCTCTGCGGCTTCCTCGCACTCCTCCTGCGGCAGCGCCCGCGCGAACCTCTCGCCACCGGCGTCGGGGAAGGACTCCAGCTCCCGGTCGACCGTGAGTGTGCCCATGGGTCTGCCCTCGGCGTCGAAGCACGCTCTCCAGCGCTCCTCCACCGCGAGCGCGCGCCCATCCTTGCTGTGGTGGACCAGCTCGCCTCGCCACTCGCCCGTCTGGGAGAGCGTTTCGAGTGAGCCCGCCGGCGGCGTGAGGAAGCCCGTCCTCAGCAGATCCCGCTTGTGCGCGCCGAGCGCCTCCGCGCGTGTGTAGCCGTATACGCGCTCGGCGGCCAGGTTCCAGGACACGACGCGACGGTCGTTGTCGAGGCCGATGACGGGATCGGGCAACAGGTCCAGCATCGAGAGCTCCACGGGATCGCCCAACCAGAACATCGTCATACGAGAATCCCACTATTCGGAACCCGTACCCATCCGTACGGACTACCGTCAGGCTGCACCGATCCGCGAGGGGCCGAACTCGCGCGGGGGGTAGGCCTCATGGCAGTGCCACGACCTGGGCGAGACCGCGGGTCCCGATCAAGGTCTTGCGGCTCGCCGACTGCGGCACGTGCGTGTAGGCGCTGAACACCGCCGCACGCGCGCCGTCGGGCGCTGGGAACGTCGCCGTGTAGCTGCCGTTTGCCGTCGGCCTGAACCTCGCCAGCGTGACGAGCCGGCCGCACAGCAGGCGCTGATGCACGATCACGGGGGCGGGCCGCCTTGCCAGCGGCGCTACAACCGTGCCGGAGATGGTCACGTGGCCGTTTGCGTACACGGCCGGGTTGAGGATGAGCCGGCGCGCCAGCGAGAGCACGACCGAGCGCACGTTGCCTATCTTGACGAAGTACTTGGCGCGGGCACGAGCGGAGTACGGCGGTAGCGGAGCGCTTGCGGTGAAGATGTCGTTGGAGCCCACCGTGACCGCGGCCACGACGGTTTTCTTGCCTTCCAGGTAGATCCGCGCCTTCTGGCCGGCATAGACTGCCCCATACACCGCCGCCCCACAGGAAATCTTCGGGACCGTCGAACACGGCAAAACGCTCGTCGGCTCCCCCACGGGCTGGATTGGCTACCCATATCCGACGTTCGCCTACCAGTGGAAGCAATGCAACACCGCGGGTGCTGAATGCGCAAACCTCAGCGGTGCGACGGCTCAGAGCTATGTCGTGACCGTGGCCAACGAGGGTCATACGCTGAAAGTGCTCGTAACGGCCACCAACAGTGTCGGTGTCTCCTCGGCGGAATCCAACCAGACGGTGGTCGTGAAATAGCCGTGGGCGCACGCTCGGGTGAACGGGCGGTGGCGCCGGAGCGTTGGGCCGGCGAGCGGCAGTGATCTGTCGGCGGAGAATGGCCGCCTTCGCGCCGGGCACGAACGTCCAGGAGCGCGCGACCGTCGGTGATCCCGCCCACCGCTGTCGGCGCGCCACGCGCCCTGTCGCCCTCTCGGGATCCTGGACCTGTGCGCCAGGCTAAGCCTCATAGACGATCGGCGAGGTGACGCCGGGCTACATCAATTCGGGGATGGGCAGCGTGACCGTCGTGGCCGAGAAACACCCATGAGCTTTTCGCTGCCAGACCACTGCTGCCCCCCCGGCAGAGGGTCGATGATGTTCAAGAACGTCATCGTCGGTGTGGGTGGGACGCAGAATGGGCGTGACGCCATCGCGCTGGCCGCTCCCGGGCACGGCCTGCACGTGCTCGCCGAGCAGCACGACGGCGACCTGCTGGTGGTGGGCTCCTGCTCTCGCTCGGTGGCCGGCCAGGCGATGCTCGGCAACGACACGCGCGCGGCACTCAACGGTGCCCTGTGCGCCGTCGCGATCGCCGCCCGCGGCTACGCGCAGAAGATGCCGATTGCCCGCATGGGCGTTGCCTACAACCGCTCGCGCGAGAGCGATAGTGCGCTCGGTAGCACCAACAACTTCCTCGAGCGCCGAGCCGGCTGCTCGCTGCTCGTGCCCACCCGTAGCCCGGCGTTCCCTGCTGGTCGGCGCTCACGAGCGCTCCGGCGGCCCAATGCTGCGGAAAACGCCGTGTGGCGCACGCAAAACTACGGTGAACGGCAGCTCCATTGGCGTCGTTAGAACAACAGATGGCAAACGTTCGCCTCACACACAACGCCGTCGTTGGCTTTCACCGGGCTCACTGCCCCGAGGACTCGATGAGAAGCGCCCACCTGCATCTGCTCGAGGCGTGCACTGATGCGTGGTATACGCAGGGGCCGCCGTCGTGGCTTCGCCGGATCGACCCCGCCACCGACGGCTACCTGGTCATCCACGGCGGCGGCGCGGTGCTGCCGGTGCGTAGCGGACGCGCGGTTGCATGCCTGACCAACCAGCAGGTTGGCGCGTGGATGGCCCAACCGCCCAAGTCACATCAAGGAGACCGCTAGCCCATGCCGGCCAAGACCAAGCACAGGAGCGCCAGCACAACCAGGCGTCCCGGGCGTCCCGCGACCCGGGGCTCCAGGGCTCCGGTGGCCGAACGCCACTCTGATCATGGTCACGGACGTCGCCTGCTCGAGGCCTTTGAGGCGTTGGAGGCGTTTCCGGCGTTGGCGGAGTCGCAGAAGCGGCTGTTGAGTGTTGTGGCGGGCGAGCATGTGGCCACGGCTGATGTGGTCTCGGCTGTCGAGTCGGATGTGGCGTTGCTGATCGCGGTGCTGCGTTTGGCCAATGCGGGTGATGGGCGCGGGCGCGTCGAGAGTGCGGTCTCGGCGGTTGAGCTGTTGCGCCCGTTGACGGTGCAGGCGTTGGCCGAGCGGGTACGGACGTTTGATTTCTTTGAGCGCGCGAGCGTGTGGGATTCCGCGCCGGAACGGTTCCGGTTGCATGCGCTTGCCACCCAGCACGCGGCGGATCGTGTCGCGGTCGAGGTTGGTTATGAGAACCGTGACCGTCTGACGGTCACGAGCCTTTTGCATGACATCGGCAAGCTCGTGTTGATTCATGCCTACCCTGGTTATCCCGCGCAGGTGCACCGGGGTGCGCGCACGCCCGAGGAGCGCATTCATCAGGAGCGCCGCGAGCTCGGTGTCGATCACGCGCTGGTGGGCGGTGTGTTGATCCGCCGCTGGGGGTTGCCCGC
>Ga0182030_10007268_pt1 | contig 23141 bp, 25 predicted proteins | sample 812S3MmetaG_FD_121299 | JGI IMG/M metagenome (GOLD analysis project Ga0182030, IMG submission 121299) | Permafrost microbial communities from Stordalen Mire, Sweden - 812S3M metaG (Illumina Assembly) | ecosystem: Environmental > Terrestrial > Soil > Wetlands > Permafrost | place: Sweden...
AGAAGACCCGGTCCCACGACAATGTCATAGCTGCGGTTGTCGAGGCCGACGCGGATTCGGTCGGATGGCAGGCTATTCATGTCCGTGCACCGCAATGACTATTCAGCGCTTGCAGCACTGCTTCGACCGTGTTTTCAACGGGGCCATGCAAGCTGTCGACCGTCAGGTGCGCCTCGGCATAGATTGGATAACGCAGCGCCATCAGTTCGGCCAATTTGGCCGCTCGGTCGACCCCTTGTAGCAGCGGACGCTTTTGCGAACGGCCAGTCCGCGCTACCAGAGTGTCTAGGTCGGCGCGGAGCCAGACGGTGATGCCATGTTTGCTGATCGTTTCGCGAGTGATGGGGTCCACGAACGCCCCGCCGCCGGTTGCGATAACAGCAAGCGGTCCGCGGACCAATCGGGTAATCATTCGCCGCTCGCCTTCGCGGAACGCAGGCTCTCCGATCTGGGCAAAAAGTTCGGCGACAGTCTTGCCGGTTTCGGTTTCAATCTCGATATCGGTGTCCAGGAACGGCAGTCCCAGTCTATCGGCCAATTTGCGGCCCACGCGCGTCTTTCCCGCCCCCATCAAACCGACCAGAACGACGGGGCGATCGAGGTTAAGATGCTCCGCTGTGACCGACTCGGCGCGGGGCTGTATTGTTTGACTGAGCGACACGGCGCTGTTTATCACAAAGCCGTCCGCGATTGGCAATTGGCCGGGTACATATGAAGATCGTTCTTATCACTGCCGCCGCCATAGTGGCACTCGTCGTCGTGGTTCTGATCGTGCTGGGAAGCGTTGATATTCCTGCGCCGTCCGGTCAGATCGAAAAGCCGATTCCGGCCGACCGCCTGATCCATTAATAGATACCGACCTATGCGTTTAGTCCCGATATTGGCGTTGGCGCTGCTGTTGCCTCTGACAACTGCCTCCGCTCAGTTTTGGGCGCGGCCGGCTGGTGCAGCGGCGCCTGATCAGGCGCGTGCCAACCCTCCCGAGACTGAACCTGAACCTGAACCGCAGAGCGAGCCATCGGCCCCGCAGGAAGCGCTGCCGCAGAAAAGCACCGCTAGCGATGCTGAGGTGCCCCGCAGTTCCGCGCCTCCCGGACTAGCAAGCTCGCTCGGTGGATCAGGTGACACTGGGATCGATTCTATCGGCATACTGCCGGCGAGAGACACCGATTTCGAGCGGACGACCTGGCGTTACACTGGCTTTGCAGCCGTAGCCGATTTATTGGAGCGCCTGCCCGATCGAATTGATTCGGCCGCCGAACATGAATTGGCGAAAAACCTTCTGGTCAGCATCGCCGATGCGCCATCCGGCGACGACGGGGGCAGCCGTCTGCTGGAGCTCAGGGTTCGCAAGCTGCTCGCGATGGGCAATATTTCGGATGCCGCCGCCTTGGCCCGGGCCGCGCCCGGGTTACCCGACAATGCCGCTCTGGCACATGCTGAGGTCGAGGCTGAGCTGTTAGCCGGCCAACTCGAGGCCGCTTGCATCGATATGCGCTCCTTTGCGGCAATACTGACCGATCCCGCAAGTCAGAACGCGCTGATTTTATGCCGTGAAAACGCGGGCGAGACGATCGAAGGCGGTCCACCGCCGCTGGATATTCAGTCGCTCGGCGCGGCCGCCCGGATATCGGGGACTCCTTTGTCAGCTGACCCCCAATCTTCACCTCCCGCTCGGCTGGTCTCAGCGGCGATGGACCCCCAGAATGATCCCGCTTTACGGCTTGAAACAGCCTTCGCCGCCGGGCGGGCGAGCGCGCTTTATGGAGAGTTTCTGGCCAAATTATTTGCCTCTTCTCCCCCAGGCGGCTTGCCCGCCGACGGCGGTGCACCGGCGAACGGGGCCGCAGCAGCGGCTCTATACCAAGCCATCGCGCAAGAAGGACCTGTCGATCAGAAGCTGGGCTTGGCAGAACGCGGTCTTCTGTCGCCTGATGGCGTATCCGACAAGATCGGCGTCGCAATGGTTTCCCCCTTGCGGAGTTTTCAGCCGGTTCCTGAATTGGGTCCTTTGGCCCAGCGGTTCGCGATTTTGTTCTACACTGTGGGGGACACCGAAGCGGCAGCCCCTTGGGCGGAACTTGCCGACGCGAACGGGAGTGCAGCGCAGCTTTGGCCATACCGCGTACTGCTAAAACAGGCGGACGTCATGGGTATCGGCGATTGGGAACAGGGGTCCGGATTGGATGCCCCGCACATTGCCCGAATATTGACCGTACTTTCTGCCTTCGGTGTGACTTCGCCGCCATCAGATAGCGCGCGGGTGAATGGCGATGACAGACCGGAGGCACCCTTCGGCGACTTACTGGCGATGGATAAATCCGCGCGCGATCTTCACGTCGGTGAGACAGTGTTGCGCGCGCTCTCGGTACTGGGCATCGAGGGACCAGCGCGGGCCCATCCGCTCAGTCTACGCCGCGCCCTTAGCGACCTGGATCAGGTCAGCCTGCACAGTGAAGCCCGTGCTCTGGCCTTTGAAGCCATAACCGCAGCCCTATTCGACGGCAGACCGGCACCTAGTACAACAGCAGTGCCGGGCTCATCTATCGGTGGAAATAATGGGCCGGGGCCGTAAACCGAAACTCCGCCCCCCGCTTTCTCCCGGGGTCGACGCATTCCTGGACATGCTGCTGGGGGAGCGCGGCGTTGCCGTCAACACCTGTGCCGCCTATTCAGCCGACCTGGCCGACCTGAGCGTATTCCTGAAGCCTCTCGGCATCCAGGCCGAAGATGCAACAACCGATCAGCTTCGCGCCTATTTTGCGGCTCTTCACGGTAGCGGGACCGCCGCCGCACCGCGTACCGCTGGTCGGCGACTGTCGGCCTTCCGCCAATTCTATCGTTTCCTGCTGTCTGAGGGGCGGCGGCAAGATGATCCCTCCTCTGCGCTTGATGCTCCGAAGCTGGGCCGCCCCTTGCCCAAGCTGTTGTCTGAGGACGAAGTCGCAAGCCTCATAACGCCGATCCAGAACGCAATGTCGGAAGGGGCAGTAGCTGACCCTCAAGAACTTCGTTTCGCGGTGTTGATCGAGTTGCTCTATGGGAGCGGTCTGCGCGTGTCCGAATTGGTCGGCTTGCCGCTCAGCGCGATGGGGCGTGATGGACGCATACTGGCCGTGCGCGGCAAGGGCGGAAAGGACAGGCTGGTGCCGGTTTCCGAGCCGGCGCGTGCGGCACTGGCTGCCTATCTTGCGAATCGCCGCTATTTTGTGGCTGGTGGCGGACCGTCGCCTTGGCTCTTTCCCTCGAAAAGCTCTCGCCTCGGCTATCTGACTCGACAGCGCTTCGCACAGCTGTTGAAGGAACGCGCTTTGTCCGCGGGGCTCGATCCTGAGCGGGTCAGCCCGCATGTGCTGCGCCACGCCTTTGCGACGCATCTGCTGGACCATGGGGCCGATTTGCGCGCAGTGCAAAAAATGCTCGGTCATGCCGATATCGCCACAACCGAAATCTACACTCACGTGGCGGGCGAGCGCCTGCAACGCGTGGTCCGAGCTCACCATCCCCTGTCGAAACGGAAAAGCGAGAATTAGAACGACGTTTGCCCTATTCCAGTCGGGTATACAGGCAGCTGGCCTGCCATCGAAAAGATGCGCTTAGTGCTTGCTTGCCCGCTTTTCGATCGCCGCCAGCAATATGCACAGTGCGATGCCTTCTGAGGCGGTCCGCACATCCTCGAGTGAAGGGAATGACGGGGCAAGCCGCAAGGTGCGGTCATGCGGATCGCGTCCATGCGGCCAGGTCGCGCCGGCGGGCGTGAGGGCAAGCCCTGCCGCCTTGGCCAAGACCACGACGCGCTCGGCTGTACCCTCCATGGCGTCGACGCTGACGAAATAGCCTCCGTCGGGTCGGGTCCACCGCGCTACACCAGTACCGCTCAAGCGTTCGTCGAGCGCCTGAAGCACTGCTGCAAACTTTGGCGCCAGCAAGGCCCGGTGTTTTTCCATATGCGCGGTCAGTCCGGCATCGTCCTTCAGGAATCTCACATGTCGGATTTGGTTGAGTTTGTCCGGTCCGATCGTGCGTTTCCCCGCGCGGGCGAGGTACCAGGCCACGTTGGCGGCCGACGAGGCGAAGAATGCCAGCCCTGCTCCGGCAAAAGTGATCTTTGATGTTGAGGCGAAGACAAAAGCCCGGTCTGGGTTCCCAGCCTGTTCGCACAGATCGAGAATATTGGCGATTTCAGTCCGTTTCTCGCTCAGGTGATGGACGGCATAGGCATTGTCCCAGAACAAGCGGAAGTCGGGTTCGGCCGTCTTCATATTGGCCAGACGACGCACTGTCTCGTCTGAGTATACTTCGCCCGTCGGGTTGGCATATTTCGGCACGCACCACATGCCTTTGACCCCCGGGTCGCTGGCCAGCAATTCGACAACGTCCATGTCGGGCCCCTGCCCGGTTAGCGGTACGGGTATCATGCGGATGCCGTATTCCTCGCAGATCGCGAAATGACGGTCATAGCCCGGAACTGGGCATAGGAAGGCCGGACTGGTTTCCTTCGACCAAGGACGAACCGATCCGGGAACGCCTTTGAGCAAGGCCCAGACAATCGAATCATGCATCATTGCGAGGCTGGCGTTGTTGCCGACGACAATTCGCTCCGGTGCGGCTCCCATCAGCCCAGAAAATAGCGCGCGTGCTTCGGCCAACCCCTGGATTCCGCCGTAATTGCGTCCATCCTCGCGGGCGTCGCTGAAATAATCGCCATTGCCGGGCAGCGTGAGCAGACCGTTGGCAAGGTTCAGCTGTTCGGGCGCAGGTTTGCCGCGGGTCATGTCCAATTTAAGCCCGCGTTGGCGGAAGGCGTCATATTCCGCCTGGACCTGGTCGCGCAGGATTTGGAGTTGGTCGCTGGACAGATCGGAAATCACGCTGATGCTCCTCGGAATCGCTCGGCCTATTAGTGAGGCTGTGTTTCATACAGCCTCACTAAACAATTTTGTAGAGCAGCGAAAACACGAAGTATTTTTTGATTGTAAAGCTAGTTCGATAAAATTTCGATAAATCGAATCAGTACTTTAGTGTGGCTTTTTAGCGCGTTACTTTCCATTTAGTCTCGAACCTATTATTATATAATGGTGATTGCCAAGTGCCTTATATAGGGGGCTGAATATGGGCAAAACAATTTTGGGTCCGGGTTTACAAAGCTTCGTGTTATAGAAGGTTACATGTCCGAACACACAACGCCCAGGCCAAGCAGCCAAACGGCAAGGGTCAGAGAAGAGGCCTTCTGCCAAGCCTGCGGCTGGCCTGTGATTTTCGCATTCTGTAACGACGGAATGGCGCGCACGGCTCCATATTCCGGCTGGGACAATTGGATATATTGCTCCAATAAGACCTGCCAGCATCACCAAGGCGAAGGCATATTCCACAACATGCCCGACTGGATCAAAACGACCGGCGGGCATTGAATAATTAGAGCCGCTTCCCCATTGGTTTGCTAACGGGGCTCTACGGTTATCTGCATCGGTTTTGGCGCTGCAGCATGTCTATGATATAGACAATGACATCCCTTACCATCATTGCAGAGACCATGGACACGACGATTAACGCATCCAGCGCAATTTCCATTTCCGGCGTGATGAATCCGGGGTTTGAAACCATTCTGACCCCGCAAGCCGTGTCATTTATTGCGGATTTGGAGCGACGCTTCGGCGCGGATCGTCGCCGTCTCCTGGAAGATCGGGTGGATCGCCAAAAGCAATTGGATGCCGGTAAGAAGCCGAGTTTTCTGAACGAAACCAAACAGATTCGCGATCGCAACTGGAAAATCGCCCCCCTGCCCGAGGATCTTAAGGATCGTCGGGTCGAAATCACCGGGCCGGTCGATCGCAAAATGATCATCAACGCGCTGAATTCGGGCGCGAAGCTGTTTATGGCTGATTTCGAAGACTCCAACACGCCGAGCTGGACCAATCAGATTGAGGGCCAGATCAACCTTAAAGATGCGATACGCCGTACGATAACCTTCGATGATTTGGCATCGGGCAAGCATTACGAACTGAACAAGGAGGTCGCCGTCCTAAAGGTTCGCCCACGCGGTTGGCATCTTGAGGAACGGCACGTGACCATCGACGGCAAGCCAATGTCGGGCAGCCTGTTCGATTTCGGGCTTTATGCCTTCCACAATGCTCAAGAGCTGCTCTCGCGGGGCAGCGGCCCCTATTTCTATCTGCCGAAGATGGAATCCTATCGCGAGGCACGGCTTTGGAATGAGGTTTTCTGCCACACTGAGCTGACCCTCGGCATACCGCGCGGTTCGATCAAGGCGACCTGCCTGATCGAAACCATTCTTGCCGCCTTCGAAATGGACGAAATCCTCTATGAGCTGAAGGACCATTCAGCCGGTCTCAATTGCGGACGCTGGGACTACATCTTCAGCTTTATCAAGAAGTTCCAAGGCGACAAGAACGCAATCCTGCCGGACCGCGCGACGGTCACAATGACCACCCATTTCCTGCGCTCCTACAGCCTTTTGGCCATTAAGACCTGCCATCGGCGCGGTGCCCCGGCCATCGGTGGTATGGCGGCGCTGATTCCGATCAAGGATGATCCTGCGGCCAATGAAAAGGCGATGAATGCGGTTAAGGCCGATAAGGAACGCGAATCGTCTGACGGTCATGACGGCACTTGGGTTGCCCATCCGGGCCTCGTGCCTCTGGCTCGGGAGATATTCGACCGGAATATGCCTGAACCGAATCAGATCAGTCGGTTGCTCGAGGATGTAAGCATCACGGCCCAAGATTTGCTGGTTGTTCCCCCGGGTGAACGTACCGAGACGGGCTTGCGGACGAATGTCGCCGTCGCCATTGGTTATCTTGAGGCTTGGCTGCGCGGCATCGGTTGTGTGCCACTGTTCAATCTTATGGAAGATGCCGCCACGGCAGAGATCAGCCGGGCGCAACTTTGGCAGTGGGAGCGCTATGCGGTGACCTTGTCTGATGGCCGAACGGTAGACAAAGCGTTGGTCGATGTGACAATCGACGATGAACTCGCCAAATGGAGTGACCGAGTCGGAATGGAGCGCTATAAGTCTGGCCGCTTTGCAGATGCTGCCAAAATGCTCCGTACACTTGTGCATGGAGAAAGCTTCGTGGAATTTCTGACCTTGCCGGCCTATGATTTTATAATCGCTGAAGGCGCTTGATTCATGTTGCCCGCGCTTGATTTCGAGAAGCCGATTGTCGAACTGGAGGGCAAGCTCAATGAGCTGCGCAGCATCTCCAGCAGTGACATCAACCTGTCCGACGAGGTCGAAAAGCTTGAGACCCGCCTCGATAAGCTTATCAAGGCGGTTTATTCCAAGCTGACGGGCGCGCAGAAGGTTCAGGTCGCCCGCCACCCGGGAAGACCCCGAACCAGCGATTATGTTGCCGGCCTGTTCACCGAGTTTACACCGCTGGCGGGTGATCGTCGCTTCTCGGAGGATTTGGCGCTCATCAGCGGCATCGGCCGCTTTCGCGGCCGGTCCTGTATCATTTTGGGCCACGAACGCGGCCACGATACCGACACGCGTATCAAACATAATTTCGGCATGGCTCGGCCTGAGGGTTATCGCAAGGCTGACCGGCTGATGACGATGGCAGACCGTTTCAAGCTGCCGATCATCACCTTTGTCGATACGATGGGCGCGTTCGCCGGCAAGGAAAGCGAAGAACATGGTATTTCCGAAGCCATCGCCCATTGTCTTGAGACCTGTTTCCGTGTCGAAGTCCCCTTGATCGCGCTTGTGATCGGCGAAGGCGGTTCGGGCGGTGCGGTAGCCATTGCCGGCGCCGACCGGGTTTTGATGATGGAACATTCCTATTATTCGGTGATAACGCCGGAAGGCTGCGCCGCCATTCTGTGGCGCAGCGGCAGCAATGCCCCCGAGGCGGCGAACGCCTTGAAACTTACTGCACAGGACCTCCGCGGTATGGGGATCATCGACGAGATCGTGCCGGAGCCTATGGGCGGCGCACATCGCCGCAAGGCAGAGGCCATCAATTCGGCAGGTGACGCCCTGGAACGCGCGTTGGACAGCGTGCGCGGTATGGACGGCCACCAGCTCAGAAATATGCGCCGTGAGAAGTTCCTCGCCATGGGCCGCGAACCCGGCCTGCACTAAGGCGCAAGACCCTATGCCGCTTTCCCAACCGGCGCCCCGCGCGCCGATCCACAAACGCGCGATCACCTGCGAGGGTTTTCGGCGCGATGACGGGCTGTGGGATATCGAGGCCCGTCTTGTCGACACGAAGAGCTATGCTTTCGCCAACACCTGGCGCTCACAGGTCTTGCCGGGCGAGCCGCTGCACGAGATGCTGGTGCGCCTGACGATCGACCCGTCCTATACGGTGATCGCGGTGGAATGCGCCAGCGATGCGACGCCCCACTCCGCCTGCGGCGATATTCTCCCGAACTTTCAGCGTATCGTCGGCCAGAAGATCGGCCCGGGCTGGAGCAAGCGGGTGAAATCTCTGGTCGGCGGCGCCGAGGGTTGCGCCCACCATGTCGAACTGTTCGGCCTGATGGCGACTGTCGCTTTCCAGACCATGGGCCCCCTCCTCGCCCACGAGAAGAGCAAGTCTTCAACCACCGATGCCCCGGCCGACGTCAGCAAATTTCTGATCAACAGCTGCCACATCTGGCGCGAAGACGGCGTCTGGGCCAGCCAATTCAATGCCGACCCGCACGGAGCGTTGGGGAATCGGCAGATTCCGGTCGAGTCGACGAAGTAGTTACTCGAGCGGGTTCAGCGACAGCCTCAGTGCATGCACCTGCCCCGCCAGTTCCTCCGCCAGCACGCCGTAGACCATGCGCTGGCGCTCGACGCGGGATTTGCCGGCGAAAGCCGCTGCCTTCATCGCGACGGCGAAATGGCTTTCGCCCTTGCCGTCATGCCCATGGTGGCCGGCGTGCTGATGGCTTTCGTCGATGATGATCAGATCGGCCGGTGCAAAGGCCGCCTCCAGCTTGCTGCGAATGGTTTCCGCGACCGTGCCCATGAAAATCTCCCCAGCCTCAAATAATCTCCACCGAAAGGCGACATAAACCGTCGCGGGACGCAAGTGGCGGCTTGCTTGGTCGCGCGCTCAACCCCATAATTTCCCAATGGATCGCGCCTCCCATCGTTTTGACTTCGCACGCGCCGAAGTCCAGTTGCGCGCCTGCGACAGCTCCGGTTGTTCAGGCGAAGGGCTCTATCGTGCGCCCAAATCCAACCGACAGTTACGCGAATATCACTGGTTCTGCCTGGACCATGTCCGCGAATATAACAAGGCGTGGAATTTCTGTTCGGGCATGTCCGAGGCCGAGATCGAGGCGATGGTGCGCCGCGACACGACCTGGGAACGCGAAACCCGGCCAATAAGCCATTGGGTGGCCCACGAGGAAAAGCTGCACGCCGCCGCCCAGGCCTATGCGCGGGGCGAAGCACAGACCAGTGGCGAAGAATGGAAGAATCGACAAAAGGCGCGCGAACCGGAAACGCCTGAGGCGGCTGCGCTGCGTTTACTCGGCTTGACCCCGCCGGTGGACTATGCCGCGATACGCGCCCGCTATATAGAGTTGGTGAAGATCAATCATCCCGACACCAACGGCGGGGACAAAGAGTCGGAAGAGCGCCTGAAGACTATTAACCAAGCCCTGCAAACCCTAAAGGCTGCCTACCTGGCCTAGCGACAAAGCAAGCAATACCGGAGTTTTCCATGAATCCCTCGACCGATGCGGTCGGCCTGACAGCGACGCCCGACATCACTTTGTCAGTACGGCAGACCTTCGGCATCGACAGCGACATGCATGTGCCGGCCTATAGCGTCACGAACGATCACGTTCCCGACATCGACGAGACCTATCGTTTCGACCGCGACACGACGCTCGCCATCCTGGCAGGCTTCGCCTTCAATCGGCGGGTGATGATCCAGGGCTATCACGGCACGGGCAAATCGACTCATATCGAGCAAGTGGCGGCGCGGCTGAACTGGCCCTGCATCCGAATCAACCTCGACAGTCACATCAGCAGGATCGATCTGATCGGTAAGGACGCTATCGTGCTGCGCGATGGCCTCCAGGTCACCGAATATCGCGAGGGGCTGCTGCCCTGGGCTCTCCAGCACGCCTGCGCCGTCGTGTTCGACGAATATGATGCCGGGCGTCCGGACGTGATGTTCGTGATCCAGCGCGTACTTGAGGTCGAGGGCAAACTGACCTTGCTGGACCAGAACCGGGTCATTCGCCCACACCCGGCCTTCCGCCTGTTTTCGACCGCCAACACGGTCGGGTTGGGCGATACGACCGGCCTTTATCACGGTACCCAGCAGATCAACCAGGGTCAGATGGACCGCTGGAACATCGTGGCCACCCTCAACTATCTGCCCCATGCGGCAGAGGTCGAAATCGTGACCGCCAAGCTGCGCATGACCTCGCCGGAAGACCGCGAACTGGTCAGCGCGATGGTTCGATTGGCCGACTTGACCCGCCAAGGCTTTATGGCCGGAGACATATCGACCGTCATGTCGCCGCGTACCGTCATCACCTGGGCTGAAAATCGGGCGATCTTCGGCGATATCGGTTTCGCCTTCCGGGTCACGTTCCTGAACAAATGCGACGAGTTGGAACGTTCGATTATTGCGGAATATTACCAGCGCTGCTTCGGCACAGAACTGCCTGAAAGCGGCGTCCGCGCGATCAGCGCTTGATATCGGGCGGATGATCGATGCCCGATAGCGATTCGCCGCTCGAGACTTTCAAGCGCGCCACCGCGGCGACCGTACGCGCGATGTCGGGGCAAGATGAGGTCGAGGTCACATTCTCGAACGATGCTCCGTCCGTTTCGGGCAAGCGCGTCCGAATTCCAAACCCTGCGCGTGACCTGAACCCGCGCGATGCTGCCGTGGCGCGCGGTGCGGCCGACGCCATGGCGCTGAAGTTGCGCCACCACGATGCAGGCATCCACGCCTATCGTATGCCGAATTCAACTCAGGCGCGGGCTGCCTTCGACGCCTTGGAACAGGCGCGCTGCGAGGCGATCGGGGCCAAACAGATGGCCGGCGTCGCCTCCAACCTGGGTGCGGCGATCGACGACCGCTCTCGCCGTCAAGGATTCGACCGGGTCACAACGCGCGATGAGTCGATGTTGCCCGAAGCTCTTAAGCTCCTGGCGCGCGAGGCGCTGACGGGGGAGCCGCCGCCGCCCTCCGCCCGTTCGATGGTCGACGCCTGGCGTCCCTTTATCGCCGAACATATGCCCTCGCGCTTCGATAGTCTGCAAAAGGTGCTTTACGATCAGGACGATTACGCCCGCGAGACGCGCCGTCTTCTGACCCAGCTTTCCCTCGATGTCGGACCCGAGATGGAGGAACCGCAGAGCGGCGACGCCGACTCCGAGCAGGACGACCAAGATAGTGAGGAGCAATCAGAGTCCGACGATCAGGGTGGCCAGACCGAGCAGCAGACCGGCGAGATGCGCCCGACCATGGGCGACGGCGAAAGCGACGAGGCGGCGCAGATCGAAGTCGCAATGAGCGAAGCGGCCGAAGGCGGCGACGGCACGGAAGATGAAGAATCCGACGCCACCCCTCGCCCCGGCGCGCCTTCGGATTCGACCGACCGCAACGTCTATAAGGCCTTCACCACTGAATTCGACGAGATCGTGGGGGCGGACCAGCTTGCAGATCCGGAAGAACTCGCCCGCCTGCGGCGACTTTTGGATCAGCAGCTGCAGCATCTCCACGGTGTTGTCGCACGACTGGCAAACCGCCTGCAGCGCCGATTGCTGGCCAAGCAGACCCGCGCCTGGCAGTTCGACCTTGAGGAAGGAATGCTGGATACGGCGCGGCTGGCCCGTGTGGTGGTCAACCCGGTCCTGCCGTTGTCGTTCAAGCAGGAAAAGCAGACCGAGTTCCGCGACACTGTCGTCACGCTGCTGATCGACAATTCAGGCTCCATGCGCGGCAGACCGATTACGATCGCCGCACTCAGCGCCGACGTGCTGGCGCACACGCTGGAACGTTGCGGCGTCAAGGTCGAAATCCTCGGCTTCACGACCCGCGCCTGGAAAGGCGGCCAGTCGCGCGAGCGTTGGATCGCGGCGGGCAAACCGGTAAATCCGGGCCGCCTCAATGATTTGCGGCACATCATCTATAAGTCCGCCGATGCACCCTGGCGGCGGGCCCGCAAGAATCTCGGCCTGATGCTGCGTGAGGGGCTGCTCAAAGAAAATATAGATGGCGAGGCGCTGTTATGGGCGCACTCGCGCCTGATGGGCCGCCCCGAGCAGCGGCGGATTTTGATGGTGATCTCGGACGGCGCGCCGGTTGACGACTCCACCCTATCGATCAACAGCGGCAACTACCTGGAACAGCATCTGCGCGAGGTCATCCGCTCGATCGAAAATAGCGGTTCGGTCGAACTGGTGGCGATTGGTATCGGCCATGATGTCACGCGCTATTACCGCCGCGCGGTGACGCTGGTGGACGCCGAGCAGTTGGGCGGCACCATGCTGGGCAAACTGTCCGAACTGTTCGAAGCCGAAACCGGCGGCCGTCGCAGGGCGGCCTGACAGGCTGTGAGCCCCTTCCCAGTTCCGATCGACCTTTCCCGGGCAGACTATTGGGTCGATCCCTACCCCACTTTGGGCGCTGCGAGGGCTGCTGGGCGCACGACTGTGACGAGCGGCGGCGAGATCGTGCTGCTGAACGCAGACGACGTCGACACACTCTATCTCGACCCGCATTTCACCGTACCCGGCGTGAGTGACCTGGCGCGGATCGGTATCACCGACGGGCCCTTCTATGAATGGCGGAAGCAGACGCTGGCGGTAAAAACCGGGGATGAGCATGCGCGCCTGCGCGGATTCGTCGGGCCGGCCTTCTCGGTGCGTCAGATGGATCGGCTGCGGGCCGTGGCGCGTGAACGCGCCCATGCGCTGATCGACACACACGCCGATGATTGCGAAATGGAGGTACTGGCCGATTTCGCCGGAGACCTGCCGCTGTGGTCGATGTGCAAATTCATCGGCATCAGCGATGAAGATCGTCTCAGGATCGGGGCATTCCTGGTCGGCACCGAAGAAGGCTTTACCAGCCCGATGACGCCCGACCGCCGGGCGCGGGTCGAGGCCGCGATCACGGCTCTCAACGATTACATCCGCGAATTGATCGCGCGTCAGCGTTCGGAACCGCAGGACAATCTGATCGGCATGCTGATCGCCAAGCAGGCCGATCCTGACGGCCCGACCGAAGACGAACTGCTGTCGCTAGTGGTCAACATCGTCGGCGGCTCTGTAGGGTCAACCCGCGCCGCCTTCGCGAATGCGATTCTCGAGTTTGCGCGCCATCCCGATCAAGCTGAAATCGTGCGCCGCGATGAAGGTAAGGTTCAAAGAGCGGTCGAGGAATGTCTGCGTTTTCATCCGCCGTTCCGCTTCGGGCGCCGTGTGGTTAAGGAAGCGACCGGAATGTTCGGCCTCGACTTGACCGTCGGACAATCGATTTTCGTGCCCCGCCAAGCCGTCAACCGCGACCCTGCCCGCTTCGACGACCCCGACAGGTTCGATGTGATGCGGACACAACGACGTCACTTCAGCTTCTCACATGGCACGCATCTTTGCCTCGGGCACGCCATGGCCCGCACCAACCTGCAGGAGGGGCTGAAGGTCCTTCTGGAGCGCTGCATGGCTATCGAATTGCTGGAAGAGCCGGTGCGCGTGCCCTTCGTGCCGGACGAACAGTTAAAATCTCTGAATATTCGCTTTCGACCGGCCGATCGCAGGACCGTGTGACCTGAAAACGTTACATAGGAATAGCGTCATGGATCTTGATCTCGCCGCCACGATTCGGCGATGTCCAGTGTAGGGAGTGCGCGATGATGAATCATAAAGCAGTTGTCTGTGCCTGCGCCGCCTTAGCTCTTGCAGTCACGCCGACCATGTCTGCGTCGGCGCATTATTACCGGCATGGCGGCATCATTTTTGGATTGGGCGCACTTGGCGCGGCAGTTCTCGGAACTGCGGCCGCGGTCGCGACGGCCCCGTTCGTCGCCCTGGCGCCCAGACCCTATTACGGTGCGCCGCCGGCATATTATGGTCCGCCTCCGGCATATTATCCGCCCCCACCGGCCTATTATGCCCCGCCCCCGGCTTATTACGCGCCCCCGCCGCAGGCCTATTACGGCCCGCCTGGATACTACGCCCCGCGATGATCGAAGCCGGCGTGATCGTCCTTCACGCCGGCTTTTGGCGAATTGGCGCCGCTAAATCCCTTCGACGATGACCGCTCTGTAATCCGCACCCTTGAAGCGGTGCTGACGCACTTCCGTATAGGCCGGGCTGTCGTACCAGGCCTTGGCTTCGGCGAAAGTCGGGAACGCCAGAATGACGACGCCCTCGACCGGGGGCCCCTCAATCACCTCATGACGGCCATAGACGGCAAGCGGCGTCATATTGTGGCCCACAGTCGAGGGACCGACATTGGCCGAATAGGTGTCCAGTTCGGCCTTGTCCTTGGTCCGGTCGCGCTGAAAGACGATATAGGCGGTCATTCTATGCTCTCCTGTTGCAATCAATTCTGGTGGATATTCCGCCGAAAACACTCCGGCGCATGGTCGTTGACGATCCCGACTGCCTGCATCCAGGCATAGACGATAACCGGGCCGACGAATTTATAGCCGCGCTTTTTCAGAGCCGCAGAAATTTCTTCGGACAGTGGGGTTTGGGCCGGCACCGTGCCGGTGTTGTGGATCGGCTTGCCGCCCGCCATGCTCCAGACGAATTGCGAAAAATCCTCGCCCGCCGCCTGCATCTTCAGGTAAGCGCGGGCATTGCCGATTGTCGCTTCGATCTTCGCCCGGGCGCGCACAATCCCTGCATTCTGCATCAATCGCTCGACATCTTCTCCGCCGAACTGCGCAACCACCGTGGGCTCGAAGCCCTGGAAAGCTTCGCGGAAAGCATCGCGCTTTTTCAAAATCGTGGACCAGGACAAGCCGGCCTGAAACCCGTCGAGCATCAACTTTTCCCAAAGCGCCCGGCTGTCATATTCGGGCACGCCCCATTCCTCATCGTGATAGGCGAGCATCATCGAGTCTGCACCCGGCCATGCACAACGCTGCGGCATTTTCTTTTCCATAGGTTAAAAAGAATGGTCAGCTATAACCCGCCCCTGCCTAGCCTCCGAGATGATTTTTCGATAAACCGCCCCGCATGACATACCGCCCTCGCCCGGTCTCGGGCTTTCCGGAACATCTACCCGAAATCCGCATGGCCGAGCTTCAGATGCTCGACCGGATCCGTGCGACCTTCGAAAGCTATGGCTTCGCTTCGATCGAGACGCCCTCGGTCGAGGAACTTGAGGTTTTGCTGGCCAAGGGCGAGACCGACAAGGAAATCTATACGATCGAGCGCCTGCAGGCCGATGAGAATGCCGGCGGGGAATCACGCTTGGGCCTGCATTACGATCTGACGGTGCCCTTCGCCCGCTATGTCGCTCAGCATTTCAACGATCTGGTCTTCCCCTTCAAGCGCTACCAGATGCAGCGAGTCTGGCGCGGCGAACGCCCCCAGGCCGGCCGCTTCCGCGAATTCACCCAATGCGATGTGGACGTCATCGGCATCGATAACCTGGCCGTGACCTTCGACGCCGAATTGGCGGCGGTGGCGATGCAGGCGTTGGAAGCAATCGGCATATCGGGTGTGACGCTGCATATCAGCAACCGGAAGATACTGAACGGCTTTCTGCAGGGCCTCGCTGTCGAGGCCGCGGACAGGGTTTCCGTCATTCGGGCCATTGATGGTCTCGCCAAGTTAGGGACCGAGCAGACCCGCGCCATGATCATTGCTGGCTGCAAGCGGCCGAATGCTGCGGAGATAGCGGACAAATGCATCGCCCTCGCGGGCATCGCCGGCGAGCGCGAAGTGCTCGACCAGGTGCGCGCTTTGGGCGTCAACCACGACGAGTTGGCGCAGGGTTTGGGCGAGCTTCATGAAGTCCTGACCCATCTTAACTTCCTCGGTACGACGAACGCGGTCGCAAACTTCTCCATCGCACGCGGCTTCGATTACTACACCGGCACGGTCTATGAGGGCCGCTTCGATGACAACCCCGGTTTCGGCAGCGTAGTCGCCGGCGGGCGTTACGACGACCTCGCGGGGGCCTTCATCAACAAGAAACTGCCGGGCGTCGGAATCTCAATTGGTTTCTCAAGATTGTTCGCGAAGTTGCTACAAGATAAAGAAATTACGACTACACGCCGCAGTCCCGCAGACCTCCTGATTGTCCTCCCATCGGAGGAGCGCCGCGAACAGATGCTGACAACGGCTCAGGCCCTTCGCAAGCGTGGCTTCAAGGTCGAGACTTATCACGCGCCCCAGAAAATCGGGAAACAGATGTCCTATGCCGAGAAGAAGGGTATCCCCTTCGTCTGGTTTCCGCCCTTCGAAGACGGTAACGGGCATGAGGTCAAAGACATGACCACCGGCGCGCAAACCCCAGCAGAGATCGATACATGGAAACCCTGAAGCTGGATAAGGCGACCTTGGCGCTGATCGATGCAGCCGCCCGCATGGAACCGACACCGGATCTGGCGGGGCGGCTGGTATCCATGGTCGACTTGACGTCGCTCGAAGATAACGACACTCCGGAGAAGATTGCCGGTCTTTGCCGGGATGCTTTGACGCCGATCGGGCCTGTCGCAGCAATTTGCGTCTATCCGCGGTTCGTGGCGCAGACCAAGCAGGCGCTTGCCGGAACCGGCGTCAGGATCGCCACCGTCATCGATTTTCCGCGCGGCGATGGCACGCCGGAAGATGTTCTTCGCGAGACTGAAAAGGCGCTGGAGGCGGGTGCCGACGAGATCGACCTCGTATTTCCCTATGGCCGGTTTCTTACCGATTCCCCTCCCCCGGCTTCAAAGAATATCCGCGCCGTGCGTGAGATCGGCGGCTATGACATCCGGCTCAAAGTGATTCTGGAAGTCGGCGCTTATCCCGATCTGGAGTCGCTCACCCAGGCATCCAAAGTGGCAATCGATGCCGGCGCGGATTTTCTGAAGACCTCCACCGGCAAAACAACGGCTGGCGCCACGCTGGAAGCCGCGGCGGTCATGCTGACCGTGATCGCCGAATCGGGCCTGCCGGTAGGCTTCAAGGCATCCGGGGGCGTGCGCGAGGTTCCGCACGCCACAGGCTATCTGGCGCTGGCCGAATCGATCCTGGGCGAAGGATGGGCGACGCCCGAAACCTTTCGTATCGGCGCCAGCTCGCTCCTGCCTAAGCTGCTGGCTGCGGTTTAATCTTCGATAGGTGCGCTGATCTCGATCAACCCGTCGTTACGCACTTCGCGGAAAAAACAGTTGGGCCTGTTGGTGTGGCAGGCGGCGCCGATCTGCTCGACTCCGAGCAGCAAGGCATCGCCGTCGCAATCGATCCTGATCCAACGCAGAGTCTGTCTGTGGCCGGACGTCTCACCCTTGCGCCATAAGGCCCGGCGGGAACGCGACCAATAGGTCACCTGCCCGGTCTCCAAGGTCTCGCGGACGGCCTCGGCGCTCATCCAGGCAAGCATCAATACTTCGCCTGTGTCGTGGCGCTGCGCAATGGCGGCAACCAGCCCGTTGGTGTCGAATGCGAGCGAATCCAGCAGGTTTTGCACTGCCGTTTGGGATAATGCCAAGGGGGCCTCTTTTTTTGTCACAATTCCAACGCATCTATTATGGACATTAAGATCACTGACCTGCCAAACTCCGCCGGAACGACAGGATCACAGGGTTCGCCCTGACACTTGCGTTGGCGGACAGAACAGTCAATGATACCAGCGGCCTTTAGCGGAAATGACGGGTCAAACCCATGACCAAGCCCACCGGCAGTGATTCGAAGAATACGCTTTATTGCTCCTTTTGCGGCAAGAGCCAGCATGAGGTGCGGAAGCTAATAGCCGGACCGACTGTGTTCATCTGCGATGAATGCGTCGAGCTGTGCATGGATATCATTCGTGAGGAAACGAAAACCCAGCTCGTGAAATCGGGCGACGGAGTTCCGACCCCGCGCGATATCAAGACCGTACTGGACGATTACGTGATCGGACAGGAACACGCGAAGCGCGTTCTCTCGGTTGCGGTGCATAATCATTATAAGCGCCTGAATCACGGCCAGAAAAATTCTGACGTCGAGCTGCAAAAGTCGAATATCCTGCTGATCGGGCCTACCGGTTCGGGCAAGACTCTGCTCGCTCAGACATTGGCCCGTATTCTGGATGTGCCTTTCACCATGGCCGACGCCACGACACTGACCGAGGCGGGCTATGTCGGTGAAGATGTCGAGAACATCATCCTGAAGCTGCTTCAGGCAGCCGACTACAATGTCGAACGGGCACAGCGCGGCATCGTCTATATCGACGAAGTCGACAAGATCAGCCGCAAGTCCGACAACCCGTCGATCACGCGTGACGTGTCGGGCGAAGGCGTCCAGCAGGCTTTGTTGAAGATTATGGAAGGCACTGTTGCCTCCGTACCGCCGCAAGGCGGGCGAAAGCATCCTCAGCAGGAATTCCTGCAAGTCGACACGACCAATATTCTTTTCGTCTGCGGCGGCGCCTTCTCGGGGCTGGAGCGGATTATCGCCCAACGCCACCGCGGCACCTCGATCGGTTTCGGCGCGGATGTGCGCGGGCCGGAAGAGCGTCGCACAGGTGAAATGCTGCGCGACGTTCAGCCTGAAGATTTGCTGAAATTCGGTCTCATCCCGGAATTCGTAGGCCGCTTGCCGGTTCTGGCAACCTTGGATGACCTGGACGAGAACGCGCTGCTCGAAATTCTGACCACGCCTAAGAACGCGCTGGTTAAGCAGTATCAGCGGTTGTTCGAAATGGAGGACGTCAAACTCGCCTTCCATGAAGACGCACTGAAAGTCATCGCCCGGCGCGCCATAGAGCGCAAAACCGGCGCGCGTGGCCTTCGCTCAATCATGGAAGGCATCCTCCTGGAACCGATGTACGAGTTGCCAGGTGAAACCGGCATCTCGGAAGTCGTGATCAACAAGGAAGCTGCGGAAAAGCGGGCAGAACCGCTTTACATCTATACAGACCGCAAAAAGGACGCCACCCAGCGTTCTTCCTGATCATCGGGTTGTTCTGAACCTATGACAACGGATTCAGCGTCGAGACGACCGGCTCCAGCGAGCGCTATCGCTCGGCCGGTCGAAACCGTTCAGCCCAGCCTTGGTCTATTCGATCCAGAGCGCGACCATATCCGCATGGTGATGCGCGACCTCGTGGTCGAGATCAGGATAGGTCTGCATCCGTGGGAGCAGCTTCGGCCGCAGCGCCTTGTCGTAAATGTCGAGGCCTGGGCTTACGTCGGGGCGCCCTACACCCACGATGATGCAGGTGCCATCCTGGACTATGACATGATCCGCGACACCATCCGCGAAGACTGGCCCCAACGCGCTCATGTGAGGCTTTTGGAGCCGTTGGCGGAGGAACTGATTCAGCTGTGCTTCAGACATCCGGCGGTTGAGGCTGCCCGCGTGCGCTTAGAAAAGCCGGATATATTCTCTGAGGCCCAGGGCGTCGGGATTGAGCTCTACAGACGCAAGGCGCGCTAGTCGAAACGCATCAACGATTCGACCGGCACATCCAATCGCGCTCTCCCGTCCAAAAATCCGAGTTCGATAATGAATCCGGTCGCGACGACATCGGCTCCGCACAGACGCAGCAGCGTAATCGATGCAGCCATTGTGCCGCCTGTCGCCAGCAAATCGTCCAAAACAACTACTCGCTGTTTCGGCTTTACGGCGTCGGCCTGAATTTCCACTCGGTCGGTTCCGTATTCCAGCGCGTAGTCGTGTCCAAGCAAAGTGCCCGGAAGCTTGCCGCGCTTGCGGATCATCGCAAAGCCGATGCCCAGTTCGCAGGCCAGCGGTGCCGCTGCCAGGAAGCCACGCGATTCGATACCCACCAGCATGTCGGGCCGGTACGGACGAATGCGCGCCGCCAATTGTCGGATTGCCTCCCGCCAAGCCTCCCCATCACCAAGCAAAGGCGAAATATCGTAGAAAAGGATCCCGGGTTTCGGGAATTCCGGTATTTGCGCTATGCGCGTCTTGAGGTCCATGATCTGCGGCCTGACAATGCGTGGAAGGTGTTTCCGGCGTTCAAAGGAAGCCCAAATTAACCGGCTGACGAGTTCATTTGATTTCCCGAAGGTCGGATATCATGATCGCTGGCGGATCGCTATCGCGTGCCGCTGCGACGTTAACGCTAAACTCTCTCGACAAATTCTGGAAACTACCGACAAAACGGTGGGTTTAGTCTGTGATTTTGGCCTTTATCTCTCAGTTGGCACGCTCGGAGTTTCCCTATTGATCTGTCGTCCGGCCCTTGAATGCTGAAACGCTCGGCGCGAAAAACTCGCGACTCGCGCGAGCTTGGGACATTTGAGCCCAAGGCAGACGGCGACCGAATGAAGGTAACGCTCACCGGTCCCTGGGATGTGCCGACTGTAATGGCGCATCAGCAGACCATGCAGAAGTTCGCAACTGACCCATCTCTCGAGTTTGCCAAACAATCGGTGATCGATGTTTCGGGCGTTACACGGCTGGATACGGTGGGTGCAATCGCCGTGTCCTTGCTGAGGGAGCGCTTGGGGCGATATGGCGAGGCTGAGATCACCGGTGCTCACGACGGACAGGAGACACTTCTCGAACAGATCGCTTCTTTCGACGCGCAGCCTATCCCGCCGCCACCCAAACGAACATCACTCGATCGTATCGCCCTCCTGGGCGAATGGGCAGTCGGCATTGGTTATGAGGCACGCTCCCTGGTGGGCTTCTTTGGCGAGCTTAGCGTCGTTTTCTATCGCTTGGCGCGCCACCCTAGCCGCCTTCGCATTACCTCTATTGTTAGCCATATGCAGCAGGTGGGGATCAACGCGATGCCTATCGTCGGGCTGCTGGCCTTCCTGGTCGGCGTCGTTCTTACCTTCATCAGCGGCGATCAGCTACAGCGTTTCGGCGCCGGTATCTTTATTGTCAATCTGATCGGCATCGGCGTCTTGCGGGAACTTGGCATATTGATCACGGCGATCATCGTCGCCGGTCGCTCGGGCTCGGCCTTCACTGCTGAGATCGGCACGATGAAGATCAACCAGGAAGTCGATGCCATGCGCACGATCGGCCTCGACCCGATGGAGGTTTTGGTCATCCCGCGCGTGATCGCTTTGATCCTGATGCTGATTCCGCTGGGATTTTTCGCCAATATGGTGATGATCGCAGGCGGCGCCCTTATGGCGAGCCTAACGCTGGGGGTTACGTTCGCACAGTTTGTGACTCAGTTTCAGTCCGCCGTGGCGCTTCATCATCTGTGGGTCGGCATGGTCAAGACGCCGTTTTTCGCATTTGTGATCGCGATGGTCGGATGTTTTCACGGCCTTCAGGTCGCGGGCAGCGCAGAAAGCGTCGGGCAGCAGACAACGCAGTCGGTGGTCCAATCCATCTTCCTCGTCATCGCGCTCGACGCGCTTTTCGCCGTCGTGTTCTGGCAAATCGGATGGTAGATATGGCACCGAGCGCGATAACCGAGCCCATCATTCGAATCACCGCCCTGGACACGCAATTCGGGTCGCAGGTTATTCATCACAATCTTGAGCTTGAGGTTCGTCGGGGCGAAGTGCTGGGCGTTGTCGGCGGCTCGGGCACGGGTAAGTCGGTTTTGCTGCGCGAAATTGTCGGCCTGCAACAGGTGACGGCCGGATCAATCAATGTGCTGGGCACCGAGGTCACTAACTGCGGCGCCGATGCGCAAAAGATTTTGCGCCGCAACTGGGGGGTAATGTTTCAGGAAGGCGCCCTGTTTAGCTCGCTGACCGTGGCGCAGAACATCCAGGTGCCGATACGAGAGCTGACCGAGTTTCCGCAGTGGGCACAGGATGAAATTGCCCGGGTCAAGCTGGCGATGGTCGGGTTGCCGCCCGACGCCGGGATGAAGTTGCCCTCGCAGATCTCAGGCGGTATGAAAAAACGCGCCGGACTGGCGCGGGCACTGGCCTTGGATCCAGAGCTGCTGTTCCTCGACGAGCCCACAGCCGGGTTGGATCCGATCAGCGCGAATCAATTCGACGAGCTGATCAAGAATCTCAAAGCGACATTGAACCTGACTGTCTTCATGGTGACGCACGATCTCGACAGTCTGGTCGCGATTTGCGACCGCATCGCCGTCCTGGTCGACAAACAGATTGTGGTCGGAACCCTCGACGAGTTGATGGAAGTCGATAACCCCTGGATTCAGGAATATTTCCAGGGCCCGCGCGGGCGCGCCGCGCTCGGACACAAGGAGCGCAACTGAATGGAAACGCGCGCGAATTACGTACTTGTCGGCAGCAGTGTACTTGCGGCAATAGCAATAATACTCGGCTTCATATTCTGGTTGGGCAGCAGTCAGTTCAACCATCGCGAAGATACATATTACACATATTTCACTGGTTCCGTGGCTGGTCTGTCATCCGGGAGCATAGTGCGCTATCGCGGCGTTCCTGTAGGAACCGTCAATAATATCGAAATCGACCCTCAGAATGTCGAACGCATACGCGTCACTCTGAAAATGAAACCGGGCACACCGGTAAAGACCGACTCGGTTGCTTCCTTGGAGACACAGGGAATTACAGGTGGGTCATACGTCGAACTAACCGGTGGAACTCAGGCGAGCCCTGCCCTTACCTCTGAGAACGACCAAATTCCTGTGATCAAGGCCGAGAATTCCAGCCTTCAGTCCCTCGTTGCCGACGCACCGAAATTGCTCGGCAAACTGAATCAACTTGCTGATAGCGCCAACAGCATTTTGTCTCCTGATAATATCAAGTCGATCTCTGAAACCTTCAGCCATTTGAACAATGTATCAGCCAGCCTTGATACGATCGGACCGGATGCCAAACAGGCAGTAGCCAATTTCAATCAGCTAACCGCCGACTTACATAAGCAAGTACCTCAAGTGATGAATACGCTACACCAGGACGGCACTTCAATTCGCGAAGCTGCTGACGAATTTCACAAGGTTGCGGGGGACCTTGATGCCACGATTGCGGAAAATCGGGGTCCGCTGCGTGATTTTACTGCCAATGGGTTGGGAGATGTAAGCGGGCTGGTAAGCAATCTGCGCGAGCTGACCGACACGTTAAAT
>Ga0182030_10007271_pt1 | contig 23134 bp, 19 predicted proteins | sample 812S3MmetaG_FD_121299 | JGI IMG/M metagenome (GOLD analysis project Ga0182030, IMG submission 121299) | Permafrost microbial communities from Stordalen Mire, Sweden - 812S3M metaG (Illumina Assembly) | ecosystem: Environmental > Terrestrial > Soil > Wetlands > Permafrost | place: Sweden...
CACTCGACCTACCTCGAGGTCGCCTACCTGCTGATCAACGGCAGGCTCCCCAACAAGGTTGAGCTGCAGGGCTGGATCGACGAGATCACGATCCACACGTTCGTGCACGAGAACGTCAAGGACTTCATGCAGGGCTTCCGCTACGACGCCAACCCGATGGGCATGCTCGTCGCTTCGGTGGGCGCGCTCTCGACCTTCTACCCGGACGCCAACAAGATCCGCGAGGAGCGCGTTCGCGCGATCCAGATCATCCGCCTGCTCGCGAAGATGCCGACGCTCGCCGCCTTCGCCTTCCGTCACAACATGGGCCAGCCCTACGTCTACCCCGACAATGAGCTCAGCTACGCGGGGAACTTCCTCGGGATGATGTACAAAATGACCGAGCTCAAATACGAGCCCGATCCCCGCCTCGAGCGCGCGCTGGACGTGCTCTTCATCCTCCACGCCGACCACGAACAGAACGCCTCGACGAGCGCCGTACGCGCGATCGGCTCCACCCAAGTCGACCCCTACTCGGCGGTCGCCGGCGGCGTCGCGGCCCTCTACGGCCCGCTCCACGGCGGCGCCAACGAGGCCGCGCTGCGGATGCTCGCTCGGATCGAGAAGGTCGAGAACATCCCCGCCTTCCTCGAGGGCGTCAAGGCCGGCGACGAGCGGCTGATGGGCTTCGGCCACCGCGTCTACAAGAACTACGATCCGCGCGCCCGGATCATCAAGAAATACCTCGATGACGTGTTCGAGGTACGTGGCAAGAGCCCGCTGCTGGAGGTCGCCACCGAGCTCGAGAAGCAGGCGATGGACGACGAGTACTTCACCTCGCGCAAGCTCTACCCGAACGTCGACTTCTACTCGGGCCTGATCTATGAGGCGCTGGGCCTGCCGGTGGCGATGTTCCCGGTGATGTTCGCGATCGGGCGCACGAGCGGCTGGATCGCGCAGTGGAAGGAGATGGTCGAAGACCCCGAGCAGAAGATCGCCCGTCCCCGTCAGATCTATACCGGCGCGGCCGAGCGGGACTACGTGCCAATCGACCAGCGCTAGAGGCGACTGCGCGGACAGGGCACCGTGCTGTTGGCCGTGGCGCTGCTGCCGTCGAGGAAGTTGAAGCTCGCGGAGAACGGAAATCCTCCGTCAGGGCAGCGCGCCGGGATCGACACACCTTGCGGATCGAAGGCCACGCTCCGGCCGTGCACGCGCCTGTAGTAGGTGAGATGACTCGGGCCGATCGTCGCCTGGATGCTCAGGACCGAGACAGGAAGCGCATCGGGAATGCTCGCGACCAGCGGCACGGCTATGTCGAGGCTCCCTCCGAGCACTTCCGAGCCCGTCGCCAATTCGCCCTGAAAGACCAGTTCCGCGGGGATCGGATCTAACGCTTTGGTGTAGAACAGCACGAGCAGCTTGCCCTGGCGGGACGGACCCATCAGCACCTGCACGTCGGCGCTCTCGCGCACGCTTTCGGAGCCGAGCGGCGCTTCCACGAGCGCGATGCCCATGCCCAGCCGCGAGTTCGGCGAGCAACCGTTCAACCCTTTGCCAAGCAACTTCGCCGGGCTGCAGACAGCCAGACCGAGCGTCGTCGTGACGTAGTCGATGCCGGGCGGCAGGCTCAAGCGCACGCTCGTCAAGGGGGACGGCGTCGCACCGGTCGTGCTGGCGATGTGGAAATCGAAGCCGATCGTCGTCGAGGCGCCGAGCCTGTCGGGCGAGAAGAACGTCCGCAGGGTGACCTTCTGCGCGGCGCCGGCCGCCGCCGGCAGCAAACAGCACCCAAAGAGCGCGATCACCACAATCCCGAGCCTGGACAAGAATCCCTCTTTCATATCGATCCAACCACGGTACATCCGTCAGGCGCATCGAGGTGCGGCGCCGACGACGAGGAGCTACAGCACGAGCGTCGCGCCGTTGCGGCTGAGCCACGCGCGCTCCTCGCGGTAGCTGGGCCAGTGGCGCTCGACGAGCGCCCAGAAGCGGGGTGAGTGGTCGAGGATCTGCAGGTGACAGACCTCGTGCCAGACGACATATTCGAGCACGCGCTCGGGCGCGAGCAGCAGCCGCCAGTTGAAGCTCATGTGCCCCGCGGCCGAACACGAGCCCCAGCGCGTGCGCTGTGAGCGGATGCTCAGGTCCTCGTAGCGGGAGCCCGCGAGCGCGGTCGCACGATCCAGACGCGGCGCGATCTCCGCGCGCGCGGCGCGGCGATAGAAGCGCTCGAGCGCCGGGCGGGCGTCCCCGGCCGGGACCAGCAGGTGCTCGCCGCGACGGTGCACGCGCGTGCGGCCCGGCTCGGGGACGAGCTCCAGCGGGGTGCCGAGGTAGGGCACCGTGCCGGCCCGCCCCGCGATCTGCGCGATCACCTCCTGGGCGTCGGACAGCCGGCGCTCGATCCACGGGCGCAGCTCACGTACGGCGGCCGCCGCCGCCCGCTCCGGCGTGCGGGTGGGGAGCACGACCTCCACTCCGGTGTGCATGTGCACGTTCACGCGCACCCGCCGCGCGCGGGCGGAGCGACGCACGGTGTAGGGGATCTCGGTCACGCCGCCGAGGGTACGGGCAGCGCCGGCTCCCACGGCTTCGCGAGCTTCAGCGCACTGAGGATCGCGCGCGTGGCGGGGGAGCGGTTGAGCGTGATGAAGTGGATACCCGGGGCGCCTGCGCTGAGCAGCTCCTGGCACTGCAGCGTTGCGTAGGCAACGCCGAAGTCCAGCACCGCCTCGGAGTCCTCGGCGCGCGCGTGCAGCTCCTTGCGCAGACCGTCCGGGATCGAGGCCTTGCACAGCATCGCCATCCGCTCGACCTGCCCCACCTGGGTGATGGGCATGATGCCGGGGATGATCGGCACGTTCACGCCGGCAGCGCGGGCGCGCTGCACGAAGTCGTGGTAGAGCGCGTTGTCGAAGAACAGCTGCGTGATCAGGAAGTCGACGCCGGCGGCCACCTTCTCGGCAAGGTGTTCGAGGTCCTCCTCGGGACTGACGGCATGGATGTGCGTCTCCGGGAAGCAGGCGCCACCGATCGCAAACGGGTAGTCGGCGGCGATCAGTTCGACCAGTTCGCGTGAGTACTCGAGGCCTCCCTCGGTCTTGCGCCAGTCCTCCTGCCCAGCCGGCGGGTCGCCGCGCAGCGCGAGCACGTTTTCGATTCCTGCCTCCAGCATCTCGTCAAGGGTGGTGCGCAGTTCCGCGACGGTCGCCCCCACGCACGTGAAGTGCGCCATCGCCTCCAGGCCATACTGGTCCTTGATGTGCTTGACGATCTCGATCGTTTTGCCGCGGGTGGTGCCGCCGGCGCCGTAGGTGACGGATACGAACGACGGGTCCAGGCCGCGCAGCCCGGCGAGCGCCGTGCGCAGGTTCTCCTCCCCCGCCTCCGTCTTCGGCGGGAAGAACTCGAACGAGAACGAAGGGAGCCCACCCGCCCCGGGCGGGTACCGGTTCTGACCGGCGAGGATCTGGTCGATGCGCATCGTTTGATCGTATGCGACAGGCCCCTCCAAACTCCTCCGAACGCCCCGGCGGCACTCGCGCCCGCGACGGGCGGCAGTCTCCCGGCACCGGCTGGATCGCGCAGCCCTGCGCCTACGCAGCCGTAGCCGCAGTCCAGCGCTCGGGCTCTCCGGCGATCCGCCGCGCGCGGTCGGTGACCTCCAGGTGGCGCAGCATCGCGAGCGTCTCGGTCAGCAGCCACTGCGCGGTCATCGGCGTCAGGTGGGATCCGTACATGCGCGGCAGGATCTCAAACGCCGTCAGCGGCTCGCCCGCCTCGGCCTCGCCCTCCCGCATCGCGGCCACGATCCGGGCGAGGTGCTCGGCCACGAGCTCGCGGTTGCCTTCGATGTGGGCCTCGACGTCGGTGAACGTGCGCCCGTGGCCGGCCAGGCAGAGGCGCGCGTCCAGGCCCTCGACGACGTCCAGCGAGCTCAGGAACTCGCCCACGGGGTCGGGCGAATAGCCGAAGTCGAAGAACGGGAAGACGCGCCCGAGCAGGTGATCGCCGGAGATCAGCAGGCGCCGCTCGGGCTGAAACAGGCACACGTGCGAGGGCGCGTGGCCAGGGGTCTCATAGACGGTCCACTCGCCGAGGTCGGTCTCGACGACAACGCCTCCCAACAACTCCCGGTCGGGCTCGATCACGGCGGCGATCCCCGATTCGCGCGCGCCACGCGCGGCGGCGTAGCGGCGCAGCGGCTCCTCGGGCACGCCGCTCTGGCGCGCGACCTCCAGGCGGCGTTCCAGCGCGGCGTCGGGATCTTCGGCCCCCAGCTTCATGTGCGCGTGATTGGGGTGCATCCACAGCTCGCAGCCGGTCCGCTGCACGATCGTCGCGGCCTGACCGTAGTGGTCGGAGTGGGCGTGCGTGCAGACCACCAAGCGCACGTCCTCGATGCTCAGCCCGCACATCTGCATCGCCCGTTCCAGTTGCGCGAGCGAGCCGGGCTGGTGCATGCCCGTGTCGAACAGCACGACCCCGTCGCCGGCCGCGACCGCCCACGCGTTGCAGTGGGGCACGCCGGGCCAGGGCAGCGGCAGGCGCAGCCGAAAGACGCCGACCGATCGTCCGGGATCGGCCAGCACGCGTTCGCCCCGCCCCAGCTCGGGCTTGCTGGACGATCTCCGATCGGTCGATCTTTGAGCAGGATCGGATGCCTCGGCCACGGGCAGGGAGACTAGACTAAGCACTGTCCGCAGCATTCGCAGAGGGAGCAGCAAGATGGCCGAGGAGGAGAGCGCCAGCGAGGCCGCCGCGAAGGTGCAGGAGGTCGCGGCGAACGTGCGCCAGGCCGCATCGCGACGCAAACGCACCGCCGGCGGCGAGGCTGAGACGGTCGCGCGACGTTACTTCGAGGCGATCGATGCGCACGACGTGGAGAGCGCCACGGCGATGTGGGCGTCCGGTGCTCGCGAGAACGTGCGTGGCCAGGTCGACGTGCTCGCGCCGGAGGGAGTGCGCGAGTTCATCGGCGAGCTCGTCGGCGCGATGCCCGACCTGAACATGCAGGTCGTCTCTACGACCGCCGAGGGCGAGCGCTGCGGCGTGCAGTGGCGCCTGACGGGCACGTTCGCCGGGGCGGGCGGGTCCAAGTACTTCGGCGGCGTCGCGCCGACCGGCAACCCGATCGAGCTCGAGGGCTTCGACCTGCTGACCGTGCGCGACGGGCTGATCCAGTCAAACGACGCATTCACGGACTCGATGACGTTCGCGCGCCAGATCGGGATGATGCCGCCACAGGGCTCCTCCGCCGAACAGCGGCTGACGAGCGCCTTCAACGTCAAGACGCGGCTCACGCAGAGCCTCGGCGCGGGCGAGGCCGAGCTGATCGCCACGGGCGTGTGGGTCGTGCAAGGGCAGCCGGGGCGCTGCAACGTGTACCTGATCGAGAATCCCGGCGATGAGGGTGGCGTGACGATGTTCGATGCCGGCGCGCGCACGATGACGCGCGCGGTGGCCTCGGCGGGCGCGAAGCTCGGCGGGATCACGCGGGTCGTGCTCGGCCACGGCCACACCGATCACCGCGGCGTCGCGCCGGCGCTGGGCGTGCCCGTGCTGTGCCATCCGGACGAGGTACAGGACGCGGAGGGCAGCGGCGGCTGGCGCTACTGGCCCGCCGACCTCGCAGGGCTGCCGCTGGGGCCCAAACAGATCCAGAAACTGCTCCACCGCTACGCCTGGGACGGCGGGCCCGTGCAGATCGCCGGTACCGTCAGCGAGGACGAGGGCGACGAGATCTCGGGCTTTCGCGTCATCGACCTGCCCGGCCACGCCCCCGGCCTGATCGGGCTGTGGCGCGAGTCCGACCGCCTGGCCCTCGTGAGCGACTGCTTCTACACGCTCGACATGTTCGGCCGCGACTGCCCGCCGAGCGTGCCGGCGGCGACGTACAACTACGACACCGAAGAGGCGCGTGCGAGCATCCGCAAGCTCGCCGAGCTGGAGCCGGCCGCGGCGTGGGCTGGGCACGGCAAGCCGGTCACGGGCGACGTACGTGGGCAGCTGCTTACAGCGGCGGCCCGGTAGGACCGGGCCAGCATGACGATCCAGTACTCCTGAGTCCTCCGTGGGTAAGCGAAACCGTCGCCGGGCCGCCAAAAGCGGACACGACTCCGACGAGCTCGTCGCGCCGAACAGCGACTACACCGACGCGGAGGGATCGGTGCTGACGCTGCGCGGGGCGCTCAGCCCGACCTCGCGGCGCGAGTACGCGCGTGTGCTTGCCGGCGAGGATGGGCGACCGGCGGCGAACCGGGAGGACGCGTGGCAGCGGGCGGTCGAGCTGCTGTTCGAGCGGCTCGCGGTGCGCTGGAGCATCGCGGGGGCGCCGATCGAGCGCCAGCGCGAGCTGCTGCAGCGCTTTCGCGCGGCCTCGCCCGACGAGCGCGCGTGGATCCGCACGGTGCTGCGCGAGCACTGCGCAGAGCACTTCCCCGATATCCAGGCACCGTGAGGGTCGCAGCGCAGCGCCGGTCTCGCTTGAGAGGGCGGCCTATTCGCTGGCCCTGACCGCGGGGGCGTTCGCGGTTTGGAGGGTGCCGTTGAGGATCGCCTCGTTGCCGCCCGGGGCGACCGGCAGGGCGAGCTCGGCGTCGATCGCGGGTTCGACCAGGAACGCGAGCGCCCCGCCGCAGCCGGTTGCGCGCGGCGCCGGGAAGGAGTCGTTGACGAGCGCGTCGTCGTCGAGCGTGACGAGGTTGTATTCGTCCTTGAAATGGGCGTGACCCGGTTTGCCCGTGATCGTGGAGTGCCCCGCCAGGCGGGCGGTCGCGCCCGTCGTGAGCGGGATCAGGACGGGGTCGGCGTCCGAGCCGATGTAACAGCTTGCGCCGAGCAGCGGGTTGCCGAGCTTGATCTTGACCTGCAGCGAGAGCCCACCGCGCCTGGCTTCGATCAGGTCCTGCGTGTCGATCTGGACCGCGCTGGGGGGCGCGGCGAATTCGGTCGTCGCCGTCAGCTCGGTGGCTTCACGGTCGATGAATTCGTCGAAGATCGCCCGCACGTACCCCGGCAGCGAGCGCGGGGCCGCGATCTCGAAACGCCCTCCCGGGATCGCCTGGGGGGCCCTGGAGAAGGTTTCGCCGCCTTCGGCGCCGATGAACCGCTGGCGGCCGCTCGCCTGGTCTTCGTGGATGCCGCCCTGGATCGTCAGCGTCGCGGTGATCGGGATCGCCTTGGGGCCGATCCGCAGATAGCCGCCCGCGGTCTGGGCGAAGAAGCAGACGTCGGTCCGCGGGTTGCTCAGCGGACAGTCCGCGAACGGGGCGTAGTCGCCGGTCGGATGGTGGGCCGCCGCCGACGCCGCCGACGGCGAGGCGCAGGCGAGCAATACGGTCAACAACCCCATCGCCGGCCGCAGATGTCTTGCCCCAGTCATCGCCGCCCGACTTTCCGCTCAGCGCGCCCGGCCCGCTTTCCCCGCCCGGCCCGCTTTCCCCGCTCGGTCCGCCCGACTCGCTTCGCACCCTTGGCTCGCTTCGCCCGCTGCGGCTTCGCGCGGGTGGGTGGACATCCGGTAATCCCGATCCTCGTCGTCTGTTTGAGTTGGGCGCCGTTCTGAGCAGTGATCGCGGTCGGCATCCGCAGCGTCTGCGCGCACAGGCCGCCCCTCGTCTTGGGCGGCAGGTTGACCGCGAAGGCGGAATGCGGGCCCGTCGGCAGCACCAGGTCGAGCGTGTCGATCGGCACGTCGGGCAGCGCCTCGAACGTGCTCGAGGTAATGCCCTTGTGGATGTTCGTCTGTCCTTCCAGCTCGATCCTCACCCCATCTCCCTGTAGCACGAGCACGAGCGCCGGGAAGGCGAGAACGCCGTGGGAGACGAGGTAGGCGGGTCCGCTGAGCGCGCCCGCGAGCATCGGCGTCACGACCGTCGCGGTCCCCACGATCGAGCTCGCCGGGCAGGCCGCGGGGTCGGCTTCGAACACGGACGCCACGCAGGCTTTCTGCAGCGTCGTCAGCCTCGAGGGCAGCTGCTTCGGGAGATCGAGCTTGACCTTGCCGATGTGCGCCTGACCGGGGCCCGAGACGATCTTCACGTGCAGGTAGGCGCCGTCGGCTTTGCTCGACCGCGCGTGCGTCAGCGCCTCCAGGCGCGGCTTGAACGGCAGGCTCGCGCAGTTCGCGGCCTGGAACGGGCTCGACACCGTCGTTTCCGTGCCCGACGCCGAGGCGATCGTGGCGGCGACGGTCCGCGAGGTGCAGCTGGTTGGGTTGGAGATCAGGTTCGGTCGATCGATCGTGAGCGCGAGCGTGCGGATGTCGAGCGGAATCCCCGAGAAGACCTGCGGCAGAGGACCACTGGAGATCGTCAGCCGGGCGGTGCGCGGATCGATCGCGACGCTCGCGCGCACGACGACCGTGCCGAGGTCCAAGGGGCCGACGAGCGCGGGCACGACGATGCTCAACCCGAACGGCGCGCCCGACGGATTGGATCCCTCCGGGAGGGCCGGTCCCTCCGGGGGGATGGGCCCCGTCAGGTAGACCCCGTTCGCCGGCTGGCCCGGCGCGGGCAGGTAGAACGGGTCGGAGCCGGGGCCGAGGCCGACCGTCGCCGTGCCGATCTCCGCGGCCGGCGGGCAATCGCCCTGGGATGCCGTCGGTTCCGGGCAGAGCGCGACGCCGCCGAGGATCCCCGAGAGCCCCGCGGGCAGCTTCACGGTGAAGGCGCCGAGGCGCTGTTCGCCATCCTGGCGCGAGAGCGTCAGCGTGAACGCGCTCGACGCGCCCGCCTGGTTGTTCAGCGTTCCCGCCGTGAACGCGGGGCTGAAGCGCCCGCTCGGGCACGCGCCGCCGCCGGGCCCCGAGTCGATTTCGAGGTTCGCCGTCTGCGTCAGCGCGGGCGTGCCACTCCACGGCACAAGCTTCGTGCTCGCCGCGTAGGAGCCACACGCCGCCGGGGTCGCGAGCAGCGCCCGTTCGCCGCCGTAGAGGCTCAACCGCAGCTCGCCGATCGGCAGCTGCGGGAGGTTCGCGAACGTGACGGTCAGCCGGCCGGTCTGCGGGTTTGCCTGCACATTCCCCGCGAGCTTGATCAGCATGCCGTCGCCTTCGGCGACGAGGTACAGCGCGAGCAGCGATCCGCCCGGGTGTTCGGACGAGCCGAAGGCCGCTTCGTTGTCGTAGGGCTGCGCGAGGTAGAGCGAGCCTTCGAGCGGATCTTCGAGCAGCGGCGTCGCGATCGTCGCCGTGCCGACCTTTGAGGGTTCGGGGCAGGTCGGGGCTTTTGCGTCATTCAGACCGATCTCAGCGGGCGTGCACGCTTCGCGCCCGCCGGCCGCGGACGGCGAGATCGCGAAACCCGCGGGCAGCGCCACCGATGCTTCCTTCAGGTCCGCGCTCGCCGTCACGTTCACGCTTTCTTCTTGCGGCAGCTTCAGATCGAAGTTCAGCCCGCTCGGGGCTTCCGCGCGCGCGGCTTCCGGTTCGACCGTGCCGAGCGTCAGTTTCGGGCTGAAGTCGAGGCTCCCGCAGCCCGTCAGCGGCGGCGAGGACGAGCTCGCGGTCTGCCAGCGCGGATCGCCGAGGTCGGGGCTCCCGTCGGTGTTGAGGGTGCCCGGCTGCTGCCAGGAGTCGGTGTTGACCGTCGTCGTCAGCGGTTCTTCCGTACACGAGGACGGCAGCGTCAGGAACGGCTTGTCGGTCCCTTCCACCGGACAGCTGCTGCGGACCGCGGTCTGTTTGAAGATCTGTTTGGCTTCCCCGTCGGCGCACAGGCCGCGTTCCTGGTCGTGGCTCGTGGCCGACGGATCGCCCCACAGGGTGAGCTTCATGCCGTAGATCGGGTGTTCGTCGGGGATCTCCGAGATGTCCGACGACAGGCCGTAGTCCCCGCCGGTGCGCACCCTGCCACCGACGTGCATGATCAGCCCGACCCCCGTGGCGTTGAAGCCGAGCTCGGCCGGCACGCCCGCGGGAGGAACCATGTTGTAGACGGGTTCTTCCAGCACTTCTGTGCCGTCGAGGTAGATCGAGAAGACGCCAACTGCGGAGGCGTTTGGACAGCTGCCTGGACCCTCCGGGCTCTCCAGCTCAGCCTCCGTGCACCTCGCCTCGGTCGCACGGGGATCGATGATCACACCCGGGGGCAGGTTCACCTCGATGTCCTTCGGATCGCCGTAGGTCCGAACCCGCAGATGTCCTTCTTCTTCGCCGGTAACGACGTGGTTGAACGTGATCGAGGTCGTGATCGCATCGGGATGCGAGCCGGCCTGAAGATCGGGTACCCCCCCACCCGCACCGCCTTCGTTGCTCGTGATCGAGCTCGCGAAGCTTTCGACGCCGAAGGCTTCGCCGGCCCATGCGGGGGCGGCAAGCGCCAAGGCGATCCCGATCGTCAGCAACCCAGCGAGGCCGCGGCGAGCGATCATCGTTTCGCCCGCTTGCCGTACTTCCTTCTGGCCTGCGCTTCACACGTGCGCCGCTGCTTCCTCTTCGGCTTCCTCGCGCATGCCTTCAGCGCCCGCGCGAGCTTCTGCGCGCGCGTCAGCAGCTTGGATTTAGCAGCCGGTTGCGGCGAGGAGCTCGCGGGGCCGGCGAACGTCGTGCTCGAGGGCGCCGCGAACGCGGGCGCGGCGGCCACGGGCGCGAGGCAACCTTCGCCGCCGCAGCCCGTCGTCACCGGCGGGTTCTGCGCGGCGATGCCGCCGTCGACGCGCGCGTCGTAGAGGTCGTCGTTCTCGTCCCGATCCTGCCCGACGAGCGACTGGCGCGTGAAGAAGAAGACGTCGCCTCCGCCGGCGCTCGCGTCGCCGAAGTAGGACTGATCGTCGCTTTCCCCGGTCGAGATCAGGTACAGACAGCCGCCGGAGCCTTCGCTGAAGCTCGTGCTCGAACGGGAGCAGCCATCGCCCCCACCGGCCCCTTCGCGCTCCCACTCGTAGACATCCGTCTGTTCGTTTTGGTCCTGCGGGAGGAGCGCTTCCTTGGTCTGGAAAAAGACACGGCTACCGTCTTCGGAGAGGTTGCGCGTGAGGAAGGCATTACGTTCAGGGGCAGGCGCGATCGACAGGTTGTCGGCTAAAAAGGCTTCGCTGGTGGCCGGCGTCCCGCTCGGGTTGCACGACACACACGTGAGCGTGCCGCTCGTCGCGTCGTACAGATACAGCTCCCCCTGTTCATCGTTGTCGTAGTTGGTCAGCCGCCTTCGCGAGCTAAAAAGTACAGTCGTTCCCCCAGGAGTAACCCGTGAACTCTTCTCGCCGGTGGCGGGGGCAAAAGCGGGATTAGCCCTGTAGAAGTCGCGCCAGTTGTACTCGTCGTAGAGATCTTCCGTGCTCAGCCGTGCGATGAAGGTCGTTTCGCCGTTGTGCCACTCGTAGAGATTTCCTTCGCCCGCTTCCGCCGCTTCTTTATTCCTGTTTTCATTATTCGATAAAATTTCAGTAGCAACAAAATACGCATACGAGCCGTTTTCCGAAGCGATCCCCAGGGTTCCCAGAACGCCCGCCGTGCCGCTCGTGAGCTGTTCTCGCGCTTCCGCGAGGGCCTGCGCTTCGGGCTTTTCGCTTGCCTCGTATACGTCGAGGTTGAACCGGTAGAGAGCTTCGCCTTCGGTGTAGAAGACCCCCGAGCCGTCCGCGGTCGCCGCCCGCCAGTAAGCCGGTTCGGTCCCCGCCGAAACCGGAATCGTCCGTCCGGCTTCCGGTTCGCGCATGTAGATCCGCCCCGTCCCGCGATCGCTGAAGAACACGCGCGCGCCGTCTGCGGAGATCGTGCCCTGCGTGTAGGACCCACCCGTCGCGCCACTTCGACCGTTGCCGACCGCGGGTCCGCCCGGGCCGGCGGACGAGCCTTCGGACGGCGCTTGACCGCCTTCCGACGCCGGCAGGATGCCCACCACGCTCAGCCGGCCGTCGGCCCACTCGTACAAGTTGATCGCGTTCGGCGCGGCTTCCGGCAGGAGCTGTTCGCTCGATTCAAAGACGATCCGTGAGTCGTCGGCGGTCGCACCCGCGAACGTGGCAATACCGGGGCCAAGCAGTTGCAGGGCGCCGGTGGCGTTGTCGCGTAGATACGAGTAGCGGCTGGTCGCCAAGCCCGGTTCGATGCCAGGTTCGGTATCGACGATCGCCGCGGAGAGGTCTTCGCTCAGGCTCAGCACAAATGCGGACCCATGTTCGGGCTGGGAGCGCGGGGCGGTCGGCGGCACGAGCCCCTGGGTCGACCATTCGCCCCCCATGCAAGTGCTGAGGTAGAGCGAGGGGCCCGTCGCGCTCAGTACCCCGGGGAACGGCGCGTCGGAGAAGAAGGTCACCCCTTCGCCCGACGGCGAGCTCTGCACGGCGTCGGCTTCGCCGAGCGCATCCGTGAAGTTCTTGTCAGCGGGCGAGACCTGCTCATATGCGCGGCAGTCCGGGAGCCGCAGCGCGGCGCCCTCCTGCCCACGGAGCTGTTCGTTGCGACAGCCTTCCGCGCGGGCAAAGGACGCGAGGATCCCACACCCCAGACCGATGATGACAACCGTCAGCAACAGCGCCCAACGGGCACCGTCCCCCACGGTCCCATGTCCTCCCTCAACCCTCGACGCCATCGCCGCCAAGCCTACAGACGCCCAGCGCCACCGTTACGCATTGCCCCGGACGCAACTCGGGGGCGGATCGCCCGCCCCCGAGAACCTACATAGCCATTCGCTCGACGATGGGACTAGGTGTGTTCTTTGACGCTCCAGGCGTCATGCGCTTTCGTCCCGCTCAGTTCGAGCGTCGCATCGTCGCTCACTTCGGCGAGATTACCGCCGATTTTGAGGCTGCCGCCGGAGGGACTGCAGTCGAGTTTGTGGGTGGTTGCTTCTGTTTCCGCACCCGTGTTGCTCGAGTCGACTTCGCATAGCTGTGATCCTGTGATATTGAAAGTTTTAGGTCTACCGACTTCAGCGATGACGCACGAATTATTTATGCCTTCAATGCTGATTCCGGCAAAGGCGCCCGTTTTCGATTCGAGCTTGTCATCGATCCTACCCGAGCTCAACTCGAGTTCACCCTTGAGTTCCGTCGTTTCAATTTCTTCTTCCTGGGCAGCGGTGAGCTTACAATTTGCTGGTTTGATCAGTTTACATTCTTCAAATGTAATAGTAGCCTTGGACTTGCCCACGGTCCCACCGGCGCCATCTTCGATAGTCCCTTTGGATTTACCCTTGCCGCATTTTACTTCCGACGTCACGGATGCGACCGTACCTTTGAGAATCGATTCCCCGTTTGTACCGAGGACTTTTTCGGAGACGGCTTCGCCTTTTGAGTTTTCCAGCTGGAACCCGGCGACGCAGTAGTTCGGGGTGGTCGTCACTTTTCCGCCGCATTTGACCGGCGGTTCGGACGCCGACGCCGACGCGACCACGCCGATGGCCACGACGGCCAGCAGGCCCAACAGGATCAACCTAGTTCGGGACATCAGCAAGCCTCCTCGGTGGGCGAGTTCAATCGGTTCCAGCCATTCATCTTGTGGACCATACAGCATCGGTCGGACGGGCGCTACGTATATTTCGAAGGATCCCCTCGCTCCTCGGCTAGCTCCAGTTCTTGCGCCTCCTGAGTCAGACGCGCGCGCGTACGCGTGAGACCGCACCGACCGATAACTTGGCGACATGCGCCGCACGAAGATCGTCGCCACCATCGGCCCCGCCTCGCGCGAGCCTGCAACCCTCCTGCGAATGGTCCAGGCCGGGATGGACGTCGCGCGGCTGAACTACTCCCACGGCACGCTCGACGAGCACGCCGAGACCGTCCGCCGTGTGCGCGACGCCGCGGGGCGCGCCGGGCGCCCGGTGGCGATCCTCCAGGATCTGCCCGGCCCGAAGCTGCGGATCGGCCCGCTGCGCGACGACGTGGTCGAGCTGAAGCCGGGCGATCGCGTCACGTTTGCCTGCGGGCCGGGCGACGGCGAGGAAAGCCTCGGCGACGCCAAGCAGATGAGCATCACCTGGCCCGGCCTCGCCGACGCGCTGCAACCGCGAGCCGTGATCTACCTCGCCGACGGCTCGGTGCGGCTGCGCGTGACCGAGGTGCGCTCGGACACGAGCGAGGTCGAAGCGGAGGTCGAGATCGGCGGCGCCGTCGCCTCGCGTCAGGGGCTGAACATCCCCGGGCCGACCGTGGGGCTGCCCTCGGTGCCGGAGGAGGACCTCGAGCTGCTGCGCCACGGCGAGTCGATCGGCGTCGACATGGTCGCGCTGTCGTTCGTGCGCAGCCCCGAGGACGTCGAGCTCGTGCGCGAACACACGCGCCTGCCTTTGATCGCGAAGATGGAGAAGCCCGAGGCGGTCGAGCGCGCCGAGGAGATCCTGCAGGCGGCCGACTGCGTGATGGTCGCGCGCGGCGACCTCGGCATCGAGCTGCCGATCGAGCAGGTCCCGCTCGCGCAGAAGAAGCTCCTGAAACTGGCCGGCTGGATGGCGCGGCCCTCGATCACCGCCACGCAGATGCTCGACTCGATGGTCGTCTCCTCGCGCCCGACGCGCGCGGAGGTGGCCGACGTCGCCAACGCGATCCTCGACGGCACCGACGCGGTGATGCTCTCGCAGGAGACCGCGATCGGCGCCTACCCTGTCGGCGCGGTCGAAATGATGGCGGCGGTCGCCGTGCAGGCGGAGTCGATCGCGCCATATGAGGACTGGAACAACTCGCGCGTGCGCCGTACCGACGCCGACACCGCCTACACGGTCGCGCACAACCTCTGCCTGGCCGCGCGCGAGCTGAAGCTCGACGCGCTGATCGTGCCGACGCTCTCGGGGCGCTCCGCGCGCCTGGTCTCCGCGCACCGCCCGACCGTCCCGATCTACGCGCTCTCGCCCGGCAAAGAGACCGTCCGGCGCTGCTCGCTGATGTGGGGTGTGCAGGCGGCCTCGATGCGCCGCCACGAGACGACCGAGGCGCTGATCGCCGACGCCGCGCGGCGCGTCGTCGAGCTCGGCTGGTGCGAGCGCGGCCAGCGCGTCGGCATCACCGCGGGCCTGCCCTCCGGGCGGCCGGGCACGACGAGCCTCGTGCAGATCCAAGTGGTCTGAGTCGCTCTCCGAGTAGGCTGGCCCCGACCGAGTCATTCTCAGAAGGGGAGACGATGGCGCAGGCAGGCGAGGTGAGCGAGCAATCGAGCGCACCCGCTCGACAGGGTCTCGTGCTCGCCGCGCTGATCCTCGTCGCGTCGGTCGCCAACCTCAACCTCGCGGTCGCCAACACGGCGCTGCCCGACATCGGCAAGGCGCTCGACGCCTCGCAGACCGCGCTCGATTTGATCGCGGTCGGCTACTCGCTCGGGCTCGCCGCCTCGGTGCTGTACCTCGGCGCGCTCGGCGACCGCTACGGGCGCAAGCTGATGCTCGTGCTCGGCACGCTGCTGGCGATCCCCGCGTCGATCCTTGCCGCGACCGCCTCGAGCGCCGGGATCCTCGTCGGCGCGCGGATCTTCGGCGGGCTGGCGGCCGGGATGGCCTTCCCGACGACGCTCGCGCTGATCACCGCGCTGTGGTCGGGCCCGGCGCGCACGAAGGCGATCGCGCTGTGGTCGAGCATCGGCGCCTCGATGTCGGCGCTCGGCCCGCTGATCGCGGGCGCGCTGCTCGAGCACCACGCCTGGGGCTCGGTATTCCTGATCACGCTGCCGCTCGCGGCGATCGCCGCCGTGCTGGCGATCCTGCTCGTGCCGAGCCACGTCAACGAGACCACCGACCCGGTCGACAACCCCGGCGGGATCCTCTCGATCGTCGCGGTCGCCGCGCTCGTGCTCGCGATCAACTTCGCGCCGGTCCCGGACAGGGGCACGCTGGCGCTCGTGCTGGCCGCGATCGCGATCGTGGCGCTCGTGCTCTTCTACCTGCGCGAGCGCGGGGCCCACTTCCCGCTGTTCGACCTCAAAGTCGCCTCGCGCCGCGTCTTCTGGGTCGCGGCGGTCGGCGGGATCGTCGTGTTCGGCAGCCTGATGGGCGCGATCTTCGTCGGCCAGCAGTTCCTGCAGAACGTGCTCGGCTACTCGACGCTCGGCGCCGGCGCCTCGATCCTGCCGGCGGCGGTGCTGATGGTGCTGATCGCGCCGCACTCGGCGAAGCTCGTGGAGACGCGCGGGGCGCGGTTCACGCTGCTCGTCGGCTACTTCTTCTGCCTGCTCGGCTTCATCGCGATGCTCGCGCTGTGGGAAACCGGCATCCCCTACTGGAAGGTCGGTCTCGCCTACGGCTTCATCGGGATCGGCGTCGGCTTCGCCGGCACGCCCGCCTCGCACTCGCTGACCGGCTCGGTCCCGGTCAAACGTGCTGGCATGGCCTCGGGCACCGCCGACCTGCAGCGCGACCTCGGCGGCGCGATCATCCAATCGATCATGGGCGCGCTGCTGACGGCCGGCTTCGCGACGGCCGTCTCGAAGGCGATCGCCGCGGCGCCGAACAAAGCGGCGATCACGAGCTCGGTCCAGAACACGCTGACGAAGTCCTTCTCCAGCGCCGAAGCCGTCGCCAAGCAGTACCCGCACTACTCCAACGCGATCATCGCGGGGGCGCGCTCCTCGTTCGTGTCCGGCTCGGACTGGTCCTACGTCGCGGGCATCATCGCGATCGCCTTCGGCGCCGGGCTGATCTTCTTCATGTTCCCCGGCAAGGAGGACGAGCAGCGACTGCTGGCCGAGTATCAGGCCGAAGACACGGCGCCGACGCCCGTGCGGGCGTAGAACTCGGCCTCCTCGCGGCCGAGCTCGGTGACGGGGTCGTCGCCGTAGATCCACTCGCGCGCGATCCGGTTCCAATTGGCCTTCGCGCGTAGCTGGCTGAGCACGGCCAGCGTCAGCACCTCCAGGCGCCGGCCGAAGAGGTGATCGGGCGGCAGCGTCTCGTGGCGCATCGTCGCGAAGTGCCGCGAACGGGGGTCGCTCATCTGGATCAGCACGTCGCTCGCGACCTCGGGGTCGAGCGCGATCTCCCGGTCCTGCGTGTACCACCAGGTCATGTCGTCGACCATCGCCATCGCCTTCTCCTCGGTGTAGTACTTCGGGTCGCCGACCCAACCGCCGGAGTACATGTGCTGGACGAGCTCGCCCGCGCGGCGCTCGATCGCCAGGCGCTGGGCCTGCAGCTCGAACTCGGCGGCCTCGGCGGGGATCGTCTTGAACAGCCCGAAGTCGAGGAACGCCATGCGCCCATCGTCGAGCAGGATGCAGTTGCCCGGATGCGGATCGCCGGAGAACTGGCGGTGGCGATACATGCACTCGAAGTAGAAGCGGAAGATGATCTCGCCGAGCCGATCGCGCTCGGCCTGGGGCAGCTGCTTCATCTCCTCGAATCCGCGGCCGTGAACGAACTCGCTGACGATCACACGCTCGCGCGAGAGCTCGCCAACCACGCCGGGCACGACGATGAACGGATGGCCATCGTAGATGCGAGCGATCCGCCGCTGGTTCTGGGCCTCCAGCTCGTAGTCGAGCTCCTCCTCCATGCGCTCGGAGATCTCCCCGCTCAGCGCCTTCACGTCGAGACCCGGCGCGATCCGCTTCATCAGCCGCATGATCATCCCCAGGTTCTGCATGTCCGCGCGCACGGCGCCGGCGACGCCGGGGTACTGGACCTTCACGGCGACCTCGCGGCCGTCCTCACGCAGCGTCGCCCGGTAGACCTGGCCGATCGAGGCCGCCGCGATCGCCTCCTCGTCGAAGGCGGAGAAGACCTCCTTGATCGGCGCTTCGAGGTCGTCCTCGATCACCTTGCGCATCTGCTTGAACGAGACCGTCGGCGCGGCGTCGCGCAGCTTCGCCAGCTCGTGCTGGAACTCCTCGCGGTGCTCCTCCGGCACGAGCCCGACATCGAGGAAGCTCATCACCTGCCCGAGCTTCATCGCGGCGCCCTTCATCGTCCCCAGCGCCGCCACGATCTGCTTGGCCGTCTCCAGCTGGCGGCGGCCCATCGCCTCCTCCGAGGCCTGCTCGCCGCGCGTCGCGTTCGCCGCGCGTGTTCCGAACTGCTTCACGGCCTCGCTCGCCGCGAGCTTCCCGACGGTCGCCGTGCGCCGCACGCGCGAGGTTGGGATCTTGTCGTTGCTTTCGCGCGCCATAACCCTTGATGTTAAGGCCCCGGCGTAAAGACCCCCGCCCACCCCGGGATGTCTATCTCAGACCGGCGGGCGGCAAGGCTCCGCATCGCCTCACGTCGAGGCGAACGGCTGGGGTCAGCGGACGGGCTGCACCCTCGACCCGGGGACGATGTCGTCTTTCCCGTCGGCCCAGCGCACCCAGGCCTTCTTGCCGCCGTCGTAGTCCTCGCCGAGCAGGATCAGCGTCGCCGGCTCGCCCAGCGCCTCACAGCGATCGTTGCCCTCCGGGTCCAGGCCGCGCCAGATGCGGATGAAGCCGTTCTGCTCCCACTCGCGCGCGACCGTCGTGGGATCGGCGTGGCCGGGATGGATGACCGTGTTCGGGGGCAGCTCCATCAGCGTGCCCATGATCGAGTCGCGCAGATCGGCGTAGGTGGTGTGACCGGGCGCGCGCACGCCGCCGACCGAGCCCTTGAAGAGCGTGTCGCCGGTGAACACGACCGCCTCGCCGCCGGTGAAGCCACCCGGCGCGGCGCTCGTCGCGGCACGCCCGTGGCCGCGGCCGGGGCCGGCACCACCAGCGCCGGCGACCTGCGAGCGCTCGCCGACAAGTAGAGACAGCATCCCCGCGGTGTGCCCGGGCGTGTGCAGCGGCCGCACCTCCAGGGCACCGAACGTGAGCGTCTCGCCGGCCTGCATCGTGGACGGCGCAATCCCATCCGGCAGCAGCTCGCGCTCGAGCGGGTGGATCAGCACCTCGAGCTCCGGCCAGCGCTCGCGCAGCGCTGGAACCTCGCTGACGTGGTCGAAGTGGTGGTGGGTCAGCAGCACGTGCGTCGGCTCCAGCCCGAGGCGCTCGGCCGTCGCGATCAGCCCCTCCACCGGCCCGCCCGCGTCGACGAAGAACGCGGGTCCGCCCACGCCGTCGGCGAGGAGGTACGTGTTCGAGAGGAACTGGGGATGAGTCGCGTGCTCGAGGATCACGCCGTCATCCTCGCACGAAGGCTGTCTGCATAGACTGCCGAGTGATGGCCCTGATTCACACCTGTTACCGCATCACCGACATCGACCGCTCGGTCGCTTTCTACAACGCACTCGGCTTCGAGGAGATCGGGCGCATCCCGATCGGGGACGAGGCCGTCAACGTGTTCATGAACCAACCCGGCGACGGCAACATGCCGCGGCTGGAGCTGACGTACAACTTCGGCGTGGACTCGTATGAGATCGGCACGGGTTACGGCCACATCGCGATCACCGCCGACGACCTCGACGCGACGCTCGCGCGGCTCGCCGAGCAGGGCATCGAGCCGGAGAAGCCGCCCTATTCGGTCCGCGAGGGCGGCTCACGGCTTTGCTTTGTTAGAGACCCCGACGGCTACCGCATCGAGCTGATCGAGCAGTAATCGGTACGTCGCTCGGGGAGCTAGGAGAGCACCCGCCCCCGGAATTTGCTCAAGCCCAACGCGAGGAACACCGCGCAGAAGCCGAGCAGCACCGGGTAGACCACGTAGAGGTGCATGTGCGACGCGTGGGTGAGGCCGGCGCGCAGGCCCTCGTTGATGTAGACGAGCGGGTTGACGAGCACGACGATCTGCAGCCAGTGGATACCGGCGACCTGGACGGGCGCGAGCTTCGTCCACTGGTAGTAGGTGCCACCGAGGAACGTCAACGGCAGCACGACGAAGCCGAACATCAGGCCGAGGTTGCGCGCTTCAAACGCGGTGCCGAGCAATAGGCCGAGCGAGCTCATCGTGATGCACGCGAGCGGCAGCAGCGTGATCACGATCGGCCAGTGGACGGACAGATGAGCATGCACTCCGGGCGCGTGGACGACCGCGGCGATCGGGAACACGATCAGCGCCGCGAGCAGGCCCTGCATCGCACCCGAGAGCACCTTCGCCGCGGCGACCAGCCAGATCGGGCAGGGCGCCTGCACGCGATCCTCGATCTCACGGGTGTAGCCGAACTCCTGGGCCATCACCATCGCGACGGCCTGGATGCCCTGGAACATGATCGAGATCCCGACCACCCCCGGAACGAGCACGGTGGCGAACGCCGACTCCGCGACCTTGCCGCCGCCACCACCGACTCCCTGGCCGATCGTGGGGAACACGTAGAGGAACACGAACACGAGCAGGAACGGCTGGATCAGCACGCGGATCACGAACTCGAGCGAGTGCTTGCGCAACACCGTCAGGTCGCGCAGCACGAGCGCGCGCAGCGCGGTGCGGCTCGCCGCCATCGTCGAGCGCGTCGGCTCGATCGTGATGCGGCCGGGCCCGGGCGCCGGATCGAATGCGGCGGTGCCGGGCGCGGCGGTGGCGGGAACGGTCGCGGCCATCAGTCGCGCAGCTCCTTGCCGGTCAGGCTGATGAACACGGTCTCGAGGCTCGGCTCGGCAATCGACAGGTCGGCCAGCTCGAAGCCGGCCTCCTCGGTCGCACCCACCAGGCGCGGCACCAGGCGCTCGGCCTCTTTGACGTGGAGCTCGACGCCACCGTCGATCACGCGCGTATTGCTCACCTCGGGGATGGCGCTCGACAGCCGCTCGGCGAGCGTCTGCAGCTCGCCGCCCGTCGCCTTGATCGTGGCGATCGTGTCCGCCCCCACCGACCGCTTCAGATCGGCCGGCGTGTCGAGCGCGAGGATCTTGCCGTGGTCCATGATCGCCAGCCGATCGCAGAGCTCGTCGGCCTCCTCCATGTAGTGCGTGGTGAGCAGGATCGTCTGCCCCGCCCCGTTCAGCTCGCCGAGGATCTCCCACAGCGCCAGGCGACTCTGCGGATCGAGGCCGGCGGTCGGCTCATCCAGGATGCGACAGGGGGGTTGGAAAGGAGCGCGTACCTCATGGGCGTGCAGAGCATAAGCAAGAAGAAGGGCCTCGGTGCCGAGGCAACTGACGTGATCGACGCGGTGATCTATGGCCGGGCGTCGAAGGATCGGCTGCGGTTGCTGCGTTCGATCGGCGATCAGATCGCTGATTGCCGGACATGGTGTGAGCCGCTGGGGTGGCGGGTGGTGGAGGTCATCACGGATGCGAATCGTTCGGCGTCGCAGTGGCGGCGCAAGGAGCGGGAGGGGTTCGAGGTGGCCCTGGGCTTGATCGAATCGGGGCAGATTCAGGGGTTTGTGACCTGGGAGCCCTCGCGGGCGGGTCGTGACATGGCGATCTATGTTCAGCTGCGAGCGGCGTGCCAGCGAGCTGGGGTGCTGTATCTGACGCAGGGCCGGGTCTACGACTTCTCCCGCTCGGATGACAGTTTCATGATGGGCTTTGAGTTCTTGCGGGCGGAGGCGGACGCGAACACGATGCGCGAGCGCCAGTTGCGCACGGCGCGGCGGAACGCAGAAAAGGGCCGGCCGCACGGCCGGCTGGCGTATGGGTATCGGCGTGTGTATGACGAGCGGACCGGGGTGCTTGTTCGCCAGGAGCCCGACCCGCACACCGGCCAGATCGTGCGCGATGCGGCACGGGACGTGCTGGCGGGAGCGAGCATGTGGTCGGTTGCGATGCGGTTGCAGGACGCGGGTGAGCCGACGCCGATGCGCCCCTGGTCCGAGCATCCGCGCGGGTGGGACACGTACACGATCCGGCATCTGCTGCAAAACCCGACGATCGCCGGCAAGCGTGTCTACCGCGGGCAGGTGATCGGCGATGCCGATTGGGAGCCGCTGATCAGCTGGGAGGACTTCGAGAAGCTCCAGCGCCTGTTCGCTGACCCTAGTCGCAGGGTCAGGGGCGGCGGTGGGATGCCGGCGAAGACGCTGATGGTCCACATCGCCCGCTGCCACTACTGCGGGCGGCCGTTGAAGCGGGCGGTGCAGCGACGGAAGAACAAGGCCGACGCGGTGAAGTACCACTGCCAGTTCCGGGGGTGCTACAAGACGACGATCTCCCAGCCCGGCTTGGACGCCTATGTGCAGGAGGTCGCGTTGGCGTGGTTTGAGCAGCCGGCGAACCTGGCCCGGCTGACCGCGACCGACGGCGACGGCGATGGCGGCGGGTGGCTCGCACAGGCCCACGCGGTCGAGGAGGAGCTAGCTTCCCTCCAGCAGCGGTTGGATGAGGCGGCCGACCGCTACGCGGCTGGCGAGTTGCCGTTGTCGATGTTGACCAGGGTCGAGCAGCAGTTGCGGCCGAAGATCGAGCAGGCGCAGCGTGCTTTGGTCCCGCCGATCAGTGACGAGAACATCAGGGCCCTGGTCACTGCCGGCGACGTGCGGGCGGCGTGGGACGAGTTGGCGCTGGCGGAGCAGCGCAAGATCGTCAAGGCCGTCTTCGACGTGCGGGTGCAGCGGACCGCCAACCGGGGGCAGAACGCCTTTGAGCCTGAGCGAGTCCTGATCGCGCCACGGGTCCGATGAACCGTGGCGCCGGTCATCGCCGCTGTTTTCGCAGGGCGCGGCGGACCACGGCTGCCTGCTCGGCGGTCATCGGCGGGAACCGCCGCGCCAGGTCTGACGCGGCTTGCCGTAGGTTCGTCTGCCAGCTCGACACCGGCTCGGTGGCCTGCGCCGGCTCGTCTGGGCTCGCCGCCACGATGCCTTCCGATCGACGCGCGGAAGGAGACAGGGGCATCACGGCCGGTCCTCCGGTTTGGCCGTGTCCCGGCGGGGGAACTGTGCTTCGGCTTCTGCGCGGCGGTTGACGTCGGCGATCACGAACGCGACGAACTCCTCGTCGCGGTTGGTGATCGGTGTCTCGGGTTGGGCGGGTTGGGGTTCTTCGCCGGGCCATGTCGTTTGGCGGGTGGGGCGGTCGCGGTCCAGGCGGGTGCCGGACAGCGCGACCCACTCGCGCAGGCGAGCCTGTGCCGTGTGGAAGTCGGCGAGCCAGCCGATCGGGGCGGAGGCGTGCTGGGCGGGGTCGTAGGCGCTGAGCCAGTGCAGGTGCAGTGCGGACAGTTCCCAGACCAGCTCGGGGTGCCGGTGCCACGCTGGGGGGACCACGGAGGCGGGTAGGCCGAACTCGTGGCGGAGCCAGTCGACCCACTCGTTGAGGGCGAGCCACTCGTACTCGGCGTCCTCGGCGGTCAGGGTGCGCCAGTTGACCGGGTGCGGCAGCTCCATGTCCTGGCCGGCTTGGGCGGTGATCCGCTCGGACTCCAGGTCCTCGGTGTCCGGGTCGTTGTCCTGGTCGTAG
>Ga0182030_10007273_pt1 | contig 23130 bp, 22 predicted proteins | sample 812S3MmetaG_FD_121299 | JGI IMG/M metagenome (GOLD analysis project Ga0182030, IMG submission 121299) | Permafrost microbial communities from Stordalen Mire, Sweden - 812S3M metaG (Illumina Assembly) | ecosystem: Environmental > Terrestrial > Soil > Wetlands > Permafrost | place: Sweden...
ATTGGCTAGGGTTCGGGTTTGTACATACAATGAATCCACGGAGACTTGAATAGCGGTCCTTAATAGACAGCAAGAAGCGCGGATGCTCGAGGGGCCAACTCTGGGGCACCTGTGTGCTGTATATGTTCTACTGCTTTTCTTATCGGAGTGGCGCAAGGAAAAGTGATTAGGGCAAAACAACGCTACTAGTAGTTAACAACAGTACGGTTTTGGTTTTTATCACGCGCCTATGGATCGTGCAATTGAACATTTCATTCATCGCATTGTTATCAGCAATTACTCCTATAGACGCATATTTCATTTCATTACTCCGTCAACTTCCAAAATCAAATTGTTCCACACTTTAAGGAACCCTCTATCTATCCTTTCTAGACTATCTCTTTCTCCATCACCTTGCCACTCGATCGAGTTTCTCCATCAGAAATTTCATCCTCTTCTTTATCAGAAATGTCATCCTTTTCTATTTCTTCGTCCACAGTGCTCAGGTTGCTCGTGATCAGACGTTCACCCCGACGGTCACGTGTATTGTTGTAGATTCCTACTCTCCTTGACTTTTTGTCCTCAACAAACCGTGACTTCGCCAAACGTCTCATGCCATCTTGCCTAAGTTTTGGCACCCGGTCGAGCTCGATCTCTTCTCTGTCAACAGAGTACATAGCAGGATAAGCTTGTTTGACTTCTCGGGGTTGGAATTCCAATTCTGCGAATTCAATGTCGTGATGTTTGTCCATAGTTTTCAGGACAATGCTACGGATCGAGCTACTGAAATCGGAGCTTCCACACACTTCAATCTGTCAGCGACATTTGATTAGCTGAGTATAGGATGTTCCTACCCACGACTTTGCTTCTGCCGGCAGAGCGTTTGATTTGTTTGCCAACTAAGTCCTCAATGATTGGTAGGGCTGCTCGCTGGTAGACAAATCGCCAATGTGCATCTTTCGGAATGGGAGGCGGGTTCGATCTCTTATGGGGATAAAAACATGAAAAGGTCAAAATCAGCTAAGGAACTCTTATTAGTAAGAGAGGTGCTTGCAAACATGTCCACCCACCTTTTCTGAGTCCCGTGTCTGAAGCTCTGAGATCCATTTTGAAATCCACTCTTCTTCGCAGTTATTTTCCATCACCCAATATACATCGATTTTCCTGGTTATTAATCCTCGTCGATAAACTTCATTCTCTTTGTCTTTACTCGCTCGTCGATACGTCATGTGACGTATGTAGGGTAATATTCCTGCGATTCCGATTCCCTTAGCAACTAAAATCACCGTTTCGTAGTCTTCTAGATGGTGGTCTTTTCCATATGGACCATCAATTATCACTTTTCGTAAGGAGTTTCTGGCTATGAGCTCCGAGCTGATACCATTTTGAGGCTGGATGAGAAAGCAAAGTTCAGTGGCTCTCATAGAATCATCCCACCAGGAAATGACGTAGGGGTGTGCTTGGAGTCTCCTGCGAGTCCCCATATCTGATAGAAAAAGATAGACATATTGTCCTGGACGGATTTCCAGTGGTCTCTGCGGGCGAACAACAATCTTCATGGCACTCACGGATTGTCCGTTAAAGTAGTGCTTTATGCTTGCTTGACCGATCAATGGGGATTTTTTCCCACCAGAGTTATAATAAATCACCCTTGTGAGTCGTATGATTGTGCTGAACCCCCATAAAGAAAGAGTTGCGATCGGGAAGACTGACTTTTCTAGGCTAACTGGTAACAAGTGTATTAAGATGGCAAATGCGGTAATGAAGGCCAAGATGAAGTGGAGCTTTAGGAAAAATTCGTACATCCATTTCCGGGCCAGGTAAAATGATGAGGGGAGGATAATTGCAAGGGCTGCAGCGGCCTGTTCGCAGAGATTAGCCAAGCTCTTCATATTAAATTGAAGGCCTTACTGAGATCCCGGAGATCTGAAAAGAATCAAATGTCCACGGCTTCCTGGAAGCAATGACCGAGCCAACGTGTATGAGACCTTGAATTATAACCACACGCCCGACCCAATGATGAGCCAAGTAATATGTATGAAGGGAGATTCCGAGGAAGCTTGCTAGCACATTTGTTCTGCCTCCCAGAAACAGCGGTATCAGGTTGATAGAAGCCATTAATCCGGAGCGGGATATGAGGTCGCTACGAGTCTTTATACCAAGCCCCATGCAAAATCCATTTGCAACTACATAACTCCCAATCGTTCCACCTTGCAGTCGAGTGATTCTTGGCCACCATCGCCATCGCCATCGCCGCCGCCATCGCCTCGGTACCAGCAGTGGGTATGCAATATATTTAAGTGCAAGGTATTGAAACTGTGTTATAAAAAGTGTTGAGATAAAGGATCCAATGCGAAAAACCAAGAGAAATGCAGCCAATGCTGCAACGGACACTGCATACCACTGAGGGAGGATCATTTGGATCGAATTTGATGGACGGATGATGAAAAGTGAGAGCAAAGTATATGTTTGAAGGTAAGATTATATTTTGTAGGGTTAGATGATTTCTATTGAGTATTTACTCTAGGTCGTCCTTAGTTGCCTTCAAATTTCTGTCATTCAAGAATTAAAGTTTGCTTTGGTCTTCGATTAATGGAAAACAACAGAGCGCGATACGCAGTGGGAGCAAAGTATATGTTTGCAGGTACGATTATATTCTGCAGGGTTAGATGTCTTCTATCGAGTACTCACTCTAGATCTTCCTTAGCTACCTTCCGATTTCCGTCATTCAAGAATTAAAGTTTGCTTTGGTCTTCAATTAATGGAAAACAACGGAGCGCGAAGCGCCTTCCTGCAAGGTACCCGCGCGCCAGATTATAAGGTTATACTAGTATGCCGACACAAGTAAGCCAATAAGAGGCTTCGTAACCGATCCGCGCGTCAGACGAAACCCCCCAAAATAGAAAAAGCGTCAGGGCAAAGTCCGCATGTGCATATTAAATGCCGTGGTCAACCATATAATAATTTTCCTTTTCCCGTAGATTTCTTCTTCTTTTTCACTTGCTTCAGAAATCATCAAATATGCCGAAAGCTTTAAACCCGAAGGGTTCTGGCCTTGAACAAAAGGATCGTGATGCTAGAAAAGATACAATTCTTAAGAAATGTTTCGAAGTCACTTGGCTATGTCACGAAGTTGAAGTTGAAACTATCGTGAAGGTTGCGGGGAAATTCTTTTCCTTTCGATCACCGAATTGGGCAGCTCCAACAACATCCGACGTAAGTCAGGCCGCTTTAGACCAATGCCCTGCAGCTGGAAAAAATGCTAATCGATCCAAAGGTTATCATAAAGAAAAGCTATGGAGACTACTTGACGCACACGCAAGCCATTGGTGCTGGTCTTCTTCCCTTTGAACCTGTTCCAAAATCTCCCCTCATGGCTCTCGAGGGCGGTGGGTTGGAAGAATTGGCAATACATGCGGTGCAGCTCAGTCAACGCGATGATAGATTGCAACAACAGAAGATTGTATTAGAGAAATCAAGAGCTGTCCCAAACCTTGCAGTGGAGCCAGAACAAATATACACAGGCGACACGTTCATGAATCATGATTCCATCCAGCCTGAGACGTCCCTTTTCGTGAATCGCGTCGGCGAGAGCCAAGAGGATACGACCCCACAACCCCGGTATCTGACACCTCCATGCTCAAACATGGGAAGCTCTCATTCAAGCCCCGTACAACAACTTTCGGCTCCGCCAGATTCTTATGCATCCGAACGTCAAGCTTCGAAACGCATTTCACAACCTGGTATGAGTTACAAGGGCCTGCCGTCCACAGTTATCCGCAGTGAATCACCTTCAATGAGCACAAGAAGATCTGGGCAGTCCACAGTACCGGGGCAGTGGATGGATGATAATTCGGATTCCTCTGCTTGGCCTGGGGTCAAGAAACCAACTCCGTTTTCGATGAAGTCAGAAGTGGAAGATGGGCCGACAAGGACGTCCAATTTCAGTACCATACCTAGATACAGTGCACAGCCGCCCAAGATGCCAGCATCAATTTCTCAATCTAACAAGAGAACATTTCCTACAGATAGATCGGGAGGTATAATCAAGAGACAATGTGTGTAAAGAAGTTTGAATGACCGAAGAAATTTGAACATTGTAGCTCAAAGCAAGGAAGATTGGAGTTTTATAGGCATAAATAATTTCTTAGATACATTTCTGATTAAATCCATGTGTCAAAACTTGCTTTGAACCTTGCCCTTTTCCAGTTGTTCATACCAATGATAACTGCCTTGTCTCTTCAGACGCTTGGGCATTTGGTCCCTCGTCTGTTCTGGATTGCGTATGGTATTGAGCTTTGTCTCTGTACCTTCTTCGTTTTGATCTACTTTTGCCCAAGGGCGCTTCAATATCCGTGGGAGTTTTTGAAATTCTGGATCCGGTTCTGCATTCATTTCTTCATACGATTCTTTGTCCAGTTCTTTGTCCAGTTCTTCGTCCGATTCCCCATCCGCTATCTTCTGACGTTTGGGCATTTCGTCCCGCGTCTGTTCTAGATTGCGTATAGTTTTGAGCTTGGTTCCGGTGCCCCCTTCATTTTGATCTACTTCAGCCCAAGGACGTTTCCGATTCAGTCTATTCCGTTCTTCACCCGGTTCTCCATCCACCATCTTTTGATGCATCTTCAAAGCGGCCAGAGATCTCTCTGGGCCTAGAGTTTTTTGTGGCTTAAATGACTGCAATCTAACCGTTGAGCGCATTTCCCCCTTCAAATCGCTTTCTTTTTCTGGCAGGTTGCCTCCAATGTTGAGTCTTAGACCTCGAAGTAATTTTTCAGGGCGCTGCAATTTGGCCGTTGGCATGCTTCTTTTTGCGAAGAGCTCTGAATGTAATCTCTGATAATCAAAGGATGGTTCAAGATTCGTCGCTTTATCAAGCCCACCCGTAGTGTTATTATTCTGCCGTACAGTTTCTTCGTCGGTTGACTTTTCAAACTCGGTTTGATTATTGGTTGGGTTTTGGATGTTACTAGGTTCGATAACCCTAGGATCTCGCTGGAAACGAACAATAGCTGTCGAATCATACTCCTCCAAACTGCTCTCTGAGTTTTCTTCTTCTTCTTCTTCTTCTTCTTCTTCTTCTTCTTCTTCTTCTTCTTCTTCTTCTTCTTCTTCTTCTTCTTCTTCTTCTTCTTCTTCGAAAAGTGCCTCCTCATCACGTTGTCCACCGACCATTGGCGGTTGTGCCTCCTGCGCATTCATCAAGGAACGTCTCTCCCTCGGCTGCCTTAGGCAAAGCTCTCTTTCTGTAATGAAGGAAAGTAATTGGTCTCTTGGGATGAGCCAGATCGGGAAGTGTGGAGCTAGGTCTATGATTTTGTTAAGGGAGAGATCCTTTGGGTCTTTGGATCCTGTGATAACGCAAGCGTACTCTGCTGATATCGCTTTAGAGTTGCTTTCTGACAACGGAAAGAGAGACGTGGCGTAAGTATGGAGAGCCCGGTCAATGCGGCTACGTTGGAGCAAAAAGGAGCCGTTATCTGAGGTCAACGAATACGTTAAATCCCGAAGCTCTTCTTCGCACTCAAGAATGCTTGCGTCCGGGCTGAAGTTTTTGACAGCGGTGGTGAACAAAATCGAGCCGGGCCGTTGCTGCCCTAAGTTTAAAAGGAGCGGGGTTGAGGTGTGATCATTAGTATCCACAATTGATCGCTTGACAGCCTTTTGCTTTCGTCTGCGTAAAAGAAATTTCTGAGCGGTTGTAGACGGGGTACCTGGAAGACACACTGTTTGATTTTTATATTCTTTCAATGATCCGTCCACTAGGAGCTTCATACCCTGCTTTCTCCACCATGCCGCATAGGATCTTTGGACAAGACAGTATGTCTTAGCAGGAAACTTTTCCATAGTGTTAACGATCTTGTCCTTTGAAATTGTCTTGAAAGTATTCCGTGACTCCAAGACAAACATTATATATTCTCTTCGAGTGGATAAGTAATCATCCATGGCCTCTTGATGTTTCTGTTGAGGTTTCATTTTCATGCCACTATACTCGATAAACTTCAAAACAGAATCTGGTTGAAGGGGGTTCTGAAGGTCTTGAACCATATAGATTTCTTCTCTATGATCGTCTAGTAACGTGCTGAGACAACTTTGTCTGGACAGTATCTCATTGCTTTTGATCATCTCATCCTCCTCTTCGATGGGAGTTATTTCACCCATAAGCCTGCTATTTTCTTCCTGGCCGTCTTCGACGGACACAGAGAAAGATTCCGAAGTGAGCACTTCCCCAGGTGAATTATGAATCTTAAGTTCTTGGATTTGCTCAAAGGAGCTATGGGTAACCCGTGGTTGTTCGACTTCCAAACTTGAGTCTTGGAGTGAGATTACCCCTGACCTTGAAGAATCCGGCGGCAAGTCTAAAAATGCAGATCTATGGGACTGAGCATTTAAAGCACGCATTTCTTTGGGAATGCTTTGTAAGTCGATTTTGGCAGGCAGTGGGTCTCTGTCCAGCATAACGATTTCGGTCTGTTGGGAAGTTTCTTGAACTTGATCTAGGAGATCGGTAGAATTGTGCAGGGAAGGCAATGCGGAGCGTGGAGGATCGGGTTGCAATTCCAGAGCTTTAGATACGCGAGACCAAGTAGTTGAACTTCGCTTTTCTTCAAAGCCGGCTGGGGTTACCTCGGAACGCGGTAGATCTCTGTCTAGTAAGACGACTTCAGTCTGCTGGGCAAGCTCTGGGGAAGGCAACGCAGAGCGTGGAGGATTTTGTGGCAACGTGAATATACTGGATGAAGGCGATATAACCGAAGGTTTTCTATTTTGGTCAATGATGGTAGATTGTGACAATCTATCAGAATTTGATGGCCATGAGAGCACGGATCTCCTTTGGGAAGACTCAAGAGCTTGTGTGTCAACCGTAATTCTATGGGTGCCATTCTGGCCTTGTATATCTGAGACGGTGGTTCGGAACGACAGCATCGATGGTATTCGGGAAGGGGCTAATTTCAGAAGAGAAGCCACGCCCTCAATAGGGGCATCACTGGCCGTTCCCCGGCCGTCTTCCCCCGCTCCCCCTGATGGTTGTGTGAGATCATATATTGAAGAGGTTAGTGACATGATGGGCGACCTAGGAGGCTCAGGAGGGAGGTCTTTGTCTAAAGCTATAATCTTGATATTTTTTAGCTTTTTATGAATATCAGCTCTGTAGGATTGACCCTGATTCACTTCCGTCCTATCGATACGAAAGCCGTCGCCTCCAAAAGTCCTAGGCGTAAATGCCGATTCTTTGTCGCCTCTGATCTTTTCGGAACCCTGAGCTTGATGATGCGCAGTCGTCGAACTTTGTCTTTCTGTCTCAACACCGGGAAACTTAGATGATGATCTCGCATAATCTTCAGGCACAATGCCTCTCGAAGACACGCCAAATGGTTCAGCAGTAAAGCCACTGGTGGCTGGCTCTGATGAAAAGACGAAATTCGATGGACCTGGCACCGCATTTTTTTCATTGGGTGAGTCGACGGCGCCTGATCCTTTCCTGTTTATATCGGTTCGCAAAATATATTCAGTGGCCGTATGAGTCGCATTCTGCTTGAAAGACGAGTTTGACGGCCATTCGTTTGGAACATCTAGATCCATAACATCATCTACCACAGAAGAAGCATTACTCGAGGACAAAATATCTGAGCCGCTGGAGTCACTATCAACACTGCTTTCGCGAAAACCATTCCATTCGGTACCGCTTTCGCTTCCAGAGCTCTCTCCGAAATCATTTCCCGTCCCGAAACGTTTACGTCGAGGTACGGTCTTAAAATTCTTGGTGGGGCCGAAAAATGCATGGGTAAAGTCTCGCTGAATGAAAGAAACACTGAGTGTGCCGTTCTCTCGCTCCGAATCATTTTTCAAGATCTCGTGGAGGAAGAAAGTTCTTTTTCCAATCTCGTACGCGTCTGAGAAAGGTATCCCCCATCGCCGGTCTAGATCCTCGGCTGCATTGAGAACGTTGTGAAGAACTGGCAGTCGTTCCAACCCGGTCTTAGTGTCTCTTGGAATCTCTTTCAGCGTCTTGTCGACAAGCCTCTCTATGAACGCGGGGGGGCGTGATGCTTGAAGATGGGCAAAGGAAGCACGAAGCATCTCGCGCCTTGGATCAACAGCTAACCGCTCCTTAATTTTTGGGGTTGCCAAACCGAGGTCTTTCGCCAACTTGACTACTCTGTATTGCATATCTGGGCTCGTGATTCCAACATAGGGCCTTTGCCCTGTTTCTTTCAGGGGTCCTCGACCCCCTAACTCGGTGAAATTTCGTAACACCGCGATCCAGACTTGTTTATAAACCAGGTCCCAACAAGCCTTTTGATCAATTCCATGCGGAGTCAGCTCTCTTACCAAAGTCTCAATGTATATTTTTGATTCTTTCGCCCAATATGTATACATTGCGTTGTGTACAGTTTGTCGACAATTTCCCAGAATCAACTCTTTGATGATTTTACTCCCAACTTCTAAGTACTTTAGATTCTCATGCATCGTCTTTATGCTTGGTATAAGCCACTTAATACTCAGCAGGGACCTTTTCAGCCGACTCCTGATATTTTTGTTGGTGATCTTTGGGAAAAGAAGGCCACTTCGCATTGCGGCTATAACAAATTCTTTATCAGTTTTACTGACCCCAGGTACGCGGCGTTGCAACGCCTCCACGGTTTGAACGTCAACTTTTCGTTGTATTTTGGTCTTGAAGATCGTAATCTGGCTCCATATGGTTTGTATGTGGCGTAGATATCTCTGTTCTTCCTACAAAAATTGAGCAGACGGTCGCCCAAGCGAGCGACGGACTAACCTCATCGCAATGCATTGCAAGATGCCTTTGAATATTACCCAATTCCAGACCAACCCAGAGGCCAGGAAATGGGAGTAAATCATCAAAGGCCTCGGTGAAGTCGTCACGCTTTAAGAGTTGCTTTAGGGCGACTTGTTTGCTTTCTGAGAGGCGTTGCTTAAGCACGTCCACCTCTGACCACATCTTTTTCTTCTGACATTGTCTAATCTTCCGATAAATTTCACCATCACAAAGCCCAGACTGATGGTGGTATCGATCTTTCCCGAGATGAGTTTTCTGATGGGCTTCTAATATCATGTCACCATCGAGACCCTCCCGTGCTTGTAATAATATACCTTCAGAATGTGATAAAAAGAGCTCAACTGTCCACCAGCGGTCGCCAGCTTCGAAATATTCTGCCGCTTTGATACGGTGCTGGCCATCTCTGCAAATCAGCTTTTCATTTGGTCCAACATGCAAGAAATGGAAAGATCCATCTGTTGTTGGAGTTTTGAGCGAATTTTGGGGAATCTTAGATGATCGCAGTGCTCTTTTCAGTTGAGACTTCGTGATAAGCACTTTGAGATAATTGTCTGGATCATATCGTCGACATCTCGTTCTTTGAAAGAGTTTTATTAAGCCTTTGGTGATACGATCGTCTATTTCTCTCCCATCCATAAAATGAAAGACGGAGATGTCCACTCTTGCAAATCCCACGAAACGTTTCGAAGTAGTTGAATTGAGTTCAAGGTCATCCTGCTCGTGAGAAGTCATAATAACAATGAAATATGTACTGAGATTATCGAATGCTCAAATGAACCGAGGAGGAAGGTTAAAGTGGGGTAAAGGAGTGGCAGAGGTTCGTACATTTCCATCCTAAGAAGCTTCCAACAGCAGAGTTCTACCAGTAGAATTTGTTTGACACAATTCTATTGACATACATAAATTCTGTCGAAATTCCATTTTACGGATTCCGGCTACTTGATCTGTCCACCAGATTTCTACTAACAGATATCTTGTGAGAGAATTTTATTGAAAGTAACTTTGCTTTTCGGAAAACCATTTGAGAAACAACTTCCAGATAATATGTCCAGTAGAATTCTATTAGTAGAGTGCTACCAGTAGGCCCCTACGAGCAGCAAGATTTCCCGCAACACCATTTCTGATAATTCCTAGATGATTTGTCTGTTAGATTTCTAGTAGTAGAGTTTTTCTCATAGAAATATTCGAGGAGAAAGTCCTACGCAATTGTTTCCGGAATAAAGAATACCGAAACTTATAGATATCTACTGATAGAATTAAATTGAAAATAAAAATGCTAGAAAATCTTAGGGGGCAAAGCCGAACATATCACGTCAAAATAAATAGACAGAATTCAATTTTCCGGTGGGGTCTGTGAGCTTTTGTAGTGATTTTTCGCATTATATTTTGAACAATCGTCCCACAAATCAACCCCATCTTGCATCCGGGGACAAAATACAAGCCTAGTCTGTATAGGAACAATGACCATAAATCTCCCAGTCGGCCATGATAATGTCGCCATCGTTGCCAACTTTGAAGGAATGAAATTCTACTTCTAGTTTATTTCCCGCAAAATTCACTTTATTTTTACGTTCTCTATCCCAATCAAAACCTTTCTTGCAGATTTTGCACCGTCGTATTGGCTGCGGGTATCGTAAATTTTGAGACTTTGCGGGCATTGAGATCTATTTAGAATTAACCAAAGTATACGATGATTGGTCCTTTAGCACTGACTGACTATTTTGATCGACCGATAGTAGAGATTTGGGAGGGCAAGCGGACTTTGTTCCCAACTTCCTGGATATGCTGATTCGGGGAGATTTAGAAGAGGCTGAAGAGCAGAAGCGGCTTTAAAGAAGTTTGAGACTTTAATTTCAGAAGGAAGGATTTAAAGAGCTATATGCTGGACGTTGGGCGTGCTGGTTTCTGACTTGCTAGGTTTTCATCCGTGGATGATGATCTTGTGCTTTCAGTTTTCCGTTTTCCATTTTCGGGTATTTCGATTCTTTGCCGATTTCGGGTCGCGGCATGGGAAGATTGGTTGTACCGAATCATAGACCTATGTAGCCAGGGTGTTACCCGCTGAAACCGACCACCTCTTGAGTGAAAGTAAAAAACAAACAAATATTTCATTGATTCCTCAGAAATGTACGAAAGACCAAACATTTCCCTACCCATCGCAAGGCTTGAGGTTAGACCACTTGCCCTCCGCGATAAAGACCTGCCTGCAACGCCCGGATCAGAGAAGAATTCCGCCCTAGAATATGAGAATGAGATGCTCAGAAGAGAAAATGAGAGCCTCAGAGGACAGATAGACGTATGGGCACATCAAATCAGCCGCTATATCAAAGTTGGGGACGCCGCAAAGGCTTTGGCGAAGGAGACGGCACTGAGTGTTCGACAACTTCAAGATGCTCAGTTTGCGATGAAGCGTACAGAGAGGGAAGCAGAGGGGGAATGGGTTAGCTACAAAGCAAAAATGGAAGAGCACATGGCCAAGACGGGAATTATTGGCAATCAGATCTAGAATTATACTGATAGTCACGTGGGCCCGCGAGAAAAGTTGTCATAGAAAATGATATTATTCAGATTGGCTACTTTAATATACCAGCCTGACTCGCTTTGAAGGCTGTTCTATCGGAGCTCTTCTTCTTTTCTTCCCACTTCTGTGCCCAAAAACGCAATCGAGACGCTCATCCTTGATCAACGTTTTAACTTGGTAAGGGCAATTGCTGATGCTCCGCGCTCTGCTTGTAATTCCATCCATCTTGATATCAATAGCACTTTCTAAAGATTTGACCCGCAATACCACTGGTCGAGAGAAAGGATGGCCATTCTCAATTGCCTCGTATGATGCCTCGTCAATACATGGTAGTGTTTGCTGAAAGTCAAGGTAGAAACGGGCCTGGGTTTCTCGCAAGCGGCTGGCGAGTGCTCGAAGTCCTCTGTGGCTAGGTCCAAGCCTGCACCGTATCTTTCCGCTGCATACAAAAACTATTTTATCGAATTGGGGATACTCATCTAATTCCAGGTAAAAGAGGGAAACAAGCATATTTTCTGCACATTTTTTTATCTCGTCAAATGACAGCGCCTGAGCTGTGGCTTGCCGCCGTAAGTTCGGAATTGCCTCAAGATTATCAAGCTCCGGCTCAGCTCCGTAAAACTCAATATTGAATCGATGGTATCGATCACGGACCTGGGGCGGTAGACTATTTTGAACTTCTTGCCACCGACTTTCTCCGACGAAAAAGTTCAAGAAAGAGCGGAAAAGACGTGGAACACAGCGATCTCGGAAGAAAGAAGATTTGGCGGGGTTTTCACTGTCAATATCGGGACTTCTTTTGAAACCGGTTCCAAGAGATAGTACAAAGTCTGGCTGTTTTTTGTCACGTGACCATATTATATCCTGTTCCCATAGTGCTAGATTTATGGGGTTGTTATGGCCTCCAAGGCCTCCATCTTGATATCCACGGAAAGATTTAAAGTATCTGAAACAATTAGTTGGAAGCTCTAAGGATTGCAATTTAGCTTACGGTGGGGCAGCAGAGCTTGCTCTAGCACTGATCACAAGTCAGCCACTTCTGTCACAATGAACTATCAGTTGCAAGGACCACGACGTACGCTTGCCATATAGACATCTCTTTCTCAGAGCTCTCTGGACGAATTATTCGGTACCCTAAAAGTCTTATTAATACTGAAATGAACGTCATCCTCGTCTACGAACCAGATTCACTGGAACGACTTCCAGGGCCATTATAATTGGTAAAGATGCAAGTAGAAGAATCCTGCGTGGTAGTGGCCACAACTGCAACTTTAGTTCCAGCAGCAGATGACTCGAAAAAGGGGCGATTTTCGCCGAAAGCAGACTTGAGAGCACTGGTAATACCAGTGGAACTGTATCTACTGTCGGTTACGAAGGATAAAATGACTTCTAAGAATCGACGAAACATCCCGTTCGACGTGAGTGGAAGCCCAAAGCATCTCCTTTTTTCGAAAGCAAGGCGTGACAGTTCGACAAATTTTCCCATACATTCTTCAACAGACCATCTGTTTACACAGAGTCCCAGAACGACCAATGCCCCTTTATGCAAAATAATATTAGCAGATGGCACATAAATGGGAAGGGAGAAATTACCGGAGCTGCTTCCAAAGGCAATGTCAATATGATCCTGAATGTCCATGGGCAATCCAATCGCCTTTTCAAGTTCCGATAAGAAAGTGAGGGGCACAACACCTCTTACGCCACCACCCTCAACAATGAGCGATCGGACCCCGGCTGTATGCGGTTTTTGAGAGAAGGGGATTCTGTTAGGTTTTTCACAAAACGGGCAAATTTTGACGAGAAAATTCCAGGGTTCATCTTCAGTCGATGTTCCATGCGAAATCGTACATGCTGAGCACAGGGAGTGGTGACACTCAAGTGTGTGCTCACATCCTCGAGCCATACAAGAAAAGCAGGAAACATAATCGTATGTATCTTTCCACAAGTCCTTAAACCTGCCCATTACTTTTTGATGAACCAGCACCTCATCGGCCCCATCCTTGGTGACTTTGAACGCTAACTGGCAAAATGAAACCTCGATTGCGTTCACCAGCTGTGGAGATGTAAAGCCGCCAACGATGCGGTCTTTGGTTCGAAAGGGGTCAAGACTCAGGCATAACTGGTAGAAGAACTGACGAAATACAAGTAGAGGATGGAATGCTATTTCAATGTTAGTATGATAAGTTTTGGGGGAGATTTCGCATCTTCACCGTGCATCTCTGATACATAGCTGTCAAACATCAATGCTGACGCAATCATTGGGACAGCGAAGTTGAGCAGTTGCGAGGGCTTCACCTGCTTTATAAACCTTGCCATATGCAATGATAGGTCTTGTGGCACCGGATTCTGAAGGCGAGAAGCACGGATGAAACCAAAAGGAGAAACAATGTCCGTACAGAAATGATCGCAAGCCAGGTGGAAGAAAGCCTTGAAGTGACGAGCCGAAAAGGCAACCAAGGAGTCTCTTCGCCTATCTTGCAACTCGTTGGAGTCTTTTAATATTCGTGTTCTTAGTGATCTCCATGCTCTTGCTCCTGAGTCTCCTGGATCCAGATCGGGATAGCCAACAACGCGCATACCACCAAATTGCTGGCTCAGGATCTCGTCAAGTTGGGCTTTTTTGAGCTTTCCGTTATCCTGACCAGCAATCATACCATTCTTCCGTTCTGACTCCCTTCCCAAGTCCATCATAAATCTTTTGGTAGCCGACTGTTCGTCGAAGGTGGTTGGATCAGAGCAGCGTGTGAGGATTAAAACTCTGGGACGCGTGGAGAAGGGGAGGTCAGACGGTCGATTGCTGAAGCTCATCAGCCATACGGCGAGAACTCCCGCAACAGCTTGCATGCCACCAAGGTCTTCAGCGAAGAAGCATATGACATTGCTGAAAGGAGCTATTAATTTCGCATAGATCAAATGAGCAAGGCTCGCAGGGTCTAGTCCTTGGGAAAGACGTTTGTGCCAGGTCAACGGACGTTGTACAATATCCCCCATATATCCCTCAGTTTCGGCTTTAGTCAAAAATGACAAGTTGTGCAGCTCACAATCTGCCAGCAACAAAGGTGAACCTTGCTTGGCAGTCTCTTCATCCACGCGAAGATGAACTTGACCACTGATGGACTCATAAGGTCGAGCTCCAAACCTCAACTTTTGCATCACCAATGATTTGGTTCTCTCGCCAATGAACGTAATCATCTGAGGAGTTTGGTTGTCCAGAGATAGGAAGGACTTAAAAATAGTGTACGGTCTATGGTGCTCCTCAAGCAACAAATCCCTGAGGCCAGCTCGAAGGGTTAACCAGGTTGAAGCAGGATGCGGCATTATGGCTAGAGGTCCAATAACCCTGAAATCTTCGAAGAATGTATGTGTAGAATAATATAATTTAAATAAGGCAAGAGAAGGGACAAGGAGGGATGTGGTCGCTGGTGGGGAAAGCTTAAGCGCCGGGAAAGGCGAGGCTCGAATTTGCGTTCTTGGGTTGCCGAAAATTGAACAATGCCCTCCGAAAGGAGGAACTGGAACTTTCCAAACTGATAGGGTATTTTCATTCCAATTCCTTTTCAATTTTGTATTGATCGCGTATTCAGGTGTGAGCCAAAAGATATATTTTCTGCACACGCGCATCATTGGAGAGCAGGCGAAGAAATGGCAAATTCACAAAGCAGGTATCGATGGGGCCTCCTTTCCACGGGCTCCAAGGCTCTGAATGAATGCGAGAAGCATTTGCAGTGGGAAGACTTTGACCACACGCAGACCCTCGCCATCGCGGATTCTGGGAGTACTGTCATATGCTATCAAGAAAAGACTGGCGACTTTGTTGTTTTGAAATCATGTACAGAGAGTGATTACAGTACGTCAAGGAAGAAACTGGTAGAAATGGCGCGATCTGATGAAGAAAACGCCCTTTTCCTTCTAACAAAATGCGTATTCAATTACAATGACAACGTATATGTGGGATCTGAGCTATCGGATATGTCTTTAGCAGACATAATTGAGTGCAGCATTGCTTTGGAGGAGAAGCATTTGTCAACGATCCTGAACCAGGTCAGTCTCCTACCCGACTAACTGCTCTCTGGGCTTGACGTCCCGTAGGTTGCTCGAGCTCTTCAATATTTCCACAGCAAGACACGAGAGAGTGGGACGCATTTGATATATGGGAGCGTTCAAGCTTCGAATGTGTTCATAACCCGATCCGGAAGAGTACAGCTTGGTAAGACTAATCACCAAGGTAAAAATAGCCAACGCGCAGCATGCTAATTTTGCTCAGCATCCTTCGGCAGTAACATCTTTCCCGAGCCTCTGACAAAGGAGAATTGCAACAAAGATCGCCGGGACTTTGGCACACTTGCTCATCACATGATCTCGCACTATGCCGACAAGCCTAGCCACAACTCGATCAAGCTCTTGTTACCTTCTAGCGGTAAGAAACTCGAATTCCGAGTCGAGCCCTCTCCACAACTGGTCGATCTCCTTGACGCGTGTTTTTCTGAATCTGGGAACTTGGAGAAGTTGCTTAAGGTGAGCCGGCGATCGTGACTAGTCCCTGCCGCGAGTCATTACGCCGGAGACTCCGAAGCTAATGCGAGATAAGAACCCCTTCATGCGCATGGGGCACCCCGGATCCCTCGCTCGATTAGTGCACAATGGCGAGCGAGAGATGGCAAGGGTATGTTATGAGGAAGCGGCGGCTTGAAGGATTAAATAACACGGTCGCGATATTTTCACCATCGAGAGAAGAATTGATTTTACATGCGTGTGATAGGATAATGCAGGTTTTATTCAAATAACCAACACATTCGTAATATGAGCCCTCTGATGCTGATAGGACATATTACGAGCCTAAGACTTGATGTGACATATTTACGAGCCTGAGACTGGTGTGACAGGATAAAAGAGTGCATAATCAGAGAGGGATAACCAGTAGCCAGATTATCGGGATTTGTGGCGCATCACACCATGGGTCCCGATTCAGTCACGTTGACCGTTCATCTCTCCCCTCAGCCTTGTGCGAAGGCTCGAGCGCCGCCTTCTCATGCGCGGCAAGCAAAAATTCCACCTGATCTTGCGTCTGCTTCATGAAAAGCTCAGTGCCCCCGTTGAAAGTCTCCATGTCCGCCACACGCCTTTCCAGGGTTTGCAGCTCATCCATGCGCCGTTCGATAGCGTTGAGACGATCAGCGTCTTGCTTTGTCGTGGTCGTTTTCTCTATCTTCGACACCTTCTTCAATATCGATTGGATATTACTAGTATCGAGTGAGTATTTGCCGGCAGTCGTAATGACTGCTGAACGTACGCTTTGGTTTGGAAATCGTAGCTCCAGCTATCGTCAGGGAGCTGGAAATCGGCGGCGTATTGATCGGCAGAGCCATGGTCCGGCGTGCCTTGGATCATGGGGTCAGATCCCGATGCGTTTGGATTCATCTTTGGACGAGGCGCAAATTGTGGGGCCGTTTTGAGTCGCCGAGTACTGATTACAAGAAGCTGAAGAATATTTTGGTGACACCTGGCAGATACATCGGACCCTTTTATAATCGAGACGAGAAAGAAGAATACGGAGGGTGGACCTTGTCTGTTGGATCTTGAATCATGGTGTACCGTATACCCATTTTGGATTGGGCATCGGTTTATGACACAGGGCGTCGGCTCTTCCAGCCGCGCGATAACCGGTTACGGCAGATTTTGAGAATAGAGAATAGAAATTCGACGGTTCCGTCCTTCGGTTTCTGTTATTCTCCTGATGCACCACAGCATAAAATGAACTGCTTTCCTCGATTTTCATGGCAGACAGATCAACATCCCTTAAAAAAACAAAACCCACACAATAAAAATGCAGAAATTCTCGCTCCATCGTCTCTTAGCTTTTGCTTCCGTAGCTACCATTACTGCCTCAGCACTTCAATCACCTTCGATCTGCATGATATCCCCAATTGCCGCCGCTGGAGCGGGCCAATCACTTACGGCATCGTAAGCCTGTGATCTAATTCCCTCCTAATCAGGAACTTACTCCTTGGGTAGTATTAATAACCCCCAAGGCGGGCCATGCGAAGCAAATATCGTGTTCTCTGACCAACAGTTCCTTCCCGTCAACTTTGCTTTTCGCCCAATGACATGTCTCGGATCTCAACAAGCTGAGATTGCAATTCCATCGGAGGCCCCCAATGGAGTTGCAACAATCATGTGGTACCATTGGATTTCTTTAGTCTTGTCTGAGGAACCTCGCTGATTTAGTTTCAACAGGGAGTGCTCTGGTAGCGGGGCTCAGAGTTGCTCCAGGATCTTGATTGATGGAGGCTCAGGCAATCTTGAAGCAATCAACACACAGCAGTCCGGTACTGTGGAATGTGTTGTGCCGGTGGCGACTCTGACTACTCTAGAAACAATCACACAGTCAAGCACAACCTTGGTAGAGCCAGCTGTTTCAACCGTATTCAATACAAGCGTCGAATCATCCGCAGATCTTAGCACGACAGTAATGACGATGCCTACCTTTTCGGCGTCCACAGAGGAACGTCAGGCATCAGGAGTAAGCTCACCAACAGGACCTTCGTCTGCTGCCTCGTCCTCATCAACAACCATGTCGGCATCCATGTCTGCATCCATATCTACATCAACACCTGCTTCCAAGGAAACTAGCCTGTCAGACTGCTCGTGCAGCAAAACAGCCACCGCTAGCAATGGGAGCCCGTTCAATTGACGAGGCAAACATAATTGAGACAATTTGTGCACTGGGAAAATGAAGTCACGATAAAAGAAATTTAGATAGCATATACTGAATGCTATTATTTCGAGACCCACCCTGCATCTGATACATGTGATATTCAATCAATTTTGATTTAGCCAAGCATCGTCGTCCAGGCAAACTCGCTTCTGAACCAAACACACCCCTCTTTCTCAATCAAACATACCCCTCGTCTCAATCAGACACACCATATTCTCAACCACACGCCATCTTCTGCGGCAGATCCTTGATCGCGCAAATCCTTGCAAGCCACATAATCCGTCACACCAGGCTTTGCGATTAAGAAAACTTTGGAGTCGGTTTTCAGATTCTCGAAATGGGGCAATCATCTCTGAGCGCTTGAACCCCTGCCAGCGGCTCTCTTCATTCGTCCGTTTCCCCAGAAGCCAACACTTCGACATTCGAAAAGAGGTATTGAGATTGAAAAAACGTTTCTCAGCGCACCGGTCGAGCTGTTATATAAATCGAGTCAAGCACCTCCCAAAGATGTCAACATCATTCAAATCGTCTCCTACTAACCAGTGGGAAAACTATCACCATCAAACCGATCGCAAATTGCTAACATGACTTCCTCTGCACCAATCAATATGGCGGTTTCCGCAGATTCCGGTTTCTTACGAAAGCTCCCCTTAGTCTTTGATCCAATGCTACCACCCGCTCCGCAAATCTTCAACGAGCCCCCATTGAAGAATCCCGGCGATTTACAAGAAGAACAACTCCAGTTTACGACGTCGATCCTAGACGCCGAGGTCAGCGATCACAACAAAACTCGCGAGAAACTTCAGCGATTCATGGGACAATCCCTAGCACACGAGAGGGCTTTATGCACCGAAAGGGGTGTTGTCAAATACTTGAATACCCTGATTCAAGGTCTCAAGAATCAAATCCATGCTGAAACGGTGAAGAGGGTGGCTGCGGAAGAAGAAAAGCACGCACTGATTGCGCAAAATGAAATGATGGGGGACTATTGTGGTGTAAGTGGATTTCAGGTCTCCCCCATCTGGCATAGATATGAGCTGAACCAAAAATCTGTAGGAGTACACCTCAGACGACTGCCCGGAGACACGGGCGCTGGAGAACGAAGAACTTTTGTGGGATGGTAACTTCAACGAGTTTAGAAGGTCGATCTCTGGACACAAGAGGAAATGCATGGATGACGATGAGGATGAGACAGGAGAGGGTTCAAGCAAGCGACGCAAAGTTTGAACGTCCACCAGTGGGAGAGCCACATGTTTGACTTTTTGTACGGTGTTTTGATTTTGATGGAGTGCAATTGGATCTGGTATCCTTAGCTCAAATCCTTGTGGCTGGCTTTCTGTATTAAGTAATGAACCCTGATTTGTATCTGGAGCATCAATATCCCTCCTTTTCTTCATTAACATGTGATTTGAGATTTGCCAATGAAAAGGGCTCATTGCCAGGAATAATTCCTCGCAACAAAGACAACTGATTCGCCAAGCTTTCCAACATGTGAATAATTCACTAGCCCAGGAAAAGGCGTCTTGGGAGGTCACGTGTCGTTTACTTCGCGATCACGTGATATATTCCCCAGTCAATGGTAAATGGAGAGGAAGGCAGTTCTTTGAATCATGTAGCTAAGGCTTCCGCTCTACATAACGTGGAATTTGTAGTTTCCAGGGGCCTGGGGTGACACTCACAGCCGCAGCGAAACCCATAGCATTCAGGGTGACCTGGCGCTGCTCTAGCGCGATCTCCTTGCTAAGCGTCTTCTCAATCACACCCATGAAGAGAGCACTTGCGGAACTAAGAGTAGGCAAGAGTTTATCTTCAGGATCTGTCAAGCGAGCCCGAAGAATTTTATAGAACACTTCCTTCTCGTTACTCGGCATGGATTCCAAAAAAGTTGTACTTTCGGAACTTGCGGCAATAGCGACACGAGGTTCCAGAAGGTAAGGTTGAAACAGAGTGATCAATTCTGTCCAGAATCTTGCTCTCGACGCCTGCTTCTGAGCAGCTTGGAAGACCTTCTTGTTAGGGCCACATCCGAGGAGATTCTGCATTTGACGGCGTATTTTAGAAGTCGACCGACTGTTCTGGCCTGTAAACCGTTCAAGTTCCGCGGAGAATTGACACGAAAATACCTCACGCTGATGGCGCTGCATGACTGTGTTTGGTTGACCTTCCTCGCAATTAAGATTCTTCCACAGAGCCGCCAGACTTTGATCGTCAGCCGCCGCGAAAGTTTGACTTCTGTAGGCCAAGACCGCTTCTTTCAGCATCTTCACCATTCCAAGTTCACCAGCAAATGAGGCCGCCGCTGTATAAACATGCCTAAGTTTTTTGTTTTGCTCTATTGCTACGACTTCCACGGGGTCCCCCACCACCAGAAATTGAACGGTGTTCAGAGACAGCGTCCCGGCCAGGTTGTTGAGTGTGGGTGAAGCCTCATCCGCAGTTTTCGAATTCGAGTTTTCTAGGTCCATTGAGTCGACTTTAAGCGTGTGATGGATGGCTTGGGTCACAGGTATGTCTAGAGGAGCAAGTTTTGGTATGCTGCTCTCTAGCTGTGGGTGCAATTCGCGTTCGACAGGGGCCTGAGAATACCCAGAACCTGCTCTGCTCTCTAACCGCAGATGCGCGTGCCGATCTAGAGAACTGGGTGCGCTCTTCAGCCACTGCTCCACATCGATTTCCATGAGCACATCATTCGAATTGGGAGTGTCTGACTCTGGGGACTTCCGCTTGAGGCTCGCAACTCTATCTCGCTCGATGAAATCTTCGTAATCAGAATGCGATGGATCTAAGGTACCAGCCAAAATCGACGCCAGCACCTGATCTCGAAAGACTGGAATAATTTCATCAGCCTCAGACTGAGTCAGATGTTGAGATCCAAGGGCTAGCAGCCGGATTCCCATGAGCATAAATAAACCACAATCCACGAGATCCAGCTGCTTGGGCCCTGTTGCTTCGAACAAAGAGAAGTCTGTATTCGCAAAGCGGTCTTCCAGCCATTGTCTAAGTTTTGAAGGAGCAGCTCCTCCCATGGAATCGTGGTAATTAACAAAGAGTGAGCCGTCCAGGTTGGGTTGGATGTGTGCGAAGGTCCAGTGCAGCTCCAAATGTATTGGTATGAAAAGTTGGCCACAACCACGCAGCGTTGCTAAATTGATGCTTTCTTCTCGATCGATTAGATTCTGCTTAGTGGTGTACGGCTCTAGTAGCTGAGTGGTGCTTATGAGTGAGCTGCACGATTCGCGTATTAATTTGGTATACGCCTCTACAATCTCATCATTGATCATTTCCCCAGGGCGCAGTAACGGAAGAGAAGAACTTGTCGAAACGTCTCGTATCTCAACGTTGATCTTCATCGCTCCGCTGAAAAGCTCTGAGGTCTTCTCTTGCCATGATCCTGGAAGTACAGGTAGGATAGTCTTTCGTTCATACCATGAAAAGGGCTTGCTCGTCGGAGGAGCAGTCTGGAGAAGGCGAATAAGCTCGTGCAGAGTCTTTTGGTTTCCTGGTAGCTCGAAATTGCAAAATTGTTCGAATGATCGTAAAAAGGATACTTCATTGCCAGATGAATTGGTAGTCTCCTCCGAAATTGAGGACATGGTACACTCTCATAGATCTGAAAGCATGTGGTGGACAGTTATCATATGCCTACCAATTCAGGGACATCAACAGTACCTACTTCGTAGGTTGGTATAGCTGGAATTTCCTCGCTAGGCGCCTGATCCATGAATGCCTGAGCGCTACTAGTAATGCTAACCAATCTATGGCCCCGCCACGCTAAGTTTTTACCTTACCTACCTACACATAAAGCTTCGTCAAGAGACGATCATGACCAGCCCATGCAGAAGCCGCTTGCGCAAATTTATTTTCAGACGGTTGAGATTTCTGAAAACTGAAATTTGACATGCTTTTCCGAAATATTTCTCTTCTGCGTCCGTCCGCTTGCCCGTGTCCCAGCGACGAATAGAGACGATTAACCAAGACGAGAGAAACGATCCGCGCTCCTTAGACCTATTTAGAACTTTCGATACAACCATCGCTAGGCATTGGGTCCTGATCTTTCGAATGCATGGATACATTGTATGGGCTTCTCCCAACGATACGAGAGACGCCAATGGCTCAAGAACTACCCTCCGTGAATTTGGACACATTGTGGAGAGCAAAGCGCCAGCTTGTTGCTGTTATCATTGACATTCTAGCTAGAATCACGAATTGAAGTCACTATCTCTTAACCGGACCTACTTACGAATTTCTTCTCGTCGGCATGGCTATAACGAGTACCGCATGACAACATCGCATGTTTGAACATTGGTGACGGTATGCAAAGGGTTACAGCAAAGTCTGTTGAGTCTAGCTAAAGTATGTCTTGGAGACCCATTGCCAAATTTCTAATCTCTATCTAACTATCCTCCCAGATTTCAACTAGCTTCATACTGTCACGAACAAAAACGCCAAAAGGAGGGGTATTTTGGAAAGCACGCCCGGCATGCTGTAATCCAAACCCAAACATGCGTGCGAGGTAACCGGTCTTTGGGAGACTCCCACGATTGTTGAACCGGCGGAAGGAGTCGGTGAGACTTGGCCTGAAGCTGATGCTTGCGGCGCGGAGGGCGACGTTGGGTATAAAGCTGCGATGACGGGGCTGTCCATGACCAAAGATGTAGATGTCACTGGAAACGATGAAAGCTGGGCATTCTGGACCGATTTATACAATGGCGCGCTGTCGGAATCGCCTGGCGGAGAAGAAGCTGGCGCAGATTGCTCGGTAATAGTCACAGTGGTAGCTAGACCGTCTGTTCTGGAGGGAGCTATTTCCGCGATGCCAGTTGCAGCGGATATGAAGGAATCCATTTTGCTATTAGCATTCAAACCAAACACCATCCCAGCCCTGCAGTGATCGACGCGAACAGTTTGAGCACAGAAGAACCATTGAGGGTCGAAGGTGTTGACTCGATATGTGACTACAAAGCGCCCAGATACGTTTTTGGGGTTGAACTGATTGAAGCCAGTGCTAAAGCCACCGCGATTCGTGCAAGGTTCAGAGAACAACGATTGGGTCAGCGTGTGATTCAGGGCTAAGAAGTCGAAGCTAATGATATCCCCGATGTTAGCATCGAC
>Ga0182030_10007274_pt1 | contig 23129 bp, 33 predicted proteins | sample 812S3MmetaG_FD_121299 | JGI IMG/M metagenome (GOLD analysis project Ga0182030, IMG submission 121299) | Permafrost microbial communities from Stordalen Mire, Sweden - 812S3M metaG (Illumina Assembly) | ecosystem: Environmental > Terrestrial > Soil > Wetlands > Permafrost | place: Sweden...
AGTCCCTACCCCTCCACCTCTTCTGGATTTCCACCCCATGCTTCATCCCAGGCCGCAGTCCACTCTCCAAGAAATCCCCCCCCCCCCCCACCATCGACTCCACAAATTCCTAGACATATGCGCAACGGAAGGATTCGAAGAACAAGAAATAAATAAATACCAAGTTTACAAACGAGGAGAGCGAGAGGTTGGATAGGGAATAATGTCAGGATTTACCACGTAGAGGATCTAACGACCGGAGTTGTGAACGGTCGGGAAGGATGTGAGGGGATGAATATTAGGAATAAGGTTGGGAATGGCAGTACGAATGTTTGAGATTATACTTCACGAGTGAGGGGAATGAGGCGAAGAAGGTTGGGGGAGCATAAAGCTCAAAAAATGATATTTTATTAAACTCCAGACCGACCGAAATGCTACAGTATAAACCCACTCCCAAACCCAGTATTACCAGTGAATGACCCAAGCGCCAGCTCAAGATGCGTTCTATTCTATCGTTCTGATTCTATCCTTGTACAAGTGATTGATCATACATGGGTGCATTTACATCATCGCCATAGCACCGAAGACAACAGCTGCAGCACCGAATACGTTGGCGGACATGGCGGATGCAGCGCCAGTGATTTGGATGGTAGTGCCGCTGGTGGTAGCGGTAGCTGCTCCAGTGGCGGCCACAACGGTGGAGACAGTGGATGAGGTGGTGTAGAGAGTTGAGGATCCAACAGTCGAGGTGTGGGTAGTGCCTGCGCTTGTCCAGGTGGAAACAATAGTTGAAGTGGCTGTTGCGGAGGTGACGACCGCAGTGGTTGTGTATGTGCTGGTTGAGGATGAAGAAGACGAAGTACTGTTGCTGTTGGTGTTCAAAGTACCGCCAACTGGTCCTCCTGGTGGAGAGGTAGAGGTAGTAGCGTTCTTGGCAAGAGTGATGAATGCGTCAAGGGTGTTACCGGTGGTAGGTGCGTTGATGGCACCAACCATGCCAGATTGGCAATGGTTGCCAACTGTTTGACCACAGTAGAACCAAATTGGCTTCGTGTCTTGGACAGTGATAGTGAATGAAGTGCCGGAAGGGGAGTTCTTGGTTGGAACGAAGCCGGAGAAGAAACCGCCAGTCGAAAGAGGGTGGCAGGGGTTGGCGAAGGAGGATTGGGTTACAGAGTGGTTCTGTGGGGAGATTAACGATGAGGCTATGCAGTTTTTGAGTGAAGAAACATACCTTTGGGAAGAAATCAAACTCGATCTGGGTACCGACAGCCGCGATGATGTTGTTGGGGCTGTATGCGAGTTTCCCATCGGCACCAACAGTGACTTTGATGGGGTCTGCCTGAACAGTAGCGACAGCGACGGCGACAAGGCCAACGATGGTGTTTGAGAAAAGCATGATTATGGTTTATTTGCTGACTGCTGATTGGACAAATGAGACTGACGGAAGGAAATGATAGGAAATAGAAAGAGGCTGATTGGTTGAAGGAACAGGAATGAGGATGAAGTAGGATGAGGGATTTTGAGAGAGATTTACCTTTTACTTTATACTAAATGACGGTAGGATTTCTGAATCCTGAAGATATTCTAAGCTCCACCAAAAAAAGAGGTTGGTAGGATTGTCGGTTGCACAGCCGACTCAGAAAAAGATGAGGATTGTGGCGAGGTGACCTAAGCTGACCGCACAACTCCGATGCTTGGACTTGAGTGATAGTTGGCCAGTAATCAAAGCAGTACCGTAAAGAAGCCGTCAGCTTACCGACAGCAACTTCGCCGTCCGGTCTCATAGCCAGCATTCATTCTAGAACAACACTTGAATGCCAGTCTTTCCCAGAAATCAAGCATTTCCCAACAGCAACATTGTCACTGGGCCTGGCTTCTCTCGACCGCGACCAGGCGCCTGAGGAAAATAGATGTTTGAAGATAAATCAAACGAGGCTGTGGCTGTGCCGTGTCAGAACGAAAAATAGAAGTTATTTTTAACTCGAAACGCGAGAACCGCGCGGTAAGCGCTACGGGCTTGTTAGGCCTAATTAGGCAAAAGGTAACTGTGGCGAGTCAGCTGATTAGGAGGATATGGCCAATGAATCTATCGAGGTCGGAAGTAGCACAGACGATTGTCTCTATTACTCAACAGTCGACGAATCAGGGTGAGTCTTTTCAAAATTGATCTAAACAGAGCGTGCAACCCCATTCCATGTCTAGGAGAGATTCCACAATCACATGACTATCACTCCTGGAAAGTTCGCCGATGTTCAAAATCCTTTCAAGTGAAGCTTACTGCTAGTGCATTCACGTTCCTGCATTATTATTATTTGAAATTATTCAACCTTGTAACTTGGTTCTCTACAATTCATTAGAATTGCTTCTAAGTTCCTCAAACGTCTGAGCCACCTCCCTCTGTCATTTCCCAAATTAAGTACAGCACAGCAAGTTGGCACAAGGGCCGGGGCAGTTGAGCAGTTGAGTGAAAGTGATGTTGGACCTTCCCCTGCCCATTGTGGGGCAACAGAAAGCTTAACACTGTCAGATCTGCGGCGGTCGAGGCCTCAACCTGTCAGCTCGCCCTGCAAGGCACTTTTGGGTCTGACTGATATGGCCCGGATCTGAAAGTTGCCGAGTCCCTCTCACTTCCCCGTCATTGATCAATAGCTTGGATTTACGACTCAGCTGAATCTCCACAGTCAGACTCATCGTCAGCGCTACGATTTGATAATTTTGATGGGTAAATAGCTTGAGAAATGCTGCCACCAGGATCGCTTCAGTCGCCATCGAGATGGCCAGCCCTTCCAAGTTGACTGCAATGCCGCATGAAAGATGCAATGCTCGAGGAGATTTTATACATTTGACAGAAGCAAAAATGGGAACAAGATTGTCAAGTTTTTGGTTCAAACAGACATGATTGAATTAAGAAGCACAGGCAAAAGTCCCTCAACTTCCACAATCATAACCTAGATCCCTGATTTTGAACTGTATCTTTCTCTTAAACCTTTCTACCTACGTGTGTCCCTAAACCATGCGAGTCCCACCTCTCCCCTCCCTCTCTTCTTCTAAGCACAAATCTAATGTCCCTCAACCCCTAATCTCATTTACTTTCTGACCAACGCCGCCGCCTCCTGTATTAATCGACTCCCTGAATTTAATACCCGGGACTAGCTTTCTCATTCCATCCTCAAGTACCTTCACTTCATTGGTAAAGGTGGGCAACGGCGCATTATGAGTGCCTTCCATACGATGGCTGTCCCAAGTATTGAACGTAAACTTTGAGATTCCGCCCAATGCTTCATCTGATTTTGCAGATCCATTGGAACCTCCTGCAACTTCAATTTTATCTGCGTCCTCATATTTTACAGCCGTCCAATGAGACGACTCGGGGTTCTCCACATATATTCCCTTCCCATACTTCTCAGACAAAGTCTTGGTGACAAGCTCAGATGCATCCTCATTCTTAAAATAATAATATTATATGTAGCTAGTATGAAGTAGCTAATTAGGAGATCCTAGACCGGTAGTGAACTTCCTGCTTAAGGCCTTGCCCTGTTTGCGAAGAAATACCCAATTTCCACCACGCGCCACTCAGGTATTGATTTTATTTTCTATCCATTTTTCTTTGATAGGGGCGGGTATGATGAAATATAAACTTCTTTGCTATTCAAGAGCCGACGAAGAGAAGAGTTTCATATCTTGATAGAGAAGTCTACCCGTAATAAAGAGAGGCCTACAGACACTAACCACATTGTAAGAATCAGGCATCCAGCCGAAGCTGCATATTATCCCCACCCTCAAGCTGCTTTCTCGAGATCCTTATTTCGCTTCATTAATCCGCAATCTCACTTGAGCATTAGCTTCAATGGTTAGCACTAGTCATCTCTAAATGCAACAAGGATTTCGTTGAAATTGCATGTACCTTGGATATCTAAATAACGCTGTATCCCTCTTGTCGCGCTTCTCTCTCCAAATAGAAATCTAGTCGATGTTTGCAATTGAAAACCATATCCCTTGCAACTCATCCAACATCAGGATAAATGTTTCTCATCAAAGTCCAGCTGACGATCGCGACCACTGTTGTTTCATAGGAATAGAGATCCTTCCCTAGCGAGTCTCTCGTTCAAAATCAAAGCATCGCTCGCCTGATCCACCGTCATGTCCTGTTCGCTTCCTTTCGAAGTCTCGAAGTGAAACACCATATTCTTTTCCCTTGAGAAGGCCTTATGGCAAATATGGCACTACTGTTTAGGAGCTTTGCTTTGAGGTGGATCTGCTGCATTGGGAGAAATGAAAGTAGAAGGCGCAATGGACGTGGTAGGAGCAAGGGGAGCAGTGAACACATTGGATACCATCTGCTTGATCTCGTCTACCGTCAATCTGTAAGCCTTCTTCTGGTGTTGACCTAAATTTCCCTTGGTGGAATAACTCTTGTCCGGGCACAAATTACATTTTTATCGGAGTGGGTTCGTCTGAGATGTCGAGCTTTACAAGCTCCGGACGGGAAGACAATTCACTTTGTGACAATAGTGGCTAAGGCTACTGATCTATTCCTGTGGCACCTCTGACCAATTCACCAAGATTCGATTCGACAAGGAAGTAGTTTTCCTGATCGGTTTCGTTATTCGGATCGAATCGACACATCTCGCTGTGGCTTGCCAAAAGTCGAACAACGTTCTCTCGGTTGCCAGGTAGGCCGATCTCGACAGAGCTACGCTCAACCAGCTAGATTGACTGTCAATCTAGGCGCAGGAAATACGATTCCGGCGGCACTTACATTACCAATACCCCCACAGAATGACGTAATTTTGTAATCCTCCAACTGGTGTTTAAAGCGAAGCTGGAGTATATCACTGAATAGCGAGCCTTTCTTTAATGCCTCCATCACATCGTTCCCTAGGTTTCCAGAGATGCTACGGGCAATTGAAGTGCAAATATTGCTGAGAAGCTGGGGGAAGTTCGGCCCATCGTGAGGAGTTCCAAAGAACATCAACCCGCAGCTATCGTGCAGCGTTAGACCGGATTTTGTCAGGAATGCACTAACTCACGTGGCTGTTTTAATAGCAGTATATCGTGGATTGGAGGAAGCGCTGGCGAACATCTGGGTTGTGTTATTCGACAGTCTGGAAATCGGAGAAGGTAGCCAACCTATTTGATCAAGATACCACCCAAGCTATGTCCAATCAGGATCAGAGGTCTATCGGGATTCTAAAGTATACAAGGTCAAGGTCAAATGTTGAAATAAATGTTGAGATTAAACGAACCGTGAAACAAACTAGGTGGAGGTGTTCAAGCGCCTCATTTGCGGAATAGATGAATCTCTGCTTTAAAGACAGGGCTGGAGTCGTAGTTGTATGCCAATATTCTGGCCCGAGGAAACTTTTTGGGCAAAGAATCGCTGAGCCACGAGTGGCCGTCAGAGTGTTCCCAGGTTTTGACTCCATGCTCTGGCTCGTTCCAAGGATTGAGACCGTGGATCGCAACAATACTGTAGAAAGTAAGTAAAGTATCATATCTGCAGAATTTGAGAAGCGCATACTCAACTAGAGGCTTCAAATCACAGTCTGGTCCAGCTCCGGGATAAATCTCTTTGATCCCCTAAATGCATCAGCATATCGAGCTATGAGAGGGTGGGATTAAGTACCATTGTGGATAGTGTCATGTTTGTTTGATGGATGATAGGGGACGAAAGAGGAGTATGAAAATGAAAGCTCCCGTCCTTCTGGCCCAACTCTGAATAGTGTAGGGATTTCCAGAAGTTGCGCGTGCCAATGCTAGAAGAGTGTCGTGCAGAATACATGCATGATTTCCGCGAAGGGAGATGGCCCATCGGAACATGCATTCTCACATGCAAGAAGTGCTAAATTGTTTCGGAAGAGGGAAAATTCTGGACGATGCATATTGAGCTACTGGGCTATGAAGGACTCACATGGCGTTCAAGAAAACGGTTCACTCGTGGCCATTGATGGGGGAAAATATTTGTATTGTAAAATCACCCGGAAAAGGCTAATCATGGCGGCATATGATTCTTCACGACTCATAGAACTTCTTCTCAAATTTGAAACCGGCAGTTTGCAGGCGATCGATGAACTTCTGTCCAAGACTTGCGGGAGTGTATACGCCTCCGGATAAGCTATGATTGTCACGAAGGATCGAGATAGCAGCTTCAGCCAGTGATATTCCAGTAACTACAAGATCAGATTGTGTTGCATATAACGGGACAGGTACTTACATGCATACAAGGAGCCTTGGAAAGAAGCCCGGCAGAATGCTCTTGCTGGGTTTGGAGTCTGAACATCCGGGGTTGCGATTCCGCGGTATTCGAATCTATCCTTTTTTGATTCTTCCTTCGTCGGTCCATCTCCTGGTTGATAGACGAACCACTTAGCGATTTTCCGGAGAGGGGCTATGGCAAGGAAGATTCCAAACAACAAGATTGCAAAGTGGGATATGACTCCCGAAATATGATTTCGAGCCTTCAAGTATTCAGCGAATTGGAAGTTCGGGCCGTATCCAAGCATCCCCCAGCTTCGTTGCACGATTGAAGCGTCCATCCCTCCACTTATGGATGTTGTGAGAATACCAAGATCAGGGACTGAACGGATTCCAAATAGTCTAGTAATCCAACCGATGTGACTCCGGGTTTTGGGGGCAGGAATTGGTGATAGAGCGTAAGGGGCCATGGATGTTCGAATTTCTCTCAGACTATAGGTTTCCAAGAAGCTGAAGACAGAGGCTAAAGTTCCTCCAGAGGGTTTAGAGCTGTGCCTATTAGTATAGTTACAAAGCCGAAGGTTCTGTGCTTACCTGACTTCATGAATAGAAACCACACATTCAGCAGTCGGCGCTGAAAATCTCTCTCGGATCATTTCAACCAATGACCATGTGATGAGATCTGGAGGAGCAGATTCAATACCTGGCATCAGGCCGTTAGCAATTCAGCCTTCTGATCCCCGCCTATCACCTACCAATTTGAGGGATCATGATGCTACCGCTATCCTTTGCAGTTTTCTCGTACTTCTTGATCATATCTGCCACGAAAGGGACTTCTCCCGTGACATCAAGGTAGTGAGTGCCATTCTCAGCACAAGCTTTGAAGGCGTGCTCTCCGTAAAGTCCATATGGACCAACGGTAGAAATTATCAATCGGGCTTTCTTGGCCAAGGCATTCAAATCCGCATCGTCTAGTTTGCAAATTTCAATACCTGGTACTTGTCAGGACTTGGAAAGAATTTTGGTATTCCCCACGTGATTGAACACAAAGACGGGACAAGGGCCGAGGTAGTGCTTACCTGGTTGGATCCTATCGGGATTCAAAGCCTTGCATGTCGCTGCAACAGCTTCCAGCTTACTTACGGAGCGCCCAGCAAGAGCCCATTTAAGATCAGTAGGAAGACTACTAGCTATGTGCTCAGCCGTTAACTTTCCCGTATACCCTGAAGCTCCGAAGACGACCAAGTCATAAATGGGAGATGACATGGTATTTTGAATGCTTAATAATAAAATGCTCGTTGAGGCTGGAGAGTGCGAAACAAGGTATTCGGAGGAACTATCGAGGAGACTCTTTATCAATGTATCATTAAGGAAGATACATTCAAGAACCAGGAGATGCCCTCACATGTTGACTCGACGAAATTTATCTTCAACCCTCGGTCCCCAGACCCAAACGGGACTAGACTCCAGTCCAGGTATATATCACGTGCTTAAGGCCTCAATTTTCGGGCTGCAATTTTAGGGCAGGCGTTAGCGAGGCCACATCAAAAAATTGATGATCCCAAAATCAACTACGAGAATACCTTCACCTTCTAGCAAAACCGTTCATCACAGCAACATCAGCCAAGATGACGAAGAGAACCAAGAAGGTCGGCGTTACCGGTAAATACGGAACCAGGTACGTGCGAGAAGTTGTGCAAGAGGAGTCCATTCAATGAGCGCAAGCAATATCGCAATGCGCGGCTTGGTGTTCAGTCCTGCGACGGGCGGCATCTCCAGTGGCATTTATCTCCAGCATGGAATCAAGGCGCTGACGATTGAATTTTCAGATACGGTGCATCCCTCCGAAAGCAAGTCAAGAAGATGGAAATCACCCAACACGCCAAGTACGTCTGCACATTCTGCGGAAAGACGACCGTCAAGAGACATTCGGTGGGAATCTGGAACTGCAAGGCATGCCACAAGACGGTTGCTGGAGGAGCATACACCGTATCGTACGTACTATCGAAACCCAAGGTTTCTCCTTTGAGGAGAATTACAAGCACTGCAACCGGAGTTGAGACTAATTTCTTGACAGAACCCCCGCAGCTGCCGCCATGCGATCAACGCTTCGACGATTGAGGGAAATTGCTGAGGTTTAGATGGTTGGGATGGACTTGATTACGGTTACATTGCTGGAGCATGGGATTGGCCTCGATCATACACATTCGGGACGTGCATCGATGTCGCTTTTCGATGATTACTAAATAAAGCACTTCAAACTACACGCTACGCAGTCCTTTCATGCCCAGCTTGCGATCGATGCCTGGGAAATATACGTGACATTTGCAGAGATTGATGAAAGTGATTGGGTGTGTTGACTTCCTAATTGAGATTGTAGGCACGGCACCAGAGCACCTCCAGACCGAGCGACATCACATTATACCGTCTTCCCGCAAATCTTGTCCTCGCGCATCGGATGGATGATTTGGCGGGCAATGCGATGATAGGCTCAGAGCGGTTAGCATGAATTCGAGAAAGTATAGTCACCCCCACATTCGCAACAACGAAGTCTTGCGGCCACCTGAGCTCGAGATACTGGAGAAGCTCGAGGCTTCCGAGGAAGCGCATGCTGAATTGACCATTCAAAACTCGTTTCGTCTTCTCTCCAGATTGCGCGGAAAACAGGGCGGGTCGCTGCCTTGGGGTCGCCTTATCTTCGATGCGACTATTTAAGAACTGCCTCCCGCTGTTAAGTATGAACTTCTTTCGTTGTGACTCACTTCACTGTCCTGTTGGCCCCGCCAGGCATTCTGACTGCTTCCCATCCAAACTGGGATGCTTGAGCGGATCACATGATTATCTCTTCAATCATTGGCTATTGACAGAAAAACATTAAATCTCTCCATTTGTATTTTCGTTTCTCAAAATCCGCCTCATCTGTTTCATAGCCTGGAATGTCATCTTATGACCACAACATATATGCGAGTTAACACGATTCGGTCAACGCGGCGTCCCACCACCGAAGTGTGCACGTTGCCTGTAACACAAGTCCGACTGTCTCGAGGCACGTGGAGATAGTTGCCAACAGTCACAATCCAATTCACCCTAATCAACCTGTTGATAAAAAGCGTCAGAAGGGACCCCATTAGCCTCAATACGAACCTACGAGGAAGCGCCACGAAATAAAGGAAAAAAGACCGGATTCATATTTTTCCTCTTCCAGCTTTTCTAGAGGTTGGAAACGGTCACCGCTTCTCGAGAGGGGCATTTAGTCGATTGGTCCAATTTCCACGCTAGTATTACGGTACACTAACCTTTCCTCTCTTCGAAGCCTGGTCCTTCATCGTCCTTGATCAAAACTCCCCCAAGTCCTTATTTCACGAACCACCAAAACGCCAATCAGCGACACAAAAATTCACAATCCCACCAACCACCAACCTTTTTCATGACTTCCTCTTTTCCCATTCACGATCAATTTTACAATATACTTTGCCAGCATGGCTGACCAGTGTATTGTCTGTCTTGAGGATTTGGATGTGGTTCCTGACGCAATTCCCTATGATCGTCGAGATGCGGGAGCAGTGGCGGGACCACCCACAGAGCACACAACAACCCATCCTGGGAAATCGACCGAACAACAACTTATTGCGCTCATTAAACCCTGCGGTCATGTTTTGCATGACGAGTGTTTAAGGGAGTGGTCCCAAAAGGCAAATAGTTGTCCGATTTGTCGGCATAACTTCAATTTGGTGGAGGTGCTAGATAAAGTGGGAGGTAAGTCCCCCTTCAATTTCGCATTTGAAATTTGGGCATCTGCCCCCTCTTCGAATTGCTCTCTGCTCAAATTCTGGCATTTAAAGTTGGTGGGGGTCACTTAGTGACTCAGCCAGCCATTTGCCAGAGCTGAGGCAGATGATGGTCCTTGGGGGTACCCCCAAAATCCTCAATCATTCGAATACTAAAATTGTTTTCGCTAGGCCCCGTTATTTCCGAATACGCAGTCGAAGACAAAAAACAAGTCGCAGAATTCGACCCTAATGCTTGGATTGAGGACAACTTGGAGGACGAGGAGAGCACCCCTTGCCCCATCTGTGGGGCGTCCGACCAAGAAGATATCCTCCTTCTCTGCGATGGATGCGATACACCTTATCATACACACTGCATCGACCTCGATCGCGTTCCAACCGGATTTTGGTTCTGCATGGAATGTGCAGCAGACGGGGCATACGCTCGAGCAGTTGAGCCTCAGCGGACTTCAACACGAAGGCAACCCTACTCGGGACGAACACAGCCTAGAACACAAGCAAGTGTTCGACGTACTCGTCATCGCTTGAGAAATGATCACTGGTTTGGAGCCTGGAGTATATTCAGCAGCAGGGTTCACGACGCTGTGGGGTTGGATCTGGACTTCTCAGATGATGATCAGCACATGGTTACATACCGAGAACACCAACGCCGTTTGGAGAATGAGAGGAGACAACAACAGCGCTGGCAACAAAGGCTCAACATAGCTGGTCGTCAAGGAGCTCGAGAAATCTTCCGAAATGCAGCTCCTATGCTTCGGGATCAAAGACCGCAAACTCCAGTAGAGACTCCAGAAGAAGTTAGAGCTTGGGGTGCATTAGAGAAGGCGAAGGAGATGGATACCGCCAGCCCGAAGAGTCGAAAAAGGAAATCGAAATCTGCGACAACCTCACCACGAGAGCCTGCAGAATCATCAAGGGAGCCAGAACGGAAGCTGAAGCGCCCACGGACCCGAAGGGTTTTAGACACAGCTGGGCCGTCGTCCGCAGTCCCAGCAACGTCAAACTCGATCCTTCCCGCGAATAATCGACCAGGAAGCCCATCACGCCCACACATCGATACGAACGACCGACCTTCATTTCTGTCATCCTTATTGAGAGAAGTCGAGACTACCACCGATGATGATGCATCAAGATCAATTTTCAGTGCTGTAGCACCTGGACCAAATCGTGTCACAAGTCCTTCGGTCGAACATTCCTCTCCTGGAGCATCACCGTCACCACCATCATCCGCATATCATACTCCTCGCGCAATGTCAATCACACCTCCACCACATATCACGAAAAGACCTGGATCGCCCCTCCCTCTCAGTTCACGGGTCGAACCGTCATTTCCGCCTGCCGAATATTCCCCTAATCGATCGCCACCAGAACCAACCCATAAGTCAGACCAACAGCAACCAACATTGCCCACACTCGAGCTCAGACAACCCAGACCTAGAAGACAACGACCTATATCATTACCTCGCTCCCAAGAAACATCGCCCGCACGAGCAAATATGTCTATTGAAGCCAAGGAAGGCATCAGTAAGATTGTCAAATCTGCACTTGCACCCCACTGGAAAACCGCCGAAATTACCAAGGAACAATACGCAGATATCAACCGAGACGTGTCTAGAAAGCTGTACGATATCGTTGCAATACGCGAACACCCTAATGAAAAAGATAAACGTGTTTGGGAGAAAATCGCTGAGACAGAGGTTGCTACAGCGGTGAAGTCATTGACGGCTTGAGAACATACTGAAATGATGACACTTACGATATTGGCGATGTCTTTGGGAGTCCCAGGCGCATAGATACCCGGATTTGAGCATTGGGGAGGTCACGGTGTTTTGCATCTAAGGAGTTCGAGTATTGGTCAAGAGACTGGGTATCAAGATATGGCATTATTCGATGAATTTATTGCATGGCTTTTGCATTCATTGCATGTAGTGCAATGTTTGTATGTAGATGAATCAAGAGCTCAATTGCCTTACTTGAAGGATTGGCTGACAAGTGACTGCACAATGGTGACGTGAAGCATTAATTTGAAGTAGACGGAATGAACAATAACAGAACAGAACTAGAGAAAAGAACTGGAGAAGGATAGAGCAATCCACGGAGCGAAAGATCTGGAGGATCTGACTTGATCAACCGCAGAAATGACGACTCGTAGATTGCTCCTGTGAAGTCTTTTCGACCGCGAACTCTCAACGAGCTCGATCCCTCAACATCTTATCTGTTTGCACAATACCCCATCACTTCTATCCTCACACCTCCGATATCATTCTACTTCCCCAGCTCCCCACTCCGCACCTCGTCCTCTCTCCAACGTCGCACCATCTCCAACACAAATGTCAACAGTCGCTATCTAACAGTTCCCGTGGAAAGGTCGTAGGTACCGCTAGCGAAAAAAGCCTGTGATAAAGTTCTCTCTCGGCACCAGTAAATGATGAGGACGTTCTGGGCGGAAACAGGTCTTCATGATAAGGATAAGGTGTCTTGATTTTCTTTGAAAGTCTCTGCGCGGGAAATTTCAAGTGTGGTGCTTGGAGTCGCGCTAAGAGGATAATTATGTAAGCGATGATTTTCTGGGCCAGGAACTTTTTAGGAGGTGGAGCGAGATTCGAGATACTCAAGATATTGGAATTGAGAGGTGAAGATGACAGCGAGTAGTAGAGGTGGTAGGGCTACGGCCTCTTTGATACGTGAGTTTGTCATTGGAGGAGGGGGAATTTAGCTGATGGAAACAGGATCATCGCGCCATCCAAGAGTATGCAGCGACTGCATCAAAAGTATCTCTCGAATCACCTCTCGCAACTATGCTGCAGCGGCGGCCGTCCTAAAGACGCAAGATGGACCCGATATCCACGATCCTCATAACAGGCAAATGCCACCTGTTACGGCTACATCCAGCGATTATATTACCCAATCTGGACTCCTGCTCTCCAGGCCACCTCTCCTCACAAAACCGCTGTCACCGTTCGAGAAATCGGTTTTCTTTTACCAGAAACGGTTGAATGAACGATTGACTATGCCTTTCACGCGGTATTTCTACTTCAAAAAAGACACCCCTGCAGACCATGACTGGAAGCTGAAAGCGAAAGAGAGGAACGGACAACCTGCACGGGAACTAGGTGGGTACAACGCGTATGGTGATTTGGGTTGGAATGATGAATTGTTGGTTGGGGATACGTTGTCAGAGACGCAGAGTATGGTGGATGCGTTGGTGAGGGACGCGGAGGTTAGGGCTGTGGAGGGGAAAGATGGGAAGAGTATGGAGGTTCAGGAGGGGGATCTGGTGGGGAGGGAGACAGTGGAGAGACCTTTGGGTAGGATTACGGAGGCGGATAAAAAAAAAGATGTGAGGAGGTTAGATAGGAAGTTAGGACGCACGCTTTATTTGGTTGTTAAGGGCGGGGATGAGAAGTGGAGGTTTCCGGCGGGGAAACTGGAGGGGAGGGAGAATTTGCATAATGTTTGTGGTCTCTGCTTGTTATTGGGGGACTCCTTACTGATAATTTATAGGCTGCTGAGCGAATCCTCGTCCAAACTGCAGGCGTCAACATGAATACCTGGATTGTCGCCCATGCCCCCATCGGACACTACATCCGGACTCCATTCTACACCAAAGACAAGACTCTCGAGAGACCAGGCGAGAAGACATTTTTCATGAAAGCCCGAATCATGGCCGGACAAGCGAATCTCAAGGATAACCTATTTGGTTTAACGGATTTCAAGTGGTTAGCCAAGGAGGAGGTACAGAAGCACGTTGGGATGAATTATTATAGCCAGATCAAGAATATGCTGGCTGATAGATAAAATGTACAGAATGGGTGTAGCATAGACAGGGAACTGTATGATAGAATTTGAAATATATAGGATTGGACCAGCCCTGCGGGACGTAAGCCGCAATGCCCCTTCCTTTCAAGATTTGCTCCAGAATTTACCGCACTTTCCTCGGCTTTTTCCCTTCCTTTGTTTCAGCCACTTTCCCAACAGGATCCCCATGCTGCTCAAATAAATTCACCGCCATTGTACCAGAAGACAATCAAATCATGGTCTGCTATATACAGGGGTAGCGGGAACCTGCAAGTAAATCCGAGGAGCTGCACCAAGCAAACGGCTATATAAAACTTGCTTCATTCCTTGGCCCACACCAAACTCTTATTCCCAGCGATCAAGATGGCTATCCCAGACGAGCAACCCCTCATCGCGGCCATCAAAGCCATTCGAGAAGAAGAACCAGGTCTCGCTCGCGCCAAGGTCTTGAAGCGGCTTAAAGAGGAGAATAATTGGGAGTATGTACTTGTAAATATATTCAAAGATATAGGGTACTGATGATGGGACTAGGTTGAGTGATAAACGACTTAAGGTTTGTATGAATGAGAATCATCTCAATACGGCTAGAGTGGTTGCTGAGCCGGTAGCGCTGAAGGCGAGAGACGAGGCTTATGATAGGCTTGTTAAGGAGTTTTTTGGGGAGTTTACGAAGTGTAAGTATCCATGATTCGGTGGAAGAATCAAACTTGTCTAACGTCTTGAAGTGGAACGAGAATTCCTCCTTGCTCTTTCGCCAGCTGACTGCAAAGCCTTGATGCCCGGAGCAGAGCTTGATACCCAGGAACAACGGCTGCATATAGTTTGCCATTTGAGACACTATATCGAGTTGTTCCTGACATTGAAAGGAATCAGATCTTGTACAGCAATCTATCATCAACATGGTACTGGGATCTTTACTCGATTGTATGCCCTCTATCTAGATAAATCCTCAACCTGCGCTAACATTGTTCACTAGGGTCAACGAAATCCTCAAACCTCTAATCCAGAAATACAAACTCAAATCCTACGGGTTTGCCCTTCGTCAGATCACCCAAGCGACCATGATCCATCAAGGAAACCCAACACCAGACAAGTGGTGGGAAGGTGGCTGGATTTTCGCTGACACCACTTCCTCTCTTTGGACCCAGGTTGAAAGTGTATTGCTTCCAGCGAAAAAAATGGTTATCACACCGGAAACGCGTTTTGAGTATGAGAACGAGCTTGGGAAGATCTTTGGATACCCGGTTGCCGAGTACCCAATGGAGGCTATGATCAACAAGGAAGTACAGACGGTAACCTACATTGATGCGACTGAACAGAAAGTACTGAGCAACTTGTTTGTATATCCCGTTTGCTGCGTCATTGCGTTTGAGTTTTGGGATGAGATTGGAACTCAGGAGAACTGGAATGGAAGTAAGTCTATATCTCAATCTGAATTAATAAGGCACAATAGAGCAGGGTTACAGACTATGATTGCCTGGAATGCGCCCATTCGCTCCATTTGGAAAATACGATGCTGACTTTCAATTTTTAGTCATGGAGCATTTTGTAAAATGTGCCAAGGCAGTTGAAGAGGCTGGCGGTAATCTAAAAATCGACCCTAGCGGACATGATGGCTTGGACTATCATTTGGAGTTTCTTAGACAAGGGAAGGCTATACTGCAAGATATGATGGTAAGATAGATAAAATACCCGCTTCTCAGCAAAGAACTCGCGCATACGCAGTCTTGTTTCCTGGTTTTCGGTTTAAGTCTGTATCTGTCAAATTATCCGAGAAGCAGCCATCCTCGCAGAAGTCTCAGTGCTAGAAGCTCAAAACCAGGTCGACTGATGGGCCAACCGCCAAGTTGTCGGTTGGATCTATTGTCAAGCCATTAGCTTTTCAATTTGCTTCTTGAAGTTCAGCCCTTGATGCAGGATAAAGCAGTTCGTGAGCCACTACAGTTGTTATTACAGCCTCCTTTCAACCTGCACCACAAATTATCTATGCAATTGTCTCCCGCACGATCAAGGATCTGCCCAAGCCTCCTGCTACTGCTCACTAAGATCCTTGAATCGAGCACAGGTATCAGCAAGAATGTAAAGCCTCAGGCAGGATTCGGCTCACTTCATTCGGCGTACGCTCCAAGGATCCCTCTCAGGGTCGGCGTTGCATTGCATTCGGCGTTCACCTGCAGGCTTGAAATATTTCTCCACGATGGCTTTTCTTTTCTCTTACATCTTACTACGCAAGTCAGGTTCGAATCGAGTCGCAACGATGGGCAACACCACCAATCCTAACACGCAGGAACTCGCACAGTTAAGTATATATGGACAGGAAAATGTTGAAAAAAGCAACGGCAAAATAGACAAAGCAGTCGTGAAAGACGGAGCCCCTGATTCCACAGTAACCTCCCCTCGCCCTTCACCCAAGAAATCAATTGCATTCTGGTCTATCATCCTCGCACTTGCCTTCACCGGTCTGTTGACTGCCCTTGAAGCAACTATTGTGTCAACAGCACTTCCAACAATCATCAATGTACTCGGTGGAGCTGACTTGTATATATGGGTTGTCAATATTTACTTCTTGGCAATGTACCTGCATTCTCCCCTTGATCAGCATCTCTGCTAATCAGCACAACCAGGACTGCTTTCCAACCTATGTTTGGACAATTAGCCAATATCTTCGGCCGGCGATGGCCCATCATCTTCGCCACTGCAGCTTTCACACTTGGCAGTGGGATTTGTGGAGGTGCAAGCAACATGAGTATGTTGCTTGCTGGAAGGGCAATACAAGGCGTCGGTGCTAGCGGTATTAGTGTCCTTATCGAAGTCATTATTTGCGATCTGCTGCCTTTAAGAGAACGAGGACAATACTTGGCTATAATATTTGGTCTGGTCGCCCTCGGTACGGCACTTGGCCCCGTCTTCGGCGGCCTAATCGTCCAGTACTCCTCCTGGCGCTGGGTCTTCTACATAAATCTCCCAGTTGGTGGCCTAGCTTTGATACTCTTGACTGCCTTTTTGCAAGTCAACTACGACAAGGAGACAAATTTCATAGCCCGGATCAAACGCATCGATTGGATCGGTAACTTGATATTCATACCTTCTGTGGTGTCTATACTGATTGCTTTATCCTGGGCCGGAACAAAATTCGCATGGTCTTCCTTCCAAATTATCGTGCCCCTCGTTCTTGGCCTACTAGGACTCCTGGTCTTCTTGTTCTACGAGTCATCGCGTTTCTGTGTCGAACCCACGATGCCTCTCCATCTCTTTACAAATCGAACCTCGATGACAGCATTTGTCCTCACTTTCCTCCACAGTCTCACCACGATCACCGGTACAGCTTATTTTCATACTATTATCCCTCATTTTTAGTGAGCCAGGAGCATCCAAGAGTTGTTTGAGAGCCTTGAGACCGGCTCTGGGAAGCTCCCGTCTCCTTCAAATTTCACGTCTATTGCTGTGCTTATTCTCTAATAGTTGTGTACTTCATGCCTATCTATTTCCAAGGAGTGCTCAATGCCAGCCCTGCCCGTTCAGGCGTTGACCTTCTTCCAACAATCCTCTTCCTAATTCCCTTTGCCGCTGCAGCCGGAGGCTTTTTGACAAAATTCGGCCGCTATCGTCCACTCCACTACGTGGGCTTTGCATTGATGATCATTAGCTTCGGACTCTTCAGCTCATTAAACTCTCACTCTTCGGTTGCGGAATGGGTTATTTATCAAGGCATCGGAGCAACCGGTGCTGGCCTTATCCTCCCAGTCCTCCTTCCGGCCGTCCAAGTCTCCCTCACAGAAACTGATACCGCACTGGCTACCTCAACTTGGACATTTGTTCGCAGTTTTGGATTGATATGGGGTGCTACCATCCCCTCTGCTGTCTTTAATAACCGGGCTAATACACTTATCCAAAAAATCGACGATCCCGCAGCAGCGGCACTTCTCTCAAATGGTAGTGCTTATGAACATGCTACAAAGGCCTTTCTCGGCTCAATTTCGGACCTAACTCTACGTAACCAAGTCATCGATGTGTTTACTGCTGCACTTAAAACCGTATGGTACGTCTCAATCGCCTTTGCGAGCCTCGGCTTTGTTTTGGTGAATTTAGAAAAGGAGGTCAAGCTTAGGAAAGATCTTGAGACGGAATTCGGTATCGCTGAGAAAAAGGGATTAAATGCGAAGGATTGACCGATTTCTGAGGAGCGTCCTCTACCTCAGAGTGAGAATTAGATGCTGGCCTTCAAAATGGAGACACATACGCTTTGTGATAATACAGCCGTTATCGTGGACTGACCTCGTTTGGAGGGGAAAGGCTGAGATTTAAAGCCTTCGTTTCAATCTCGTTGTAAGAATAGCATTATCTCAAAGGGGCTTGAGATGTACAACATACTGTCTACATCATAATTTACCAGTGATCGGTCATCTTCCAGTCTGTTAACACTCCGGCTCTGGTCTGAGAGCCCCTTGTCGTTAGTAAGATCGACCATCTTCCCTCTAGTAACATCAACATTTGGATCAGAAGTGGGAAGCTGCTCAAGTGTGACGACAGCTGTTCCATTTGGAGGGTCCCCGAACATTGTGATCGGCTACAGTCTACGAAAGATCTAATATCCAGCAGAGGTTAGTTTACAACTCTGGCTTCTCAAAGTCTGATCAACCTTCCTCGCCTTCTCCATCATGGATCTAGGTGCAGTTGTTCAAGATTAACGTGAAGGGATTAATAGTCTCAGCCTTAGAACCGATATCGCAACCAACCCCGCTTCATTCTTCAACGGGACTTCGACATCAGCCAATATAAGGCGAATAACCAAAAACCCTTTCCCAGACCATATGTATATCTCTATATAAGCTTCAATTCCCCAACGTGATTGCTTCGCAAGATCCAAGAGATGACCCGAACCCGAACATCGGTCTTACTTCCGAGCCTCGCTCAGCCTCCTCATCTATAACAAGTTCCTTTCAACACTCTCCAATATTCACTCCATAACTCTACTTATCTCACCTTACAACCCCCAAACCCCACCGCAATGTCAGAAACCAAATACATTCTCATCCTAGGCGGCGGCATCACAGCCCTCCAAACAGCCCTCTCCCTCCTCACCTCTCCCCACCTCACCCTCAAGCTGAAAATCACCCTCCTAGCATCCCATTTCCCCGGCTCTTTGTCCCCACACTACACCTCCCCCTGGGCAGGCGGCCACTGGCGCTCTCACGCCACTTCCTCCCCATCTGATTCGCACCTCCGAGCATGGGACGGCCGCACGTACCGATTCTGGAAGAATTTACTTGAGAATGCGGGAGAGGGCTCGGAGGAGAAGATTGGACTGGGCTTTAGACCAAGCCGCAATTTCTGGGGCGCAGAAAGCTCCGAGACGGTGCGTGATGGGTCTGGGTTATGGTGGCGGGACATCGTTGATGATTTCCATGTCCTGGATGAAAAGGAGTTGCCTGAAGGAGCGGTGTTCGGGATCGGGTATCGCAGTATTTGTATCAATGTCCCGCGGTATTTGGAGTTTTTGATGGAGAGGTTGAGGGAGTTGGGTGCGGTGTTTGTGGTGAAGGAGCTGGATGTTAAGGGGGGGTTGAGGGGTGTGGTTAATGAAGGGAGGAGGGCATTGATAGAGGGTGGGGTGAAGGAGGAGGATATTTTGGGGGTAATTAATTGTTTGGGGATGGGTACGAGAGATGTACTTGTGCATTCTGATGGGAGCGATAAAGAAGAAGTAGAGAAACTGTATCCTATTCGCGGACAGACGATTTTGGTGAAAGGGGAGGCGAAAGCCGCGAGGACGTACACAGAATTGGGGGTGAGTGATGAACTGGCATATGTTATCCCGAGACCAGGGTCGGGAACTACGATTCTGGGGGGTTGTAAACAGCCTGGCAACTACTCCTCGGAAGTTGATCTGGAACTTTCTTCTCGTATTCTGGAACGGATTAAGAAGTATAATCTGGCTCCTGAGCTACTTACGGCGGAGGGCGAATTTGAGATTATAGGCACGCAGGTTGGGTTTAGACCTGGGAGAAAAGGGGGGCCGAGGGTGGAAATTGAGAAGGAAGGGGGCAATTTCGGGAGTAGTCTGTTGATACATGCTTATGGGCATGCTGGGGCGGGATACCAGAATAGTGTGGGGAGCTCGGAGGAGGTCGTAAGATTGGTGAAGCAATCTCCAGAGATTGACAGCGGGATAGAATGATTGAAAGCGGATGGCGTTCAATAATACGGCATTGGAGACCTGGCGCAGCGCAGCGCACTTGGCCAGGGCAGATTGCTGAAAGGTTGTTCTTGGGGGAGTTTCTCAGTTATGATAATCCGAGGGATAGGGATGTGTTTTTGATGACAAATATAACGGACTTGGCGGGTGGCAGCTGAGTCGTGTAGTGAGACGAGATGTTGGGTTGCAAAAGGCAAGCGGAAAAATAAGGGACAAGATAATATTGAGGTGGCATGAATTGATGTTAGGAATGAAGGCGGGACGAGATTGAATATCAAAAGCTCAGATTGTAACAAAGCATGACCAGCGAGATCTTTAAAACGAAACCTGGCAGACAAATCATATTCTTTCACGGAATGTCTGTCATTGTCTCAGTGGGATCCTCCTTAAAGGCAAAGTCTATAAGCTTGACCACCGGTGACATGCGACGCTTTTGAGGTCCCATCAACGCAGCCTCATGCAATGCCTCCCAGCTCCCCCAACGCCAAATATGCTGATTATCCATCAATCATCACTATCTAAATCGCAAACCCCAACCTCTGCAGCATTGACCCTCAACTTATTCATATAGAGATCCCAGAACGAATTCTCGAATGACGGAATCCATTGTTTTGGCTTCGGGTCTTGAGGTACACCAGGAAGAGCTTCACCCAGATCCATAAGAGTCGTAAATCGGTTGGTGGCTAGTCCTTGCAATTGTCTCTCGTGCCAAGCTGGTGGAAGGTCATCACCCATGAGCGTGTTAGATGCCTTGCTGTCATCTGCTAACGTGAGTAATACTCCGCCTGGCTCGTCATCATCTGCAGAGTAACTCAAATCTTCGGCTGCTGTATCAGATTCTTCATCAGTGTCTCGATCATCGATCAGATGCTTTCGCTCAGCATACAGCTGCGAGGACATCTTGACGAAGAGTTCAGCAGTCATCCAGCCTAAGTAAATGTCAGGAAAATACACAGTGGCAAGGGGAAGACATACTGTCAAAGCCAGCCTCGTGCTCTCTGCTCAAAGAAGCACCGTACGCCGTATGATCCTCATGGAGGACAATGAGCGGAAGATGAATCTGGCGAAAAGGCTCCAAGATCTCTTGAAGTCTGCCTCTACCACCCATTGAATTTTGACCCTCGGTATTGATGAACTTTGTATCGAAGACCGTTGGGAATAGGCCACGCATTGTAACTTGAAAATCAGTGACCTCTTGAGGTAATGGACCGAAGAAAGTTGCGTAGAGGAACCCGAGATCCATGAACAGATTGTGACCGACGATGATGTGTGACTTCTCCATGAGGGTTTTCTTAAGATTTTTCCAGGCGAGTTCCACGGCAGGCTTTTGAAGTTCGGGCTTCTCGCTGGTATCACTGGTGAACCATTCAATTGGAATGCTATCAAGACTACCGTTGGATAAAGCTTCGAAGATCCATCTCAAGCCTGAGATTATATCAGTGCTGTGTTTGGAGGGAGGAGAGCTAACTCACCTATTTGCTTTGCAATTCTCTTATTAAGTCCCTCTGCCCGTCTGGCTTGAAACTATGAATGTAAGCATTGACTTTGGTGGGATCAGAACTGGGAGCAAGTATGAGCATGTGTCCTTAGAGCCCTCGGGCATAGGTAGCCTGAAAATACATCGATTAAATGTTACAAGAACACCTAGGAATCGAGCCCAAATGAATTGGTGAGCTTACCTTAGCTTCCTGCTCAAGATCTAATTTCTCGATTTGCATAAAGGCTCTATTCATCCTCGCCTGTACTCTATATCCAGGAAATTCAGACCGAACAAGTTGATAAACCAGTCTACGCTGAAAAGCATTGAGATCCTGGTCTTGCTCACCGATGTTGACGAATGTTGCAGTTGGCTTGAACAATTAGTACCCCTACACAAGCTTCATGGGGTAGCGTACCTTAGGATCGTGCACCCAGGTAGAGATTTTGGTTCTGGCTGCACGGTAGAATTCCAATTCAGGGCTTCCGGGGTTCAATACAACGTCCGGGATCGTAGCAGTCTGATTTGCTCTTTGCTCTTCTCTCTTTCTGATGCCGGCTTCTTCATACCGAGAGAGGTAGGGGACACCTTGGCTGAAGACCTTTCCAAAATCAAATTTGTTCTTGTAGAGGAATCCACAAGCACTGGCGGAAAACTCGAAATTGCGTTCTAATTTAAGGTCGATACCGTCTCCTTCCAACGGGGTAAGATAGAAGTTATAAGGGCGAGCTAAGTAGTAGTCTATGGAGAGTGTAAATATTAGGTTATGTTCACCGTTTTCACGGGGACGTACCTCGCTCTCGGTCTTCTTCCACACAGCAGATTCCCACTTGCAAGATTTGAAAGGTCTCAGCAGCTTCCTTCATCTCTTCATATTGTTGTTGCAAACTTGGCTTGCCGATGTTGTGAGATCGGTCGCCGGCTCCATACTTGGATTTTGCGGAGATACCGCTCATCTCGAAGTCGAACGAGACAAAGGCCGCATTCGCAATACTCTTCAGGATCGGGAGCAGCTGCCGGTGGAAAGTGCGCTGATCGATATCCATGGTGATGGGAGGGGTGGTGCGTGACCTCAACCACTGGTCGTTGCGAGGAGACAGAGAGAGCAACTTTCGGCAAGAGGCAACGAAGATTTTGTCAACAGCTTCAATAATACAACAAGAAGGAGTGAATAGCCGGGCTTAGGTGGCGACACTTGCTGTCCCTAACCGGGCGGGCTGGTGAGGTAAGAGGGGTGAACGAGAATGCGAGCAGAAGTTCAAGGAAGGAGAAAATGAAGATGTTGGCATGGGAGTTTGCATCTCGGGCTTTCTTTCAAGTTTTTATGTGCGTTGTCTCCCGAAGAACCTCAATATCAAACATACATCTTTGATTTGAGAAGGTTTGTTTTTCTATGATACATTCAAACTCTCAGCCTCGTACAGATTTTCATAATTCCCCGCACAAGAGAATTGTGTCAGCTGCATAAATCTACGCTACTTGCACAAGGATCCCTGCCCCACCAATCAACACACTTTGTTCGATGGACCGAGGCTTTAGAGATTCTCCATCATTTTCAGAAGCAAGGGCACGATCTTCATTCCACGACTCACGCCCATTTCCTTTGTTCTCCTTCTCTACCTTCCTCGCGAATAGGAGAACCATATCAACAATGGCTCACACCTCAATCGCAACCACCCTCTCTCCAACCCGC
>Ga0182030_10007275_pt1 | contig 23127 bp, 20 predicted proteins | sample 812S3MmetaG_FD_121299 | JGI IMG/M metagenome (GOLD analysis project Ga0182030, IMG submission 121299) | Permafrost microbial communities from Stordalen Mire, Sweden - 812S3M metaG (Illumina Assembly) | ecosystem: Environmental > Terrestrial > Soil > Wetlands > Permafrost | place: Sweden...
TTCAGGGTCTTCGTTTTTGGTGGCAGTAACCAAGGTAATGAGACGGGGAAAGAGATAGCGGGAGATACTGTGATCTGCAGGAGTTTTGGGGGTCGAGAGAAGGAGGGTGCGGATGCAGTTTGATGCTACCTTGGCCGTCTAGAAGTTGTTAGTATGTGTGGTAGAACATTGAGAAGGAAGATATGCACCATGCGATCACTCAAACAGTCCACCAACTCATGCAAGAATCGATTTACAAGTGGCTCAGCAGCTGACATATAATTCTTTCCACTCGTAAGCAAGACCGTAGAAGCCAACAACGTATTCTTGACACAAGGCAAAGAAGCTTCCGTTTCTCGTTTCTGGGCGTTGAGATATATTGACAAGAAGCGTTTAAGACAACCTTGGATTTGAGTTATATCGTCAGTTTCGTTCTTGCGGGATATTGATGTGTTGGTGATAAAGCGTTTGAGTATGGGGAGGGATTGAGGAACGACAACTGCTTGACAGCTGGCGGTACCAAGAACAGTGGCAAAGATATGGATTATGCAGGCATGAAGATCAGTTCTTATAACTGCCGGAAAGACCTCAGAGGCATCGACCAACGCATTCAGGGAGAGACGGACAAGAGAGATCGCTTCGTCTGTAAGTTGATGGCGAGCGGGTTGCTTCGCTTCAGCAAGATTTGGTAGAAGACCGGCGAGCACAAGTACGATGATGCGGGTAAGCTCAAAGAGCTGCTCAATATCATCCGACAGATCTCCGCTATCGGACTGTTTAATTGCGGATGGGTGAGAAATACAGAGTCCTCGAGCAATCTGCACTATAACCCCCTGGACATCAAGACCTTCAGTAAGTACCAGTCTGTCGAGTAAATCCATCGTCTCCGAAAATATGGCTTCACGGTAGATCGCGTGCCCAGACACACTCGGATGGAGGATCTTCTTGAGGGCCTGCAGAATCTCAAGAGTCTGTTCTTTCGTTGCTAGTGCCTCGCTACCCGGTCGAGCGACGAGTGCTTCAAAGGCAATTCCAAACAGTACAAAAAAGAATGCGACAGGTTCATCCCGATAATTGATGTCGTTGCCTTTCGAGTGTCCATTTGTTGAAGGTGCATCCGCCTCCTTGCCATCTAATGCATCGAAGACAAATTCACTATCTTGCTCGATCAGACTTGCAATTGCATCGACGAGATTCAGCCATGAGTCCTGGTAAAACTTCAATAATGTTTCCCGATTAAGTGCAGAATATATGTTGTCGAGGCTCCCAGAAAGAGAAGGAGGACCCAAACTCATGGAGATATCAGGCTCAAATCTAAGCCGGGCGAACTCCCTAAGAGAAGCAAGCCAGAGGGGAGTAAGAGTTCCAATGTACGGCTTCAGGACATCAATTAAGTAATCTTGGTTTGTACTTGCGACCTGTAGTTCTGCCCAGGCGGAGAAAACTGCCATCTTGACCATGACTTGTGCATTAGAGCTGAGCCCTTTCAGATCCCCGATAGCTGCGACCTCAGACTCAGTAGAGAAATTTTCTAGTGCAGACACCAGGGTCTTGAGAATACGACCCATCTTTTCAACATCTTTGACAATTCCAGTCGCAATGAAGGCGGCGCATACGTTTACGGCTTCAGATGCTAACTCAGGAGAAGAATCAGCAGCAAAAGCAGGCGTCAGAGCTGAACTGATCTGGGCTTGATATTGCTCCAGAAGTGGTGCTTCGGTAAAATCTGGATCGGGAGTCTTTCCAAACATCTTCAAGATAGAGTCGATAATCTTCAGCCCCCAGACTCGAAGTTCTACGACATTGGAAGTCGACGCCGAAAAAGCCATTCGAATCACATCGGCGATCTTGCGTTGTAAAGCCATCTCTGCAGGCGACACGCCCTCTTGCGGAGCATTCTTACTGATAATAGCGAACATTTCCCCGAGACAGCTCATAGCAAACGTGCGCACTTGCCATCGTAACGGCTCCTGGCCTGATCCTGCACCAGCCGAGCCTTCGTCCTTTGGCACTCCTGAAGCAGCTGCAAAACCGGCAACTTCTTCATCCTGGAGGTCTGGCACAGCGCTTTTCGGTTTCGCACTTGCCGCAGTCGTGTCAACAGCCTTTGGTCGAGTCATTGTCAAAACCGTCTGACATCTTTGCAACCATCGAGGGGTATCTGCGAGACAGGATTGCTGCAGCCAATTTCGAATAACGTTCCTAATGCCCTCATGATTCGGAGCAGTATCCAAAGCAAGCCAGAGTTGGTCCTCGAACCCTTCTTCAGCAGCTTTTGCGACGTCTTCGGAGTTACGCTTCATAAGATTATAAAGTCCATCTATCGCAATATCCCTCAGCTGCGCGTTGTCTGACTTTAGGTCTTTCTGCAACAAAACGACATAGTCTATGAAGCCTACATGACCAGGAGCATATAACACGAGATGCTCGAGGCATCGCAAACTGCCTCCTACAACGACGATACTATCTTCTTCCTGGAATTGACCAACGAGAGTGAGAATCAAATCTCGGATCTTTGTCATGTCTTGTAGATCAGGTCCCAGGACATTGATAAGTGAGTCAACGCATCGTGCAAAAACCGCGGTCGTGGATAATTCAAGCTCAAGATTCGACGTGACAATCGACGAACCCTCCTCATTGTGAGTATCCGCAACATATAACTGGCCAACCATCCCCAGAGTGCTTGATACAAAGCCCGAGAATGTGAGTCCGGCCGAGTCTGCGACACGAGCCAGAGCCTCTAGCGCCCAGAAATGAACAGTGGGATGTGGGTCATTACACAAAGACATCAGTATACCAAGGATCGTTTTCAGGTGAAAGCCAGCCGCCATACCACCGACTTGCGAATGAATACATCCTAGTGCCATTGCACAGCCTGCTCTTGCACTCGGTTCACGATTGCCAACAATAGTGTCCACGAGAAATTTGATCTCCCCATTCGTGAATGTGTTGCCTGAACTGTTGCACAATCTTGCGAGAGATTCGTATCCTATACTACGAACATACTGATCTGGATGAATGACGAAGCCACGTATTATCTCTTGCATGAGTTTTTCGACAGCTGAATTGGTGAGATCTCCAGCAGGAGATTGTGTCTCTTTTACAGCTACCTTCAAGGTGGAAAAAAGTGCCGTTGCAACATTAATATTCATGGCAGCTTTGCGCCCAGGATCTCGCTGAAGCGACCCTGCGGACATGAATGTGGCAATCTGCTCTAGTATGCTTTCTTGTATTTTGGGCGGAGTGAGAGGAAAGGCGACAGAAAAAAGCTTGATGGCGATATTGACGACTTCAGTCGCTGGAGGGTCAGGGAGTGTCTCCAGCTTGTCAACATCTCCCAAGTATAAAGTTAATGAATCGTGCTCAAGCGAGCTGCAAATGGGCGAGAGCAGGACTCTGGCAATTACACTGTCTGGCCCTGTCTCTTCCATCCAGTCGTCTTGAGCTTCATTGTCTTGTTGTCCAGGAAGTTTGGTAACATCAAATCCTCGCACTAGACCTGTGATTCCAAATCCGCAATTATCGCCCACATCCCAAACAGTCTCAAAATTGCCCGCGGAGCTTGCTATAGATGTACTCAATGAACTAGGTGTATAGTTCTCCGGATCGGCAAAAAATGATACCGCAAGAGTAAGTAGGTTTGATTGAAGTAATGACTCACTCCCACCAGCAGGACTGAGGTTAACCAATTTCATATAACATTGAAGGACACGCCGTTGGACCATGAGATCCAGGTCATGAAGCTGTAGAGACGGGGTGAGACGAAGAGTGACATCTTCCGTGGTCTTCTTGGATGGAAGACTTCGCAGGAATGCTGTCGTGTTCTGAAGCATAGCGGCGATGCGCTTCGAAACATCAACCGTTAATAATCTACCGTTGAACTGCAAAAATGCAAGAATAGAACCGAGTGCGCACTCTCTCACATGAGTGAGGAACGATGACTCTAGATAGCTTCGCTGTGATGTATTGTCCTTCGCGAGAGGTTTCGGGAGCGCGTTCTTCCACAAAAGCAGGAGTTGTGAAAGGTGTATCTTGACAAAGTTCGGACCCAGTGACATGAGCCCTCCTATCAAAATCCATGCCACTTGGATCTGAGTACCAGATATCCGCAATTCCGACTTGCTGCTTGACTTGAGGAGACCGGTAGCAAGCGATAACACACGACTGTTGACATCCACAGAACCATATAACGGTTGTAATGGAGCTGTACTTATCATAGCGGACAGACCATTCGCGTAGCCTACACACCTTCGAGGAGAGTTTCGCCCTGTAGTAAGTAGACCTAGCTCTCTATTGACGCTATTCATACAGATCGTGAGGCATGGTAAGAGCTGCTGCGGACATGCTATTGCAAACGCCCGTAGACAGTAAGAGGTATAGATCTGCACAGTGTAACTTGGATGTTGAATTACTTGCAACAGCCCATCTCGACATGAATCCGAGAACGCGTTTGAAGCAGAACCAAGAGTCCTGATCAGAGATGCCAATGCACTCAACGTCGCAATAAGCGCGTGTTTCGTAGGTTCGGCACGCTCTTTTATGACTTGTGGATAGTTTTTAAGGATGTCATTAATGATATGTTTTGCCGCATCGAGTTGGCCAGATTCGCCAAGAACGGTCTGGCCGATAACGTCCTCCAAGATCACTTGGACGAAGCGGCGGGTACTCAGTAAACGATATCTGTTGTTGGTGATATTGGGATGGCTCAAGATATCGGTTGTTAAATGATCCACAATTTTCATGTAATTGGACTCCACCGCCTGCTCACTGAGAGTTTTAAAAATCCGGCTATAGCATATAGCTATCCCAGCTCGAGCTTTGTTGCTGGTGGATGTCTTGACATAAAAAGTCGACAGTTGCTTGAGTAGCTCGGGCAACGTGAAGACAAGAACTTGGCTCTTCTTCGGTCCAGGGCTTTCAGGCCTCTGGATTTCATCATCATCCTCTGCTCGCTTGGTGTTTGTCCTCTTCACCTTCTTGAGCTTCGGAATGCCATTATCATTAATGGGCTCCTCTGAATGATTCTTGACCAGCGCCTCGGCCAGACAGTCACCTGCAGCTTGCCGTACCAAAGGACTCGACGAATCGATAGTCTTGAAGATTGCCGACTTCACCTTATCGAAATCGCTTGCATTGTCGAAATATGGGGTATATTTCGAGAATATCTTCAAACACCTGCAAGCTGCAATTTGGACTAATGCAGACTTGTCGCTTGACGCATAATTCCTAGCATGTTTCCATGCGTCCTGAGAAACACTCTCGTCCATGCTCCCCCCTACCATCTTGGTTATCTTCCCAAGAGCTGTGAAAATTGCCGCCCGCAGCCCAGCATTATTCTGAGCTGGATTCAAAAGCTTCCCCAATGTAGAACATGCCAGAGGATGCAACCCAATAGCACTGTCCCCAGCGGCTGCAAATATATCCCCTAAACAGTAGACAGCCGCATGTTTGATCCTGAGATCCCCGTCTCCCTTACTCTTCCCACTGCTAATAATGCTGATCAGCTCGTTGATAGACTCAAACAGTAGCTTCCTATCCCCCTTCCCGAGTATATGGGCGAAGCATCTCCCCAAATTATTCCTTATAACTCTCGTTGGAGGAGGGGCGGCAAGATTCAGGATCTGCACAAGCTCACGCGTAATATAAAATTGCTGAGACGTGCAATCATCCGGAGGCAAAGCTTCGACATGTTTAGTCAGGTTCGAGACGAAGGTCAACAGGAACAGATCTTGCTGTTCTGAAGGGAGAGATTGGAGCTTCTTCACATCGAGCTCCGGATTAGAAGATTCGAGGCGTGCGGGTGGGGCGTCATTGGTGCCATCATTGGAGCTTGGGCGAGATGTCGAGGACATTGCCCAGGGGGTAGGGGTTGTTCTGGGGAGTTTGCGAATGTTTAGAATTCTGTGATACTTTCTTGGAGGTTTCGAGGCGGAAGGCTGCCCAACGACTATGTTACCCTTTTCGGCGCTGACCAATCACAAGGCTGCGAGGATTTACTTCCGAGCTCGATGAAATCTTGTGCTGCACGACAACCCATTGCTTCAGCATGGCAGCCTTCTCTAGAGGCCTTCGGACATTTCCTTTGGGGAAAGAATTCATCTGCTTACCATGTATGCACTTTTCAACTACGTCTGCGGTTCAATCAGGTCATAATCGGTGGTCGAAGATTAAGCACGACAAAGGGTCTGCAGATGCGAAAAAGAATGTTCAGCGGTCGATATTCTCTCGAGAAATAGCCTTATGTTCCAAGCGTAATATGTCCTTCGATTACTCCAAGTTATATGCTGATTCCAATCACAGTCTATGGAGGTGACCCAAATACAAATCCGCAACTGGCAACTATCCTCACAAACGCGAAGAAAGGTACATGACGGGGTATAATCCCTTCTATGCCAATTCGACTATTCACTTACGCTTTGCAGCCGGGTTCCCCAAAGCCTCAATAGAAGCAGCAATTGCTCGTGGTCAAGGTAAATCCACAAGTGGCGCAGCTTTAGAGAGCTTGACATTGGAGCTCATTATGCCTCCAAGTGTTGCTATGATTGTGGATGTCGAAACGGATAACAAGGGCCGAACAATGCAGGATCTGAGACATCTGATCAAGAGACATGGCGGGACAGTCACTCCTACGAGCTATCTATTCCAGAAGAAGGGGAGGGTAGCATTTGAGAAAGACGAAAGGAATCTGGGTGTTGATGAGGTGCTAGACGAGGCTATTGAAGCTGGAGCGGAAGATGTTGAGACGGATGAAGAAGGAAGCATAGTGATTTGGACGGAACCAAATAAGATCACTGCAGCGGCCGACGCGTTGCAGAAGAGTCTGAACCTGAAGGTGGAGAGTACAGATATTATTTGGGATGCAAATGAGGATACCAAAGTTCCGGTAGAAAAGGAGCAGGTGGTGAAAGCCTTATCAGATTTCATTGAAGCTCTGCAGGAGAACTCAGAGGTACAGGGCGTGTATGCAAATATAGCGCAAGGGAATCTGCCTGATGAAGTTTGGGAAGAATTAGAGGGTAGACTTGACGCATAGACATGTACACCTTGTATGATATTTGTCAAATGGGGACAAATTAGAAGAGCCAAAGGGTAGACTTCATGTATAGATTAGGTAGAGAGTGTAGATCTGTTGCATAGACTAGGTGTACGCTTTGTAGAACAATTGTACAATAGGGAACCACCCCCTTTCCGCGCTTCAATCATATTCAAGGGTGGAATCTTATGCCCATTTCCCTACAACGCCTCAATATAGATGCAGTACGCCGCCTGATGCATCCACGCAACTTTACGATTATTTCGGCTTTCGTCCCAATTTTCACTCCCAATCAACACACTAATCCTTTCTCACGAACCCTCCTCCCCAGTATTCCGTCTCTGATCCATTCTTTCCTCCCTTTCTAACCTCTTCTCCCTTAAATATAACCTCCTCTGCCTTAACCTCTCTAACTCCGAATGTATCTCATCTTTCTCAAACGGTATCCGATTCGTTTGATGCGCCTTTGGCCAGAAATCCGGCACTGAAAAGCGGTTGTCGAGGTTTGTGCCGTAGTAGTACATTATGGCGATTGGGAACATGATGTACATGCCAAACTGGAATCATTTTAGTACAAAATTTCCCCCAAGCTTGCTTGTATGATGACACACCTTGAAGACTTCCAGATTAGGCCCTCCCATGGTGTTCGTTCTGCAGAAAGACGTTCCTTGATAGTTAAGGTGTTTCGTGTCTTGAAAGAAGATTTTTGCTCGAATTGGACTTCCCGTCTCGAATCAATCGCGATCAGAAAGTCGTCCCACGATGTCCCACTAAAAACCTCTTAAGTTGCCTCACATGCATGGCGTCAATCCCAGCCCTGTCAAACCTTAAATCCCAAACCGAGGCTTCGGCCCAAAAATAAGCCCAAGCTACCCCACAGATTTTGACTTCTAGACGACTGACTCTCCGTCTATCAAGCCATAATTTAAGTATCAGCCTTTCCTTCTCCTTAAATCTCACATATTTGTTCGACTTTTTGGGAATTTATATACAATGGCTAGACCAGTGACTCTAGAGTTCAAGGGCAAGATTGCCGTGATCACGATTGGTAATGACAAGAAGTTGAATGCATTGGATCAGGATGGGTATTATCAGCTTGCTTGTCATATGAGGGAGGTTGCTACGCATGATGAGGTTTTTATTACTGTGTTGACTGGAAAGGGTATGTTTAATACCTTTATGAATGAGGAGTGGACTGACGTATTCCAGGACGATACTTCTCAGCGTAAACAACCTGCTCGTACTTCAATTCCCAACTAACATTTTCCAGAGGAGCAGACGTAGGAATAGGAGGCTCCAAGCCTGAAAGTACTGGAGACTTGCAACACCATTGGTTAAAGAACTTCGTTGCAAACAACCTAAATATCACCCACGCCTTCTATACGCACCCAAAGATCCTCGTCACAGCACTCAATGGCCCCGCAATTGGTCTCTCCGCCGCACTAATTGCCTTCTCAGACTTCATCTACTGCGTTCCTCACACCTTTCTCCTAACGCCCTTCTCATCACTCGGTCTCGTGTCCGAAGGCCTTGCTTCCCGAGCTTTCGTCCAACGTCTCGGAATCTCCAAAGCTAACGAAGCTTTAATCATGAGCAAACGGATCACCTCAGACGAGCTTCTCCAAACAGGATTCGTGAATAAGATTTTCGATTGCAAGAAAGGCGAGGATGAGAAGTTCCGAGGCCTAGTATTTGAGGAGATTGAGAACCGGCTGGGAAGTCATTTGATTGGAGATAGTTTGACCAAGATCAAGGCATTGATAAGGAAGCCGGATAGGGATACGATGGATGCGCAGGGAGTGGCGGAGGTATTTGGTGGGTTGGAGAGGTTTATGTCGGGGATTCCGCAGGAGGAGTTTAGGAAGATTGCGAGTGGAGAGAAGAGGCATAAACTGTAGATACTCAGAAATTGTTTTTAATAAAAATGTTTCGAAACCGCACCTTTTCATTTTCGTTGTAGTCGCTCCATACCACGATAGTGGAGTGGTCTTTCAAGGCCCAAAATCACGAAAGATCGCAGAACGCAGAACGCCATACATTCGCCGCCCCTTCCCTAACACCATCCCACAATCCCTTCTCCCATCCTCACTTCTCCTCCCCTTTCTCCCCCTCGGCCTTCCTCTGTCTCTCCTCCTGCTTCTTCCAATGACTCCCCTCCTCATAATTCTTACTAATCCCCAACGCATTCCTAAACCTGTCATCCTGCTTAATCTTCGCTTCCGCCAATTCATGCACCTGATGCATCTTCAGGCCCTTCTTCACTCCATTCCCTCTCTCACTCTCCTTCAATAATTTCCTCCTTAACGCCTCTGTCTGTGTTTCAATCTCTTCTTCATCGACCCTGCCTGACCATCAGCTATTTCGATTCTAATTCCAACGACGGGGAGGGGGGAATGGGAGGGGACGGACCCTTCGTCTTCCAAACGATCCCTCAGTTCAAAGATCTTAACCTCAACCTCGCGCTTTCGGTCATGCTCCAGTATTTCTTTGTCGGGTTGCCGTTGCCGATGCTTTAAGCTGTCGAGGTCGGTGGAGTATGGTTTTCCTTGATCGCGGGGTCGGAGGTGTGCGAGATTGCGCTGCACATAGCCGGATGTACCGCTACCGCGGGGAGTAGTGAGTCCTACGTTGGAAGACATGGGAGATTTTGTGAAAGATCTTTGGTTTATGGCGAAACAGATGGAGTTGGGCAGCGATTCAAGTTGGATGCTTGAAAATAAGGTCGCCGAAACCCCTGTCAAAAAGATTAGGCGGTAAAGCTAGCGCGGCAGTATTTATGCGTCACATTTGTTGCCCCTCCTTCAAGCTCCCATATTTGCTCTCGTAACTCATTCCTCACGAAATACTTTTCAAACTTTTCTCTTTACCCTTTTCTGTTCTTTTTCAGATACAATTCCGTATATCTCATCTTTGTGTATCAAAATGCCAGGATTAAACTCAAAAGACAATGCTCAAGTAGAGCCAGAACCTCTCACAAGACTTCCTTTTAAACCAGTCACAAAATCACATATACTTCACTGTTCTTATGATTACTGGCACCCAAAGTAAGTGATACTCCACATATTAGAATTTGATTACTAATAAAATAAAGATATAAATCCTCAAGCCTCAAGTCCCGCATCATCCCCCTAACCCCCGCATTCCTCACCTACCTCCGCGAAGATGGAATCGTGCTACCTCCCTCTACCCCGCCCCTCCCCGAATCTTCAACCTACAACAACACCAGCACCACTGAATGGGACGACGACCCGGATCCTGACCCTTCCCTGGCCTTCCCGCAAATCCACCTACAGATAAAATCCACAATCCAAGAACTAGGCGGCCTCGTCGCCCCAAAACTTAACTGGTCCGCTCCCAAAGACGCAACCTGGATATCCATGAAAAAGAACTCCATGGAATGCTCATCCCCTCATGACATCTACCTCCTCCTCAAATCCTCCGATTTCATAACCCACGACTTAGAACATGCTTTCGATGACACCGCTTCCGACCCCGATACTGATATCAAACCAGAGGATATCAATTATGTTTTAGTATTAAGGAAATGGTTTAAAGTGAATCCTTCCTGTGAATTCCGCTGTTTCGTGCGCGAGCGCAGAGTAATCGGTATTTGTCAGAGGGATTTAAACCATTTCTCGTTCCTCTTCCCCTTAGTCGAAAGACTACGAAATTCAATAATGTCTTATTTCGATAAGACGTTGAAGGATACGTTCCCAGAGGGAGACTTTGTATTCGATGTCTATATCCCCGACCCCTACGACAAAGTCCGACTCATGGATATAAACCCCTGGGCACCACGCACTGATCCGCTGTTATTTTCCTGGTTGGAACTCTTGACCCTCCCTCTGCCCGTGCCACTTCTTGGCATTCCGTCCTCGGGTAACGAACCTCCGCTCCCGGGCTCCAGCTCGGATGAAGAAGAGGCCGGAGAGGAAGTAGAAGGAGAAGTTGAGGAAATCTGGCGACCAGAGTTTAGACTGGTAAGAAAAGACGACCCCGAAGCGTATTCTTTCAGTACCCCACAATACAGTGCCCATAAACTGCCTAAGGATGTCGTGGATGCAAGTTTAGAGGGTGAGGGCGGAATGCGCGAGTTTAAGGAGAATTGGGAACGGATGTTGAGGGGGGAGGTGGAGATGCAGGGAGGTGAGAGTGAAGATGATAGTGAAGGTGAGGGCGAAGCATGAAATTAGATGTCAATATAGTAAAATAAATACCCTTAAGAATGGAATACTTATTGGGAATGATGTATTAAATAAGTTTGTTATATCAAGCTGTTGAAAAGTCCTAGCAACCTAAGCACATCTAGAAAAAAGACAGAAAACTTTCAAAAAAAGAGAGAAAGAAGTTCCCTGTTGAAGTACACCAATAACCCATTTCCTGTCTTAATTTAAACTCTTCACCAGACTCAATACCTAACTCGGATTTTGGAAAATTTCACCCACTTACTACCTCTTTTTGCTGTCAGGTGGGAGCTTCACGATAGGTTATGAAGGAAGAAACTGAGAGGAGAATTATTTTTGGTCGCACGGTATTTCCTACAGATTATAAGTACAGAATAAATCAACTGCAGCAGAAATCTTCATGAAATTAGTACTATTCATCCGGGGGTTTAACGTGTAGGAATTTCATGAGATAGTAGCACGTCACAGTTTTGGATAAGCGCAAAGATCTTAACCATACGTGGTCATTGTATCCAAATGCAGGAAAGTACGATCCGAGAAATCAAGAGCCGCTAGAAAACTAGTGTAATGGCAAAGTATAAAGTCTGGACTTTTCCCCTGCTCAAGCACCCAACATCGCACTTTACACAAACCCAGATCCCATAAAGCAAATTAGCTAAGCACCCCCTTCTATATAGGCATGACTTCGTCTAAAGAAAAATTAGGACCCTTTGAGAAGAGGACAAGTCATCGCTCTTGGACACGGGTATCTTGGTTCAGATACAATATCAGTATTATTTCGATCTGATGGGGACCAGTTCCCATTCCAACACTTGGCGCAAGGAAGTCCTAGCGTTAGGTATAGCGCGTTTATGCTTTGGTTTTTTATGGAAAGTTGTCCGTTTTGCGAGTGCTTGGCGGCTACCTAAGATAGGTAGAGAAGGGGAGGATCTGAGGTCTGGTCTGATCCCCTTTCCACATGTGGTGTCTCCAAATCTACTTGATTCATGACGAGCCCTCTGAATATCACAAAAGACGCTCAAATTTGAGTAGAAATGATCCAGTACTTCTGGGTATATTAACTCCCCCGCTTCGTACTTGGGGATATATTTTCACGCCAGCGCCACAAAAACCTACTGGAAATTCGAATTGTTATTAAAACTAGATCCCGACAAGAGCTTGCCATCCGGAGAAGGATTATGCGGACACTGTACCCATGGACTTCACGCTTACCTTAGGGCACTTACCGCCCTATGATTTCAATGTGGGACACCCTGAAATTTCGGATTTGCATCGCCGAAATTTCGTCTTTGGGTGTCCTGTCTACCTAGCAAGACTTGGTATTACTGAGTAGGAATTGCCCGAGGGCCCTCCGGGTTCGTTACTCGCCGGTTATCCTACCCATTGCCAAGTCTGCCGAGGTGAAACACTTTTTGCACAAATAGAAGAAACCACCCGCCCCAGGGGAGAGAAAGGATCAAGGTGCAGCCAGATTAACCTTTGTATCTGCCTGTATCACATCCCTGATCACCATCTCTTCCTGCCCAAACTCATCCTCCATTAACCCCCTCCATTCCCCCTGCAATTTTAGGTTGGACTGCGCGAGTTCCTGCTTCTCCTCTTCCAGCGCATCTACTCTCCCTATGAGTGCCGCTGCTTTCTCTTCCAGGGTCTCTGCTTTCTCTTGCAGCGTCTCCTTCTCCACCTTTAGCGTTTCTATTTCCTTTTGAGCATCTTGGTTCTCTAGTCTCAGCGTCTCTATTTTCTCTAAAGCGTCGTCCAGCCTCGGCTTATTAGAGTCCGCCAGCTCCACATGCTCAACTATTATCCCCCCCTCTTCGTCTTTCAAGCTCACTACGCTGGATTCTGTCGCAGTTGGAGAGACGGATACTTTATCCGTCCAGCTTCCGAAAGAATTCGAACCCTCCTCATCCGTCTCTGTGTCTGAAATCTCTCCGCTCATTCCCGCGAGGTTGCCCACAGGAAAGGAAAAAAGGGATACCGGAGAACGATGGCCTGTTGCCTGGGAGAGGTTTCTTAGGTTGACGTTGAAAATAATTGAGTTTTCTATATGTTTGATTTCGGGCACGGGAAAATTGTGGGGCGCTCTCTGCTTGGTGGCTTTGCGGGCTTTAAAGAGATGAAGAGTAGAACCCTTAGATTGTTAGTATTACTATTCGAAGAGGTGATGCAAGTCTTACGCTTGAGATGAAGTAGTAGGAGATTGAGCGCGCTTTCTTGGTCGTTAGTATTCATTCCCCAGACAAAGTGTTACAATATACGCACCAGGGTTCAGATGTTCCTTCCCGTGAAACAAATGTATTTGGCCCACTGAATATCCTGTTCTTTCGGCTGCCTTTTTTCTTACGTCCCGTACAGAATCGTTTTCTTCCACTATTACGCGAAAATGTTTTTTTACGCTTCTAATGTTCAAGTAGAATTCATCCTCGAGCTTCGGTGGCGTGGTACTATCCTGGATCCCGCTATCCGCATTCGTGGTTGTAATTTGTTCTTTGAGGGGTTCAGGCCGAGATTTCAGTTTGGCTTCGTTCTCAAGCCCCGGCTGGCTATATTCTGCGGAATCAAGGACATTGCTTCCTGGTGCTGTATTTTTCAAGCATTGCTGTGTCTTTCCTGGTGGGTTTGGTTTCTCGGATATTTTCTGCTTGCCAGGATCTGCTGGATTATCGGAGGGAGACGAATTCCGTCTGTAATTTAGCGTCCTTGTCATTGCCGCAGGTTTCGATATTTCGATATTTCGATATTGGTTTAAAAGAATAGAATTTGACAGCGGTATGGGAGAGTAAGCGAGAGCCCTTTGCAGGAGAAGGTGCAAGAGATGCTGATAATAAGTAGCGCCGATGATCATCGAAATATGGAGTCGTTAAGTTTAAAGATAAGAAAAATGAAAAAGTTAAAGCAAGAGATGCGACGGTAATAAGTAAGTATTTAAGGCCACGTCAAGGCCCAATTCGTTTCTTCGACATATGAAAGACGTCAATATTTTGACTCACAATCTAAGATGTGCAATTCCTTCAGTAAAATTTGGGCAGAATTCGACCAATCAACTATCCAGAAAGCTTCAAAGTCTCCGGAAAGCACTGTACGGAATCAATGAATTTGTTGGTACCGATTACGGAATAATGGCCAATGACTCTCATAAAAGCCGTTTTGGTCACTCAGTTATGGCACCGTAAGATAACATGATTGATGGTAACTATAAACCAGGGCATTCTTCAGAACTGAGGAGATCGAAGAATACTTAGTGTACCATAATTCCAATATGTATATCCGATAATTTGTTTCCGTTTGCCTGATTCCAACATATAAAAAGGGGGTTTGATTGTCAGTCAACACAAATTGGTTGGAAGGTGAGCGCATAGGCGGGAAAATGGGGGACCCAACCAGGCTTTAATATAGTGTCCGCTCCAGAATAAGCAAACTCTGGCTCCCCGAATCCGCACACATGTAAGGGCCACTAATATTCGATTTGGCCAAATCAGCAGGGAGTAGGGCTGAGCTGCCTTTAACCGATTTTGATCACGATTTTTCCAAAATGACCGCCATCGTATAGGTATTTCAGCGCTTCCTTTGACGCCTCAAAAGTGAAAACTTTGTCGACGACCGGTTTGATCCTCTTTTCCTCGTAAAATCTGAGCATCTCTTCGAACCGATCCTTGGGTCCGTTGAGCAGGCCTTTTAAGGTCACATTCCTCTTCAGAGCGAGGACGTTCGTATTTGTCCGATCCCCAAGAGCATCTTCTTTTCCAGATAGATATCCTATGCTGTTGATGAGACCTCCAAATGCTACACAATCGAACGATTGACGAAGAGTTGCGGCTCCACCGTTTTCGAAAATGATATCAGCACCTTGATCGTTCGTGATTTTCAAGACCTCTTCGCCCCATTTGGGAGTCGTGCGATAATTTATTAGTTCATCGGCTCCGAGCCTCTTGGCTTGCTCCAACTTCGCATCGGATGAAGAGGTAATAATGACTATTATGCAATCAGATAGTATTATCTTACGGCAAAGACTGTCATACCTTCAGCCCCGCTAGCCTTTGCAATTTCCAACCCGCTGATGGCTACACCCCCTGTCCCTTGAATCAAGATCACCTCGTCCTTCCCTCCTGATTGACCTAACGGTCGCATGCCATTGATCGCCATCCAGGCCGTAAGTCCGGCGATTGGGAGTGTGGCCGCTTCCTCGTCGCTTAAATAACTTGGTGCTCTAATAATTCCAGTCTCGGGAAATACTCGATATTCGGTCAAAACACCCGGTAATGGTAGCCCCAACCCGTGCTTCATATGTTCGGCCTGGACTTGTCCCTTCAAATGTGTCTGATTGAAGATGCTCAGCACCCTATCGCCTGGCTTCCATAAATCTGACTTGGACGTGGTGATGAAACCGCACATATCGGAGCATGGGACTAGAGTAGGATTTGGACCGCCTGTTGTTTTATGATGATTGTAAAGACCCATAACGACTTCAGTATCGCGGTAATTCAGCGCGACTGCAGAGATCTTTACGAGCACTTCGTGAGGACCTGGAATAGGAAGAACGTCGCTGGAGAGAGTGAGATTATCGAGTCCATCCTGGGATGTCTCCCATTGCTTGATTCTTTGCGGAAGAGACATGGCACCTGCCCAGAAGACGCGCTGTATAGAGATGACGGGAATAGTAGAAAGGAGAATATGTGAATTTGGCTGTTACTAGAGAGAGAAAGTGGGTTTGGTACAAGTTCGAATGATAAGGTCATTAAATGGAAAGAGAAAGAGAAGCCCCGCTATGGTTGGCGCGATTTTCGTGCGATGGGAAAGAGCGGACAATATTGATCGACGTACATGACATTTTCAACATCCTCAGCATCGCAAAGGATATGAAAATAAGGCACCTAGAAAATGCGACTTTGAGCATGCTCTTCACCCACATCAGAGCATCGATCCCACCTCACCAAGCATTTAGAGATCGATGACTAACCAAGCTCACGTGATATCAAAAGCCACAAGGTTGTATTCCGAAGCCGGCTGCAGCTTTATCAGATATATTAAAAGATCGACATTAAATAAGCGCGCCTCATCGCCTAGGGATGTCAATATATATATACTTGATATCTCAAGGCGTTGATCTTCCCTTTCGGTGTTGGGACGCTTGAAAACCATGACGATTCATCATCCCTTTAACCGATGTTGTGGTACTGAATGATGCGTGTAAATATTATGCCTTACCTTATTAAGTTATAAGAGCAAGCAGAGAAGATGCATCCATAAGAAAGATGCCATGTTAACATTTTAGGGCGTAGACTCCCAACGTCTCCTCCATAATTCCAGTCCGCGACACATTGAAACAGTTGGCTCACAGGCGTCTTCGCCCTTTATCGACGTAGACCTTAAATCCGAGATATACAACATCTTGTATTACGCACCTCCATCACTGTCACTGCCTTGTAGATACATCTCCAATAGATACTTCTCATATCTTCTGCAGGCAGAAGCTCCTACGTTTCCCCTTCTCTAGTACATTCGCGTGCCGTACCTATAGAAGAAGCCTTACCTAATAAAAGTACAGCCTTCCGTCAGCCTTCCCGCCACATATCCTCGACACTTCACCAGAGCAAGAGAACATTCACATATCGCCAATCAATAGGCCATTCAATCTACATACTTCACCCAAAATCCCGATATGCGATAACACTACTATAAAAGGGTTTGGAGACTGGGTTATACCGATCCGGGAGGCAGAAGCTTGCGACAAAGATGGACTTCACGAAACTCAAGGCATCTGCCATGAAAGATGGCGACGATGAAGAGGCTGTAACTGTCAATACACGCGCTTTGATTGATAAGGTTCTTGCAAGATATTCAGGAGAATGGACAACCTTGCGCGAACTGCTACAAAATGCTGCCGATGCGCAAGCAACGACCGTCACTATCAAATTCGAAACTCTCCCTTCGGCACAAGTTCCTCTCTCCAATACAACAGATAAGTCGGATATACTGAAGCATGTACTTTTGAACCATACACTGAGAAGATTACTGGTCACCAACAATGGTCAAGCCTTCGGGACAAACGACTGGTCCAGGCTGAAGAGGATAGCTGAAGGGAATCCTGATGAGACTAAGATTGGAGCATTTGGAGTTGGGTTTTACAGTGTATTCGCAGACTGTGAAGAGCCATTTGTCAGTTCTGGTAATGAGGCAATGGCATTTTACTGGAAAAGTAACTCCCTTTTCACCAGAAGATTACAACTACCCGCTGAGAGTCGAAATCCCAACACGAGTTTCGTTCTCGACTATCGAAACACCACCACCCCTATGCCCAACCTACTATCGATCTCTCAATTCTTAGCAACTAGCTTGACATTTGTAGCCTTACAAAATATCGAATTATGGGTGGATGATTGGAAGATTATTTCCTTACAAAAGAAGGCCGCACCAGCTGTTGAGGTTCCTATCGCCAGAGATGTCGAGACAAAGACTAAGGAAGGTCTGATGCAAGTCCGGGCCATGGAACGAGAAAGCGTGCAAATGGATGCTACTTTCATGAATGTTGTTGGCTGGAAACCTTCAATATCTGCAGTTCCTAAAGCTGGCTCTTATGACAATGCATATGGAACTACTTCTTCCGATGTTCCCTCATTGCGATCGTTTTTCTCCCGACTTACAACAAGCACCAGTCATGCTCAATTGAAAACAAAAGCAATGAAGGAAGAGAAAGCCTTCCAAGAGATCGTCCTTGAAGATTTGACAGCCACAACAACAGCAAATGTATTTTTAAGAGTTACTACAGCTGTTGTCAGAACTGCAGTCTCATCAAGCTTTGCCCAGGAATTGGAGCGCGCCACAAAGAAACCACCACCCAAAACTACCAAGCTTGCAATTCTCACATCCTCGTACGACGAGACAGCAGCTTCGGCGAAAGAAAACGGGGTAGCAGAGCATGTGGATATTTTTGCATCTGTGTTACCCAGCAAGAAATCCGGTGGCCGAATTTTCATTGGATTTCCAACGCACCAAACCACAGGCGCTGGCTTACATCTATCCGCTCCATCAGTTATTCCTACCGTTGAGCGAGAATCGATTGATTTGAACGCAAGATGGGTTCGGACTTGGAATATTGAGATGCTACGTGTTGCTGGTATCATGGCTAGACTTGCTTTTACCAATGAAATGGCCGATCTCTCTGCCAAAGTGAAGCGTGCCACGGCAATCGCAGGCCATGGGACGAAGGTCAGGAAGGAAGAGATCATACAATTTATGCCAGAAGCTTTACACAACCTCAAATCCTTCACATTTGGAGAATCTACTCCATCCTCGCAGGTATCAACGATTATGGAGGAAGCATTTTGGACGGCATATAAAAAACCCTCCATTGAAATCTACAGTACCCGAGGCGTGTTACCAACTACTAAAGTCCGTTTGGCTACGGAGGATCTGAGTGGCTTTGTCGAAGGCATTCCTGTTGTCCCAGATATCATAGCAAACGGTCCATTTGTCGGCAAACTCAAGGAGTTTGGCTTGATCACTGAGATCACTGTCGGCGATGTCAAACAAGAATTAGAAGCCAAGGCCTTGAGTAGAGATCAGCTAATACAATTCATCGGTTGGGCAGGTCGAAAGGCCCTCACGGGAGACATTGATGGACCAACAATACATTCTCTACTTGATGTTGCTGTTGCGACGATTGACGAAGAGGGAGGCCAGGGTGGTGTCGTTACACTTGGCAGCATCAAAAACTATCTGCAAGTCAACAAGATACCCGCCGAAGTTCCGATCCCTCCCACCACTATTCCTTTCCAGTTCACTCGGCAAACGTCAATCAATGAGCTTCAAGCTCTGGGATGGGAACCTCTGGAAATTGTTCCATGGCTTCGTTTCGTGATAGAAAACAATGCGAGGAGGCCTGATAATGAAAACATCACCACATCGGTGCCTTTCGCAGCTCAAGTACTGCAGATTCTATCTAAAGCATGGGACGGCTTGAGTCAAAGCTCAAAGACGACTGTAGTCTCATTACTGGAACATCTAGCTGTCGTGCCCACCAAATTCGGGATGAGAAGGCCAGGAGAAGCATTCTTCCCCAGTGTCAAGCTGTTCGACGACCTGCCAATCGTCACATCTTGTCCTGGTGTGAAAGAAAAGTTCCTTGGCGCTCTCGGTGTTCGGAAGACTGTTGACCTAGAGACTATTTTTAATCGCTTACTCTCACCCAGTGAAAGTACAAAACAGGGCGAGATATCTTCAAGGCAACGACACCTAGAAGTGATTAAATACCTTGCGTCTGTCAAAGATGATATTCCCGCAGATGACATGAAGAGATTGAAAGGATCAAATATCTGCCCTGCGGAAGCTGGACCTAAAGGATTAGAGCAGACGATGGGAACAGCTAGATTATACAAAGTTTCGGAACTTTTCGAACCTAAAGAAGCTCTGCGTGATCTCGGGTTCCCAATTCTCCAATGGCCTGGGCCACCTGGAAGTTATCGGGCGGGTAGTATGGAAGGTCGATTTCTATCGCTTCTTGGTTTGAGATCATCCCCGTCTGTGCCAGAACTTATCGATTTGATGGCATCAAACGATCCTGCGATGAGAAGCAAATCTATGTTCTATTTCATTGCGAATCATCACATCAATGGATATGCTTCATTCAATGTCGGGGCTGCATCCAAACCATTTTTGCCTTTAGAAGGCGATGAGGAACGCTTAGTCTCCCCAGCAGAGTGCTTCACAAATGAGAAGTGTTCAGTTCTTAGATTTAGCGTCCTGAAGAGAGGGCTCCATATTCATGCTAATGTAAGTCAAATGAAGTGTTTAACTACCATTACTAACCTTTTATTAGAAATTTGGCGTGGCAATCGACCCACCAATCACCGAATGCGTCAACCGACTAATTGCGAAACCACCACAATCGAAGCGCGAAGCAGCAACTCTTTTCGAATATTTCTCAAGTCGCCTGGGAGAAATTGGCCAAAACAGTGTCGAGAAACTTGGAAATTCCAATATCGTTCCTATTGTTTCGCACCGGAAGACCGAAAATGGCTTTATTGATGAGAAATCCGCAGGTCACCCAGACATGAAGCATCTTACTCCTCGGCAGTGCTATCTTGGGAACTCTCCATCCTACAATGAGATTTTCGATTTCGTCGATTTTGGAAACGATGCGAATACATTCCTTCTAAAATGTGGATCCAAGCATGAACCAACTAAACTAGAGCTGGCATCTTTAGCATGCCGTGAACCAGCACGTTTGCTAGGCGTAATGCAGAGTCCCGAGAAGTATCTAAGTCTATTGAGGACGCTAGCCAATGAGCTACCTGCCTTGAAGAAGGACAAAGCTCTTTACAAGCAGATGAAGGTCTCCAAATTCCTCCTAGGAACGGTCGAAATCCCTAGTGGTCAAAACACTAAAAATTTAAGAAGTATGGACTCTTTGGTGGATGGCAATGAATCTGATGAGGACCTTGAGGACACCTCGATTAAACAATACGAGCTGGCCTCTGCGAGTCAAACCGTAATTGTGAGTTCTCTTACATTGAATATTCAATCTAATGACTGACTTGCTCCAGGTTGATGATTATAATAGCTACCAGCTTTTCAAGAGATCGTTGGTGTGTGCTCCTATGGAGGATACGCTAGAAGACTTCTATCTCGCCCTAGGTGCAACCCAATTAGGGAGCCTCGTCCAGGACGACTACCGTTTTGGCAACCCCCATGAAAAGCAAACATCCGCTGTCAAGCTTCGAGCTCATCTTCTCGAGCGATCAAAGCTTTTCCTTCATGAATCGCCTCGGGATAATATCAAACATGATGCTCGCTGGTTAGATAAGAATCTTTCAGTGCAGGTGGTAGGGTCCATCCAGCTCCGACGCTCACTTCGCGGCCATACTCTTTCCCATACGGAAAAGAGATCGGCGGCTATGATAAATGAGCGACACAAAGGCATTACTCTCTACATAACTCCTGGTAGCTACGATACGTATTTGATTAGTCAATCAATCTGTAAGCTGCTCTTAGAGCGGCCATCTCAACAGTCATATCTCACCTTCGAGACTTTCCTTAATTTTACTCTCTTGCAATTAAGATCTCGAGGCTATAATGTCGAGCGTATACTGCGTGCAAAAGCGGCAGAGCAGAGGATTGCGGAGGAAGAGCGCAAGAAGCAGCTCGAGGCCGAGCAAAAACAAATCAAGGAACAGGCGGAGCAGTGGAGGCAGCAAAGTCTCGTCGAAACTCCGGCTCGTGAAGAGCGACAGAAGAATTCGATGCCAGGCTCTTTTGGCCCCGACTCACCTCCCTCTCCACCGTCTCCAAAACTACGTTCGAAAGGACTTTTCTCAGGTCTAACACGGCGACTCGGCATTGATGGTGGGCAAGCGCAACAGCAGTTACAAAATTTCCTTGGTGGGTCATCCCATGAAGAGCCTCAGCAAGACAACCCGCCTACATACGACGAAGCCAATGGTGCTGTCACAAAACACAAAAAAGGCACCGAACAAGTTTCTTCACCGGCGGCTGTTCAACAAAATCTCCTGAATGCTATTCAATCTTCACGCGCTCACGGTTCCTCAACCCTCTTCTCGCCTCCGACTACGCAGACTGTTAAAGAGCAAGCATCGTATTGCGACTCAACACCTGCACAAAACATCACCTTCCTTGCTGATGCTTTTAACGGGACTCGGATCTTTATCAATAGGGAGGTTACCAATGCCACGATATTCTTATCGCACAATGTCTCGGCGTTGAATATTCTTGCTGAGGTATTGTATGAGGTGGCAGAGATCTACAATTTACCTCGAAAGGCACTGCATATTTTCTATGATGAGTCTGGGAACACGATCGCATTCAATTCAAACGGCAGTATTTTCTGTAATTTCCGGTTCTTCTCTCAACTTCACGAGAACAGAATCAAGACAGCGGGTGCAGATGGTAGGATGGAAGCTGCAGCTTATTGGTGGATTGTGATTGCACATGAGCTGGCTCATAATTTGGTCAAGGAGCATAGTTCAGAGCATAGTTTCTACACGTGGGTTTTTCATTTTCTAATACTCTGAACGACGCTGACATTTCAATAGTGAGATGCTGGTAGCGAACTATTTCCCGAAGATGGCAGCAAAATCTGCAAGGTATTTCGCGACGGAAGCACCGCGGGCTCGCATTCAGGAGGGGAGTTTATTGGACTAGACATTTAGAGAGTAGACCACGGTTGGGAAGAAATCATGCATGGCGTTTGTGGGTATAGATTGTATAGAATGTAAGAGCTGGGGCCATTACTCGTGGGCCTCCCCTAGACAAGAATACTAACTTGTCAAAATTAAATTAGTTTTTTATTTTATTTTAAATTTTATAAGTTTTTTAAAATATAGTTGTTTTCTACTAATCAATAGCAAATAAGTATTATATATTAATTATATTCTAAATTTTAAAATCTAGTTTTGAATATTAATATATTTATATAAAATAAGTAAATTCAAATTTTTAATATTTTTTAAAATCTAACTTTTTAAACAAAAATTAATTAATTTAATTAATAAGTTAAAAACTTGTCTTTAAAAAATTACTATTTTAGGATTTTTTTTAAAAAAAAAAATAAACAATAATATAAGAATTTAAGAAAAAGTTGGTATTTTTGCTTGAGGAGGCCTATAAGTAATGGCTCCAACTCTTACATTATGGTATTATTAGAGTCCAATATAGGATATCTTCTCAGCGATTCCTTCGAATCCTTTGACTTCAGCGATGGTGCATTTAATCACTTGAGTGCTAGTAGTTGCTCGGTAATACTGTCTGAAACAAATTTCAGTTGGCACCGCTGATCGGGCCTGATCGGGGCACTGTCACACTCGCAGTACTTGCTTTATAAGGGCCTTAATTCGGTGCAAATAAAGAGGTAGTACAAGTTCATTGGTATTCTAGACGTCTAAGGAGAGAAGAGAGAGAAGCTCTCGTTCTAAA
>Ga0182030_10007276_pt1 | contig 23126 bp, 11 predicted proteins | sample 812S3MmetaG_FD_121299 | JGI IMG/M metagenome (GOLD analysis project Ga0182030, IMG submission 121299) | Permafrost microbial communities from Stordalen Mire, Sweden - 812S3M metaG (Illumina Assembly) | ecosystem: Environmental > Terrestrial > Soil > Wetlands > Permafrost | place: Sweden...
CAGTGGACGATCACCGAGAACCTGCCGGCACCGGCGCCGGGCTGGCAGTGGGCCTGGGTGGGGACCATCTGCATCACGACCGGGGGAGTGCCACAGGATGCCACCGGACCAACGGTCACGGTCACTGTCCCCTCGGGCGGTGGCGCGTCGTGCACCTTCACCAATCAGCTGCAGGCCACGGGCGGGCTCGTCGTGCGTTTCACCACGCTCGGGGGGACGGGCACGTTCGGAGCCCGGCTCGACTCGCAGTACGGCGAGGAGCTGAACCAGTCGGTCACCACGACGACGGCCGGCGCCCCGGCAGTGGCAACCGGTGAGAGCTCCAACCCGCTCCTCGGGACCTGGTTGGTGCAGCCCCTCGCGCCCGACCCCACCACGGGTGGCCATTGGGTCCTGGCGTCCGCCCCAACGTGCAATGCCAGCTCGCCGGTGACGCCGGTCGGGCCGGATCAGCTCCAAGTGGAGCTCGGCACCGCGGCCGCGCCGGTGCTCACCTGTGACTTCGTCTACCAACTGGTGGCGCCGAGCACGCTCGACCTGGTCAAGGTGATTCAGGGGGATGCGGCAGCACAGCAGGGGAATGCCACGATCTCGGCGTCATGTGACGATGGCGCCACTGCGACGTTGACCGTGACGCCGGGGCAGGCGACCCCGGCGGGGTTGGCGACGGCCCTGGCGATCCCCTTCCCTGCGCTCTGTCAGATCTCGGAGACGGCGACCGGCGCCGCACCTGGCGCATCCGTGACGACAACGTCCGCGATCACGACCAACGGGGCGGCCGTGCCGGGGAATCCGGCCGCGCTGACCGTCGGGAGTGACACCTCCTCGGCGGCGACCGTGGTCACCTTCACCAACACCTATGCCGCCGCGAAGAGCAACGGTGGGGGAAGCGGCACTACCGGCGGCACCGGTGGGGCGCAGTTGGCTGCCTCCGGTTTCACCGGGAGCGATCAGGATCTCGCAGCGGCAGGGGCCCTGTTCGTTCTGATCGGAACGATCCTGGTGCTCACCAGCCGTCCGCGGGGACGACACGCCCGACGCTGAGATTCGCAGACCAGCGCAGCTGATCGAACCAGAGTTCGCAGGAGCTCGACGAAACTAGCCTGCAACCGGTGAGCGTGACGAGCCCGACGAGCGTAGAGGGCGTAGGGGCCTCCCGACAGAGTGCCTCGTCCGTTCCGACGGTGGCAGCTCATCGCGTCGTCTGGCAACACGTTGCCCTGGCCTTGCTCATGGTTGCCACGGTCCCCGTCAACCTGTGGTGGGTCGCCGCGCACCGCAGCGGCCGGCCTTTCGATATCGACGAGGCGGGATACCTCCAACGGGCGGTCCGAGACGCTGACGCCCTCCACTCGGGGGGTCTCTCGTCCCTGTGGTCGACGGTGCGTCTTCCTGATCCCCAGGCGCCCCTCCTCACCGTGGTCGGCGGGATCTTCCGGTGGTCGACCGGGGCCGGGATCTATCGCCTGTTGGCGGTGCAGCAGATCTTCTACGCGGTCCTCGTCATCAGCACGTACTGGGGCGCCCGACGGATCGCCAATCGCAATTGGAGCTTGCTCGCCGCGGTCATGGTGGCCGCCCTACCGGCAGTCGTCGACTCGAGCCGCACCTTCGCCTTCGCACTCCCGGCGACGGCGATGCTCACGGCCACTCTCGTCGTCCAGTTGCACTCGAGGGCGTTCCGAACCCTCGCGATGAGCGCCGCGTGGGGCGTCCTGCTGGGTCTGAGCGCCCTGACGAGGACCGTGAGCCTCTCCCTCTTGCCACCACTGATCCTGGCCGCGGTGCTCAGCGTGGTGCCGAGCCGACCCTGGAGGAGGCCGGCTCTCAACCTGGGCGTCGGATTGGTGCTGGGTGTCCTCGTCGCCGGGAGTTGGTACTCGGCGACCTGGCGGCCCGTCTTCGACTATCTCACCGGGTACGGGTACGGCACGAGCGCCTCCAAGTACGGAACGGCGCGCTCGGTCTTCTCCCTGGGCTGGTGGACCTTCCGCCTCAATCGCTCCGTCAACACGGAGGTCTTTGCGCCGTTGGCCCTGGCGGTGGCCCTGTGCTTCCTGGCCGGCCTCGTCACCTGGTGGCGACATCGCCTCGGTGGCCCGGGGGACGAGGCGGGACGCCTCAAGACGGCTCCTCTGGCCGAGACCGCGGGCCGCTGTCTCCGTGATCCGCGCGCCACGCTCTGGATCTTCGTCGTCGGAGGCTTTCTCGTGCTCTCGACCAGCCAGAACGCCGGGTCGATGTTCGAGCTCCCGCTTCTCCCCGCGGTGGTCATCTTGGCGACCGCGGTCGCCAGCCGATCAATCCGGCGCGCGCGTCCCTACGTGGTGTCGGTTTGCGTGATCGCGGCGGTGTCCTCCTTCGTGGGCATGTCGGCTGCAATCCCTGATGTGGCGACGTCGGCGCTGGACGTCTCGGCGGGCCCGCTGCACCTGACCGTGTTCGACGGCCGGGGAACCCTCCTCAGCTACGCATCGGGCACCGGGGGTGCCTGCACACCTCGCGCCTGCGTCCCCTCGGGGACGATGCCCGGAGAGGATGCCTACCTGCGTGCCTGGTTGTCGCCGAGCCGGGACATGGCGGCCTTCCTGCATGGGTATGCCGCCGAGCACGGCTGTGATCCCGTGGTCTTCTTCGCCGTCCAGGACCCGTTGTTCAATACCAACACGGTCGACTTGGCCTACCAGCTGTCGTATTCCAGTGACCTCCCGACCGGGTTGCTCAAGACGCGTGACCAGGCGGGTGAGCCCCCTCTTCGACAGCTTCAGGACCCTGTCCTCGGCCTCCCCAATTTCGTCATCATCGGCCCAGACCCGAGATACAGCGCGGCGTTCTCGCCGCTCGCCGGACAGCGCGCCGGTCTCATGGCCCTCAGGGAGGACGGGTTCGGCCCCGTCGGGGGTCTGGCCCTCCCCGACGGACGGGTCATGAGTGTCTGGTGGAAGGATCGTGGCCCCTGTGGATCCGGACGTCGCTAGGACCCGTGCCGGGGTCTTGTAACCTCAGGCCAGAGGCGATTGAGAGAGCTACTGAGGGGCACACGTTGGCAGACGCGGTGACGCGCGATGATCATGTGGAAGGCGATCGGGTCGCTGCGCCGGGAGGTCTCCCTCTTGGGCGCGTGCTCGTCCTCGGCGGAACCGGCTTCATCGGCTCGGAGGTGTCAGTGGGCTTCCGCCAGGCCGGTTGGGCTGTCAGAGCGCTGGCCCGCCGCCCGCTGCTGAGCCCGTCTTCGGCCGCAGCCGGAGTCGAGCTGGTGCTCGGACCCGCGGAGGACGCGAACGTTCTGCATCGGGTGTTGGAAGACGTCGACTGGGTGGTGCACGCCGTGGGGTGCGCTCCACCGGGAGCGTTGACCGACGACTTCGACTCCACAACCGTCAGCGTCCTGGGACTCGATGCCCTTCTCGAAGCGTTGCGGGACCGCCCGGGAGTGGGCTTGACCTTCGTGTCCTCTGGCGGCGCGGTCTATGGCGATGTGGGCCACCTCCCCGTGGACGAGGAGACTCGGTGCCGGCCGATCTCGGCCTATGGGCTGACCAAATTGATGGCGGAGGATTCGATCGCGGCATATTCGGCTCGATACGGAATCCCCGCGCGTATTCTCCGAGTCTCCAATGCCTACGGGCCCCGGCAGGACGGCGCCAACGGTCAAGGTGTGATCGGAGCACTCCTCCGGGCGGCGGCGACCGGGCGATCGGTCCCGGTCTTCGACGCGGGCAGGGCCGTGCGCGATTTCGTGCACGTCGAAGACGTCGCCAGAGCCGTCATGGCGCTGCGTCCCAGCAGGAGCGGACCCCAGGTCGTCAACGTGGGCGGTGGCGTGGGACATTCGGTGGTGCAAATCCTCGAGATGGTCGAACGCTTGACCTCAGTCCGTTTGACGATCGAGTGGCTCCCTCGACGACCGTCCGACGTCCGTGCCATCGTACTGAACGTCTCTCGGCTGCACACGATGATGGCGTGGCGGCCCCTTGACCTCGAGACGGGAATCGCGCGGATCTGGCATGAGCTGTCGACCGGCCCGGCGTATTCACCGGACGTGATCTCAGCATGAGGCGTCGCCACCCGCTGGTGCGAGTGCACCATGTGTTGATACGCCAGTGGGGGCGCCTTCGCATCGGGCAGTCTTCGTCGCCCGCCGGCCACGCCCCTGCGGTCCCGGAATTGCTCAGAGGTCAGATCGATGAACCGGCACCTGGCGGGCGGGTGGCGAAGACCGGCTTCACCGTCCGGGGTTGGTCGGCCTGGGGCGATCAACCAGCGATCGCTGTCGTCGTGCGGGCGAACGGCGTCATGGTGGGTCGAGCTGTCACGGGGTCCGAGGATCGCCCCGATGTCGCCGAGGCAACCGGACTCGACGACCTGTTCCACGCCGGTTGGCGGGTTGACGCGGATTTGAGTGCGTTCGAAGCCGAAGACACAGTCGAACTCTCGGTGGCGGTGTGGGCCGGTCCTGCGCTCCCGCCTCTCGAATTGGATCGGTTCTCTGTTGTCCTGCAGGACGTAGAACCAATTTGGCCACCTCTCGACGCGGCGACCTTCGAGTCCGACGATTTCATCGGCGAACTCGGTGCCCCCGTTTCGGGCGAACGGGTCAGCTCGGTGTTCAAGCTCGAGGGATGGGCCTTGCACCGTTCGGAGCCGATCGAAAAGATCGATGTACTCCTCAACGGCCATTGGGTGCAACGGGCACGCATGGGAATCGTACGAGCCGACGTGAAGAGGGAGCACGACGTCCCTGAGGCAATCATCAGCGGCTTCGAGTGCTGGGTTGAGTTGCCGACCGCGCCACGACCGACGTCGCACGTGAAGCTCCAGTTGGTTGCCTGGGTCGGGCAGGCCGAACCGGTGGTGTTGGTCGATCGCCTCATCACAGTCGCCTCGGTTGCACAGGCAAGTGAGCGTCGGGACCGGGATGCGGTCATGACGGAGCGGCGTCACCGGGTGGCCTCGCTGATCGGAACGCCGCGATCCAGTGCGCTCGACTTGATCGTCTTCACCCATCAACTCGGTTACGGGGGGGCGCAATTGTGGCTCGACGAGCTTCTCCGCAAATCGGGAGCAGGAAGTCACTATGCCTGTAGGGTGATCTCACCCCTTGACGGCCCGCTGCGCGAATCGCTGGAATCTCGCGGCATACCGGTGCATGTGACGAACCAGCCCCCCTTCGACGATGTCTACGGGTATGAGGGGCGTGTCGCGGAGTTGACGGCCCTGGTCGCCGGCGGCGGACACAACATGGCACTGATCAACACCGCGTCCGCATTCTTCGGAGCCGATGTCGCCACCCGACTCGCCATCCCGACCGTGTGGGCGATTCACGAGAGCTTGGCGCCACAAGCGTTCTGGCCCATCGCCTTTGGCGGAGCGGTGGTCCCGGGCGTGCAGGACGCTGCCGAGCACGCGTTGGCGACCGCCGACGCCCTCGTCTTCGAGGCGGAGGCGACCCGACGATTGTACGCACCGTGGGGCGGAGCAGACCGGTCGATCGTCGTGCCGTATGGGGTCGACACGAGCGCTATCGGTGCGCACCTCCAACGGGTTTCTCGCGAGCAGGCCAGGGTGGACACGGGTATCTCGGGCGACACCCGCGTCGTGCTGGTCATGGGCACCATTGAGCCGCGCAAGGCGCAGACGCGCATCGCACAGGCCTTCGGTCTGGTGCGGCACCACCACCCGAACTGGGAGCTGGTCTTCGTGGGTGGCTCCGACACACCATATTCAAATGGGTTGAAGGAATACCTCCGTGAGGTCGATCTGGACGACTGCTCGAGGGTCGTACCCGTCGTGGAGGACACCTACCGCTGGTACAGGGCGGCAGATCTGCTCCTGTCGTCGTCGGACCTGGAGTCGTTACCGCGCTCGGCGCTGGAAGCCATGTGCTTCGGCCTGCCCGTCCTTGCGACTTCGGTCTTCGGCCTGCCCGAACTGCTCGAGGACGGAAAGACCGGTTTCCTCTTCGAGCCGAACGATCTGCACGCCACCGCGGCGGCGCTGCACCGCGTGCTGGCCCTCAGCGACTCTGAGTTGACGGCCGTCGGCGAGGCCGGACGCCGCCACATCCTCGAGCACTACGACTCCGCCGGGTACGCCGCAGACTTCATGGCGCTCTTCGAGGGATTCTTGTCGGATCGAGGGACCACTCCGTACGAGATCCTGCGCCGTCGCGGTCGGCAATCGTGGGAAGGCAAGGAGGCGGAAGCGGCCGGATGACGGAGACCGCACCAGCGTCCGCCAACGGGGCCAATGGACGCCTGGCCGCACTCGAGGCGAAGGTTGCCGAGCTCCAGAGCATGCTGACCGGGCAGGCGGTGTGGATGTCCGACCTGCAACAGGAGGTCCTCGCCGGTTTGCAGGAGATCTCCGGCGTCGTCGATGGCCTGGCTTCGCACACCGAGTGGCTCACGTCGCTCGAGCGTTGGGTGAGCTCTTGCGTCAAGACGCTCGCCGGCTTCGGCGCCCAGCCGCTCGACACGGCCGAGCCGGCGACCTCCGGGACGCTTGATGTGACCGGATCGCTCATGACACGACTCCAGGTGAACACCGTCATGGACTGGATCTCGAGCGTCGAGTCGGTCGCCGAAGGTCCCCTGGTATCAGTGACGATCGCCACCCGCAATCGCCCTGGGTTGCTGATCGAGGCGATCGATTCGGTGCTCCGACAGTCGTATCAGCATTTTGAGATCGTGGTGATGGATGACTCCGACGACGAGGACACCCAGGCCACTCTGGCGGGAATGGACGACCATCGACTCAAGGTGGTCCGTACACCTGCCCGGCGGGGCGCGGGTGCAGCCTTCAATATCGGACTCGAGGCGGCAAACGGAGCCATCATCTCGTTCCTCGACGACGACAACCTGATGCATCCGGAATGGCTCCGTAGCGTCGTGTGGGCGTTCACCACCTTTCCCGAGATCGGCGCGCTGTACGGTGCCCGCACGAACGAGGACCCCGGGGCTCAACACGGAATCCGTTCGGGAATGATGCCCACGCTGGAGTTCGCGCACTACGACCGGGTCCGCCACGAACGCGCCAATTACATCGACCGGAATACCATCGCGTTTCGATCTTCTTTCCGGCACATCCGTTACGACGAGTCCCTCCGAGCGGCATTCGACTGGGATCACTCGGTGCGCCTGTTCGCACAATCCGAGCCCCTGGCCCTCCCTGCTCTGTCCTGCTATTACCGGACCGTCGTGTCCGATCGGATCAGTGACGCCCCGGAACAGGCCGAGTCGGTGCGGCGTGTTCGCTCGCGAACGCATGCCTCGCGGCCGCTGCGCGTACTCGTACACACGGCCATGTACCCCGTGATCTCGGAGACGTACATTGGTGAGGACGTCGACGCACTCGAGCAGTCCGGCGCCATCGTCAGTGTGTCCGCGCTCCAAGATGCGGTGTCACAAGCTGAAGGCGTGCCGCCGTCGCGCCTCGACGTGGACGCGGTCATCGGGGATGACCAACCCGATCTCGTCTTGATGCACTGGGCGACGCACGCCGAAGGTGAGATCGGTCGGATGGAGAAGCACAGCCAGCCCTTCGCGTGCCGTGTGCACTCCTTCGATGTGAATAGGGAGAGGGTGCAGCGGATACTCGACCACCCACTCTGTGTCGCCGTCTTTGCCCATCCTCATCATCTCGCAGAGCTCCCCGCCGGGGTCCTTCCCTTGATCCCGACGGTCAGCCCGCGGACGATCATCCCCGAGAGTCCCGCGGACAGGGACCTGGTCCTGTCAGTGTCCGCCGGGCTCCCGAAGAAGGACTTTGCCTTCCTGATCGAGACGTTGGCCCGGCTGCCTGAGTACGACCGCATGATCATTCTCGCCCGGTCCAACGGGTTGGAGGGGATTCCGCTGTCCGTCGAGCGGCTCGCGGCAGAGGCGGATCCATCAATTGTCGTACGGGTGAACGTTTCCCGTCCCGAGGCGCTCGAGACCATTGCGCGTGCATCGGTGCTCGTCTACACGCTGCAAGCGGAGGCCACTATGGGGTACCCGATGTCCATTGTCGAAGCGATGCTGTGCGGGACGATTCCGATCGCACCCGATCGACCGGAGTCGCGGGCGATAGTGGGACCGGGCCTCCGGGCCTACCGGGACGGCGCGGACATTATCCGCCACATCCGCGAGGTGGCGCAGGGCGGCCATGTGATTGAGCGTGAGCGGCGTGCGTTGACCAAGTTGGCGCAGCGGCATCGAGATCCCGTCGAGCTGGTCCGTCTCCACGACGCTCTGCGCGACGGGCTCACCGAGTGGCGGTCCGCAAGGGGTTGAATGCGATTTCCGTCACTCACCCAGCTCCCCGGTGTGAGCTCAGGAGCGGCAGATGGGACCGTGACGGAGCAGATCCGCCTGGACGCCGTACCACGCGCTCACACCGGCGCCGTTCGTTGAGGGTCGCCCGAGAGCATTGGAGAACAGCGCGTCCAATGCCGCGGGGTCAGCGAGTGCAGTGGACGAAATGACCGTATCGACGTCATATCTCGCCAGGAACCCGCGAAACTGACAGATGAGGTGCCCGCTCAACGTTGGAGTCCTCCCGGATGGGTACGGGGCACCCCCAGTGGCCCTCGTCCAAAGAAACCTCTGCACGTCCTCGGGCAAGAGGACGTCAGGGAAGTTGGTACTCGTGCCCTTCGGGCCGGCGAACAGCCCGTAACCCCCGATGATCCGAAACCTCATACCGGCAACGGCCTGCCAAAGCTGAGGCTGCGTCTCCGCAACGGACGGGTATGGCGAAATCAACGCCACGGAGCCGGGGGCGATTCGGTCGACGACTGGATCGGAGAAATACGGAGGCACAGCAGCCGGGGCGGTGGGGATCGGCCACGCCGGAACGAGCGACAGCGCGCTGATCAGGGCCAACCCTCCCAGGAGACACGCTCCGGCGACCCGGGCCGGACCCGGGCGGGGTCGGGTTGCCCTCAGCGAAGGCGTGCGCCTCCAACGATCGTGGAGGGCATCCATGCCCAGCGCAACCAGCACAGCCACAAAGAGCCAGGTATAGAGGGCGAGCCGAACCGTGATGATGTTGTTCGCGAACGGGAAGTGCTGGAGGACGTCCCAGGGGAGGGGGATGCCGGTCTGACGGTTACCCACGACGAGGTGAGGGCCGTAGGAGAGAACGACTGTGATGACGGCCATGAGTGCGGTGAAGCGGATCCAGCGGTGGCGCCAACACAGGACCATCAGCACGACCAGGATCACGGTCAACGGGAGGCCGATGTAGCTGCCGTTCTCGGTCAGGTTTCCGAACAACAACCGGCTCCCGGCAGCACTGAGGCCGCCCGGTGCGAATCGTTGAAGGGATGTCGGGGCCAGGGTCCCGAGGAGATCGGCGCTCACACCCCCTGCGTAGGCCGGTCCCTGGTAGCGGTACGGACCGGCCACCATGGCCCAGATCGGATAGCCCACGCTCACGCCGACGATGACGCAGGCCAGGGCCAGAGCGGTGATCCCATGGTGGAGGGAAGTCTTCACCTGCGACGGCCGTGACAGGGCGAGGACGACTGCAGCCAGGATCACGATCAGGACAGTGGTTGCGGCGATCTCCGGCGAAATGAAGAACTGGGCTACGACAAGGCATCCCAGGGCTGTGCCCCAGCGCCGGCTCCCCGCCCTCCGGGCCCGTACGCACTCGAATGCAGCCAAGGCGATCAGAGGCGGAAGCGGGACGAACGCGAGGTTGATGTGGTCGCTGGCCTGCGCGACGACGTAGGGCGAGAAGCCGTACAGGGCGCCGCCGACGAAGGCGGCCGCATTCCAGCGCACCCATCGGCGCAGGACGAAGTACATGGACCCGGCAGAGATCGGAAATGCCAGCCAGCAGAGAAGGTTGACACTGGCGATCGGATTCACCAACAGGGTCACCGGCGCGGCCAACAACCCGAGCAGCGGCGAGGACGTGTTCTGGGCGAGATTGACACCCGCGGGGTAGTTCAGCCACGTCGTGTAGAAGATGTTGTGCAGATGCAGGAGCGCGTACGGCGTCCAGGCCAAGAACCACGCCATCTGGTCCCGGTCACCTGCTCGCATCCGGTTCGGATCACCGGGCCAGGTGGGCCAGTTGGCGGCCAGGGCGACGGCTGCGTACGTGACCATGGCCGCAGCCGCGGGCCAAATTCGGGAGGCCCGGTGGTGTGAAGGTGCCCGTCCAACTCCTCCTGCCCTGCCGCTGCTCTGGAGTTCGGCACGGTCACCCAGCGCGGTGTTCACCACGTTTTCAGGCCGATTCCTGGTACACGCGTCGAGGGAGTCGTGCATACCGAAGGCGGCGTCGCTGGACCGCCGGGGGGCGGGGAGCAGGGGCGGCATACGGTCCGACGTCGGTCCGCGGATCCCGCGCCCAGGGCATCTTTTGGACTGTACTGCTGAGTCGTTGGTGTGGGCGGGGGGTCGCGTCCGTCCGACCTGCTCAGGGCGGCTTGACAGCCCGAAGCGGGCATTCCATCCTAGAAATCACGCCATCCGGCATTCGGGTGCCAGAGCGAAGGAGTTGTATGCCGGAAGACGCTGCACGTCGTGGCGATGTTCCACCGAGCTTGACGGACTGCCTGCGTCGTTGCCCATCCCTTCGCCCCTGATGTCGGCCCCTCTCGACCAATCCGTGTGTCGCCCGACCCTGCAGATTGACGTCTCGGCCTGTCGGATCACCCCGGCGCAGTGGACGACCCGAGAAGGCAGGGGGATCCGTCCGTCCCGTCCAGGCGAGATCGATTGGCCTGGCAGCCGCTGGACGCAAGCGATCGGCGGCCACGCTGCACCCAAATGATCGGATCTCCTCAGCGGGGGAACACGTCATGAGCGCGATCGATGACGGGTACCTGAAAGCCATCTCGCCGGACGAGGGAAGTGTTCGACGATACCCATCGAAGTGCCTGCACCACCTGTTCGAGGATCAGGCCACCCGCGTCCCGGATGCGCCTGCCGTCGCGTACGGCGACGAGGTGCTCACCTACGAAGAAGTGGAGCGCGCCGCGAACCGACTCGCTCGGACGCTCCAAGAGGCTGGGATCGGCCGAGAGGACCGCGTCGCGTTGTACCTCACGCGCCGGGCGGAATGGGTGGTCGGCATCGTCGGGATACTGAAGGCGGGCGCGGCGTACGTTCCCATCGATCCGGGCTATCCCGAGGACCGGGTCAGGTTCATGATCGGGGACTGTGGAGCAACCACGGTCGTCACCGAGCAGTCCCTTCGCCGGCATGTCCCCTCATCCGTCGAGGCGGTTGATCTGGATCGGCTGCTCGAAGCCCGAGCCTCCGACGACGACCACACGCGCGTCGACGTGGCCTCTGATCCCTCGGATCTTGCCTACGTCATCTACACCTCGGGAAGCACGGGAACCCCGAAGGGCACCCTGATTGAGCACGGGCACGTGTCGCGGCTCCTCTCGGCCACCGAACACATCTTCGATTTCAACAGCTCCGACGTGTGGACGCTGTTCCACTCACCGGCATTCGACTTCTCCGTGTGGGAGATCTGGGGCGCGTTGGCGTACGGAGGCCAGGTCGTCGTCATCGGCTCGTCGGCCAGGACCCCCGAGCAGTATTACGAAGCGCTGCGGCGGCACGGGGTCACGGTGGTGAACCAGACGCCGCAGGCGTTGCGCGGACTGGCCCGGACGATCCTGGAGCGTGGCCACGTCGGCCTCCGGATCCGGGTGGCCGTCAGCGGGGGAGAGCGGCTCTCTCCCGGGGTCGTCCGGAGTTGGTCCCAGGCATGGGAAGGGGACCCACCCAGGCTCGTCAACATGTACGGGATCACGGAGACCACGGTCCACGTGACGTTCCACACGGTGTCGGAGAGTGACGGAGACGAGGCGGCACCGAGCGTCATCGGGCGGCCGCTGCCGGATCTGCGGGTCTACGTGCTCGACCCATCCGGAGAGCCGGTTCCAGCCGGTGAGGTGGGCGAGATGTTCGTCGGCGGCGCCGGTGTGGCGCGCGGGTACCTGGGTCGTCCCCAACTCACCCGGGAGAGGTTCCTGGCCGACCCGTTTCTGAGGGGCGAGGCTCGGATGTACCGGACCGGGGACCTCGCTCGCTTCCGGAGCGATGGCGCCCTCGAGTACGTCGGCAGGTCCGATGACCAGGTGAAGCTGCGGGGCTACCGCATCGAGCTCGGCGAGGTCGATGCGGCCCTGGCGGCTCTCCCCACGGTGACGAGCGCCGCCGCTTCCGTCCATGGCACCACCGACGGCGACCGTCGCCTGGTCGGCTACTACGTCGGGGCCGGGATGGGCACGAAGGCCATGCGCGACGAGTTGCAGAAGAGGCTTCCCGAGTACATGGTGCCCGCGCTTCTGGTCCAGCTCGACGCATTGCCGTTGACACCGAACGGCAAGGTCGACCGCGGGGCGTTGCCCGCTCCCGGTGACGCGCGCCCGGAGCTCGACACGCCCTACGTCGCGCCGAGGGACGAGTCCGAGAGGCTTTTGGCCGACCTATGGGCGGATGTGTTGAAGGTCGGGCGTGTCGGGATCAACGACAACTTCTTCGACCTCGGTGGGGACTCCATTCTCGCCGTCGCTGTCGGCGCACGGGCCTCCCAGCACGGGATGGAGTTCTCGGTTGGCGACCTCTTCTCCCAGCGGACCATCGCCGGCTTGTGCGGGCGCATTGCGCTGGGCGACGCCGAGCGCGGCGTGTTGCCCGGTTTCAACCCCGTGAAACACCGGCCCCGTCGAGTGGCCGTGACACAGACGCAGGCCCAGGCGTGCCTGATCTCGCAGTTGGCCCAAGAGGCGCTTCCCTATCAATTCCAGGCGACGATCACGTTCAGGGGGCGTCTGGACGACGGCCTCCTCGTGGACTCGCTGCAGGCGATCGTCGACCGCCATGAGATCCTCCGGTCCCATTTCGTCCGGCGCAAGGGAACCTGGTGTCAGGTCGTCGATCCCCACCTGTCGGTCGATGTCCCAGTGGTCGACGTAGGTTCCGACACCGACACCGACATGGTGGCCGCAGTGGGTGCGCTCTCGCATGAGTTCTTCGGTCAACGGATCGACGTCGACGTGGCGCCGTTGGTGCGTTGGAAGCTGCTCAGGCTTGGCGATGATCACCATGTCCTCTTGCACGTCGAGCACCATCTGCTCCATGACGGTTGGTCGTGGAACGTCTTCCTCGGTGAGCTCGTGACGCTCTACCGTGTCGGCGCCGGTGCCGAACCACAAGGGGTCGGCATCCTCCCCCCACTCCGAGCGCAATTCGGCGACTTCGCGGCGTGGCAGGGGCAGATCGCGGGGAGCGCACTGGGGGCGGCCCAGCTCGCCTATTGGAAGGAGCAGCTGACCGACCTACCGCCTCCGTTGGCGTTGGCTTCGGATCGGCCTCGGCCGAGGCAGCAGAGCTTCCGGGGCTCACGGGTTGTCGTCACTCTGCCCGAGGACCTCGTCGAGCGACTCCGTTCCGTGTGCAGTGCACATGACGTCACGCTGTTCATGACCATGTTGAGCGCGTTCTATGTGCTGCTCAATCGCTATTCCGGTCAGGACGATGTGCTCGTGGGCAGCGGCATCGTGAACCGCCGGCTCCCGCCCTTCGAGAATCTGATCGGCATGGTTCTCAACACCGTGGCGTTGCGGGGGGACCTCAAGGACGATCCGACGGTGGAGGAGCTGTTGCGGAGGGTCCGGCAGACGGCTGTGGATGCCTTCGCCAACCAGGATCTGCCGTTCGAGGAGGTGCTGCAGGCCGTCCACCCGCAGCGTCGTGCCGGAGCCGCTCCCTTGTACCAGGTGATGTTCTCGTTTCAGGATCCCCCGTGGGCCGACCTCGACCTGCCGGGAATGGCGCTCCAGGTCGACGACACGGTGGGGAACGGCTCGTCCAAGGCCGACGTCAATGTCATCGTGCTGAACCGCCGGACCCAATCGGACTCCTTGACGCTCATGTGGGAGTACGCCACCGACCTGTTCGATGAGTCCGAGGCCCAATCGATGGTGGATTCCTATCTGTGCCTTCTCGACGCCATCACCCGGGATCCCTCGACCAGGATCTCGCATCTGCCGGCGACGACTCCCCCCGTCCGCGAGCACCTCCTCGCGCTCGCCGGGAGGGACAGCGCTTACGAACGAGAGGCCTCCATCGCCGAGGTCTTCGAGTCCCGTGCCACCGAGGTCCCCGACGAACCTGCTCTCGTGTGGGACGGCGGGTCACTCACCTACGACGAGCTCAATCGAAGAGCGAACCGGCTCGCGCACCGGCTGGTGGCGCTCGGTGCGGCAGACGGTCGCGTCGTCGTGGCGGTCCCACGCTCGCCCGAGGCCATCGTGAGCGTCCTCGCCGCCGTCAAGGCTGGCAGCGCGTATGTGGCACTCGACACGACCCAGCCTCGTGCACGTATCGAGTCCCTCGTGGGGGATGCCCAACCCGCCGTCATCTGCACGACCTCGGATCGGGTCGAGAAGCTCCCGAGAATGGCCGTTCCGACACTGGTCCTGGACGACGAGGTCTGGGAAGGCGAGCGGGATACGAATTTGGGTCGCGTCATCGCGCCCGGAGCCGCCGCCTACATCGCGTATACGTCCGGTTCGAGCGGGGCGCCCAAGGGGGTCGTCGTGCCGAACCGCGCCGTGATCCGGCTCGTCCGGGGAGCCGACTTCGTGCGGTTCGACCGGGACGAGTCCTTCCTCCTCCTGGCACCCCTGGCCTTCGACGCGTCGACCTTCGAGATCTGGGGTCCCCTGCTCAACGGTGCTCGGCTCGCGGTGGCGCCCGACGTCCCGCTGGGGCCCCAGGAGATCGCCGACTTGGTGGACCGTCTCGGGGTGACGACGCTCTGGCTCACGGCAGGCCTGTTCCATCAGGTCGTCGACTTCGCTCCTGCCGCGCTCAGTCGGTTGAGCCAGGCGTTGACGGGTGGTGACGTGCTCTCCCCCGATCATGTGGGGCGCGCCCTCAATGCCCTCCCTCCGGGGGCTGTCCTGGTCAATGGCTACGGTCCCACGGAGGGAACGACCTTTACGACGTGTCACCGCATGGCGACCGACGCCACGATCGACGGTGCGGTGCCCATCGGTCGCCCACTCCCCAACTCTCGGGTCTACATCGTCGACGAGTACGACGATCTCGTGCCGCCCGGAGTGCCAGGTGAGCTCCTCATCGGTGGCGACGGGGTGGCCCTCGGCTACCACAACCAGCCCGAGCTCACCGCCGCCGCCTTCGTGCCCGACCGCTTTGGCCCGGATCCGACCAGGAAGCTCTACCGTTCGGGCGATCGTGGACGCTGGAGGTCGGACGGCACGATCGAATTCCTGGGCCGCATCGACCGCCAGGTGAAGATTCGAGGTTTCCGGATTGAACCTGAGGCCGTCGAGCGGACGCTGCGGGAGCACCCCCTGATCGTCGAGGCCGCCGCCGACGTGCGCGCCGTGGGTCAGGACCGTCAGCTGGTGGCCTACGTCACGCCCGAGCTCGATGCCGACTCGCTCGGCGAAGTGCGTCTCTTCTTGCGCGAGCGGCTCCCCTCACAGGAGATTCCGTCGCACATCATGGCGATGGACGTCCTGCCACTGAGTCACAACGGGAAGATCGACGTGCGCGCCCTCGTGGAGCCACCGCCCGCTGCTCGCGGGGAGTCGCAGGGTTCCGCGGCCGGTGGCGCACTCGAGCGGCAGCTCCTGGCCATCTGGAGCGATGTTCTCGACGTGCCGGCCCTGCGACCGGACGATGATTTCTTCGACGTCGGTGGACACTCCCTGCTGGCCGTCGACCTGTTCGCCCGCGTGGAGCGTGAGCTGGGACTCCGCCTTCCCCTCTCGACGATCTTCGAGGCGCCGACCGTCCGGGAGCTGTCCGGGGTCATGAGTGCGAATGGATGGGACAAGCCCTGGCGATCGCTCGCCCGTCTCCGGACGACGGGCTCGCGGCCGCCGCTGTTCTTCGTCACGGCAGGGGACGGTAACAGCGTCGGCTTCGGGGCTCTGGCCCGGCGGCTGGGGCCTGACCAACCCTTCTACGCCTTGCAACCCCGAGGTCAAGATGGCCGTCGCCTGGTTGACGTCGGGGTGACCCGGATGGCGCGACGATACGTGCGGGCCGTGCGCGGCGTGCAGCGGACGGGACCGTACGTCCTCGGTGGACGCTGCTTCGGCACGCTCGTGGCATTCGAGATGGCGCGCCACCTGGAACAGGCGGGCGAAGCGGTATCCCTGCTGATCGCACTCGACTCGGTGGGACCCCAGTGGACGCCACGGACCATGGCCAACGGCCTGCGCTTCGACGAGGTGATGAACCTGGCCCGGTGCTATGAGCCGGGTGCGCCGCCGGCGCGAGGTGACCTCTTTGCCAGCGCCCGGGCGGCGGAGGAGTTCGTGGAGTGGCTCGGTGAGCCGGTCGACGTCCACGGCGAATTGGCAGTGTCCCGGTACGTGTATGCCGCGTACCGAGCACGACCGGATCTCCAGGCGGCGTATCCTCTGGCCGCGGGTCGCCATGCTGGACTTCTCGGCTGGACGTGGGTGGGAGGTCGTTCCGAGATGGGCATGAATCCGCAGCTGATCCCCGCTCCGACCCCAGAGGTCCGAGCCATTCCTCCGAGCACGGACCCACGGCACCGAACACGGCCACAACGCTTCCGAGGCCGCGCCACCGACTGGCTCGACGTCGGCACCCAGGGACGGGTGTCGACGCTGGCCGACCGACGGCAAGACCGTCTCCTGGAGCTGGCGTCAGGAATGGTCCTCGAGTACCGGGCCGGGCCCTGCGCGGCACGGGTCGCACTGATCCGATCCGAGGAGTACCGCGACGATGCCCAGTTGGCACGCTGGTATGGAGCCGAGACGGGCGGAGTCGAGGAATTCTACGTGAAGGGCTCACATCTGTCGATGATGCGAGAGCCGGATGTCAGCTGGACCGCTCGCTGCGTCGAAGCCTGCGTCGACCGGGTCATGGCCGATGGTGCTCGTTCGCGAGGTTGAGTGGAGCGGGCCCCTGCTCGGTCCGGAGCTGCCGACCGGGGAGGTGCATCTCTGGCTGGCGAACCTCTGTGAGATGGCCACCGACTCCCATGCGCTCTCCGCGGACGAACGTGACCGCGCCGCCAGATTCCGCTTCGATCATCACCGCCAGCGGTGGACTGCGGCACGGGTGCTGCTTCGTCATGTGTTGGGGCGCTACCTCGCGACCGAGCCGCACGAGGTGGTGCTGGGGGAGGGGGAGCATGGCCGGCGGATCGTCAGCTGGCCCGACCACAGCGAATGGCTGTCCTTCAGCCCGTCGCGTTCCGGCGATATCGCACTGGTGGCAGTGGCCCGCGGGCAGCACGTAGGGGTGGATGTGGAGCGTGTGCGGACCGACCTGGACTTCGCCGCCATCGCCCGCCGGGCCCTCGGAGATGACGTCGCGGGCCAGCTCGAGGTTGCGCGGGGCGAGGATCGGGTCCGCCAGTTCTTTCGGGCATGGGTGCGCGAGGAGGCCCGGGGGAAGTGCCGGGGTACGGGGCTCGTCGAGCCCGACGACGAGGGGCGCCAGGTCGAACTGTTCGTGGCCGACCTCGCCGTGAGGGACGGCTACGCCGGGGCGCTGGCCACCGACGGAGAGGTCGGCGTGATCCGGGGCTGTTCGCTGAAGGTGTGAGATTGGCGGAGACGCCGCCCGTCAGGGGCCGTTCCGGACCTCGCCGACGGAGTCGGTGGGCCTGAATGCCTCGTCGATCCCGAAGAGGGTCCTGGCGTTCGTGTCCACGATCTGCGTCCGCACGGCCTCGTCAAGATCGGTTCGGGCGGCGACCATTCGGAGAGCAGCCGGATCAGAGCCGATGTCGATGTGGCCCCAGTCGGACCCGCACACGACGTTCTCCGAACCGATCCGTGAGATCAAGTACGGCAGGTCGTCGTCGGTCTGACAGGCCACGTACATGTTGTTCTCCTCCAGGACGTCGACTTCACCTCGCCAGTCCCGGTCGCTCCTGCTGCCGGTGGGGCCGAGGCGTGCCGCTTCCTGGAGCATCCAGGGCACCCACCCTGCCCCGGCTTCGAAGAACCCCCATTTGAGGGTGGGAAATCGCGCCGGGACGGCATTGACCAGGAGGGAGTAGAACGCGTACGTGCACGGAGCGATGATCTCCCAGGCCTTCTGCCCGCCCGGGTAGCGGTGCAGCACATCGGTGCTGCTGACGCCGACGTGGAAGCCGACGATCAGGCCCAGCTCCTCAGCCTTCTCGTACAGGGGGAACAGGGAGGGGTGCCCGACGTGTCGCCCGTTCACCTCCCCGAGCAGGAAGACCCCCGCGGCGCCATGTTCCGCACCGAACTCGAGCTCCTCGCAGGCAGCATGGACGTCGCCGGTGGGTACGTTGATCATCCAGCGCAAGCGCCCCCCGGTTGGTCTCGTGACGTCCGCCATCCACCGGTTGTGGCTGCGCTTGAGGGCAACCTCGATCACGGGGTCGTGCACTCCGACGTTCAGCCAGAGCGATGGGAACAGGATCTGGACGTCGACACCGAGCTTGTCCATTTCGGTGAGGCGCGCACCGACGTCGGACAGGCCTTTCGTCCCATCTGGGAACAGGGCACGCTGTGCCTCTGTCAGATGAGGGCTGATGCCGTCGTTCCTCATCACTCTTTGATCCTGCACGAGCCAAAATCGGAAGGGAACGCCGGATGGAGTGGGGACCTCGGCGACGGCCGGACGGTACTGCTCCTCCTCGGGTCGCAGATACGTCCACGTCTGGTCGGTCTCCCAGACGTGCGTGTCGCAATCGATGTATCCCACGGCTTGGTTCTCCGGTCAGGAGGAAAGCGGGCAACTCGACACCGTAGTGCTACCGGCCGGGGCGGGCGAGTCCCCCATACCTCAGGTTCCCTGAGTCCGGCGCGCCTCAGCTCTCAGCGCCGCGACTTCGGAGCGGAGATGCAGCACATCGTGAGAGAGGGCCGATGCCTCCCTGGGCTCCGACGGGTTCAATCGCTCGAGCTCCGCCACGGTCACGGTCGTCACCCCTGACTTCTGGAGTACGGCTGCACCGTGGTCGTCCTGGGCCCCGGACCCCGATTGGTCGAAGACGTCACGAGCTCGCACCTCCACGACATGGAAGAGCCGGCCCCAGTGCTCGCGGATCCACCACGGTGAGTGGAGAACCATCGGGCCGCCGAGCTCCCATGGCTGCCCGCTCTCGTAGACGTTCATCCCCACCTTCGACTCGTCCCACTCTTCGCCCGACACGGCCTCGCACATTCCTTCACTCATGATCGTTGCCACCAGGATGCCGCCTGGGGCGAGGACGCGGTGCAGCTCGAGAAGCCAGCTGGCCCAGTGGCGGTCGATATGCGTGAACACGGAGAGCGAGTAGACGAGGTCGAACGTGTCCGACTCGAACGGAAGCGGCGGCACGAGGTCGTTCACGAAGAACGAGATGGACGGCCCCAGGTTCTCGGTGTTCCACGCGATGCACGCGGGGTCGATATCGCAGCCCCAGACTTGTACGGGCGCGCCGATGTCGCGGAGATGACGGACGACGCGGCCCGCGCCACACCCGAAGTCGAGGACGCGCTTGTTCGACCACGTCCACTCGTCCGGAAGAATGCGTTCGATGGCACGCAGTGCCTGTCGGCCCCTCTCGAGGTAACCCTCGACGTCCCTCCACGCGGTCGGCGCCTGGGCCAGGCGTGCGGTCAGGGCGACCGGGGGGACCGGCGTGTCAGTGTCCATCTCTCTCCTCGGCGGGGATCAAATGACAGGTGAAGATTGTCACTCGCAAAGGGGAGAGGCCGGTCAGGCGAGTCCCCGGGCTTCTTCGATCCGGTGCTTCCACGCGATGGCCAGTCCGAGGACGCCCACGTAGCCGGCCAGGACCAGCCAATGGCTGAGGGACAGGGTGTGACCGTCAAGGAAGTCCAGGGCCAGCGAAACCTGCTGATAGCTGGGCGTGAGGTGGGCAATGAATTGAAGCGAGCCCGGCATCTGGTCGACCGGGGTGAACAGCCCCCCGAAGTAGCCGAGGACGAACAGAAGTCCCGTGACGACGGGGAATGCGGCCTCGGGGGCCACCGAGAAGCCGATGAAGACGCCGAGGACAGCGAATGGGAGTGAGGTGGCCCACATCAGGATGGTCAGTCCTACCCATTGTGCGGAAGTGAGTCGGACGTCACCGAAGCCGGCACCGACTGCTTCGACGAGGACAATGACCGGCAACACCACGAGCATGCTGGCGACGACCTTGGTCGCGACATACGACCAGGACGGCATCGGGGTGATCCGTAGCTGGCGTGCCCACCCGGAGGCTCGTTCCATCGAGAGTCGGGTGCCGGCTGCGTTGAGGCCGGCGACCAGCGCCCCGAAGGAGCTCATGGTGACCATGAGATAGACGCGCCAGGGCACCGTGCCGTCCACCACATGGCCTGCGGTCTGGTTGCCGAGGAAGAGGATGTAGAAGATCACCGGGAAGCCGACGGTGATGGCGAGAAACTTCCAGCTCCGCAAGAGGCGCCCCACCTCGAATCGGCCGAAGGCCAGGAGCGGCGTCAGGCGGCCGCGCCAGCCGTTGCGATGTTCGGGATCGCCTCCGACCCCCGCCACGCCGACGTCCGACCGCTGCGACCGGAGAATCGAAGGATTCGTCACCGGTCGCCTCGACCCAGAGAGCCGATGAACGGGGTCTGGGCCAGAGCAGGGATGGCCCCCTTGTCGACGCCACGTCCGGTCAGGGCCACAAAGGCCTGCTCCAATCCGGCCCCGGTCACCTCGAGGTCACGGAACGGAACGCCGCGACCGACGAGATCACGAATGGTGGCATCGGCATCCAACGAGTCGATCGAGACGCCAGTGCCGCACACCTCGACCTCCGTGACGCCGTCGAGCTCGGAGAGCTCGGCACGGTCTGGCCGGTCGGTCACGAAGCGCAGCCGGCGGGTGGCGACGGCTGCCTTCAGGGTGGCGCCTGGGCCGTCGGCCACGACCTTGCCGTGGTTGAGCACGATGACGCGATCGGCGATCTCGTCTGCCTCTGCCAGGTGGTGGGTGGCGAAGAGCACCGTGCGGCCCTCGTTTCCGAAGTCTCGCATCATCCGCCAGAAGCCTTGGCGGGACTCCACGTCCATGGCGGAGGTCGGCTCGTCCAGGAACACGATCTCGGGGTCACCTGCGATCGCGATGGCGAAGCGGACTCGCTGGGCTTGGCCGCCCGAGAGGCGGTCGGTCCGCCGCCGCATGAATGCGCCGATGTCGGCGCGCTCGACGATCTCATCACGCGGCGCCGGCCGGGGATACAGCCTCCGGACTAGGGCGAGAGCCTGGTCGACACGGACGCCGGGAGGCAGGCCGATGCCCGAGCCGGACTGGAGCATGGCGCCGACCCTTCCGTCGGCCACAGCCCGACGTGGGTCGCTGCCGAGAACCTCGACCTGGCCTTGCTGGGGTCGAACAAGGCCGAGTAGCGCGGAGATGGTGGTCGACTTGCCGGCCCCGTTCGGCCCGAGGAGCGCGAGCACCTCGCCCGAGGAGACCTTGAAGTCCAGTTCATCGAGGGCGACCCGGGACCCGTACCGATGGGTGACGCCTCGGAAGGACAGGGCGACGGGACGAGCCGGTTCGTCGAGCGGATTTGTGGCGGGGGGAGACAAGGACGTTGTCCGCCGGCTCAGATCGTGCTCGCCCGACATGTGGGGAGGCCAATGGCCGGCACGCACCACTGCTTTCGTACCTGAGACGGGCTCTGACAGAGGTGACTCCGGTCGACTCCTGACCCACTCGATGGGACTTCGCTTGCATCCTGCGACGCCGGACGAGTCAGCCGCACTGTAGGTATGAGGCTCACCTCGTAAGGATTGTTGCCCCGCCCCCCCTCACGCTAGGGGCCATGGTCCCGACTCGGCAGTCATCCGACCCTTTTTCGTGCCTTCTGGCGCGGAAAAGGCCGGTGGCCGGGACATTGACCCTCGTCACCGACCTGTTTGGGCCATTGTCTCGATGGATCCAGTGCCCCAGTCTCAGAAGATCCCCGACATCGGTTGGTTGAGCCGCCTACCTCCCATGGAGCCGTAGAAGGCGGCGTCTCCAAAGGCGTAGACGCCGCCGTCCGAGCTGACCAGCCAGTACCCGCCCCCGTCGAGCGTCCCCTCGATCCCGACGATCGGCGTGTTGACCGGTTTGCCGCCCATGGAGCCGTCGAACGAGGCGTCCCCGAAGGTGTAGACGCCGCCGTCCGAGCCGACCAGCCAATACCCCTGACCGTCGGGAGTAGCGGCGATACCTACGATCAGGCCGTTGTGGGCCACCCCCGCCATAGAACCGAGGTCCGGGGCACTTCCGAAGGGGTACATCGCGCCGTCCGAGCCGACCAGCCAATACCCCTGACCGCCGGGAGTGGCGGCGATACCGACGATCGGCGCACTGAGGTGCCTTCCTCCGAGTGAGCCAAGGAAGGGGGCGTCACCAAAGGCATAGACCCCGCCGTCGGCCCCGACCAGCCAGTAGCCCCGTCCATCAGGGGTCTCGGCCATTCCCACGATGGGCGCACTTATCGCCTGGCCACCGAGCGATCCCAAGAACGGGGCATCGCCGAAGGCAAAGATCCCCCCATCGCGGCCGACGAGCCAGTAGCCCCATCCGTCCGGGGTCGCCGCCATGTCCACGATGGGAGCGGCGACTTTCGTGCTGCCAAGGGAACCCAAGAAGGGCATGCACCCGTAATCGAAGACGCCACCGTCGAGGGCGACGAGGCGGTTGCCACACGTGAGTGGGTTGACCGGGTGGCTGGTCGGCGAAGCGGGGGCGGGACTGCCAACCTGCACGGTGACCGTCCCGGTCGCGGCCTGATGGTAGGGGTCGGTCACGGTATAGGTGAAAGAGTCGGCGCCCGAGAATGTGGCATCGGGCGTGTACGAATAGGACCCGTTGCTGTCGACCACCGCTGTGCCGTGGGAGGGGGAAATGGACAGCGCGTACGTAAGGGCGGTGCCCGTGTCCTGGGAGCCCAGGCCGTTCGAAGCGCTGACCGAGAGTGGCGTGTCGAACGGGGTCGATTCGCTGTAGTCGGCTGCGGTGGGAGCGGCCGGGGTCCCGACGTGGATGGTCACGGTGCCGGTGGCCGTCTGGGCGTCGGCGTCGGTGACGGTGTAGGTGAACGAGTCCGGACCGGCGTAACCGGCATCGGGGGTGTACGTGTAGCTCCCGTCCGCGTTGACG
>Ga0182030_10007277_pt1 | contig 23126 bp, 21 predicted proteins | sample 812S3MmetaG_FD_121299 | JGI IMG/M metagenome (GOLD analysis project Ga0182030, IMG submission 121299) | Permafrost microbial communities from Stordalen Mire, Sweden - 812S3M metaG (Illumina Assembly) | ecosystem: Environmental > Terrestrial > Soil > Wetlands > Permafrost | place: Sweden...
ATCAAGGTCGCGTCATCGCCCTGGTTCGTCGCGGACTGCAAAGCGGCAAATGGGCCGTGGTCGCGCATCCGCTGGATTCCGGGCAAACGCATCAAGCAGTAGCCTCTTTGAATCGCGGAAGCGCGAGGGTCGTGCGCAGCTTCTGATAGGCGGGCGTTGCCGCCTCCCCCTAGAAGTTCTTCTGGTACTGCAGCATCACCGTGAGCGGCTGCAGCGTTGCAACCATGGGCATGACGTTTCCCTGGCTGCTGTACTGCGCATAGCCGTTGTAGCCGATGTCGCCTAGATTGGGCTTGGCGTTCGTGAGGTTTTTCACGTTGAGCGACACCTGCGTATCGGCGTGCTCGATGCCGAAGCGCAGGTTTACCAATGAATACGAGGGGCGGGTTGCAAAGGCGCCGCCGCCGCTGTTAAGGAGGCTGATGCTGTCGCCCGTGAAGCTGTAGTCGGCGGATATGAATCCATCCAGGCCCCGGCCGATCGGCTGAGTATAGATTCCTCCCAACGATGCGTTCCAGGCCGGCACTCCGAGAATTCTCGTCCCGGGCGTGACGCCGACGATGGCGAGCGCGCCGGGATTCGTGTTGTCGGTCTTTTCGTACCCCGCCCCGAATCGAAGCTGAAGCGACTTGAGGACATGTCCCGAGACTTCGATTTCGCCGCCGTTGATCGTGGCCTCTTCGCCGTTGATCGTGTAATAGGCGCCGCAGGGAAGGGCGACCTGCTGCTGCAGGTTCTTCCAGTTGATGTGAAATGCGGCAGCCGAAATCAACAGTCCGGGATTCGGCACCTGCACCTTGGTGCCGATTTCGTAGCTCCAGAGAGTATCGGACTTCAGTTGAGTCAAAGCCGTGACCGGCAGGTTCGGCTCGGCGCAGAACGGCGCGAACTCCTGTGCGCCGCCGGCGCGGAACCCTTTCGACGCACTCGAATAGACCATGACGTCCGGGGTCGCCTGGTAGGACAAGGCAACCTTGGGGCTGAGCCCCGACTCGCGGTTGGTGATGGGTACGTCCGGCGTGGCGCCGAAATTGATGAAGCCGTCGGCCGTGTAATCCGCATCCTGTTTGAGCCAGTACTGGCGCGCTCCCAGGGTGAGGTTCAATCGATCGGTCAATTGATAGTAAAGCTCCCCGAATACCGAATAATCGTTCTGGATGAGGGCCAGGTCGTCCACCCAGAGAAGGTCGTTCGGCCACGGACCCACCACCGCATTATCCGCCGTGGCGGCCACCAGCCCGTTGGCGTAGTTCGGCGAGACCGGCGCCTTGCTGCGGGTCCGGGAGTAGAACGCCCCGACCGTACCGCTCAGGCCGTGAACGGGATCGAAGGCCACCCGCAGTTCCTCGGTGAGCTGGTTGTGGTACCGGTCGCCCTCCCACAGAAAAGGCTGCGCCGGCAGGCCGCTGACGCCGTAATAGCCGGCCAGAATTTGCTGGGTGCCGTAAGTGGAGTCTTCGACATCGCGCGTGTGCCGGTAGAAAAAGCTGCTCGACGAGATGAAGCTCCAGCCGTCTCCGCTGTACTTGAGATCGAGGGAGGGCATCGCCCAGGAGTCCGATGCATATGGCTGGACATCGAAAGCGCGATCGAGCGTGTACACGGGCGTGAAGGAGGGTAACGGCGCGAAGGCCGCGGGAAACCCGTGATCCTTCGTATCCTGAAACAGCACGCGAACCCGCGCTTCGAAGGAGTCCGTCGCTTTCAGCAGCGCCGAAATCGAACCACCATAGCTGGTGACGGCTCCCTGATTGCCGACGCTCGAGCGCGGCACGCTGAGGAAGGGGTTCGCGGTGGCGGGACTCGACGCGTCGGGAAAGGTGCGGGTGAGGTAGCCGGCGTCGTGATTGCCGAACAAAACGACGCGCAGCGCGAGCTTGTCCGGTGCTACCACGACATTGCCGACGACGCTTGCGCCGCCGTCCATGCTGCCGCCGCCCGACGTGAGTCCGGCCTGCGCCATGTAGCCCATCGAGTCCTCGGTAAGATCGGGTTTCTTGGTGATCAGGCGCACATTCCCGCCGAGCGAGCTTTCGCCGAAGAGGGTGCCCTGAGGCCCCTTCAGCACTTCGATGTCCGCGATGTCGAGCACCCTCGGATCGAGCGATCCCGGCACGGGTGTGTCGTCGATGTAAAACCCGGTCGCGCCGGACATGCCCACCAGGTTCTGGCCGGTGATTCCGCGGATGGCGACTGTTCGCGCCTCGCTGATGCCGCCGGGTCCCGCTCCGTAGGTGAACGATATGTTCGGCACCTTGGTCGCGTAGTCGGTGAACGACTGAATGTTGTAGTCCTGAATCACCGCAGAAGTGAATGCGGTGATGCTCTCCGGGACGTCCGCCAGGGATTCATTGCGTTTTCTGGCGGTCACGATGACGGCATCCAGCGTCGGTGCTTCCGACGCCGCCGCGGCCGGCGCGCTCTCCGCGCACGCATTGCCGCCGTTGATGGCGGACCCGCACACCGCGAATAACCCGAGCAGGCGCGCAAACAGACGTGAACGATGCATTGAGTTGTCTCCGGAATGATCCGCTTGAGTGCCGGGCGGGGGGCCCGGAGTGCCGAAAATGGTGATGGTGTGAGGATTGACGAATTCGAAGCGCAGGCCCGTATTCACGAGCAGGCGGTGCAGCGCTTCCGCGGCCGTTACCGAGCCTTTGAGCGGCTGGCTGCGCAATTCGGCAACCAATTCGGAGGAAAACAGGATCTGCAGGCCCGACTGCTGGGCAAGCTCGTTGAGCGCATCGGCGAGCGGCTCGGCCGGAATGGAGAGGTTATACGCACCGGGACTCTTCGACCCCTGCGCCGCCGCCGAACTCGACAGCACCACGATCCCGACCGCCGAGAGCAGCATTGCGCGAAAATCCATGACATCCTCCTGGCCGTACCGGTCATGGCACGTGAGGCGCCGACTGTACGGTGCTCGCGGCCTTGCGAGTGCGTTTGAATTGAAGAGTGGGATCCGCGGCGAGAAACCCGGTAGTTTATTTTTTGAGTACCGGGTTTTGCACGCCGGCCGCACTTACTAGAAACCTATGTCATCAGAACCCGCCGAAGTGATTGCCGCGCGCCTGGCCGGAAGTGCATTCCGGGACCATTCAGTCGAGCTGAAGCGGTTTTTGATGAGACGCGTGCGCAACGCCCACGATGCCGACGATCTCGCCCAGGAGGTCTTCACCCGGCTGCTGCGGGTCCGCGATGCCGAACTGGTGCGCAAGCCGCTCGCGTATCTGCTCGGGATCGCCACGCACGTGGTGCATGAATTCGTGCAACGGCGGCAGCACGACCGCGTCCTGTTCGATTCGGAATTCGCGGACAATCTTCCGGAGAGCCGCTCCGATGCCGCCCATCAAGGAATGGCCGAGCGATTGGGGCTTCAGGAACAATTGGATCTCGCGCTGACCAAACTGCCGCCGACTCATCGGCTGGTCATCCTGCTGGTCAAGCGGGACGGGATGTCGTACGGCGAGGCGGCGCAGGCCGCGGGACTGTCGGTGCATACGGTCGAAAAATACCTGGTGGAGGCGAGAGCGCTGCTCCGCCTGACTCTTACGGAAAGCCAACGGTAGATTTGAAGATGGACAATGAGACACGCCGACTTGAGGAATTGCTGGCGCAGCAGGCATCGCAGTGGGTCGAGATCCTGCGCGATCCCAGCGTCCAGCAGCGGGCTGCCTTCATTGCATGGCTCAAGGAGTCGCCGCGCAACGTGCGGGATTTTCTGCTGATGTTCACCATCGACCAAGCGCTGGACGGCATCGATGCCCGGCGCATGCATGACATCGAAGAACTGGTGGCGGCGGGCAGCGGGCGTATCGTGGACTTTCCGACTTCCTCCGTGCGGCGCCGCGCCGCAAGCTCGCCTCCCCGACGATGGAAGGCCGCCACCCTCGCCGCGAGCGTGGCGGCCGCATCGCTTCTGGCGGCGCTCCTGTGGAACCATCACCCGTCGCAATGGACGCAGTTCGAAACCGCGGCCGGAGAACAGCGCGCGTTCGAGCTCGAAGACGGCTCGGTTATCCACCTTAACACCGGCTCGCGAGCCGCCATACGATTCTCCGGCCACGCCCGTGACGTGCGCTTGGTGAAAGGCGAGGCGCTATTCAGGGTGCATCACGACGCGGGCCGGCCGTTCAGCGTGTATACCAAGGACGCCGTGATTCAAGCAGTCGGCACCCAATTCAACGTGTATGAACGCCGCGATGGAACCGAGGTGTCCGTCATCGAAGGCCGCGTCAACGTGACAGCGGCGGCCGATGCGGAGCCGCCCGCGGTCGTCCAGGATGCCGCCGTTCCTGCGCGGGCGGCGCCGGGCACCCGTCCGGCGGCGGGTCTCATCGTGCATTCCAACGAAGGGGTGAAAATCGATCATTTTGGAGACGTCAGCGCACCGGCCGCCGTCGACGTCGCCGAAGCGGTCGCGTGGCGGGAAAGACGGCTCATCTTTCGTGAACAGCGGCTCGACGTCATCGCCGAGCAGTTCAACCGCTACAGCCGCAAGCAGATCCGCCTGGACGGAGCGCAGGTGGGCACCCGCCTGTACACCGGCGTATTCGACGCCGACGACGTCGAATCGCTTGCCCAAATACTTGCCCGTGACCCGCAACTGACCGTCGAAAGTACCGAGCGGGCGGTCATCGTCAAAGCCCGATGAATCCCGACCGCCGCTAGAGAGGAAGAAAAATGCGAATCCAAAGCCTCACCGGCGCGATCGGCTGGAGTCTCCTGTTGAGCGGTGCGGCGCTGGCGGCCAATCTGGCGTTCTGCGCCGATTCGCCGGGCGCAGCGCCCCGGGCCGATCTCATCCTGACGAATGCCGTCGTTTATACCCTCGACCCCGCGGAACGGATCGCTCAAACCGTCGCCGTTGCCGGGGGCAAGATCGTTTACGCCGGCAGCGCCGAGGGCTCCCGGGTGTGGCGGGGTCACAAGACGCGCGTGCTCGACTTGAAGGGCAAGACCGTCCTGCCCGGCCTCGCCGATGCGCACATTCATGCCGCCCTCGGTGAATTCCTGAATTTTCGGTTATGCAATGTGCGCGGTCTCACCGTGGAGGAAGGCTTCGCCAAAGTCAGGCACTGCGCGACTGTGGCGCCGCCGGGCGATTGGGTGGTCGGATACGGTTGGTACGACCTCGACAATCCGGCATACGACAAGGTCACACGCGCACAGCTCGATGAATTGGTGCCGGGCCGGAAGCTCGCGGTCATTTCCAAGGATCTTCACACCCTGTGGGCGAACTCCAAGACCTTGAAGGAATTCGCGATCGAACATGACACCCCGTCTCCGGCGGGAGGCGAAATAGTGCGCGACCCCACCACCGGCGAGGCGACCGGCGAACTCATCGATGCGGCCAGCTTCGCCGTCTGGCACAAGATCCAGAACGATTCGTCCTATTCGGTTCCGGCCACGGAGCTTCTCAGGGAAGCGATGGCGCACCTCAACAGTCTCGGCATCACCTCGATCCTGGACGCGTTCGCCGACGAAGACGCATCCGCCGCGTACCATCAACTCGACGCGCAGGGCAAGCTCACCATGCGGGTGTCGCTCGCGTCGCCCGTATTGCCGGGCAACTACCGCGAGCAAATCGCCCACATCGCCGCGAACCGGGCCAATTGGCAATCGCCCCGCGTGCGCCTGGATTTCGTCAAAGTGTTCGGCGACGGCAACGATGAAGTCGGCCTCAGCAGCATTTTGAATCATGACGGGCCGCCGGAGACCGCGACACCGGGCTACTACACGGCGGCGCAGATGCAGGAGCTGGTCCAAAGGGCCGAAGCGGCGGACTTGAGCATTTTCGTTCACGCCATCGGCGACGGTGCCGCCCGGCAGGTATTGGATGCCGTGGCGGCCGCCCGCAAGGCGTCACCCGCCACCGAGCGCCGCCATACGATCACTCATCTATGCTGGGTGGCGGATGCCGATCTGCCCCGCTTCAAGACCCTCGGCGTCATGGCGAATATTCAGGAAGGCTGGCTCGCGCCCGCTGCGTTCGGCGGGCCCCCGGGATATGACTACGCCCGCAGCACCGCGTCCGGCCCAATCGGCCCGTGGCTGGCCGGCCGCCTGATGCCTTACCGCGCGCTTCGGGATGCCGGCGCGCGCCTCGCCGCGGGCAGCGATTGGTTCTACACCGAGGAGAATCCCTGGATCACCATGGAAGCCGGCATCACCTCCAAGGATCCGGGGGGCTCCAACACGGTTGCCATGCTGCCGAACGACACCCTGGATCTCCTGACTCTGCTTCGCGCGCACACAACGGAGGCGGCATACCAGATGTATCGCGAGAACGAGACGGGATCGATCGAAGCGGGGAAAAAGGCCGATCTCATCGTCGTCGATCGGGATCCATTGCGCATTCCGGCCGCGCAATTGCACGCGACAAAAGTCCTGATGACCTTTCTCGACGGAACGATGGTCTATCGGCAGCAGGCCGAATGACCGCGCAAGACATCTGATGGCACGGCCCTGCAGACTGGCCATGCTGCCGGTGCTCGCATTCGCGTTGCTCGCGTGCGGGCAACACCGCGACGAAAAGGTTCTCAACATCTACTCGTGGATCGACTATATCGCGCCGGATACGGTTGCCAATTTTGAAAAGGAAACCGGCATCAAGGTCCGCTATGCCACCTACGACAACAACGAAGTTCTCGAAACCAAGCTGCTGACCGGCCATACGGACTACGACGTGGTCATTCCGACGGAAAACTTCTTCGACCGGCAGCTGCGCGCGGGGGTGTACCGCAAACTCGACAAGGCCGCGTTGCCCAATCTCGCCAATGCGGATCCCGACATCATGAGGCGATTGGCCATTCACGATCCGGGCAATCAGTACGCCGTCCCCTACATGTGGACCACCACGGGCTTGGGGTACAACGTGGACTTGGTGCGAGCCCGCCTGGGCGCAGTTCCGCCGGATAGCTGGGCCCTGCTGCTGGACCCGCGCAATGCCGCGAAACTCCAGGACTGCGGAATCACCATCGTCGATTCGCCGCTCGATGTATTCGAGTCCGCGATCATTTATCTCGGCCGCGATCCGGGCAAGCTCGACCCCGCGGACGTCGCGGCCGCATCCGAGGTGCTGCGCAAGATACGGCCCTTCGTGCGCTACATAGACCCCGCCCAATACATAGGAGATCTCGCCAGCGGCTCCGTGTGCCTTTCCCTCGGATGGTCGGGCGACGTGGAGCAGGCCCGCGGCCGCGCGAAAGAGGCGTCGACCGGCGCCAACATCGCGTACCTGGTGCCGCGCGAGGGCGCGTTGATGACGGTGGACATGATGGCGATACCGGCGGACGCGCCGCATCCGCGCAACGCGCAGATTTGGATCAACTACCTGCTGCGCCCGGACGTGATTGCGGGAATCACCAATTCCATCCGCTACCCGAATGGAAATTCCGCGTCGCTGCCCTTTGTCGACGCCGGCATCAAGAGCGATGAGTCGATTTATCCCGACGCGGCAACCCGTGCGAGATTGCAATCCAACCGGGCCGTGCCGCTCGACTATTCTCGCCTGGTGACCCGCGAGTGGACTCGATTCCGGACCGGCTACTAGGGACAGCACGGCGAAAACTATGCGATGCTGCCGGCTGGCCCACCGGGAGTACCTCCGTGAATTCGGATGGCGGCGCATTCGACATGAATGAATTGCATGGCGGACAAGAACGCCGCCGGTGCCGCTATAGAAAAACGATGATCGCGGCGAAAGCCGCGTAGAGCGCCGCGAGCGGCATCAGCGAGCGGGCATTCACCGCCTTGTTGGCGAACAGCACCAGCAGCACCGCCACGGCCGCCAGGGTGATGGCACCCGAGACGATCAGAGCGCGCGAAAATATCCACGTGGTGAAGAACAAGCCGAGGGCGGTCGGAACGGTGGCCTGAATCATCATGGCCCCCGATATATTGGCGAGCGCCAGGCGCTCCTTGCCCTGACGGACCCAGATGAGCGCATTCACGGTCTCGGGCAATTCGGTGGCGACCGGGCTGAGCAGCAGCGCCACCAGTTGCGGCGACAGCCCCGCCCAGATCCCGATGGTTTCCAATTGCCCGACGAACACCTTGGATGCGAATGCGATGGCAATCAGCGCGAGAGTCGTCTGGATCAGGGGCCACAGCAAGCCCGGATCGCCCTTCGGGTGCAGCTTGAGCGGTTCCAGGCTCTCCTCGCCGATGACCTGCGCCCCGCGCAACTCGCGCACCAGGTACGCCGAGTACGCCAGCAGAAATAAGGCTCCGAGCCAGGGCTTATAACTGAACGCAATCAGGCCGAGCGCCACCTTGCCCGCGAACAGGCACAGGAACCAGGTCTGATCGCGCCGCAGCCGCTGCGAATCGCATTCGATCATTTGGGTGGTGCGGCCCAGGCGGCGATGGTTCCACAGCATCGCGAAACCGACCACCGCATAGGAAATCGTGGCGAGCACCATCGGTCCGCCGAGCGCCGCGCCGACGCCGATGTCCTTCTGCGCCGCGTTCCGTCCGAACACGACGGCGACGAAGGTCACGGCGCTCTCCGGCAGCGCGGTGCCGAAGGCCGCGAGGATGGTGCCGGTCGCCGTTTCGCCCACGCCCAGCTTGCGGCCCAGCCATTCGACGCCGTTGACGAAGAACTCGCACGCGAAGTAGATCGCACCGGCGGAACTCAAGAACAGAACGACTGTGAGCATGAACTCCAAAAGTATACGATAGAACGGTGAACCCTCCCCGGTGTCGAAGGCTGCCGTCTTTGCGGAGGGCCGCGTTCCCCTGGTAGGCCGCTTCGCTCTCGCCTGCGGCGGTGCACAGCATGGCGATGCGGATCAGAATTATCTCTTTGACGATCTGATCGCGCAGGTTCGGGAGAAGCCCGTCCAATGGCGGTTGGTGCTCACGTGCCTTCCGGCATCGAACCCTCGGACGATCCGCTGCTCAGCGCGCGCTCGGCCGCCTATGCCCGGTCATTCACATTGCGGCTGGGCGAGAAGAAGCAAAAAGCGCCCGGCGCGGTGGACGCGAAGTGAACCCGCCGGAGGTCGTGGCGCCCGCGCGTTTCCCCGCCGTCTCCCGCGTTCTGCATCGGCTCATGGCGGCGATGGTTCTGGCCATGCTGTTCCTAGGGATGGGCATGGCGGCCTCGGTATCGGCGCGCTGCCGCTTCCTGGTGGCGATCCACCGGCCGTTGGGAATCGCCATCCTCCTGCTGGTGGCCATACGCTGGGTCGACCGGCTGATCAATCCGCCGCCGCCGTCGGCTCGTTCCGGTTACCGCCCATCCTGCCGCAGGACCCGACGCTGTACGTCTGGCTGCGCCGGCTGCATACCGATTTCGCCCTGCTCTTGTTTGCGGTATTTCTCGTTCATCTCGGCGCGGCACTGATGCACCGTCTGATCTTGCGCGACGGAGTGTTCGAGAGCATGGCGTCATGGCGCCGCTCACTGCGTCGCTGACGATGCAATGCGGGCAAGGCCCGCTTCGATCGCCTGTCTGACTTCCTCGTTCAGCTCCCGCGGGTTCTTGCCGGCGGATTCGATCGGCTCGCCGATGATGAGGCGAATGGTCCCCGGCTTTTTCACGAAGCCCCGCCGCGGCCAAAACTTGCCCGCATTGTGCGACACCGGCACCACGCACTTGCCGGAGGCGATGGCGAGCAATGCCCCGCTCACGCCGAATTTGCGGGTTTCGCCGGCGACGACGCGCGTGCCCTCGGGAAATATGACGATCCACAAGCCGTCCGCGAGGCGCGCCTTGCCTTGCTCGATGACCTGATTCACCGCGCGATGCCCTTCGCCGCGGTTGATGCCGATGGGCCGGAGCAACTTCAATCCCCAGCCCACAAAGGGAATCCACAGCAGCTCCCGCTTCAGCACCCACACCTGCGGCGGGAAAATCAGGAAGGGCGCGACGGTTTCCCACGCGGAGGAGTGATTGCTCATGATGATGTGATTGCCGGCCGGAATCCGCTCGCGCCCCTCGACGGTGAATTTCAGGCCGCACAAACGCTCGAGCACCCAGAACAAGATCCGCGCCCAGCAGCGGGCGATGGCAAATTGCGCTTGATAGGGCAGCCAAAAGCCCAGCGCCATGATGCCGCCGAACACGCATGCCGAGAACATCATGTAGGCGGTAAAAAGCAGCGAGCGGAACAGCTGCACGAGGTCGATTCAGCCCGGCAGGCGCGAAAGATCGGCCACGCCGCCGAGAAGCCGCTGCACGTCGCGCAGCAAGGCGAGCCGGTTGTTTCGCCGCTCGATGTTCTCGTCCATGACCATGACGCGCTCGAAAAATTCGTCCACCGGCGCCCGCAACGCCACCAGAGCGCGAAGACTGTCGGCATAGCGGCGTTGCGCGGCCGCGTCCTCCACCGGAACCCGCAGGGCGCGCAATACCTGGTGCAGTTGCCTTTCGGCATCTTCGGCCAGAGTCTCCACTCGAACCGCCGCCTCGCTTCCGGGCGAATTCTTCTTCAGGATATTGGCGATGCGCTTGTTGATGGCCGCGAGAATGCCGGCCTCGGGCAGGAGCAGGAATTCCTTCAATGCGTCCAAGCGCGTGACCGCATCCAGCGGCGAGCGCGGGCGGTTCGCGAACACCGCGTCCAGCATTTCGATGGTGGTGCCGGGCTGCTCCAGAAGCAGGCCGCGGAGCCGCTCGACGATGAAATCGTACACCTCGTCGATGACGCCCGGCCGTTGCACGGGTTGCGCGGCGGCCGCTTCGCCGAGCAGCTCCACCAGGTCCAAGTCCAGCCGCCCCTCGAGCAGAATGCGCAGCAGCCCCACCGCCGCCCGGCGCAGCCCGAAGGGATCCTTGGCGCCGGTCGGCCGCTGTTCGATGGCGAAGATGCCCACCAGCGTATCGATCTTGTCGGCGAGCGCCACCGCCTGGCCTGTCCGCGTCGTCGGCAGCGAGTCTCCCGCAAACCGCGGGCGATAGTGTTCCTCGATGGCCAGCGCCAGCTCTGGGGCACAACCTTGCGCCTGCGCGTAGTAGCGACCCATGGTGCCCTGCAGTTCCGGAAATTCTCCGACCATCGCCGTCATCAGATCGGCCTTGGCGAGCTCGGCGGCCTGCCCCACGAGCGCGCCGGCGCCGATCCGGCCGCCGATCGCCTCCGCCAGCGCCTTGACGCGCCGTGTCTTGTCGGCATAGCTGCCCAACTGGGTCTGAAAGGTGACGCCGCCGAGGCGGGCGGCATGTTCCTCGAGAGAAATCTTGCGATCCTGTTCCCAGAAGAATGCGGCATCGCTCAAGCGCGGCCGCACGACCCGTTCATTTCCCTCCCGTACCTTGGAAGGATCGCGGCTCTCTATGTTGCTGACGGTGACGAACCAGCCCGACAACCGGCCGTCGGCGCCTTCGACCGCGAAATAACGCTGATGATCCTGCACGGTGGCGATCACCACCTCGCGCGGAAGGCTCAGGAACCGCTGCTCGAATTGGCCCGCGATCGGCACCGGCCACTCCACCAGCGCGGTGACTTCGTCCAGCAGCGCAGCGTCGATCAACGCTCTTCCTCCCGAGCCGCTCGCCGCCGCCGCCTCGCTGACTCCGGCGCGAATCAATTCGCGGCGCTCCGCGAAATCCGCCACCACCCGGGCGCGGCGCAACCGGCCTTGGTACCCCTTGGCCGAACTCAGGCTGATCGGCTTGGGCGCATGGAAGCGGTGGCCGAAGGTGATTCGTCCCGACTCCAGATCCAGCACCCGGGCCGGGACCACCGCGTCGCCATACAGAAGAACGACGCCGTGCACCGGTCGCACGAACTCCGCCGTGCGGCTGCCCCAGCGCATGCGCTTCGCGATGGGCAGCGCCGCGATCGCCTGGTTGATGATGTCGCCGATCAGGCTCGTCGTGGCGTGCCCGCGCTCGGTGCCGCGGAACATCAGCCAGGCGCCTTTATCGGTTTCCATCCGCGTCAAATCGGCCACCGGCACTGCGCAGCTCTTGGCGAACGCGGCGGCAGCCTGGGTGGGGGCGCCCGCCGCATCGAAGGAATTCTTGAGCGGCGGCCCGCGTCTTTCCACTTGGCGATCGGGCTGCTGCTCCGCCAATTTTTGAACATACACGGCGAGACGCCGCGGGGTCGCAAAGCCGCGTACTTTCCCATGCGGGATGCCGGCGGCGTCTATTCCCTTGAGCACACCCTCGGTCAAGGCGTTCGACAGGCCGAGCAGCGTGCGCGGCGGCAGCTCCTCGGTACGAAGCTCGAATAGCAGATCGTGAACGCTCATCAGGCCGCTCGCTCCGCCGCGGAACGCTTGAGCAGCGGAAAGCCCAGCGCCTCCCGGCTCGCCAGATATGCCTCGGCCACCCCGCGTGCCAGGGTGCGCACTCGGAGAATGAACCGCTGACGCTCGGTGACGGAAACCGCATGCCGCGCATCGAGCAGATTGAACGTATGCGAGGCTTTGACCATCTGCTCATAGGCCGGCAGAACCAGTTTGTCCTCCAGCAGCCGCCGGCAGGCGGCTTCATGGGCGTCGAACTGCACCGACAGCATGGCGGTGTCGGCCTTGTCGAAGTTATAGATCGACTGCTCGACCTCGTTCTGAAGAAACACGTCGCCGTAGGTGATCGTGCCGAATGGGCCCTCCGTCCAAACGATGTCGAAGATGCTTTCCTTGCCTTGGATATACATCCCGAGACGTTCGAGGCCGTAGGTGATTTCGCCCATCACCGGCCGGCAGTCGAGCCCGCCCACCTGCTGGAAGTAGGTGAATTGCGAAACCTCCATGCCGTTGAGCCACACCTCCCATCCCAATCCCCACGCGCCCAGTGTCGGCGATTCCCAATTGTCTTCGACGAATCGGATGTCATGCGTGAGCAGGTCGAAACCCAGCGAGCGCAGGGAATCCAGATACAGTTCCTGAAAGTCGTCCGGCGAGGGCTTGATGCACACCTGAAATTGATAGTAATGCTGCAGGCGAAACGGGTTGTTGCCATAACGCCCATCCGTGGGGCGGCGCGAGGGCTGAACGTAGGCGGCGCTCCAAGGCTCAGGGCCGACGGCGCGCAGGAAAGTGGCCGAGTGAAACGTGCCCGCGCCCATTTCCATGTCGTACGGCTGCAAAATGATGCATCCCTGGTCGGACCAGTATTTCTGCAGCGCAAAAATGAGATCCTGAAAGGTACGGGGCGGCTTGGGGGAGGCCATCGGGTGCTCGCGGCAAAGACAAAGCCCGCGAGTATATCGACGCCACTCCGACGTGTCCTAGGCTTCACCGGGGTGCGGCGCCGCCCGCCCGTGGCTGCGAGCCCGGCGCAGGCGTCGCGCGGGCGCGATCCAACGTTCGGTACCTGGCGGCGCACTTAATTCGCTCATGGCCGGCCCTCGAGGGCCGGCGTCCTGCAGCAGCGGCCTCTTTGCAGCTTTTGTGCACTAATTAGGGGCGCAACTTTCCGTCATTGATCCATAATGATGCGTGCCGGCGTTTGACGCATTGCAAGTGTTTGATCCGTATGTGCATCAAAATGGCACACAAACTGCAGTGCAGTCAGGGCCGGCGTTGCCGGACCAACAGTCACCACCTTCGCGAGGACGCAAATGACTCCCGCCGATGTTCTGAAATTGATCAAGGAAAAAGAGGCGAAATTCGCTGATCTGCGCTTTACCGACACGATCGGCAAGGAACACCACGTCACCATTCCCACGCGGCTGGTGGATGAGGGCTTTTTCAAGGACGGCAAGATGTTCGACGGCTCCTCGATTGCCGGCTGGAAGGGCATCAACGAGTCCGACATGATTTTGATGCCCGATCCGGCGACCGCCGTGATCGATCCGTTCTACGAAGAAACCACGGTCGATTTGCGCTGCGACGTCATCGAGCCCATGACCATGCAGGGCTATGAGCGCGACCCCCGCTCCCTGGCGAAGCGCGCGGAGGCCTACCTCAAGTCTTCCGGCATCGCCGACTCCGCGCTGTTCGGTCCTGAAAACGAATTCTTCATTTTCGACAATGTCACCGTCAGTTCGGGCATGAACGGCTGCTCCTACGAAGTGGATTCCTACGAAGGCGCCTGGAATTCGGGCAAGACTTATGAAGACGGCAACAAGGGCCACCGCCCCGGCGTGAAGGGCGGCTACTTTCCCGTGCCGCCGGTGGATTCGCAGCAGGACATTCGCACCGCGATGTCCATGGCCTGCGAGGAGATGGGCTTGAAGTTCGAAGTGCACCACCACGAAGTGGCGACCGCCGGACAGGGCGAAATCAACGTCGCGGCGAACACGCTCACCAAGAAAGCCGACGAAGTGCAGATTCTCAAATATGCGCTGCAAAACGTCGCGCACGGCTACGGCAAGACGCTGACCTTCATGCCCAAGCCCATCGTGGGCGACAACGGCAGCGGCATGCACGTGCATCAATCCCTGCAAAAAGACGGCAAAGCGCTTTTCGCGGGCGACAAATACGGCGGCCTCTCCGACATCGCCCTTTACTACATCGGCGGCATCATCAAGCACGCGCGCGCCATCAACGCCTTTACGAATGCCAGCACCAACAGCTACAAGCGCCTGGTGCCGGGTTTCGAAGCGCCCGTGAAGCTCGCCTATTCCGCCCGCAACCGCTCGGCATCGATCCGCATCCCCTGGATCGCCAACCCGAAGGGCCGCCGCATCGAGGTGCGCTTTCCGGACGCGACCGCCAATCCGTATTTCGCGTTTGCCTCCATGCTGCTCGCGGGCCTCGACGGCATCCAGAACAAGATCCATCCCGGCGAACCCGGCGACAAGGACCTCTACGATCTGGAGCCCGAGGAAGACAAGAAGATACCGACGGTGTGCCACTCGCTCGATATGGCGCTCGATTATCTGGACAAGGACCGCGGGTTCCTCAAGGCCGGCGGCGTCTTCACCGATGATCTCATCGACGCCTACATCGAATTGAAGATGAAGGAAGTCACGCGCCTGCGCATGACCACTCATCCGATCGAAGTGGAGATGTATTACAGCTTGTGAGTCCTTTTGAGGGAGGGTGCTACAGCCTTAAGGTGTGGTCGGTCACAACGGCCACACCTCGTTTTGTAGCCGGGAGGCGATAGGGCTATGCTTCGGACTTATGCACCTTTGGAGACCCTGGATCCTTGCCGCGACCCTGGCAGCATTTGCCGGGCAGGCGGCCGTGGTCTACAAATGGACCGACTCCGACGGAGTCGTCCACTATTCCGATCAAGCGGTGCCGGGAGCCGAGAAAATATTCACGGCCGGCAGTCCGACCTCCGGCGCGAACGCCGCGGGCGGGCGGGCGGCGGCCAATGCGGTCGGCCCCAAGAAGCCCGCGACGCCCGGACTCAATTACAGCCGGTTTGCGATCACCTCACCCGTACCCGAACAGACTTTTTTCGGCGACGAGGTGATCAGCGTGAATTTGGAGCTAGACCCGGGACTCAAACCGAACCAAACCATCACCTGGCACCTGAACGGCAGGCAGCTCGAGGACCAGGCACCCACAGCGACGCAATTCAGCCTGCCGCACTTGGACCGGGGCACCTACGCCATTGCGGCGACCGTCACCGACCCCCAGACGGGCCAATCCATGAGCACGGACAGCGTCAGCTTTTTCGTTCGCCAGCCTTCCGAGTTGTCTCCGCAGCACAAGAAGCCCTAGCGAATTTCCTTCGCCGGCGGGACGCCGCGCGTGTCCGCTGAGCTGCGGGTGAACACGATCCACATCGAGGGCACAGAGCTCCTCGACGGCCTGGTGACCAGCGTATTTCTGCTGGATCAGGATCTACAGGTCGATTATTTGAACGCCGCCGCGCAGAACCTGCTCGGAGTCGGCCCCAACCAGGCGCGCGGGCGCAGCATCACCGAGCTGACCCGCGGCGCCGAAGCCCTGCTGCCGCTTTTCGAACGCGCGCGCCAGGGAAGCGAGGGGGTCGTGCAGCGGGAACTTGCCTGGCCGGCGCCCGGAGGAGTGGACCGGATATTGGACTGCGCCGTCACGCAGGTGACGCTCGGCAATAATTTCCGCTTCCTGCTGGAAGTCGAAGACATCACCCAGCACCGCCGCCTGACGCGCGAGAATGCCTTGCTCGCGCAGCTGGGAGGGAGCCGCTTGATGGTTCGCCAATTGGCGCACGAAATCAAAAATCCGCTCGGCGGCTTGCGCGGCGCCGCGCAACTGCTCGAACGGGAGCTCCTCGATCCGGCGCTGCGCGAGTACACGCGCGTCATCATCAGCGAAGCGGACCGGCTCACCAATCTGCTCGATTCCATGCTGGGCCCGGGGCGCCCGCCCTCGAAACAGTTGATCAACGTGCATGAATTGCTGGAGCGCGTGTATCACCTGCTTCGCAGCGAGGCGCCGGAAGGCGTGGTCGTGGACCGCGATTACGACCCCAGTCTGCCGCCGCTCACGGTGGATCCGAATCACATCATCCAGGCCATGTTGAATCTCGGCCGCAACGCCATCCAAGCTCTGTCCGGCGGACACGTGCAGTCGCCGCGCCTGATCTTGCGCACGCGCGCCGCGGGCAATGTGAGCGTCGGCGCGCACCGGCATCGGCTGGTGGCGTCCATTCAATTCGAAGACAACGGCCCCGGCGTGCTCCCGGAAATCCGCGACACGATTTTCTATCCCCTGGTGTCCGGCCGTTCCGACGGCACGGGTTTGGGCTTGGGTATAGCCCAGGATCTCGTCAGCCGCCACGGCGGCCTGATCGAGTTCGACAGCGCTCCGGGCAGAACCATTTTCGTCATCTCCCTGCCCATGGATCCCGTATGAGCCCGAAGCCGCTGCAAGTTTGGTTGGTCGATGACGACGCTTCGATCCGCTGGGTGCTCGAGAAGGCGCTGAAGGGCAGCGGCATGGCGGCGAAGTGCTTCGATCAAGCCGACAACGTATTGACGGCTCTGCGCTCCGACGCGCCCGACGTCTTGATGACCGACATCCGCATGCCGGGCCGCAGCGGCCTCGAACTGCTCAAGGAAATCCAGGTGTCGCGCCCCGGATTGCCGGTCATCGTCATGACCGCGCACTCGGACTTGGACGCGGCGGTGGCCGCGTATCAGGGCGGCGCATTCGAGTATCTGCCCAAGCCCTTCGACATCGACAAGGCGGTCGATCTCGTGCGCCGCGCCGCTCAGCAGGCAACGGTGTCGACCGACGTCGAGGCCGCCCGGCGCAGCATCCCCGAGTTGCTCGGCCAGGCGGCCGCCATGCAGCAGGTGTTCCGCGCGGTGGGCAGGCTGTCCCGTTCCAGCATGACGGTATTGATCACCGGCGAATCGGGTACCGGCAAGGAGCTCGTGGCCCGCGCCCTGCATCGCCACAGCCCCCGGTCGAACAAGGCCTTCGTTGCCCTGAACACGGCCGCGTTCACCGCCGACCTGTTGGAATCCGAGCTGTTCGGCCACGAGAAGGGTTCATTCACCGGCGCCGACACGCAGCGCCGCGGGCGTTTCGAACAGGCGGACGGCGGCACCTTGTTCCTCGACGAGATCGGCGACATGTCGCCGGCGCTGCAGACGAGATTGCTGCGCGTTCTGGCGGAAGGCGAATTCTATCGCGTCGGCGGCCAGACGCCGGTGAAGGTGGATGTGCGCGTCATCGCCGCGACCCACCAGGATTTGGAGGCGCGGGTAAAGTCCGGGCACTTCCGCGAAGATCTGCTGCATCGGCTCAACGTCATACGCATCGAGATTCCGCCGCTGCGCGAGCGGCGCGAGGACATTCCGGAATTGCTGCGGCATTATCTGGCGGTCGCCGGGCAGGAGCTCGGGGTGGAACCGAAATTGCTGACTTCTCCGGCGGAGACGGCGCTGGTGACGTTCGACTGGCCGGGCAATGTCCGCCAGCTCGTCAATGCATGCCGGCGGCTGACGGTCACCGCGCCGGGACGCGAGATCCGCGCCGAGGATATTCCACCCGATCTCGGCGGCGCGCAGGCGGGCCAGCTCTCGAGCCACGATTGGATGGCAAAGCTTTCGCATTGGGCCGAGCAGGAATTGGACGCAGGCACGGAGCGGCTGCTCGATCATGCGGTGCCCGAAGTCGAGCGCATCTTGATCCGCGTCGCGCTGCGCAAGGCCGACGGCTTGAAGCAGGACGCCGCAAAACTCCTGGGTTGGGGACGCAATACGCTGACCCGCAAGATGAAAGAGCTCGGCATGGAAAATATCGCGTAGCCCACGCAGTGCCCGCCTGCCGGTTATAATCGCCCTGCCATGGGCGATTATTTCACACACAAGCTCGATGCGATCCAGCGCCTGTTGCTCAACAACTCGCTCGCGGATTGGCTGATCGCCGGAGTCGTGGCGGTCGCGGTTTGGTCGGCGCTGTGGATCCTGCGCCGTATCACGGCCGCGCATTATGAGAAGCACTTGGATGCGCAGCACCGCATGCCGCTGCGGCTCATCGCCTATCTGATCGGCAATACCCGGCAATTCCTGTTCTTTGCCATTGCCCTGGACGCCGCGCAAAGCAGCCTGACTCTGCCCGCCGCGCTGCGCCACATCGTCACCAACACCGTGCTCATTCTCATCCTCTTGCAGGTGGGCCTGTGGGCCGGACGCTCCGTTCGCTTCTATCTGGAGATGAAGCAATTGGAGCGCGGCGCCGATCAGGTATTCGCGGGCTCGCTGGACATCATCAACTTCGTTTCGCGCATGCTGATCTGGTCGCTATTGATCCTGGTCGCTCTCGACAACCTCGGGGTCAATATCACCGCCCTGCTCGCGGGCTTGGGCGTGGGCGGTGTGGCCGTAGCTCTGGCCCTGCAAAACATCCTGGGCGATCTGTTCGCCTCGCTCTCGATCGCCTTGGACAAGCCCTTCGTCGTCGGCGACACGCTGGTGATCGATGTCTTTACAGGAAAAGTCGAGCACATCGGCATCAAGACCACCCGGCTTCGCAGCGACACCGGCGAGCAGATCATTCTGTCGAACGCCGATATCCTCAAGAGCCGGGTGCGCAATTTCGGCCGTGCACAGGAACAGCGCGCGCTCGCGACCATCCGCGTGACCTACGACACGGCCGCCGACAAGCTCCAGGGCATTCCGGCGCTCCTCGAAGGCATCGTCCGCGGCCAGCCGAATTCCCGCTTCGAGCGCTGCCATCTGAAAACCTTGGGCGATTCGGCGCTGCTGTACGAGCTGTCGTACTTCGTGCAGCAGCCCAGTCAAAATCCCCTGCTCGATCTGCAGCAAGCCGTCAATTTCTGCATCCTCGATGAGTTTCGCCGCCAGGGGATCAGGTTCGCCTATGAAACCGAATTCGCCCTGCGCAAGAGTGAGCCGGCGGCGCAGGGCCGCTAGCGTCGATGTTTCATGTCGTGCTGTTCGAGCCGGAGATTCCGCCGAATACCGGCAATGCCATCCGCCTCAGCGCGAACACCGGCGCGACCCTGCATCTGATCAAGCCCTTGGGCTTCCGGCTGAATGACAAGAGCCTGCAGAGATCCGGACTCGATTACCACGACCTCGCGCGCGTCAAGGTTCATGCGAACTTCGATGCCTGCAAGGCCGGCCTCGGGGACGCGCGGCTCTTTGCCGTGGAGACCGGGGGCCTTCGATGCTATAGCGAGGTCAGCTACCGCGAGGGCGATGCGTTCCTGTTCGGTCCCGAAACCCGCGGCTTGTCAGCGGCCCTGCTCTCGCAGGTCGGGCGCGGCAATTCACTGTTCATTCCCATGCGGCCGCAGAGCCGCAGCATCAATCTCTCGAACGCCGTGGCGCTCGTCGCCTATGAGGTGTGGCGGCAGCTCGGCTTCGAAGGCAGCGCCGCTTAAGGGCGGCTTCGCCGCCCAGCCTTCCGCGGGCCGGTCCGCGTGCGCGGCCCCAATCAAAGAACGAACGTGCCTTCCATTACGCAGATACACTGGCCGCCGATGTGCGTACTGACCACGTGCGCGTCGCGCGCCGCGGTGCGCCCGATGAGCAGGCTCGGCCGCCCCATGTCGACGCCTTGATGGATCCGCCACTTAAGCTCGGCTGCATCGTCCCCTTTCAGCGTCGCCAGAAGGGCGATGGCCGCGGCGCACGCGCTCCCCGTGGCGGGGTCTTCGACGATCCCATCCAGCGGCGAGAACATGCGCGCATGCAGCACGGTTTCACCGGAAGCGACCGGCTCCTCGGCCGCCCGCCAGTACACGAATATCGCATCCGCTCCGTCGAGCGGCAGTAGTCCCGCATGCGCCGCGACATTGGGACTGGAGCGGCGAAGCGCCTCGCGGCTGCGCAGCTCGACGGCGAGGAACGGCAGGCCCACGGATATGACCTGCGGAACGTGCACATGAGTCGCGATGTCGGCCGCATCGAGCGACAGGCAGGCCGCCGCGATCTCGCGGGACACGACGCTCCTGCGCGAGAGACTCTCGGGCGCCCGCACCTCCGCGCCGACCGTTACTTCGCGCTCGCGCACCAGAGTGACCGGCACCAGGCCCGCGGCTTCCTCGAACACGAAGATTCCGGCGCGCGCCTCCGCGGCAAAGCGGTTCTCCCTCGCCAGTACGAAGCCGGTGCCGACATTCGGGTGGCCGGCGAACGGCACTTCGGTGCGCGGCGTGAAAATCCGCACCTTGGCGGTATGGGACGGATCGTCGGGCGGCAGGACGAAAGTGGTTTCCGAATAATTGAACTCGAGCGCCAGGGCCTGCATTTGAGCGGTCGAGAGACCTTCGGCATCCAGCACCACCGCGAGCGGATTGCCGCCGAACATCCGGTTGGTGAATACATCGGCCGTCACATAGCGTCGCTTCATCGTTGTCTCCCCGCCGTCATTCCGTCTCCGAACGTACTTCCCGTCCCATCAACGCCTGTACCGCGGCCCGGATCGGCTTGCGCTCGTACATGACCCGATAGATTTCCCGGCAGATGGGCATGTCCACGGCCAGCCGGCTCGCCACCGAGTGCACCGCGCGCGCCGCGGGCACCCCTTCGACGACCTGGTCGATCGCGCTCTGCGCTTCGGTCAGCGAGTGTCCCCGGCCGAGCGCCATGCCGAAGCGGCGATTGCGGGACTGATCGTCGGTGCAGGTCAACACCAGATCGCCCAAGCCGGCAAGGCCCATGAAAGTTTCGCGAGCCGCGCCGAGTTCGACGCCGAGACGCATCATTTCGGCGAGTCCGCGGGTGATCAATGCCACGCGGGTGTTGGCGCCGAAACCCATTCCATCGGCTATCCCTGAGCCGATGGCGATGACGTTCTTGACGGCGCCTCCCACCTCCACGCCCATGATGTCGCTTTGCGTATAGGCGCGAAAACTCGGCCCCGATAGGCTCAATGCCAGCTCCTTGGCAAACCGCTCATCCGCCGAAGCGACGGTCATGGCGGTGGGCAGACCGGCGCCGACCTCCTTGGCAAACGTGGGACCGGACAATACCGCGCCCGGGCGGTCGCCTAGAACTTCCCCGGCAACTTGATGAGGCAGCATTCCGGTGGCGATCTCGAATCCCTTGGTGGCCCAGGCGATGCGTGTCTGCGGGCCCAAGAGCGGCTTGACGCTCTCCAAGGTCGCGCGGAACGCGTGCGAAGGCACGGCGATCAGCGCGTCGCGTGCTTCTGCGAGCGCCGCTTTCAGGTCGGCGGCGACCTGCAATGTTTCCGGGAAGTGGGCGCCGGGCAGGTACCGCGCATTGCGCCGCGCGGTCCTCATCGCCTCGATTTGCGCGGCATCGCGGCCCCACAGCCGCGTGGGATGACCCTCCCTGGCCAGCTGAATGGCGAGCGCGGTGCCCCAAGAACCGGCGCCGATGACGGTCATCGGTTCGGGACCCAGGCGCTGCATTCCTCCGATCTCTCTTAGTTGACGAGACCGGGCTGCGGGGTTTCCGACGCTTGTGCGAACAGGGCGTCGAAGTTGACCAGGGGCAGCAGGAAATTCGGGAAGCCGCCCTTGACGATCAAATCCGAAATCACTTCCCGCGCATACGGAAACAGCACGCTGGGGCAGAAGCTGCCGATCAGGCGCTTCAGGTCATCCGGCGACGCTCCCGCAATCGAAAACACGCCCGCCTGCTTCACCTCGACCAGATACAAAGTCGCATCGCCCTGCTTGGCCTCGAGCGTGATGGTGAGGAGAACCTCGCGGACATCGGCGGCGAGTTCCTCGGCCGAGGTATTCATATTGAGCTGGAACTTCGGCTCCCAACCTTGATTGTTCGGCAGCCGCGGCCCGTTCGGCGATTCATAGGAACTATCCTTCAAGTAAACGCTTTGCAGGCTCACCTGGACTCCGCCGACGTTGGCTTCCGCTCCCTCAGTTCTAACCTCGTTCATCAAGCCCCCTGAATTAATCGATCCAGTTCTCCACTGCGATCGAGTTCGAAAAGATCGTCGCAGCCGCCGACATGCCTGTCGCCGATGAAAATCTGCGGAACCGTGCGCCGATTGCTGCGCGCAATCATTTGCTCGCGAAACTTCGCATCGTCTTCGACGTTGATTTCGCTGAAGGCCACATTCTTGCTCGCCAACAAAGCCTTGGCTCGCTGGCAATACGGGCACCAATCCGACACATAGACCGTCACCGCCGGAGGGGTCATTTCGCTCCGCTCTTGCCGCCCGACGAGGTTTTGGCCAGCGGCAGGTTGTCCTTGACCCAGGCGTTCAGGCCTCCTTGCAGATTGAACACCTTGGTGAAACCGAGCTTCATCAGCGTGCGCGCGCCGCTGGCGCCGTTGACGCCGCTGTCGCAATAAGTAATCACGTTCTTGTCGCGCCATTTTTTCAGGCTTTCGGCCTGGGATTCCAATTCGGCCACGGGCACGTTGCGCGCGTCGCCGATGTGGCCGGCATCGAAGGAAGGCTTGGCGCGAAGGTCGAGAACCAAGGCACCCTGATTCATCAGGCGCACGGCCTGCGCCGCGCTCAATGCGGCAAACGCCTGCATCCGCTCGCGGATCTCGTAAAAAGCCACGACGGCGGCAGCCAATACCGCGGCGGCCGCCAAATAAGGATGATGTCCAATGTACTCGAACAGTCGCTGCATGCGCTCGCACAATAGGGTTTTTCGGGCGGGCAAGTATAGCAGCGGGCACAAGGCTTGTATGCTTGCCGTCATGAACCGACGCCTTGGATACTTCTGCGCCGCCGTCGCGTCGGCAGCCCTGTTTTGCGCCGGCACTGGCGTTGGCGCTGGCTCTGAGCCACGCGCAGGCGCCGGCGCACGTGCTGGTGCGGGAGCGGCGGTGGCCGCCGCCGCGGCTGCGCCC
>Ga0182030_10007278_pt1 | contig 23122 bp, 26 predicted proteins | sample 812S3MmetaG_FD_121299 | JGI IMG/M metagenome (GOLD analysis project Ga0182030, IMG submission 121299) | Permafrost microbial communities from Stordalen Mire, Sweden - 812S3M metaG (Illumina Assembly) | ecosystem: Environmental > Terrestrial > Soil > Wetlands > Permafrost | place: Sweden...
CGCGAGTTCCAGATCTTCTGCAAGCTGGCGGCCGGACGCGGCGTCTCGGACATCGCGAACGAGCTCAGCCTGAGCGTGAAGACCGTGAGCACCTACCGCAGCAGAATTCTTGAGAAAATGAGCTTCAATGCGAACGCGGACATAACCTCGTACGCGTTGCGCAACGGCCTAATACAATAAGCCGCGGCCGTGAGACTTTTCCTACATCACAACCGGGGCGCGGGCCCTGATCGGCCGGGGTCCGAACGCGCTAGAGTGTTTTCCTGGTGTGCCCTACTATTGCGGAAATCGTCGATATGTCGCCGGCCCTGAGAGTCTTGCTGGTAGAGGACTCCAAGGTGCTCACCGAGCGGCTGACGGAAGCGATCAGGCAGATCCCGGACGTGGAGCTTATCGGCACCGCCGACACCGAGGCGGCGGCGCTCGCCGCGGTGAAGCGCGATCCCGTCGATGTGATCATCCTCGATCTTCACCTGAAGCAGGGCACAGGGTTCGGCGTGATGCGCGCGCTTGCCACCACCCAGGTCAAGCCGCGGATTATTGTGCTGACGAATTACGACCTGCCTGAGTACAAGAACGCCGCCATCGCGCTCGGCGCCACGCATTTCCTCGACAAGGCCCGCGACTACGGGCGGTTGCCCGAAGTGCTGCACGAGATCTGCGAGGCGCACTCCGCCAAGCATTGATCCCGGCGGATAGCGCGCGGGCGGATTCCTCCGGCACCCACTGGGCGGCTTGTCTTACGGCGTTTATCTCCCTTGTCCGTTGGCACCCGCCTCGCCAGGCTCGCTAATGTGCGTCTGCAGAGGCGCTCCTGGGCGCCGCGTAGCAAGGCCAGCCCGGTGCCGGTGAAAGACCGGGTAGTTCTGCGGAAAAAGCCGCAAAGGAGCAGCACGGTGTCGAACGTCACGAATTGGATTCCTATTAAATTTGCCGCCGCGGCCGCCATTGTGAGCCTCGCAGCGTGCGCTGCGAGCCCGCCGCCGAACGAGAAAATTGCGGTCGCGCGGGCGTCCGTTCAGCGTGCCGAGCAATCCGGGGCACAAGAGTTTGCGCCGGTCGAGATCGCTACGGCGCGCGACAAGCTTGGGCGCGCCGAGCGGGCGGCGGCTGACCACGAGGCAGAGCCTGCGACGATGCTGGCCGAGCAGGCCAACGTCGACGCGGAGCTCGCCGAGGCGACTGCGCAGGAACACCGCTCGAGGCAGGCGGCGCTGCAGCTGGACGCCAGTCTACAGGCCCTGAGGCAGGAGTCGGTGCACGCCGCGCCGCTCCCCCCGCCGCCGCCCGCAGCGGCGCCGCAGCCACCCACCGAATAAAGGACAGAACATGAACGCAAAATCCATCATGGCAGCAAGCTTGGCCGCCGCTCTCGCGGCATGCGTTTCGGCGCCGCAAACCAATGCCGCCCTGGAGAGCGCGCGCGCGCAGGTCGCCACCGCGGAAGCCGACCCCAACGTCGCGCGTTACGCCCCCCTGGATCTCGAGGCCGCAAGGAAGGATCTGGCCGCCGCGGAAGCCGCCGCGGCACGGCACGACGAAGCCGGGATTACCCAAGCCGCCTATCTCGCCGCGCAGACCGCGCGTCTCGCGGAGGCGCATGCCGCCGCCAAGGCAGACGATGCGCGCGTCGCGCATGGACAGGAGGAGCGCGACCGGATCCAGATGGCCGCGCGCGCGCGCGAGGCCAATGTAGCGGCCGAGCAGCGTGACGTCGCGGTCGAGCAGCGCGACCAAGCCGCGCAGCAAGCGGCCCGGCTGCAGGCGGAGGTCGAGCAGCTCAAGGCGAACAAGACCGATCGCGGGCTGGTATTGACGCTCGGCGATGTACTGTTCGACACCGGTCGGGCCGAGCTCAATCCCGGCGCTGCGGTCAAGCTCGACCAGCTGGCGCAGTTCTTGAACCAGCACCCGGACCGGCGCGTCGAAATCGACGGATTCACCGACAGCGTGGGCTCGGATGCCTATAACGAGACGCTCTCACAGCGGCGCGCCGATTCGGTCAAAGCGGCCCTGGTAGTGCGCGGTGTCGATGCGGGGCGCATCAACACGGAGGGTTACGGCAAGGCCTACCCGGTGGCGAGCAATAATGAGTCCGGGGGCCGCCAGTTGAACCGCCGGGTGGAAGTGGTGATCGGCGATAACGGCAATGCGCCGATCGTGCCGCGGGGTTAAGAGCGTGCGTCGCAGCTGAGCTGCGCGTGAGCGGGTACCCCGCGTTGAGGTTTCATGTGACAATACTCGGCCGCGGCTCGGGTGGGGAGGGCCCGCCGAGCCACCGTGCCGGGGCCCAAGGGTGCCGCCGGGCGGGCCGACTTATTCGAGGAGAATACGATGGAAACGACCTTTGATCCGTACGGCGAGGAACTCGGCGCATCGGCGCGGCGCATCAAGGAGGATGCGGCGGGCGCCGCCGGCAATATCAAGAACGTCGCGACCGAGGAGATTAAGAATCTGATCGCCGACGTCGAGGATCTGGTGGCGCGCCTTGCCGACTTGAACGACGCCGACGTCGCGAGCTTGCGATCCAAGGTACTGGCGACGGTCGGCGCCGCCAAGGAGACGCTCGCCGACAGTGCCGAAACACTCAGGCGACAGGCGCAGCGCGCGGTGAGCGGCGCCGACGACTACGTGCGTGAAAGTCCTTGGGTCGCCGTCGGTGCGGCGGCCCTGATCGGCGCGCTGGTCGGCATTCTGGTCGCACGCCGTTCCTGACGGCCAAGGCAGCTCGTCCGATGCGGGTGTTATGGAAGTTGCCGAAGGCGGCGCCCGCATTGATGCGCCACATCGCGGAATATATCGAGTTGGCCGCATACGATCTCGCCCAGTCGCGGCGCGATTTCGCGGCCAACCTGCTCGCATCGGTGATCGCGGGGGTCGCGGTATTCTTCACCCTGCTTCTGGCGTGCGCCGCCGTGGTGGCGGCGACCTGGGACACTCCCCATCGGGTGACGGCGATCGTGTGGATGGCAGGCGGCTTTCTCGCCGTCGCGGTGCTCGCCCTTATCTATCGTTCGAAGGTGGTGAAGGAGCAGGCGCCGTTCCTCGCATCGGTGCGCCGGGAATGGAAAGAAGACGGCGTCATTTTCGAACGCATTCTATCGGACGAGGATTAATGTGACGATGACGCCCGAAGAGCTGGCAACGCGGGACGCGCTTTTGGCCCGGCTCGCGCAATCGCGGGCCGAGATCCGGCGGCTGCTCGAGCCGCCGCCCGACGCGGAAAGCGCGGGTGCCCGAACGTCGTCGAGCGGAACGCGGCGCGGGTTTCCGCGCAGCCGCACCATGCAGACGCTGATGAGCGGGCGGGGGATAGGCGCGATCGGCGCTGTTGCAGGCGGGCTGCTGCTCGCCCGCCCCGCGCTCGCGTGGCGCCTCATCCGCCTGCTGCCGACCAGCGCTATCGCACGCATGGCCGTTGCGCGCATCGCGGGGGCGCTGGGCACAACCGCCAAACCCGGCGCGGCGTCGCGCGAAGCTTCCCGGGACTGAGCGCGGCGCTTCACCCTGGCGCATCGCCCTCGGTGCGCCCCTCAGCCCCCGCGCACCTGCGTCACCCCGGCGCTTCACCCTGCGACGCGTCACCCAAGGTAATGCGCGCATAGTGATACGAGCCGTCGTCCGCGAGACGGATCTCGCACGGGGCCGCGGGTATATCGCGTCCATCGAGCGCCGCACGTACGATGCCGCGGCACACGCCGCGTGGATTCTCGACCGCGATTTGATAGCGCGATGAGCCGTGATTGTACGTGATCTCGAATCCGCGCCACGTGCGCGGGATGCATGGATCGATTCTGAGCACGGCGCCGCGCACGTGGATTCCCAGAATGCCCTCGACGGCAGTGCGGTACATCCAGCCCGCGGAGCCTGTGTACCAAGTCCAGCCCCCCCGGCCGATGTGCATCGGCGCGGAGTACACGTCGGCGCAAACCACATAAGGCTCGACCTTGTAGCGGTGGATCGCGGCGCGTGTGCTCGCATGATTGACGGGGTTGATCAGCGAGAAAAGCTCACCGGCCCGGTCGCCGTCCCCCAGCAGCGCAAAGGCCAGGGTGCACCACATGGCGGCGTGCGTGTATTGACCGCCGTTCTCGCGCAGCCCGGGCGGATAGGCTTTGATGTAGCCCGGATCGTGCGGAGTGCGGTCGAATGCCGGTGTGAATAGCTGCACCAAGCCTTCGCTGCGGCTGACCAGCTGAGCGTCGACCGCTGCCATGGCGCGCACAGCGTGCTCCCGCGGCGCGGCACCCGAGATGACGGCCCAGGACTGCGCGACCGAGTCGATCCGGCACTCGTCGCTCGAGACCGATCCGAGCGCCGTCGCATCGTCGAAGTAACCACGCCGGTACCAGTCGCCGTCCCAGGCTTCACGCTCGATTGCCTGCTGCAGAGCGAACGCATGCTTGCGCCAGAGGCTTGCCTTGTCTCGTTCGCCGCGCCGCTCGGCGATGGGCGCAAAGCGCATCAGCGCGGCGTGCAAGAACCAACCGAGCCAAACGCTCTCCCCGCGGCCGGCGGCTCCCACGCGATTCATGCCATCGTTCCAATCTCCCGTGCCGAACAGGGGCAGCCCATGCGAGCCGATGGCAAGACTCGAATCGAGTGCGAGCGCGCAGTGCTCGTACAGTGGCGGCTTGGCTGCCGTGTGCTGGGGAGCGGCGAAGAGCTCCAGTTGCCCGGGTTCGAGCGGGCCGCCCTCGAGAAATGCGACGGGTTCATCGAGCAGGGCGAAGTCCTCGGTTACTTCCAGATAGTGGCTGACGACGTACGGCAGCCAGACCCGGTCGTCCGATACGCGCGTCTTGATGCCTTGATCGGTGACGGGCAGCCACCAGTGCTGGACGTCGCCGGCCGCAAACTGGCGCGATGCCGCGCGCAGGATATGCTCGCGCGCCGCCTCCGGCCGAGCGATCACGAGCGCCATCACGTCCTGCAATTGGTCGCGGTACCCCCACGCGCCGCTCGATTGGTAGAACCCGGTCCGTGCCCACAATCTGCAGGCGAGAGTCTGGTAGAGCAGCCAGCCGTTGACGAGCACATCCAGGGACCGGTCCGGCGTCTTCACCTGCACGGCGCCAAGCGTCCGAGCCCAGAAGTCCGTGACTGTCTTCAGTACGGCCTCGAGATCGGCCTTTCTGTATTTCTCGATGAGCGCGCAGGCTTCGCCGTGCGCCGACTCTTGCCCGAGCAAGAGCACGACCTCGGCTTCCTCCCCAGGCAGCAGGCTAAGGGAGGTTTGCAGCGCGCCGCACGGATCGAGGCCGCCGCCGACGCGACCGGACAACGGCCGGGCGTTCAAGAGCGCCCGGGGCTCTGCGAGCGATCCGTAGCGGCCGAGAAACTCCGCCCGATCGCCGCTTCGGCTTTGCTGCCGCCCGCCCATGTCCATGAACGCCACGCGGCCCGGAAAATCTATGCTCCAGGGATTGCGTGCCAGGAGCGCGGATGTTCCTGGGTCGGTCTCGGTCACGAGGTAAGGCGCGCTGCGGTTGCGCTGACTGCCGAGAACCCACTCGACGTAGTGGGTGACGGTGAGCCGCCGCGGCCGGTTCGAGCGGTTGAAGATTCTGAGCCGCGCGATCTTGAGTGAATCCTCGAGCGGCACGAACTGCGAAAGCTCCGACGCGATTCCGCGCGAGGCATGCTCGAATCGGCTGTACCCGAAGCCATGACGCACGACATACGAAGAGGTCGGCTCGCGGATGGGCAGCGGGGTCGCGCTCCAGAGATCGCCGCTGTCCTCGTCGCGCAGGTACACGACCTCCGCGGGAGCATTGCTCACCGGGTCGTTGGACCACGGGGTGAGCTGATTTTGCTGCGCATTGAGCGACCAGGTGGTACCGGTGCCATCGGCGGATGCGAGAAAACCGAACTGCGCATTGGCGATGACGTTGGTCCACGGCGCAGGCGTCCACGCTCCCTCCTGAAGAATGGTCACGTATTCGCGCCCCGCGGCGGCGAAGCCCCCCATCCCGTTGAAGAACTCGAGGGCCGGCAGCGCGCCGAGCGCCTCGGCCGGGCCCGGGGGATTCGGCAGGCGCGGCCGCGGCTCGACCTCATCCAAGCGTGCGCGAAGCGCCGCCCGCGGCGGCGCGGTGAACAGTGCGCGCGCCGCGGTGCGAAACGATTCGCGGCTCGCCGCGGACAGCGTGTCGCCCCGGACCAGAAAGATGCCGCCCCGGATAATGCCGGAACCGGCGCCGTTCTTTGCTCCGAATATCTCCACGGCCGCCTCCAATTTGGCGGCGAGCGCCGCCGCGTCGGCAGCGCAGTTCAATACCGCGAGATCGACCGCAAGCCGCTTCATGCGCCAGTAGGCGTGCGCCCGGAGCATGCGCTCGACGGTCGGCAGGCCGCTGTCGTCCTCGATCTCGACCAGCACGATCGGCAGATCGCCGGAGATCCCGGAGGCCCATAAAGCCTGGGGCCCCGACTGATTTCGGGTCAGAATCTCGGGCGCTGCGCGCAACGCGGAGCCGAAGTACAAGAGACCGCTTGCCGTGCGCTGGAACTCGTGCGCCTCGTCACTCGAGATTTTGAGATCGTCGAGCGCGGCTTGCGCGCGCGCGGCGGCGAGCGTCTTGGCGCGGTCGAACGCCGCCATCTCGCGCAGCTTGCCGGCGCACGCGAGCGCTTCCGCCCGGCTCGACGCAACCCCGCTCCAAAAATCGATCCGCGCGGTCGCGCCCGGCGACACGCGCACGCGGCGCCTGAGCGAGACCACCGGATCGAGCACGGTGCCGGTGGTGTCCGACAGTGGGCGCGCGTCGACGATCGACACCGCGCTGCGCAGGTCCCGCCCCCGGCCCAAAAACCGGGCCCGGTCGGTCTCGAATTGCAGCGCGCCGACCGCGTCGCCGTCCAGCGCGCTGACGTGAAACATCCACGCGGACGGCTCGCCGGGTTCGCGGGTGCGGCGGGTTGCGAGCAGCGCTCCCTCGTCGGCGACATACTCGGTTTGCACGAACATCTTGGAGAAGGCGGGGTGGGCGGCGTCGGCGGCGGGGTTGGCCAGCACCACCTCGGCGTAAGTCGTGAGCTCGATCTCGCGCGTGGTGCGCCCCGTGTTGGTGATCGAGATGCGGCGCGCCTCCGCGCTCATCCCGGGCGAGAGGATCACTTCGCTCGCGGTGAGCATCGGACCATCCTTACGCCGAATCTCCGCCCGATCCTCCGAGAATGACACCTCGTAACGCTCGGGCTCCCGGCCCATCGGTTGGTACCCGGCCGACCAGACCGTGCCGTTGTCGACGTCCCGAAGGAACACGAAGAAGCCGTAGGGGTCGAGCGTCGGATCTTCGCGCCAGCGGGTCACGGCGATATGCCGCCAGCGGCTGTAGCCCGAGCCGGCGGCGGTGAGCATGACCGAGTATTCGCCGTCGGCGAGCAGAAGGGTGCTCGGGGCCTCGAGAGCGAAGCTCATAGATTCAGGCGCCACAGGCTGAAATTCATCGCCATCGCAAAGCTGACCCAGGCGAGGTACGGCGTCAGCAACAACGCGGCGGGCGGGCGCACGGCGAAGAATTCGCGCAGCGTCCAGAGAACCGCGAGCCATAGCGCGACGCTGTCGAAGAGCCCCGCGCCCACGTTTTTCTGTCCGAAAAATAGCGGGGCCCAGAGGGCGTTCAGCAGGAGCTGAACGGCGTAGGCGGTCAAGGCCGCCTTGAGTCTCGTGTGGTAGCGCTCGCGCGAGACCAGCCACACTGCGGCGCCCATGAGTACGTACATTACCGTCCACACCGGCCCGAACCAACGGTCCGGGGCGATCCAGGCGGGCTTTGAGAGCGACGCGTACCAGGCGGCGCTCGCGGGCGAGCGGGCGGGCGAGAACACGACGCCGACCGCCCCGGCCGCGAAGCCGAGGGCAATGAACGCGACCAAGGCGAGCCAGTTCGGGCGGGCGTTCCGGCCGCGATAGCTGGTCCTACTCTCGATCGGGATTCTCACTTGGCCTGCCGCCTCAAGGACCGATACCAGGCGAACGTAACCACGGCCGCCGCCATCTGCAACCAGCCGAGCCAACGGTGGTGTTGTGCAGCAGCGAGCCAGACCGATCCCGACAGCCAGAGCACGCCCGCGGCGAGCGCGACGTCGCGGCGCATATTCGAATATTGCAGCTCACGGCGCAATTCCAGCACACCGGGATGCTCGACCGCGAGCCGCCACCGGCCATCCGACGCCTCGCGCACGGCGGTCTGAAACAGCTGCGGCAGCTTCTTGAGGGCCTCGACCGTGTCCGGAAGCTGAACTCGGAGCTGTTTCAACACCGCCCAGGGGCTCATCCTCTCGCGCATCCACTGTTTGAGAATCGGTTGGGCCGTCTTCCACAGGTCGAGCTCCGGGTACAGCTCGCGCCCGAGGCCCTCGATGTTGAGCAGCGTCTTTTGCAGCAAGATGAGCTGCGGCTGCACTTGCATATCGAAGCGCCGCGCGGTCTCGAACAGGCGCAGCAGCACCTGCGCGAAGGAGATCTCCTTCAGGGGCTTGTTGAAGATCGGCTCACACACGGTCCTCACCGCGGACTCGAGCTCATCCACCCGCGCGGTCGGGGACACCCAGCCCGACTCGATGTGCAGCGCGGCAACCCGCGCGTAGTCGCGGTCGAAGAACGCGAGGAAGTTCTCCGCAAGGTAATGCTGATCGCGGGGTTGCAGCGTGCCGACGATGCCGAAGTCGACCGCGGCGTAGCGCGGATTTTCCGGATCGTCGATCTGCACGAAGATGTTTCCGGGATGCATGTCGGCGTGGAAGAAGTTGTGCCTGAATACCTGCGTGAAGAAGATTTCTACGCCGTTCTCGGCGAGCTTGGCGATGTTGGTGCCGCGCGCTTTGAGCTCATCGACGCGGCTCACGATGATGCCCCGGATGCGCTCCATGACCATGACGTTGGCGCGGCAGTAATCCCAGTGCACCATGGGCACGTAGAGAAGCGGTGAGCCGGTGAAGTTGCGCTTCAACTGGGCCGCGTTGCCCGCCTCGCGCAGCAGGTCGAGCTCGTCCAGGACGGTCTTGCGATACTCGCCCACCAGCTCGAGCGGGCGCAGCCGGCGTGCATCCTCCCAGTACTCGTCCGCAAGCGCCGCGAGCGCGCGCAGCACCTCGAGATCCCGTTCGATGACCTCGTGCATTCCCGGGCGCAGGATCTTCACGACCACATCCTCGCCGCTCCTCAGCGTCGCCGCGTGCACCTGGGCGATCGACGCCGCCGCGAGCGGGGTCTTCTCAAAGCTCGAGAAGAGCTCGGCGAGCGGCCGGCCGAAGGTGCGCTCGAGGGTCGCCACGGCGATGTCGCTGTCGAATGGCGGGACTCGGTCCTGGAGTTTCGCGAGCTCATCGGCGATGTCGAGGGGAATCAAGTCGCGGCGGGTCGACACCGCCTGGCCGAATTTCACGAAGATCGGTCCGAGCTCCTCGAGCGCGAGCCGCAGGCGCTCACCGCGGGTGACACCCGCGCTGCGTTGGAACCAGGTCCAGGGCGAGAGATAAAACAGGAATCGAAATGGCCGGTACAGGTGGGTGGCGCGCACCAGATCGTCCAGCCCATGGCGCACCAGGGCGCGCTGGATCTCGAGGAGCCGCGCCGCGCTCGACAGACGGCTCACGCCTTGACCTTGAGGCGCTGCTCGAGCCGCGCGAGGCGCGCGTCCACGCGATCGGCCGTTTCGCGCAATTGGTCGACCCCGAGCAGGAACTCCTCGACCTCGGGCTTGCTCACCAGATCGCGGCTCTCCTCGGTTAGATACTCGGCGAGGTTCTCGCCGGCGGTGCGGCGGAGCCTCCCGGCGAACGAGAGGACCGTCGACGCGAGCAGCGAGAGGCGGCGGGCGGGTAGATCGCCCACGAGCCGCGACAGCTCTTCCTCCCAATCGGGCCGCGCCAACGCGAACAGCTCGCGGTAGCGCGCCGCAATCTCCGCATCGCCTGCGATCCGCACCGGCGCGCGCTCGGCATCGGTCGCCGCGCCCGCCTGCGCACCCGCGGCTCCGGCGCCGGCCGCGAGCAGCTTGAGCAGCGCGATCGGGGATCCGGAGATCACCGCATCGGCATTTGCGCCCTCGCTGGACGCGAGCGCGAGGCGGTTGGCCGCGACCGTCGCGCGTATCGAGGACAGTCCCTCGACGTCGATGCGCAACGAGGTGTGGTTCAAGCGGACGGCGGCGGCCGATGCCGCGATCGACGCGCCGATGCTGCGATTCAGAATGGATTCGACGGCCGCCAGCCAAACGGGAGTTGCCGGCATACTAGATCTTGTAGCCGCGGTGCAGGGCAACGATGCCGCCGGTGAGGTTGTGGTAGCGGACTGCGCCGAAACCGGCATCTTCGAGCATCCGCTGCAGTGTTTCCTGATCGGGATGCCTGCGGATGGACTCCGCCAGATAGCGATAGCTCGCAGCATCCTTGGCAATCCACCGTCCGAGCGCGGGCAGCACGTTGAACGAGTAGGCGTCGTAGAGAGGTTTGAGCCCAGGCGCCACGGGCTTGGAGAACTCCAGCACCAGAAGCTGGCCGCCGGGGCGGAGCACCCGATGCATCGAGGAGAGCGCCGCGGCTTTGTCCGTCACGTTGCGCAGCCCGAATCCGATGGTCACGCAATCGAAACAGTCGTCCCCGAAGGGCAGCCGCTCCGCGTCTGCGACCAGGCAGTCAAGGTTGCCCGCAAATCCCGAATCGAGCAGCCGGTCGCGACCGGTCTCGAGCATGCGCCGATTGATGTCGGAAAGGACCACTCGGCCGCTCTTGCCGACTTGGCGCAAAAGACCGGCGGCTAGATCGCCGGTTCCGCCTGCGACGTCGAGCGCGCGCTGGCCGGCTTTAAGGCCGGTCAACGACAGCGCGAACAGTTTCCAGAGACGATGAACACCGAACGACATCAAATCGTTCATGACGTCGTAATTCCCGGCGACCGAGTCGAAAACCCCACGCACGCGCCGCGCCTTGTCCGCCGGCGGCACGTTCTCGAAACCGAAATCGACCGTGCCGTCTCTGGTTTTCATCGAGCTCCTTCAGGGCCGCGCCGCAATGGCCCGACCGCTTAACTCTGCGATTTTTTCACGATTCCACTAAATAAGAAAATTGCGGGCGCTGCCGCCGCGCGGACAAGCCGCGCTGCGCGCTCTTTAGCCCGCTACGCCGTACGCCTGACTCCGGCCTCGGCGCAGCGCTCGAGATAGCGCGCCCAGTTCTTGTCGAAGCCGGCGCCGAGCTCATGGAGCAGACTCCAGGAATAGAGCCCCGTATCGTGGCCGTCGTCGAATTTGAGGCGCACGGCGTAGTTGCCAATGGGCTCGATCCCGCTGATCCCAACGTTCTCTTTGCCGGTCTGCAGTATCCCCTCGCCGCTGCTATGACCGGTGACCTCGGCGGAGGGCGAGAACACCCGCAGATACTCGAACGGCAGCTCGAATCGTGAGCCGTCCTCGAACTGCACGTAGAGCAGGCGCGAGCGCGTGCGCAATTTGATCTCGACAGGCTGCGGCACGGCGATGTTTCCTTACAGGATGTAGCGCGACAAATCCTGGTCGCGCACCAGCTCGCCGAGGTTGCCCTCCACGTAGGCCCGGTCGATCACCACGACCGATCCGCTGCGATCGGCCGCCTCGAACGACACGTTCTCGAGTAGCCGCTCCATCACCGTGTGCAGACGGCGCGCGCCGATGTTCTCGGTTTTCTCGTTCACTTCGAAAGCAACCTCCGCGAGACGCTGCACACCCGATTCCTCGAACTTGAGCTCGACGCCCTCGGTAGCGAGGAGGGCCGCGTACTGGCGGCACAGGGATGCATCGGGTTCGGTGAGGATGCGCACGAAATCCTTCACCACCAAGGGTTCGAGCTCGACGCGGATCGGCAGCCGGCCCTGCAACTCGGGAATCAGGTCGGAAGGCTTCGACATGTGAAACGCGCCGGACGCGATGAACAGTACGTGGTCGGTTTTGACCGTGCCGTACTTGGTGTTCACCGTGCAACCCTCGACCAGCGGCAATAGATCGCGTTGCACGCCCTCGCGCGAGACATCGGCGCCCGCGGTCTCTTGGCGGCGCGCGATCTTGTCGATCTCGTCGATGAACACGATGCCGTTCTGCTCGGCGTTCTCCACCGCCCGAACCTTGAGCTCCTCCTCGTTGATGATCTTCGATGCTTCTTCGTCGACCAAGAGCTTCAGCGCGTCCTTGATCTTGAGTTTTCGCGTGCGCATGCGCCCGCCGCCCAGGCTCTGGAACATGCCCTGCAGTTGTTGAGTCATCTCCTCCATGCCGGGCGGCGCCATGATCTCGACACCGACCGGGCTCGCGCGGACCTCGATCTCGATCTCTCGATCGTCGAGCTCGTGCTCGCGCAACATCTTGCGAAAACGCTGCCGGGTGTCGCCATCGCGCGCGCCGGTCTCCGAGAAGCCGACCTGAGCGCGCGGCAAGAGCGCATCCAGAACCCGCTCCTCGGCTGCGTCGGCGGCGCGGTGGCGTACTTTCGAAATTTCTTCCTCACGGGTCATTTTGACGGAGATCTCGACAAGATCGCGGACGATCGAGTCAACTTCGCGCCCGACATAGCCCACTTCGGTGAACTTCGTGGCCTCGACCTTGATGAACGGAGCCTTGGCAAGACGCGCCAGCCTGCGTGCGATCTCGGTCTTGCCGACGCCGGTCGGACCGATCATCAGGATGTTCTTCGGCGTGATTTCGGGTCGCAGATTCTGCGCAACTTGACCGCGCCGCCAGCGGTTGCGCAAGGCGATCGCCACGGCGCGCTTCGCAGCTTTCTGGCCCACGATGTGCTTATCGAGTTCTTCCACGATTTCACGCGGCGTCATTTGCGACATCGGCGTTACAGCTCCTCGATGGTGAGGTTGCGATTGGTGTAGATGCAGATGTCCGCGGCGATCTGCAATGCGCGCTCGACGATGGCGCGCGCCGGTAGTTCGGTGGATTCGAGCAGCGCTTGCGCCGCGGCCTGCGCGTAGCCTCCGCCCGAGCCGATGGCGATCAGGTCACGCTCCGGCTCAATCACATCGCCGTTGCCCGAGATGACATAGGTGCTCTCGGTATCCGCGACGCAGAGCAACGCCTCGAGCCGGCGCAGGCTCCGGTCGCTGCGCCAATCCTTCGCAAGCTCGATGGCCGCGCGCGTGAGGTTGCCGAATTTCTCGAGCTTGACCTCGAAGCGCTCGAACAGCGTGAAGGCGTCCGCCGTGCCGCCGGCAAAGCCCGCCAGCACCTTGCCGCCGTACAGGCGGCGTACTTTGCGGGCGTTGCCCTTCATGACGCTCTGTCCGAGCGTCACCTGGCCATCCCCGCCAACGGCGACGCGACCGCCGCGCCGCACGGCCAGGATGGTCGTGCCGTAAATCCGCTCGGGATCGTGATTCATACGGGCTATCCGTTGGGGCGGCACCACGGCCTTTCAATGCGGCCGGCCTCGGGAGACTCAAAGGCGGGGGTCTGTCTGAGTAATTAGCGCCGGACCCTGCGAGCGCGGGGGTGCGAAGCGTCGTAGACCTTCGCTAGATGCTGAAAATCGAGGTGAGTATATATCTGGGTGGTGCCGATGTTGGCGTGCCCGAGAAGCTCCTGCACCCCGCGCAGGTTGCCGCTGGACTCGAGCAGGTGGGTCGCGAAGGAGTGGCGAAACATGTGGGGGTGCAGGTGCACCCCGAGGCCCCGGCGCCGTGCCCACAGGTCGACCCGCAGCTGCACGGCGCGCGGTGTCAGACGGCGCCCCGTTCGGCCGATGAATACCGGCTGCCCGCCCGCGGCGGCCTCGGTGCGCGCGCCGGCGCGGGTGTTGGCGCGGCCGTGGGTGCCGCCGTTGGCGCCGCCGTTGGCGCCGCGGACAAAAGCCGCGCGCTCGGTGAGCCAGGCGCGCAGCGCATCGATGGCGAATCGTCCGATCGGGACGACCCGCGATTTCCCGCCCTTGCCGACGACGCGTAGCGTGCGGTCTTGGAGATCGAGCGACGGCAGGTCGAGGCTCACCAGTTCCGCGAGCCGCAGCCCCGAGGAGTAGAACAGCTCCATGATCGCCTTGTCGCGCGCCGACAAGGTATCGTCCGCGCGAAAATCCAGGAGGCGCGCCATCTGATCGGCGTCGAGTGCGTCCGGCAGGCGCTTCTTGATCTTGGGCGCTTGCACGCCGCGGCCGGGATTCTGCGCGCAGTGCCCCTCACGCAGCAGGAATTCATAGAACGTGCGCACCGCCGACAAGCGACGCTGGATGCTGCGCGGGCCGGCTCCCGAGGCGTGCCCCTCCGCCGCGAACGTGCGCAGGTGAGCATGCTCGAGCGCGCCCCATCCGGCGATCGCGCGCCGTTCGCAAAATGCGGCGAGCAGCTCAAGATCGCGACGATACGCGGCGATCGTGTGGCCGCTCACGCGGCGCTCGTTCTTGAGATGCGAGGCGAAGCGCTCGATCCACTCGCGCTCCGTCGCGGTCACGAATGCGGCGTCCGGGCTGTCATCGCTTCAGCGCGAACTCGAGGAGTTCGCCCATCCGCGTCAGGAACTCGGTGCTCATTCCCGGATGGAAGTGTGCCGCATCGTTCGCCCCGATCGCGAGCACTCCCAATGCGCCCTTCGGACCCAGGGGCAGCAGCGCCACGGAGCCGATGTCGACGCAATCCTTGCCGAAAAGAAAATCGCGCTGGGCGTCGCGGATCTGTCCGCATCGAGGCTTGCCCGATTGCAGCAGCGACTCGAACGACTTCATTTCTGCGCCGGCCGGATCCGCGACTCGTAAGAAGCGGCTGGGCTCGAGCGCGCGCGCCGTCTCGAGGAACAGGAGCAGCACGGAGTTTCGCGCCGCGAAGTCCTCGCGCAAGCTCGCCTCCGCCGCGTTGATGGTCTCGGACAAGGAGCGGGCGCTGAACAAGCGCTGTGTCAGGCGATGAATATGGTCGGAGAGCGCGTCATTCGCGCGCGCCACTTCCACCAATTCCTTGAGCCTGCGCTCGAACGCCTGATTGCGTTCGCGCAGCACCTCCACCTGCCGTTCGACCAGGCTGACCGTTGCGCCCGAATCACGCATGTGCGGGAGACGCAGCTTCGCGAGCAGCGCGGGGTTGCGCTCGAAGAAATCCGGGTGACTTTGCAGGTAATCCGCGACGCTCGCGTCGTTGATCGTGTCGTGTTTGATTCCGCGTGCCTGACTCGTCGTCATTGGTTCATCACTCCCGATGATGTCTCATTGAATGTCGATCATTCCGCTAAATACCGTCACCGCGGGTCCGGTCAGCCACACGGGCCGTCCGGGTCCCGGCCAGGCGACCTCTGCGCGGCCGCCGGGCAAATCCACTTGGACCAGAGGCTCGAGGAGCCCTTGCCTCCGGCCGACCGCGACAGCCGCGCACGCCCCCGTGCCGCAGGCAAGCGTCTCGCCCACGCCCCGCTCGAAGACTCGCAAGCGAATGTGGGCGCGGTCCACGATTTGCATGAATCCCACGTTCGCGCCGTTGGGAAACCGCAGGTGGCGCCCGATGCCGGGCCCGAGCCTCGCGACCGGCGCGTCGGCCGCGTCCGCCACGCGCAGCACCGCGTGCGGGTTGCCGGTCGACACGGCGCCGACATCGACCACCTCACCGCCCACCTCGAGTGTATAGGAGTTCGCCTCGGCGACCGCATCCAAAGGGATGGAACTGGGGTCGAAATCCGGAACGCCCATATCCACCGAAACGAGACCGTCCGGTCTCACCTGCGCGTGTACCATGCCGCCCTTCGACTCCATCTCGATCTCGCGTCCGAGCTGCGGTGCTCTCGCGTACATGAGGGCCGCGATGCAGCGCGCTCCGTTCCCGCATTGCTCCACCTCGCCGCCGTCGGAGTTGAAAATCCTATAGTACACGCGGCTGTGCGCGTTGCGCGGCGCCTCGAGCATCAACGCCTGATCGAATCCGACCCCGGTGTGCCGGTCGGCGAGCGCACGCAGCTTGCCGGCATCGATCGAGGCAGCGCCCAAGGATGGAGCGTCGAAGACGAAGAAATCGTTACCTAACCCTTGCATCTTCAAGAACTCGATGCGCATGCCGCGAGCATAGCCGATGGCACCACGCGCCGCGAGCCGTCCGCCAACGCGGCCATTGACAATGCGCTAATCTTGTTGCGGTCGACAACAACAAACCCCGGGGAATTATGCGTCACATAATGGTTCTGAACGCGAAGGGCGGGTGCGGCAAAAGCACGTTGGCAACGAACGTCGCGGTGTTCTTCGCACGCGACGGACACGAGGTGTGCATTGCGGATTACGATCCGCAACGCTCGAGCCTCGATTGGCTCGAGCAGAGGCCGGCAGACTTGCCCTCGATAAGCGGTGTAGCGGCTTTCGAGGACGGGCTGCGCAGCGTGGCGCGCTCGACGCAGATCCTGGTCATCGACGCGCCGGCACGCGTGCACGGCACCGAGCTCAATGAGCTCGTGCGCCGCGCCGAGACCATCATCGTGCCGGTGCTGCCGTCGACCATCGACATCCGCGCGTGCGGTCATTTCATGACGGAGCTCAAGGAGATTGGCAGGGTCTCGCGCAAGGAGGCGCGCCTCGCCGTGGTCGCCAATCGGGTGCGCGAACACACGTTGATCTATGAAGAGCTGGATCAATACCTCGCAAAGCTGAAAGTGCCCTACCTGGGGAGCCTACGCGAGGCGCAGAATTATGTGCGCGCCTACGCGCGGGGAATGGGCGTTCTGGAGCTGCCGGAATATCTCGCGTGGCCCGACTGGAAGCAGTGGGAGCCGATCCTCGCGTGGCTCGATAGCAAGCGCAGCCTGCCCGTCTGAAGCCTAAGCGGCCAATCGGAGAGGAGGCGGCGTGCGAGTCAGATTAGCCAAGTCCGATCGCAGTTTCAGCGTCGCGCCGGGAGAGCCCGTGCTCGAGGCGGCGCTGCGCGCCGGACTCAATCTGCCGCATAGTTGCAAGGGCGGCAATTGCGGGGCTTGCCGCGCGCGGCTGCTCGAAGGCGCCGTTGCGTACTCGAACGGACGTCCCCTCGGGCTGTCCGAGGCCGAGGAGGCCGATGGGTTGGTGCTGCTCTGCCAGGCGCGCGCGCAAGGCGATCTTCTCATCGAGACCTTCGAGAGGGTGTCGGCGGATGAGATCCGCATCAAGCGCTTGCCCTGCCGCGTCGAGCGCGCCGCGCGGCTCTCGCATGATGTGATGGCGTTGTACCTCAGGCTGCCCGCGGCGGAAAGATTTGATTTCAAGCCCGGCCAGTACGTCGACCTCATGCTGTCCAAGGGCCGGCGCCGCAGCTTCTCGATCGCCTCGCCGCCGCACGATTCGCCCACGCTCGAGCTGCACGTGCGCCGCGCGCCGGGCGGGGAGTTCACCGAACGAGTATTCGCCGAGGGCGGGATCGAGCGCGCGCTCCTCACGCTCGAAGGCCCGCTCGGTCATTTCTACTACCGAGATACGCCGGCTGCGGATCCGGCGCCGATACTCCTGGTCGGCGGGGGCACCGGCTTAGCTCCGCTCATGAGCATCATGCGGCACGTCATCGAGAACGGCGTCGAGCGTGCGATGACCTTGTACTGGGGCGTGCGCACCCAGCGCGACCTGTACGCGCACGCCGCGCTCGAGGAGTTGGCGCGCCGCACCCCCCGCGTGCGCTACGTTCCGGTGCTCTCCGAGCCATCCGCTGATTGGGCGGGCCTCCGCGGCTACGTGCACGAGGCGGTACTCAGCTGCGCCGAGCCGCTCGGACTCGGGGAGATCTACGCAAGCGGACCGCCCGCGATGATCGAGGCCGTGACACGCGAATTTCCGCGGCACGGCGCCGATCCCGCGCGGCTGTACTTCGATTCCTTCGACTACGCGCCGGACTCGCCGGCGCGCCAGCCGAGCACGGCCGCCACCAAATCCTGATCGGCGGCCGAGCGCGCCACGAGGAGCTCGCCGTTGACGCCGCGCTTGCGCAGACCCTCGCCGATGCGCGCGCTCGGCACGAGCCACAGGGCGCCATCGAATGCGCGGCGTAGTGCGGGCGTCGCGAGCGCGAGCAGATTGGCGGCGATATCGAGGCTGGTCGCCGTGATCACATGCAGCTTTCGCGCCGCGAAACTAAGCTCGAGCCGCTCGATCTCCTCCGCGCCCGGCCGGCTGCATTCGCGCCGGTAGACCTCGGCGAGGGTCACCTGCGCACCGCGGCGCGCGAGCTCGCGCTCGAGCAGGTCGCGGCCATCGTGGCCCTTGACGATAAGGATGCGGCTGCCCGCTACCGCATTGAGCTTCGGATGCCGCAGCAAATTTTCCGAGTCGAAGCCCTCCGCGGACTGCACCGATCCCCCGTAGCCTGCCTGGCTGAGTGCCTGCGCGGTCGCCGGGCCGATGGCCGCGAGCGTGAGATCGTGCCTCTGCTCGAGCAACCCCGCGCCGAATCGGACGGCGTTTGCGCTCGTGAAGATGATGAGGCCGTACTCCGCGAGCTCCGCACGCGCGGCGGCAAGCGCGCCGCGATCCTCTACCGCGAGTATCTCGGTGGCGGGGAATCGGTACGCGGCTGCGCCGAGGGCTTCCAGCAGCAGACAGAGCGGCTCGGCTTGATGCCGGGGTCTCGTGACCAGGACACCGATGTCTTGCAGCGGCAGCACGCGGTCACGCGCGGCGCAGCCGCTCCAGGAGCGGGGCCGCGCCGGCCGCCAGCAGGCGCTCGGCGAGCTCGACACCGAGCCGCTGCGGCTCTGCGGGGTTGCCCGCGATGCAGTCACGCAGCACTCGCGAGCCGTCGGGCTCGGCCACCAACCCCTCGAGCGTCAGCAGATCGGGGTCCAGGCGCGCGAATCCGGCGATCGGCGATTGACAGCTTCCGCCGAGCCGGCGCGCGAACGCTCGCTCAGCCTCGATGGTCGCGCGCGTCGGCGCATCCTCGAGGGCGTGCAGCAGCCGCCGCGTCCTCGAATCCGCGACGCGGCATTCAACGCCGATCACCCCCTGTCCCACCGCGGGTAGCGAGATCTTCGGATCGAGCCGCTCGGTGATGCGCGATTCGAGCCCGAGGCGGGTAAGACCCGCACAGGCAAGTACAATGGCGTCGAGCTCGCCGCCCAGCAGACGCTTGAGTCGGGTGTCGACATTGCCGCGCAGCGCTACGATGACGAGGTCCGGGCGCGCGGCCAAGAGCTGCGCCTGGCGTCGCAAGCTCGACGTACCGAGCCGCGCTCCTTTGGGTAAGTCCGCGAACCGGTTCGCGCGGTCCGTGACCAACGCGTCATGCGGGTCGGCGCGAGGCAGCACCGCGGCGATGGTGAAACCGGGCGGCAGCTCGGCGGGCACGTCCTTCATCGAGTGAACGGCGAGATCAGCGCTATGATCGTAGAGCGCCGACTCGAGCTCCTTGATGAAGAGCCCTTTGCCGCCGATCGCCGCCAAACTGCGGTCCACGATGCGATCGCCGGTGGTCGATAAGGGCAAGAGCTCGACGGCGACGTCGGGGTGCGCGGCGCGGATTAACGCCGCGACGTGCTCGGCTTGCCAAAGCGCGAGCTGGCTCTTGCGGGTGGCGATCTTGAGTACGCCCGGCTCACTCACGGTGTGGGTTTCGTCTCGGGAAACAGCGCCGATTTCAGCCGGTAGATCGCCGAGATGTCCTCATCTCCGAATCCCTCGACGATGAGCTTTGCATACTGCTGCAAGGTCGACTCGACCACGGGCAACTGCGCGCCGCGCTGCGCCGCCATGTCGCGGCAGATGCGCAAGTCCTTGGCGTGCAGGCGCACACGAAAACCGGCGGGGAAACTGTTTCTCGCCATGTAGGGTGCTCGGTTGACGAAATACCAGCTCGAGCCCGCGCCCGTCGCCAGCGTCTCGATCAGCCGGTCGAGCGGCAGACCTTCCGCGTGTGCAAATGCCATCGCTTCGCCGACGGCCTGGATGATTCCGGCGCACATGATCTGGTTGGTTGCTTTCGCCGCCTGTCCAGCGCCGCTCGGACCCAAGTGCGCCACGGTCTTGCCCATCTTCTGAAGCACCGGCAGCGCGCGGGTGAAGTCTTCCTCCTCGCCGCCCACCATGATCGCCAACGTCCCAGCGCGTGCGCCTTCTACCCCGCCGCTCACCGGACAGTCCAGAAATCCCACACCGAGCGGCGCGAGCTCCGCGTGCATGTCGCGCGCGGTTGCCGCTCCTACCGTGGAGCAGTCCATCACGATCATGCGCGGATTCAATCCCGGATCGAGTCCGGAAACCACCGCGCGCACGTCATCGTCCGCCGATACGCAAATCACCACCGCCTCGCATTGGGCGGCGAGATCGTAGAGGCTCGGGAACGCTTGGCAGCGCAGCTCCTGGGCGAGCGCTTCCGCCTTCGCTGGTGTGCGGTTCCACACGCCCGTCAAGAGGCCGGCGCGGGAGAGATTGCGCGCCATGTGAGCGCCCATGGCGCCGAGTCCGACGAAGCCCGTTTGCATAGACCTTTGCGTCCCCTGAAGCGATTGAAATTGCGGCAAGCCTCCGCACACGCAACTACGCGGCGCGGACCAGCGCTAGCCTAAGGCTTTGCGCCGTGGTCGGCAAAACCGGTAACGATGATGGGAAGGCTCGAGCGTCGATCAGCTGGCGCTGTTGCAGATCTCGTCGATGTCGCGCTTTGCGTTGAGACGCTCCGAGTCGACCTCCTCGGAAGTTAGATACTGGCGCTCGCCGTTCTCACCCGTCTTGTACAGACGGCGGCCTTCGATCAGCTTCTTGTAGCGGTCTTGCGCGTCGGCGCATTGCTTTTCGCGCGTCTGCGCGACGTCCGACTCCACCGCCTTCTTGGTCTCACTGGCGGTCGGCGCCGGGGTCGACGAATGCGTCGGGGCGGGGGCGGCGGTGCGGTTGTTGTGCGTGCCGAGCAGCTCGACGACTTCCGCATGCACGCCATCCGGCGGACGGTCGCCGTATTGCACCTTTCCCTGGGCATCGACCCATTTGTAGACTACGGCCGAGGCCAGCGTGGACCAGGTCAACAAGACTGCGCACAACAGAAAGCGCTTCATTTAACAGAACCTCGCTTGCGGGCTACAAAGCACTACAAGGCACGCGAACCCGCTTCTCCAGTGCGAATTCGCACCGCCTGACCCAAATCCAAGACGAATATTTTACCGTCTCCAATCTTACCCGTACGCGCGGTCTCGATGATCGCCTCTTGGACCCGATCGACCTGGTCATCGTCCACGGCCAGCTCGAGCTTCACCTTCGGTAGAAAATCCACCACGTATTCCGCCCCACGGTATAGCTCAGTGTGACCCTTTTGCCGGCCGAAACCCTTGACCTCTGTCACGGTAATGCCTTGTATTCCGACCTCCGCCAGGGCGGATCTGACGTCGTCGAGCTTGAAGGGCTTGATGATGGCAACGACCATTTTCATGCGAGAGTAACTCCTCTATCGCGTAAGGATGCAGTCAAATCGCGCGAAATGCACCTAGATTCTGCTGCATCACAGCATGGAGCAGTTGGACTTTCTGATGTATAAGTCGGCGTGCATCTTGCGCCGGCTCCGATTTAATTAAAAAACGGTGCGGGCCCCTGAGGGACCCGCACCGGTGGGATTTCGCACCGACGGGGGAGTTGGCTGGCTTGCCGGCGCGAGATGCTCCTAAAACGTTATTACCCTGAACTCTTCAAGGGCGGCTTGGCGAGGCCGCGCGACCGTGTGCTAGATGGCGTCCGGGCCGGTCTCCCCGGTCCGCACCCGGAGCGCCTGCTCGAGCTCCAGAACCCAGACTTTGCCGTCGCCTGTTTTCCCGGTTCTGGCCACGTTACAAACTGCCTCCATTACCTGTTCCGCTATCGAGTCATCCACCGCAAGCTCGATCTTGGCCTTGGGCAAAAAATCGACGCTGTACTCTGCGCCCCGATAGATCTCCGTGTGGCCGTGCTGTCGTCCGTACCCGTGGACCTCCGTGACCGTCACGCCCTGGATACCGATGTCAGCGACCGCCTGCCGCACCTCATCAACCTTGAAAGGCTTGATGACAGCCGTTATCAGCTTCATGCATTTGTCCCCGCATCCAGCGCGTGATCGAACCGTCCACTGCACTGTTTGCGCGTACTATTGCTCTTAGCAATGCAGTTTCCATGCCAGACCCCCCATCTCGCGATATCAAGGGCTTGCGTGAAGGGAAGCGGATAGATTGCATCGCTTTGGCGCGCGAGCGCCTCGACAGTGCGTTATCCGAGTGCGGCGTATGAGGGGAGAATATGCTATGGACTTCATGAATTCGACTGTTCTCGATGAACTGGCGCGGCGGCTCGCCGAGTCTGTGCCTCCCTCGCTGCGCAGCTTCGCCAAGGATCTGGAGAGCAATTTCAAGGCGGTGCTGCAGGCGCGCCTCGCGAAGCTCGATCTGGTGAGCCGCAACGAGTTCGAGGTCCAGGCGGCGCTCCTGGCGCGAACGCAGGCGGCGCTCGCGGCCATGGAGCAGCGCCTGAAGGACATCGAGGCGCGCCTCGTTCCGCCCTGAACCCGGGTAGGGTCCTCCCAGCGAGTCGCCGCATCAAGTTGGAGCGCGGCGGGATCGGCTGTGCCAACAACCTCGGGACCCCCTCCCTGTGCATTTGTCCGCATATCCACTGGTTAGTCGAACCGATTGCTGCGGTGCTCGCCCGTAGGATTTGCGCTGTGAATGCGGCCGGATCTGTGAGTACTGTGTTGAGCCGAGCGCCATCGGGGCTCGCCGCCCCGGTGGTGCGGGTCGAGGTTCATTTGGGGCCGGGCCTTCCCGCCTTTCATTTGGTTGGTTTGCCTGAGGCGGTGGTGCGGGAGAGCCGCGAGCGGGTCCGCTCTGCGGTGCTCACCTCCGGGTTCGAGTTCCCAGCCGGCCGCATCACCGTCAATTTGTCGCCAGCCGATTTGCCGAAGGAGGGCGGCCGCTTCGATCTCCCGATCGCGGTGGCGATCCTCGCCGCGAGCGGGCAATTGGACGCGCGCGCGGTGCGGCGCCGCGAATTCTACGGGGAGCTCGCGCTCTCGGGAGAGCTGCGTGAGACCCCGAAGCTCCTGCCTGCGCTGATTGCGGGAGCGCGCACCGAATCGGAGCTGATTCTTCCGGCCGCAAACGCGCTGGAGGCGAGCTGGGTTGCAGGACCCAAGATCAGGCTGGCGCGGCATCTGCGCGACGTCTGCAGCGCGCTCTCGGGTCACGCCGCGCTACCGGCGGCAGAG
>Ga0182030_10007279_pt1 | contig 23121 bp, 22 predicted proteins | sample 812S3MmetaG_FD_121299 | JGI IMG/M metagenome (GOLD analysis project Ga0182030, IMG submission 121299) | Permafrost microbial communities from Stordalen Mire, Sweden - 812S3M metaG (Illumina Assembly) | ecosystem: Environmental > Terrestrial > Soil > Wetlands > Permafrost | place: Sweden...
AATGCTGAGGTCGCAAGTTCGATTCTTGCTAGCCCCACTCAAATAGCTCCTGGTCAGCGCACCATCTTATCAATGGATTTACGAATTTCGAAATCCATCAATCTCTTTCGAAGTGGTCCCTTCTCCGTTCAACCAGTTGAACCTTCCGATGGAAAACCTCGATGGCGACCACGTCGTTCACGAGCTTCGGCTTCTTGACGTTGCCTGTCGCTCCCTGACCTGGGGACAGCGCCAGGCGGCGGTACATCAACTCAGGGGGATGGATCCGGCATCGAGAGCCGCTCGGCGAGGTAGGCCAGTGCCAGAGGGTAACGCCAGTCGATACCGGCGTGACCGGCATCGAACAACTCGAATCGCACGTCGACCACGCCGATGTCGGTCAACGCGTCCCGAAAGGCAACCGCGCCGAGGTCGAGGTACCACTCATCGCGCGTGCCGGCATCGATCCAGATGGCCCGGAGCCCGCGCAGGGCTTCCACGTGGTCCTTGACCATACGCACCGGATCCCAGTCCAGCCACCGCTGCCAGACTTCATCGCGAAGGACACCGCTGTGCGGATCGAAGGGAAGTACGGGGGTGCCGTCGGGCTCGGCTGAGAAACAGGCTGAGACGCCCAGCATCATCAACAAGAGGTCGTCGTCCTTCTTGGTGAACGCCACGCGGCCCCGGAAGTCTTCCCACCACGACTCAATGGATCCATCCCACTCGCGCAGTGCTCTTGTCGCTTTGGCAAACTCCCCGATGTAACAGAACTCGTAGAGCGAGTCCCCCGCATGGGTGGCCAAACCGCCGAAGAGATCGGGTCGTAGCATCGGGGTGATCATGGCGCCGAAGCCTCCACTCGATTTGCCCTGTATTCCCCGGTGTTCGGGCGCGGGAAGTGTCCGGTAGCGGGCGTCGACGAAGGGAACCACCTCGTCGCACAGGTAGGTGTGGTAGCGCCCGGTTCCGGGAGAGTCCACGAACTGCGATCCGCCATACGCGGTCCACGCATCGACCCAGACAACGATGCAGGGTGGGACGGCACCGCTCGCAAAGAGAAAGTCTGCCGTCTCGGGAAATGGCTGCCGGTAGGCCGAGCGGTTGTTCCACATGGCCAGGTGACCGGTATAGCCCTGGATGATGTAGATCGAAGGCAGACCTTCATCCCCTTCCGCATCGTAACCAGGGGGAACATAGACCCACAGTGGGCGTTCCGTCGGATCTCCCAGAGGATTGCCCTCAAGGGCCCTCGACACCACTACGTGCTCATGCATCTGACCGGCGAGAGGTCCCCTCCAGGGCAGTGTCACCGTGTGCCTCCTTGTCTATGCCTTCTGTCGGACAGGGCGATTCCGCGCCGCACGAAATGGAGCGGGCACGGGGTCGCCGAACGCGCCACACCCCCGATCTGCACCCGTACGGGAACCGGTCGATCAACCCAACGGGGATACAACTCGTACTCGATGAGAAGACGCCTGACCGCGGTCGTCATGGCGGCGAGTGAAAACGGCTGCGCCGGGCATGTGTGCCGCCCATGGCCGAATGCGGTCACCAGCTCCACCGCGCCGAGCACGGATGTATCGGCCAGCCGGCGCCGGTTCCAGATGCTCGGATCCCACACCTCCAGGCCGGGCGCTGCGCTCGAATTGGTGAGCGGCAAAAGGGTGGCGACGGTGACGCCCGTCGCCACGTCGTGCCGGGTAGTTCCGACATCCAGCGTGACCGGTGCAATCACGAAGCGGGCCATTATGGAACGTTGGGCCAGCCGGATGGATTCGAGGGCACATGCTTCGGCCAGGGTTTGGTCTCCGGCTCGCACGCGTTGCGCCTCATCGGGATGGGAGAGAAGATCGACGAGGCTCCAGCCCAGCGCGGCGAACAGGTTCGACATGGATGCGATGTGAATAAGCGCGACATCCCGGGCGACGCCGACCCTGGCAACCTCGAGCGGTTCATCGGCCCAGGCCGCGGTCACCCGGGCAAAGAGGGGATGGTCCGACTCACCGCCCGGAAGGTCCCGCAGAGCGTCACCCAACTCGTCGGTGATGACGGCCAGCGCTTGGTACTCGGCGACCTTGGCCGTCGCCGCCACCTGCGCCATGGCGTCGGGATGCACAAAAGATTCCGAGCCATCGAGTGCGTCGAACGCTTGCGCGAGGCGATCGAAGCGCTGCCCGATGGCCGATCCCGGACCACCCCACGAAGCCAGCCCCACCCGGTGCCCCAACCGCCGAGTGAGCTCGAACACCTCGACGTCACCCGCAGGGCCCAGCTCGAGGAACGTGTCGTCGAGCGCAATACCGACGTTGTGAAGGTAGGTGGCGACCTCCTCCCGGCCGAAAAGCTGATGCGGGAGGATTCGACGTCCCGCGAACATCTCGTCGGGCAACTTGCGGCGCAACATCCGCCAATCGGCGATGCCCTTGCTCGCCCGATCCTCGGGGAGGGCATAGAACGACTTCACCCCCGCCGCTGAGAACGTGAAGAGATAGCAGTCGTCCCCGCTCTCGACGACAAAGGTGTCGCCGAGAGAGCGTCTCGCCTCCGCCAGCGCCGCCACGGGATCCGGGACGGAAGTGTCCCATGGCATGCCGGCACCAGTCGCAACCGGGGGCATCGGCGAGATTCTCGGAGTCCTCACGAACTACCTGTTTACTTGTTGGAGGCACACTAGACGAGGTTGGGGCACCCTGGACACTGCAGCCCCGGGAGTTCCAGCCGCCGCTCAGCGATCCGGAACCCAGTTCCCGCACAACTCCGCTTGAGCGCTTTCCAGAGACGGGCGAACGACGTAATGCCAACTTCGTCACGGTCTCGTCGGGCAACCGCCATTGATTGACGGTTACGCCACGACGCCGTTGCCACCTCCTCAATTGCGAATTGCGCCACCGAGGTGCCACCAACGTTTCATCTGCTCGTAGCGCCGAAATTGCTTGGGTTGCTTACATTCCTCTTAGACACCTCACAGGAAGCTGGGTGGCGGGAATGACGACAATTCTGAGCCGGAGCTCGATATCTCGACTTGCTGGCGTGGCAGGAGTGGCTGCGCTGGCGAGCACGGTGTTCGTGGGGAGAACACGCGTGCACGGGGAGACTAAGGGGAGCCGCTGGTCGTGACCGGGTTGGTCCACAACCCGAGTGGACGATGGACGGCAACCGGCACCGACGGACAGAATCCGTCGTCGCCGGAACCCACAGTGCGGATGATCCCTACATAGGCGTGATAGCCAAGTCTGGGAATCTCGATTGGGTCCGGGTCGATGTCGGTCGCGGGCTCCATGCAGACTCAGCGTATTCAGCCGAAATGAACGAACCGCGAAACAGTTGCGACCGTGACGCGGCACGGAGATGAACTCTCCCCCGGTCCTGCGGAACTCCTGACGCCAGCCCCGACGTCAGACCGCCCGGGCGGAACGATCAACGGCCGCGGTGACGCGCCGCCTGTCGGCGAGACGGCGCCGGTGCATCGCGACGACGCCGATCATCAGTAGCGCCGCCAGGACTGGGAGCAACAGGGGAACCGACGCCTCAGGAGTTTCGGCCGGTGGCACGGGATCGACTGACCGCCGGCGGCTGCGGAGAACCACAAAGCGGGGTTGATAGCCGTGGATGTCCTCCTGCAGCGGGGACATTCCATCGGTCGTATCGACGTTGTAGGAGATCACCCGCACGTCGGGCCTCGAAAGCTCGGGGTGAAACGTCGGAATGTAGGCGACCTGGCCGGGGAGGCCCTGGATCTGCGGTACGGAATACACCGGGACCGGAGCGCTCCACGGTCCCTCCGGCGAACAGGAATACGAGAGGTCCGCCGTGGTGCCGGACACGACACTTGGCGGCATCGAAACCGCCTCGTACCCCATTGACCCGTCCTGGGTCACGACCCCCGTGAGCTCGTTCACGGTCGGGATCGTCTCGGCGTTCTCTTCACCGGCCACCCAGCCCGTCCCGTTCCAGTACTGCCACTCACCCGTGCGCAACGAAGCGCCCCGTGGCACCCGAGCTACCTTCATCCCGGAAAATACCCCGGTGGCGGTACTGCTCACGCTCCCGTAGACGTAGGTGTACCCGTTGTTCTGCACGACCGCGTTACCCCACTGGGTCAGCGGATCGCTCGGGAGTGGAACCAGGGAGGAGAATGAGGGCGTCCCGTGTCGGGTGAGCCTCAACACAGCGATCCCGACTCGACCGGTGAACCGCGCGAACGGCCCGGCCTGCGGTGAAAACTCGTTGACGAAGACGAGCTGTTCTCCATGTTCGACATAGGTCGCGGAGACCTCCCATTGATCCCCGTTTCCATTCGAATCGGGGATCAGTGGCTGCGGCGCGGCGAATGTTCCGCCATAGTCGGCTCGCAGTCGAGGGAGCCGCCCGACAAGCTCGCTGTTGTGGGCCAAGCCGGAAAAAGTGGCCGACCCGTCCGGTGCTGCGGTGCCGATCAGCGTGTCGGAGAACACGAACGCCTCCTGTCCATTCGGCAGTTCGGTCGAGTACGTGGCGTCCCCACCGATCCAGCCCGGACCGAGCTGATCCGAGAACACGCGATCGAGTGCACTGTCGGCTCGGGCCGCGGGCGTTGACAGTGGTACGCAATCGGGGGTGCGGCCAGAAGACACGTGAATCCCGCTCGAAAGGGACGCCCCCGCCACGCCGCAGATCTCCAGCAACCCCACGATCGCGAACGCCGCCGAGAGAGCGATCTGGCCCCGCAGCCTCATGATGGCGGCGATGGTATTGGAATCGTCGCGTTTCCGACACACGAGGGGGGAGAGTTCATCTCGACGTCACGTTAAGGTCACACGCAACCCTTACGCTCCGGGAGGGCCGGCGACCAGGGAGGGAGATCCGCGGTGCAAGAGCGAAAGATCGGCGGCCGGACAGTCAGCGCCATCGGCTTCGGCGAGATGCCCCTCTCGATTGAGGGCCGTCCCGACCGGACACAGGCCATCAACGCGATCCATGCCTCGCTCGATTCCGGCGTCACCCTCATCGACACGGCGGACGCCTACGCGCTCAACACGGAGGAGCACGGCCACGGAGAACGGCTCGTCGCCAAGGCGCTCTCGACCTACGGCGGTTCCACCGATCACGTGCTCGTCGCCACCAAGGGGGGGCACCGGCGTCCGGGGGACGGCAGCTGGACCGTCCACGGCGACCCCGTCTACATAAAGCAGGCCTGCGACGCATCGCTCGTGGCGCTCGGCGTCGAGGCCATCGGCCTCTACCAGTACCACCGCCCCGACCCCCAAGTGCCCTACGCCGAGTCAGTCGGCGCGCTGGCCGATCTCCTCGACGCCGGAAAGATACTGATGGCCGGGATCTCCAACGCCACCGTGGCCCAGATCGACGAGGCGCAGGAGGTGCTCGACGGCCGCCTGGTGAGCGTCCAGAACGAGTTCTCGCCCCGGTTCCGCTCCTCTGAGGGCGAGTTGGCACACTGCGAGCACATCGGTGTGGCGTTCATCCCGTGGAGCCCGCTCGGCGGCATCCGACAGGCCGATCGCATTGCCGTCGAGTTCCCGGCCTTCGCCGAAGTGGCCGCGGAAACGGGGGCGTCTCCCGAACAAGTCACCCTGGCCTGGATGCTGGCGAAGGGATCACGGGTGATCCCGATTCCGGGCAGCAGCCGCCCCGCCACGGCAATCGCGTCCGCCGCCGCGGCCGACCTCACGTTGACACCGGAGCAGGTGGCACGCCTGAACGCCACCTGACCGTCACGCTCTCCACGCTCCACGACGCCGGCCCCGTGGAACAGAAGACCCCGCTCCGGTGTTCCACTTGGTGGTCTGCTGTCGAATGAAGCGACGGCCAAACAGAGACCTCCAAATGAAGAAACGGAGTGAGCAATGCCAGCGGTGACCGTGGAGGACAACCTGACGCTGCCGAGGATCGCCGCGGTCGAGCCCGGGGCACAGGTGCGGCCGGTGAAGAGCATCACCGACGCACCTTCGGGCTTCGAGGGTGAGGGCTTCCCGGTGCGCCGCGCCTTTGCGGGCGCCAGCCTGGCCGACCTCGACCCCTTCATCCACATGGACCAGATGGGCGAGGTGGAGTACGCCCCGGGCGAGCCCAAGGGGACGCCCTGGCACCCGCACCGGGGTTTCGAGACGGTGACCTACATGATCGACGGCACCATGGTGCACCAGGACTCGATCGGTGGAGGCGGGAGCATCACCAACGGGTCAACCCAGTGGATGACCGCCGGGTCGGGCATTTTGCACATCGAGCGGCCGCCCGAGCAGCTGATCGCCACCGGCGGGCTCTTTCACGGCATTCAGTTGTGGGTGAACCTCCCCGCCGCCGAGAAGTGGGTCGACCCCCGCTACCAGGACCTCGAGGCCGAGAACACGGTGCTCCTCACTTCGCCTGACGGTGGCGCACTCGTGCGGGTGATTGCCGGCGATGTGGCGGGTCAGCGCGGTCCTGGCTCCACCTACACGCCGATCTCGTTCGTCCATGCCACCGTGCAGCCAGGGGCCGAACTCGTGCTCCCGTGGCCGAGCCGGTTCAACGCACTCGTCTACGTGCTCTCCGGCGCCGGCACGGTCGGCCCCGATTCGCAACCGCTCCACTCGGGGCAGCTGGTGGTCCACGGCCCCGGCGATGCCATCGCTATCCGGGCGGATCAGGTGCAGGAGTCGCGACACCCCGCGCTGGAGGTTCTCGTGCTCGGCGGACGACCGATCCGCGAACCGGTGGCAGCGCACGGTCCGTTCGTCATGAACACGAGGGACGAACTGGTCAAGGCGTTCGAGGACTACCAGGCCGGTCGCATCGGGACCGTCCCTGCCGTCCACATCGGCAACGCGTAAGCAGTCCGGTGCCGTCCCCTCCGTGGAGTCCCGAGGACATCGGCGACCAGACCGGCCGGGTCGCGCTGATCACGGGCGCCAACAGCGGCATCGGGTTCGCCACGGCGCGTGCACTGGCCGACCGGGGGGCCCATGTGGTGCTGGCCTGCCGTAACCCGCAGAAGGCCCGTGGCGCCGCGGACGAACTGGAGAGCGACCTCGATCGCTCGTCCATTGAGCTCCTGACGCTGGACCTCGCAGATCTGGTGGCCGTGCGGCGGGCGGCCGAACAGTTTCTGGCCGAGCACGCCCGGCTCGACCTCCTCATCAACAACGCCGGGGTCATGGGGACCCCGTACCGGCAGACCCCGGACGGTTTCGAGCTCCAGATGGCCACCAACCACCTGGGTCACTTCGCCTTCACGGGGCTGCTGCTCAACCGGCTCATCACCTCCGACCGGGCCCGGGTCGTCACGGTCAGCTCGCTGATGCACCGGATCGGCCACATCGACTTCGGCGACGTGGCCGGGCTGAAGATCCGCAACACCTGGTCGCACTACGGGAACTCCAAGTTGGCCAATCTCCTCTTTACCGCAGAGCTGAGCCGGCGCCTGCACGAGGCCGGTGAATCTGTCATGGCGGTGGCCGCCCACCCGGGATGGACCCGTAGCAACCTGATCGGCAACGGCGCCGCGCTCGGAACGGGGAAGGTCCGCGCCAAGGCTGGTCGCGCCTTCGGCACGCTCCTCGGCCAGACCGCCGCCGCTGGTGCCTGGCCGACGCTGTACGCCGCCACCTCACCCGACGTGCGGTCGGGCCAGTTCATCGGTCCGGCGCACCTGGCGGAGCTGTTCGGACCGCCGACGGTCGTTCACCCCAACCGCCGCGCCAGGAACCTCGCCGACGCCGCGCGTCTGTGGGAGATTTCCGAGCAGTTGACCGACGTGCACTATCCCCTGCCCGCGCCCGTCTGAACCACACGACACCGGGAGCGATGACCGTCTGCGGCGGTCCCACCTGCGACCTCACCGGCGGCCCTGCCGCCGGGCTGCCCGTTCACGAACGCGGCATGCGAGGCAAACCGCTCAGGACGGATCACCCGACCCAGCGGCACTATGACGACGGCGCGGGCGCCGCGACGTCGGAGCGCGGCGGCGGCGCTCTGCGCCCGCGCCCCACTCACGTAGGTGTCGTCGAGAAGGAGCACCCGCGAGCCCCTCACGGTGGCGCGCCACGAATCCGGAACGGCGAATGCCTGCGCATTGGGCCGCATGGGACCGATCCCCCCTTCGGCGCGCCGTAACACCCCGGGGGCCCAGGACGCGCCGGGCCGCACCGAGGCGACGCTCGCCGCGCCCAACCCGTCGACCGCCTCGAGGGAGGCCCGGCCCGGCCGCGAGGACGAGGGAACCGGCACGATGAGGTCGACTCCGTCCCCGGTCGCCTCGTCCAGGCAGGTCCGGTGCGTCACGAAGAAGTCGGCGAAAAGACGGGACACCCGCCCGGCGAAGCGCCGGCGGGCCTCGTCGACCGGTGCCTCCTTGTACCCCATCAGCACCGTGTAGAGGGGTCCCGGGACCGGGCAGAGGTATGCCGGCAGGACCGGGGCCAGCGGCAGACCCAGCCGGGAGGCCACTGTCCGGCAGGCGAAGCAGTGGGCGAAGCGCGGGCCGGTCGGACCGCAACAGATCAGACAGGCGGTGACCCCGCCCGTCCCGACGTGCTCAGCGGTGAGGGGTCGCCTCGTCTCGATGCAAAAGAAAGGTCCCGGTGGCTCGGCTCACGAGCGCGCCGTCGGCGTCCCGCAACGACGCCTCGCCGTAGGCCACCTGCTTGGCCATACGCACCACCTCCCCGCGGAGGGCGTAGGTGGTGCCCCGCACGGCCGGGCGCATGGTCTCGGTCTTCATCTCCAGCGTGCCCCGGGTCCGGTCCCGACCCGGCAGGGCGGCGTTGATGGCGAAGTTCATCCCCGCATCCAGCAGGAGGGAGTGGATCCCGGCCTGCGTGACCCCGTGGGGATTGCAGGCGAGTTCCTCCGGCGTGAAGGTCCCGGCCACCCAACCGAGGTCCTCCCCGTCGACCCCATACGCCGTGAAGGCACCGCCCACCAGGGCGATGATCGGCATGCCGCCGTCGCCCAGCCAGCGATCCATGTCCTTGCCGGCCATGGCGAGACCCTATCTGCCTCCCGGATCACCCTCCTCCCCCGGTTGCCCCTCCCGGTTGACTCCCCCGATTATCGGCGCACGCGGGCCGCTAGAATTGTCCGCGTTCTGCAACCGGTCGGGAGTACCGCCCGGAACTGGGAGGAGACACCCATGACCACTGCCGTCATCGTCGACGCCGTTCGCACCGCAGGCGGGAAGCGCAACGGGAAGCTGCGCAACTGGCACGCCGTGGACCTGGCGTCCGAGGCCCTGAAGGCGCTGCAGGAACGGAACTCGCTCGACCCCTCTCTCGTCGACGACGTGATCATGGGCTGCGTGATGCAGGTCTCCGAACAGGCGCTCAACGTCGGCCGCAACGCCGTGCTGGCCGCCGGCTGGCCCGAGTCGGTACCCGCCACGACCATCGACCGCCAGTGCGGCCCCTCCCAGCAGGCCCTGCACTTCGCCGCCCAGGGCGTGATGGCCGGCGCCTACGACGTGGTGGTCGCCGCCGGCGTGGAGAGCATGACCCGCACGCCCATGGGCTCCTCGGTCGTCCGTGAACTGGGGTATCCCTTCGGGCCCCGCATGATGGCCCGCTACGCCGAGAAGGGCGGGCTGGTCAGCCAGGGCATCGGCGCCGAAATGATCGCCGACCAGTGGGGTATCTCACGCGAAGAGCTCGACGCCTTCTCGGTGCAGAGCCACCAACGGGCCGCCCGGGCCACCGCCGAGGGCCGGTTCGAGAACGAGATCACCCCGGTGACCATCCGGGACGACGAGGGGCACGACACCGATGAGCTGTTGACAGCGGACGAGGGAATCCGTCCCGACAGCACGGTGGAGACCCTGGCCAAGCTCAAGCCCGCCTTCAAGCCCGAGGGCGGCAAAATCACCGCCGGGAACTCGTCGCAGATCACCGACGGCGCATCGGCCGTCCTCATCATGAGCGAGGAGAAGGCCAGTGCACTGGGCCTGCGCCCCCGGGCGCGTTTCCACGCCTTCGCGCTGGCCGGTGTCGACCCGATCACCATGCTCACCGGGCCGATCCCGGCGACGACCACCGTGCTCGAGCGGGCCAAGCTCACGCTGGACGACATCAGTGCCGTCGAGATCAACGAGGCTTTCGCCTCGGTGGTGCTGGCCTGGGAGAAGGAGCACCACCCCAACATGGACCTCGTCAACCCCAACGGCGGCGCCATTGCGCTCGGGCACCCGCTCGGCGCCTCGGGAGGCAAGCTGCTGGCCACGCTGCTCAACGAGCTGGAGCGGACCGATGGTCGCTACGGGCTGCTCACCATGTGCGAGGGTGGCGGGCTGGCCAACGCAACCATCATCGAGCGGCTGGGCTGAACTCCGCCCTGCTGGGCGTGGCCGAGTGGGGCTGGCCGAGTGCGGCGCGGCTCGCCTGGGCGCAGCCCGTGTTGGCCATCATCGATCCCGAAGCGCTGCGGCGGGGTCATTCATTTTCGACCGGTACAACTTCTGGTACCAGTCAAAAATTACATCGCCGTGCGGTGCGGGCACCCCAGGCTCGAGCGACCTCAGCGGTACCGGGTCGCCATCAAGAAGCCGGCGAAGATCAGCACCAACCCCGCTACGAGTCCCCAGGGGGAACCGTGGGCGACGCCCGGTATATGGGCGAGGTAGTTGACCACAATGATGGCCACGCCGACGATGAGAAGGGCGAGGACGAGGGCGCCGTACCAGGGCGGACTACGGCGCACGCTCTTGGGGATGGGCCGGGTGTAGCGACCGCTCTCCTCGGCCGTCGAGGGGCGACCGACCTTCGACGTGCTCTTTGTCGTGCCTTTCGTCGTGCCTTTTGTCGTGCTCCGTCCCCCGGCCGACTTCCCCTTGCGTGAGGCGCCACCCGGACCGGTTCTGGTGTTGGTTGCCACCCGCGTGACCTTAGTCAGTCGTGGACGGTCGCTCACGGCGGCTCGGTTACCATCGTCGCATGGGTGCGCGGATCCTCGTCCTCGACAACTACGACTCGTTCGTCTACAACCTGGTCCAGGAGTTGGGCGAGCTCGGGGCGTCTCCCGTCGTCTTCCGCAACGACGCCATCGACGTGGCGGGGATCAGGGCAGAACGGCCCGACGCCGTGCTCATCTCGCCGGGACCGGGACGGCCCGAGGACGGAGGCGTGTCCTTGGCCACCATCGCGGAGCTGGGCGGGGAGATCCCCCTCCTGGGGGTATGCCTCGGGCACCAGTGCATCGGGGAGGCTTTCGGCGGATCGGTCGTCGCGGCCCCCCACCTCATGCACGGCAAGACCTCGGAGATCCACCACGACGGCCAGGGCATCTTCCGCGGCTTGCCCAACCCCTTCGTGGCGACCCGGTACCACTCGCTCGTGGTCAGCCCCGATTCGGTTCCCGCCGCGTTGATGGTGACGGCCACCTCCAGCGACGGCGTGATCATGGGCTTGCGCCACCGCGAGCTGCCGATAGAGGGCGTCCAATTCCATCCCGAGTCGGTCCTCACCGTTTCGGGACCGGCCCTGCTGGGCAACTTCTTAGCCCAGCTGGCGGGAACTCCCGTCCCCTGAGCCCGTAGGCCACGCGCCTCTACGGTTTGGACTACCCGGCCGTCGTGGTGGTGGTAGTCGTGCCACCACCTCCGCCCGGTGACGTGGTGCTGGTGGTCGTGGTGGTCGCGGGCTGCTGGCAGACGGTCATGGTGACGGTCTGCGGGAAGGGCGGGCTCAAGACAGTCCCCGCCGAGGGACTCTCGCTCTGCACCGTGCCGACCGTCCCCCCGCTCTGGGAGCAGTCCACCGGCGTGAAGGACGGCGTGAGCCCCGGGGTCGCCGAGATGGCTGCGCTCGCCGCGCTCTGGGTCTCCTGAATCACATCCGGCACGGTGGCCGAGCAGGGCCCGTTGGAGACGACCAGATTGATGGGCGTCCCACTCTTGACCTGCGTCCCGGCGACCGGGCTCTGGGAGGCGATGTTGCCGGTGGCCACGCTCTGTGAGCACGCCGAGGTTTGCGTCCCGACGGTGAGGTTGTTGCTCGTGATGGAGCTACCGGCGTTGGTCTGGGAGAAGCCGACGACGTTGGGGACACCGATGGTCGACGAGCTGCTGGACACCGTCAGCTGGACCACCTTCGTCGACCTGACCGAGGTGCCGGCGGCCGGGTTCTGGGTGAGTACGGTACCCGGGGCCTTGTTGCTGGTGACGTATTTGGTCTTGAACGACAGCCCGGCGTTGGTGAGGAGCTCGTCTGCGGCATTGAGCTGCTGGCCCACTACCGGCGGCACCGGCACCAGGGTCGGCGCACCGGCGCTGACAATGAGGTTGACGTGGCTGTTCTTCGAGACCTTGGAGCCGGCCTTGGGATCGGTGGAGATGACCTCGCCCTTGGCGGTGTTGCTGCTGGTCTGCGACGACGTGGACCCGACCGAGAGGTTCTCGCTCTGCAAGGTCTGCGTGGCGGCCGACACAGTCTGGCCGACCACGCTGGGGACGGTGACGTGTTGGGAATTGTCCAGCGACCGCACCAAGAAGAACGCGATGACGGCGAGCACCACCAAAAGGGTGACAAGGAGGGCCCAGAGTCCACGGACGCGCCGTCGTCGCGCCGACTCGCCCCGGCTCACCTCGCCGCCTCCCACGGCTCCGCCGCCTCCAGCGCCGGCCCCGCCGGCCCCGACCGGTACGGCCTGGGTCGAACCGGTCACCATGACGGCCTCGGTGGCCCCGATCGCCCCCATGGTGGTGGTAGCCGCGACATCGCTCGCTTCCACGGGTCTTCCGTCAACGAAGCGGAGAAGGTCGGCCCGGAACTCCTCGGCGGTGGCATAGCGGTCGCTGGGCGATTTCGCCATGGCCTTCATCACGATCGCCTCGAAGGCTGCAGGAATAGCCGGATTCACACTGCGCGGCAGCGCCGGTTGATCGCGGACGTGTTTGGAGGCGACCGACACCGGCGAGTCACCGGTGAAGGGCGGCTTACCGGTCGACATCTCGTAGAGCACGACCCCCAGGGAGTAGATGTCGCTCCGGGCGTCGACGCCGTGTCCCTCGGCCTGCTCGGGTGAGAAGTACGCCGCGGTGCCCATGACGGCACCGGTTTGCGTGAGGCTCTCCTCGGTGTTCATGGCCCGGGCAATGCCAAAGTCCGTGACCTTGACGATGCCGTCGGCCGTGATGAGCACGTTCCCCGGCTTCACGTCCCGGTGGACGACCCCGTGGCGATGGGCGAAGGCCAGCGCGGCGGCGACATGGGCCCCGATGGTGGCCGTCTGCTGGGCCGAGAGAGGTCCCGACTCACGCAGGACCGCGGAGAGGGGTCGGCCGTCGACGAACTCCATGACGATGAAGTAGGAGCCGCTGTCCTCGCCCCAGTCGAAGACCGGGACGATATTGGGGTGGGACAGATTCGCCGCCGCCTGCGCCTCCCGCCGGAACCGTTCCACGAAGGCCCGATCCACCGAGAGCTCGGGGAACAGCACCTTCAGCGCGACGGGACGGTCGAGTTGGAGGTCGCGGGCCCGGTACACCTGCGCCATGCCCCCGCGGGCGATCAGATGCGTCAGTTCGTAACGGTTCGAAAAGACCCGCGGCGTGTCGACCGGTTCCATGGCTGCCAGAGCCTACGCTGCGCGCCTGTAGTGGCTGGGAGCGCGCGACATGTGCGCCGACACCTTCGATGTCGTGGTCAACCCTGGCCTCCGGTCTCGCTGAGATACGCCTGGAATACCTGTTTCACGATGGGGCCGGCTTCGCCTGCCCCGGTTCCGGTGAAGCCCTGGTCCGGAACGACCACCGCGATGGCGATCTGCGGAGTCCCCACGGCCGGCATGAAACCGATCATCCAGTCGTCGGTCTGCTCGGGACCGACCGGCGCCTGCACCTGCGCCGTACCGGTCTTCACCGCCACGTGCCACGACACCGGGAAGATCCCGTTCGCCGTGGCGCCGGGAACGGTGTCGTTGGCCACGGAGATCATCAACTTTGTCACCGCGGCCGCAGCGGCCGGTGTAGCAGCGGTGAGCATGGGCGTCGGCTTGTAGGTCTTCACCACAGCGCCCTGGGAGTCGGTGATCTTCTCCATCAGGTGGGGCGTCATGATGACACCCCCGTTGGCGATGCCGGCCGCCACCAGCGCGCCTTCGAGGGGTGTGGACCGGACGTTGTACTGGCCGATGGCACTCTGGGCCAAAAAGGCCTGGGCGTCGGGTTGAAGGGCCGAGAAGACCGACGGGACGACGTCGGGCAGGTCGATGTCCGGGACGTAGGGCGACTTGGAACCATCGAGCGCGTACCCGAAGTCCTCGGCCTGCTTGGTCTCCGTGGCCACGCCGAGCTGGACCCCGAGGGCGCCATAGCCGGGGTCGCACGACTGGGGCAGCATGAGGGTCATGGTCCCGCCGCAGGCGGAGCCGCCGTCGTTCTTGAGGGCTATCCCACCCGAGTCCGGGAAGATGACCGACGAGGCGTCGGGAAAGCTGTAATTGGTCAGGCTCGGCTTGAGGTTGTACACCGCAGTGCTCGTGATCACCTTGAAGGTCGACCCGGGAGGGAAGCTCGACTCGGTGGCGATCGGATAGAGCGGGGAGAACTTCTCCGAATCAGGGAGCAAGTCCAAGAAGCGGTCCGTCTCTTCCGTCGAAACGTCCGGGCTCGATACCCCGTTGGGGTCGTACGTCGGATTGGAGGCCAGTGCCAGCACCGCCCCGGTAGTGGGATTCAGCACCACGACCGCCCCGTCCCGGTTGGCGAGGGGAGCGGTCTGCAGGGCCTTGATGGCAGCCGCCTGCAAGACCGGGTCGACGGTGAGGGTGACGTTGTCCGGTTCCGATGGCGGTTTGTTGAAGAGCAGCTGGCTGAAGTTCTGGGGGGGCTGGGCGTGGGTCTGCAGGTACTGGTTGTATTGGTATTCGATGCCCGAGGTCCCGTAGAAGATCGAGTCGTACCCGGTGATACCGGCATAGAGGGGCCCCTCGGGGTACTCCCGCTCGTAGTTGTAGGTGCTCGAGCTCGAATTGATCTTGACCGATTTGGCGAGGACGGTTCCGTCCGACGCCGTGATGGTGCCGCGGTCGTTGTCGTACCTCGTCGCCTCGATGCGCGGGTTGTTCGGGGAGTTGGCCAGCGCGCTGGCCTGGCGGAACTGGATGTTGATCAACTGGACGATGACCAGGGCGAAACAGAGGACCAATATCACCCCGAGCCAGCGGATGCGCCTTCCCATCAGTGCGGACCCCTCATGGCGCGGCCGTCGTGGCCGTCGTTGCCGCTGCCGTCGTGGCGGTTGTCGTCGCGGCCGTCGTTGCCGTCGTGGTCGCAGTGGCGGCCGTGGTGGCCGTTGTCGTGGCGGCCGTGGTGGCCGTCGTCGTGGCGGCCGTGGTGGCCGTCGTCGTGGCGGCCGTGGTGGCCGTTGTCGTGGCCGTCGACGTCGGCGCCGTCCCCGGGACCGTCGTCGTGGTCGTGGTGGACGAGTTGGTCTCGGCGCGTTTCGCGGCTTGCACGCTGACGTACTCGCTCTCAAGGTTGGTCACGTAGCGTTTCGCGGCCAGCAGCGAGGGCTCCTGCACCCCGGCGCGGATCTGGGCCAGGTCGCTGGGGAGCACCTGTGATGTCGTCGTGCGGGTGACGTCGACCACCTTCGGATGGAACCACAGGACGCCGCCGGGGCGGCCCTGCTTGACGACGATCTCCTGCTTCTGCGCCGACACGTACCAGTTGTCATAGGCGTACCAGCGGATGGCGAGGTAGGCCCCAGTGGGGACCGCGGCGACCAGAAGGATGAACAGCACCACACGCAAGGTGATGCGCCGTGGGATCCCGAGCCGTCGACGGCGCTGACGGCGGGTCTCGTTGGGCGGCGCGGTGTCGACGCTCCGCACACTCGATGGGACCGAACGGTCGGTGGCCCGGGACACCGGGACCGCCTGCGTCGTGTCCGGAAAGAACTCTCCCGTGCGCAGGCCGTCGCCGCGCAGCGACCTGGCCCGGCTGCCGAAACCGAGCTGCGTTCCCTCGGCGAAAGCGTCTAGCGCCGGTTTTCCGGCGGCAGCCCCGGGGGCGGGTGCGGTTCCTGGGGCGAGGACCGCTCCGGCGACGGAAGCCGGCCCCACAAGAAGGGGGGATCCGGCCCGCGCCCCGAGAGGCGTGATCACCGAGGCGTGCGCGGGGGTGTCCTCTCCCACCAAGACGTCGACGACGACCACGGTGATGTTGTCGGAACCACCGTGCTCGTTGGCGATCTCGACCAGCTGCTGCGCCGCCTCGCCCGGATCGGGCACCCTCGACAGCACCTCGGCCAACTCATCACTCGTGAGCTCGTTGGAGAGCCCGTCGCTACAGAGAACGAGGCGGTCACCGGAACGGAGTTGCAGGTCCCACATGTCGGCTTCGACCTCGGAGGAGACCCCGAGCGCCCGGGTGAGGATGTGGCGCTGCGGGTGCACCGCCGCTTCCTCCTCGGTCATTTCGCCGTGGCGCACGCGCTCTTCGGCCAGGCTGTGGTCGGCCGTGACCTGCACGATCTGTCCGTCCGAGAACAGATACGCCCGCGAGTCGCCGACGTTGGCCAGGGCGAGCGTGTCGCGCCCGTCGTCGCCGCCCACCAAGGCGAGCGCCGTCAGCGTGGTCCCCATGCCGCGCAGCTCGCTGTGTTGCTGACCCTCTTGCCAGACTGCGGTGTTCGCCTGGTCGAAGGCGTCCCGGAGGCCCGCCTTGGTCGGCTCACGGGCGAACACCCGGAGGAGGGCATCGACCGCCACCTGGGCCGCCACCTCCCCGCCCACGTGCCCGCCCATGCCGTCGGCCACCGCATAGAGGTTCATGGCCTCGAGAGGGAGGTCCTGGTTGACCTTCCGCACCCGTCCGACATCCGTCGCCGACCCGGAGCGCAAGACGGTCACCGCGTCACCTCGAACACGGTCGATCCGGCCTGGAGCACGTCACCCTTGCCGAGCCGCCGGGCGTGCGTGATCTTCTCCGAGTTGACGTACGTGCCGTTCGTCGACCCGAGGTCCTCCACCCAGAGCTGATCCTTTTGCCGGTACAGGCGGGCATGCACGGTCGAGGCGTAGATGTCGTCGGGGGTCGGGACGCCGCATCCCGGTGAGCGGCCGATGGTGAGCTCGTCGTCGAGGTCGAACGTCTGACCTTCGTGGGCGCTCGGCTCCACAACGCGCAGGAAGAGCTGTTTGCGATTGGGTTCGGCTCGCGGTGGGCGGGCGGCGACCCTCTCCCGGCGTCGTTCGGAGCGGGACTTGCGAATGGTCGCCGGGCTCACCTCCACCCACACGGCCCTGATCACGCGCAGGAAAAAGAGGAAGATGAGGGCGATCACCCCCCACTGCAGGACCCGGAGCACCGCATTGAGGTTTTGTGTGGCGAGCAGCCACACCACTGCGTGCAGCGAGTTCACGTCATCTCGAAGATGAGTCTCGTCGACCCAACACTGACCTCATCCCCACTGACAAGGACGCGCTCCCGGATGGGAGCTCCGTTCACCCGTGTTCCGTTGGTGGACCCGAGATCCGTGAGCACCACGCTGTCGCCGGATCGGCGCAGTTCGGCATGCCGGCGGCTCACGTTGGAGTCGGCGAGCACGACGCCGCACTCGGGGAGGCGCCCGATCACCAGAGGCTCACTCCCTATCTGCACCCGGCGCCCGTCGGTCAGGACAAGCTCGGCCAGGAAACCGCCGTCCGCGTCCTCGCGTACCTCCGCCTCCACGGTGAACCGGCCGGACTTCAGTGTGGAACCCTCGAAGATCTCCACTTCGACGGGACCGACGAACAGGTATCCCTCGTTCTTCGCGTGCTCGCGGGCGGCGTCGGAGAGCTCGCGTGAGAGGGCGTCGATGAAATTGGAGAACCGCTCGACGTCGGCCGGCGCCAGGGTCACCGCGAACGCATTGGGCGCGATCAGGCCGCGCACGCCCACCCGGCGGTGCAGGTCCATCTCTCGGGTAAGCCTCCGGCCAATCTCTACCGGCTGGAGGTTGCTTCGGAACGGCTTGGCCAACGTGCCCTCCACCAAACGCTCGAGGCGCTCCTCGAACTGCTGGAGTCCCATGGTCCCCAACAGACTAATGGGCCTGCGGGACCAATACAGGCCTATTGCCCGGCTGACCTGCCCCACAAGGCGATCAGGGAGGTCCCAGCCAGGTACTACTCTTGCCCGGTCGCTCGGGCGAGTGGCGGAATAGGCAGACGCGCAGGATTCAGGTTCCTGTGTCCGAAAGGATGTGGGGGTTCAAGTCCCCCCTCGCCCACGCTGTGCGGTCGCGGACATACCGCACACGCTGGTGTTTCTTTTTCTGGCCCACCGGGTCCGGGTCCGAATCCGGTCGGAAGTGGCAGAGACCCATCGAAGGTCCGCTCGATCGGGAGAGCAATGGCCACCTACCGCACCAGCATCCCCAGCATCCGGCCCCCGGCCGACCTGTTCGCCTACATGGCCCGCTTCTCCAACGCCGCCGAGTGGGACCCCGGGGTCTCGGGCGCCGAGGAATTGAGTCCCGGACCACCCGCTCTGGGCAGCACGTACCGGCTCCAGGTCAGATCCCTGGGCCGCTCCGTGGCGCTGGACTACCGGATCATCGAGTTCACCGACCCCAGTCGGGTGGTACTGAGGGCGGAGAACCATATCCTGTGCTCCACCGATGTGATCGAGGTGCAACCTGGCCCGGGAGACGGCTCCACCCTGACCTATGACGCCACGCTCACCCTCAAGGGGCTCCTCTCCCCCTTCTCGGCCCTACTGGGTCGACCCTTGCGGCGGCTCGGGGACCGGGCTGCCAACGGCCTTCGGGCCGCTGTCGGGTAGCGCCCCTGGGACGCCTCAAAAGGTCGCACCCAAAGAAGGCTCGCGATTTGTTCCCCGGTCGGGCCGCCCTCATGCGCCCCGGCTTGGGCCTCGGGCCTGGTGGCCGTGCACGATGTGCGCATCGATTTCCTGGCGGGGGACCATGCGTCCCGTGGATTCAATTCGGGGTGGTACGAGAAATCGTACGGGTGTCGTACGAGATTTGGTACGACTGAAAAAACCATCTTCGCTCGAGGCGACCGGCATCGAGAACTACAGCCGCCGCCTCTAGGCTGCCGCGGCCCCACCACCCGCCAGAGGCCCGACCCGAGGAGCGCCATGCAGGTCATCATTCTGGGGAGCGGTTCGCCGCTCCCCGACCCACAGCGGGCCGGGCCGTCCACCCTGGTGCGCACCTCGGTGGGCGACTTCCTCTTCGATTGCGGGCGGGGTGTGCTCATGCGGGCGGCGGCCGCGGGTTCGGGCGCCGGGGCATTCCGGGCCGTGCTCCTGACCCACCTGCACAGCGACCACATCACCGACCTCAACGACATCTACACGAGCCGCTGGATCACTTCGTTCCAGCCCAACCCGCTGCCGGTGTACGGCCCACCCGGGACGGCCACCCTGTTGGGGGCGATCGCGACCATGCTCGAGCCGGATGTCGGCTACCGCCTGGCCCACCACGCTGACCTGCAGTGGCCCCCCACGGCGGCGGTCACCGAGGTCGCCAGCGGTGTGGTCTTCGAAGAGGGCACCGTGCGTATCACCGCCGCCCCCACCGATCACGCTCCCGTCCGTCCGACTCTCGGCTACCGCATACAGGACGCGGGACAGTCCGTGGTCATTGCCGGGGACACCGTGCCGTGCCCCGGCCTCGACCAGCTCAGCGCCGGGGCCGGAGTACTCGTCCACACCGTGGTCCGGCGCGACCTGATCGAGCAGTTCGGCCTTCCCCGGCTCAGTGATGTGCTCGACTACCACTCCTCGGTGGCCCAGGCCGCCCAGACGGCCTCGCGCAACGGGGTGGACACGCTCCTCCTCACCCACCTCGTTCCGGTTCCGGCGGCCGGCACCGAGCAGGAATGGCTGGACCAGGCCTTTGCGCACTTCGCGGGGGCGGTCATTTTGGCCACCGATCTCTTGACGGTCGACTCTCCCGGCTGAATCACCGGGCCAGAGGCGGTCCGCTCTCACCGGCCCGATCCTCACCCCGGTCGGCCCACCGGGGCCCCGGACAGAAGTGGCTCGAACCAGCGCGCCACGGCGGTGCGGGAGGTCAGCATCTCGCCGAAACGGGTGAGGGCGCTGGCGACCGACCGGTGGCGGCCGGGCGGGGCGCCCTCGAGCAACTCGTTCCAAAAGACCGCCCATCCTCCGGCGAGCGCATCGCCGCCGGCCGCTGCCGTCAGGAACCGGGCAACGGCCGCGACCGCCCAGGGCCGGCTGACCAGCGTGCTCTGCAGCGCGGCGGTGATCCGTTGGTACGGAAGGTGCTCGGACACCAGGGCGGCGGTGTAGCGCTCGGCCGCCCGGCCCGGCCCGGCTAACAGGGTCTCCGCGGCCAGCTGGCCGCTCCGCATGCCCTGGGCGATCCCTTCGCCCTGCAACGGGTTGATCAGTCCGGCGGCGTCCCCCACCAACAGCACCCGGCCGGCGGCCGGGGTGGTCCCCACCATGCCCATTTTGAGCCACCCCCCGAGCCGGCGTGGCAGCACCTCCGGCGCGGCCCCGTCCAGCAGGCCGACCGCGCGCAGATGCCCGAGAAATCCCGGCAACGACCGCACGGCTTTCGCCCCGGCCTGGCGGTCCCCTCGTGTGGCGATTCCGAGCCCTACGTTGGCACCGCCATCCATGGCGGGGAAGACCCACCCGTAGCCGGGGAAGGCGCGCCACGGCGTCGGCTCCCACATCACAATGGCGGCGAGGTCCACGTCCTGGGCCAGGTAGGTGCGGGTGGCGAAGCCCCAGAGGACCTTGCCCGCCTCGACCAGCCCCGCCGCCTGGGCCACGCCGCTGGTGGCGCCGTCGGCCCCGACGACGAAGTCGGCGTGGACCTCCTCCCCCGACTCCAGCCGGTAGCCGTCCACCCCTCCCGCCGGCCCCAACGGCTCCACGGCTCGCCCGCGCACTGCGGTGACGCCCGCCTCCACGGCGGCATCGTGCAGCATGGTGTCGAACACGGTCCGGGTGACCGCGATCCCGTGCCCCGGGTAGGTCAGACCCTCGGCGCTGGGCATCCGGACCCGGCGCCCCGTCGGTCCGACGACCAGCATGTCGCCCACGTGGGGTCCCTGCGGCATCGGCAGGCCCAGGTCAGCCAGCAGCTGCACGCCCCGGGGGCCCACCATGTCACCGCAGGCCTTGTCGCGGGGAAAGGAGGCCTTGTCCACCAACGCCACCCGTGCCCCGCCGCGCGCCAGGACCAGGGCGGCCACGCTGCCCGCCGGGCCACTTCCGATGACGAGAGCGTCAAACCGCGTTCGACGCACACTGCTCCTTCCCGGTGGTCGGCGCCTACAGTGAGATCTTTCCACCGCCGGGAGGAACCACGTTGTCCCAGATCGTTGACGATCGGAACCGATTTGCCCAGAATCTGTTCACCTCCCTCCCGCAGCGTTACGACCGCTTGGCCGAGGTCCTCTCCATGGCCCAGAACGGCCGGTGGCGGCGGGCCATGGTCGATCGGATCGTGCCGGCGGCCCCCGGTCGCGTGCTCGATGTGGCGTCGGGCACCGCCGGCGTGGCACTCCAGCTGGCGTCACGCACACCGGCCGACGTCATCGGCGTCGACCTGACCATCGGCATGCTGGCCCAGGGCCGGAGGAACGTGGCCCGGGCCGGCCTGAGCGGTCGGGTCCAGCTCGTGGCCGGGCGGGCGGAGCAGTTGCCCTTCCCCGACGCGTCCTTCGACGCCCTGACGTTCACCTACCTGCTGCGCTACGTGGACGACCCCCAGGCCACCCTGCGGGAGCTGGCCCGCGTCGTCAAGCCCGGAGGAGCCGTGGCCAGTCTCGAGTTCTACCTCCCGCCCAGCCACTTCTGGCGCGCCTGGTGGTGGCTCTACACCCGCTTCGTGCTCCCGGCCGGTGGATGGTTGACCGGGGGAGCCGAGTGGTACCGGGTCGGCCGGTTCCTCGGCCCCAACATTTCGGGGCATTACAAGAAGTATCCACTGGCCTGGACCGAGGACGCCTGGCGCCGGGCCGGCTTCGAGAACGTCGGGGTGCGCGTCATGAGCCTCGGCGGTGGTCTGGTGATGTGGGGCACCCGGAGCGGTGGATGACGCCCCCGGGATAGAGCGCCGTCCCGCCTTCTACGCCGCCCGCGGCGGAGGATGGCGCGACTGGTGGACCCTGCTCCACCCCCCTTACACGGCCTGGCACCTGGCGTATGTGGTGATCGGCGCCTCCCTGGCCCCCCGCGTCGAGCTGTCCCGACTCCTCGCCACGCTCTTGGCCTTCTTCTTCGCCGTAGGGCTCGCCGCCCACGCGCTCGACGAACTCCACGGCCGGCCCCTCGGAACCCGCATACCCACCCCGGTGCTGATCGCGGTCGCGGTGGCGGGCCTCCTGGGCGCGGTCACCCTCGGGATAGTCGGGCTCTCCCGCGTGGGTTGGCCCCTGATCCCGTTCATGGTGCTCGGACCCGTGCTCGTCGTGGCGTACAACTGGGAGCTTTTCGGGGGGCTGTTCCATTCGGATCTCGGGTTCGCACTGGCCTGGGGCTCGTTCCCCGTCCTCGTCGCGTACGTGGCCCAGACCGGGAGCCTCGCCCTCGGCCCGGTCATCGCGGCTGGCGCGGCCTTTGCCCTGTCGTTCGCCCAGCGCCGCCTGAGCACTCCGGCCCGGACGATCCGCCGGCGGGCCAAGCAGGTGGAGGGTCAGATCACGTTGGACAACAGCGACGTGCTCCCACTCGACGTCCGTACGCTCCTGGCGCCATTGGAGACCGCCCTGCACGCCATGTCGTGGGCTGTCGTCCTCCTGGCCGCCGCGCTGGCCGTCGCGCGCCTGCACTGACAACCCGACCGCCTCTGGGGCATCGTGCCCCCACCCGACGCCATCAGTCAGGGTCAGGTGTCGGGTGCCTCGAGTCTCCTGCGAAAGCCGGCCACGGTCATTTCGACCACCCTACGGTGTGGGGTTCCATCCACCGCATGCCGTTACTAAAACACCTTGCGACCTGCTTGGCTGATCGGGTGACGCACCTGAAACAGCGGCACTTCAGAGCTATCTTTCTGGCCGCATTTGGCCTGTGGAACGTCGTGTTGGTCACTTTCCTCGTTGGAGAGGTCTGGGTGGGCTACCGGCCCCTCGTACAGCGATCCGTGACTGACGAACTCCTTGCTGGCTTGGCTGCGCTGTGGATCATTGGCAATGCCATTCTCCTTAGCGGTGCTCTTGTAATGCGGCGGCGCTGGC
>Ga0182030_10007282_pt1 | contig 23117 bp, 16 predicted proteins | sample 812S3MmetaG_FD_121299 | JGI IMG/M metagenome (GOLD analysis project Ga0182030, IMG submission 121299) | Permafrost microbial communities from Stordalen Mire, Sweden - 812S3M metaG (Illumina Assembly) | ecosystem: Environmental > Terrestrial > Soil > Wetlands > Permafrost | place: Sweden...
ATTCGGCCCTGAAGGGGCCGACCTTTCCCACGGTCAACCCCGTCGGGGTTGAAGGGGCCATGGGGTTCTGCGAGCCGCAGGTTAAAACCTGCGGCTACCCACGGTTGGCCCCTTCGGGGCCGGGCCGAGAATTGCTTAGTCTAGCGCCTATGGGAAAGCACCCCCTCACCCACATTTTGCAGGTCGTGGGGGTGAGGGCGTCATTAAGCCGGCCGGGACGCAGGCTAAAGCAAAAAGGGGGGGTGAGGGCGTCTCGCATCAGCGTCTGCGGCGCAATCTATGGCAATCGGAAACAGCCCATTCCCGAACGAGGGTCTATACTCTATACTACGGCGATAAGATGTGGGAGCAAAATAGCCTGGATTAGGTATACAATTTGCCGAAGGTGACCCATGCCGGTTTTAAGACTTAACTTTGGGGATTCGGTTTTGAAAGAACTTTCGATTGGTATGGACCCTGCATCGATTGGGCGGTCCCCTCAAGATGACATTTTCATTGACAACCCCGCCGTGTCGTTTCATCACGCGCGAGTCTTCTTCCAGGCCGGAGTCCATTACGTTCAGGACCTGGGCAGTCTGAACGGAACATTTCTAAATGGCGTCCGGATTACCCAGGCCCCGCTCACCTACGGCGACGTCATCACCGTGGGCAAGCACACGGTGCGCTTCGCACGAGACCACCCGGGAGTCAAGCCGCCGGCCCCCGGGCCGCAGCAGGACGCGGAAGATGATAACCTAAAGCTCTCGGGCACCATGGTCCTGGATACAAAGATGCGGCGGGAACTCCAGGAAAGATTCGCCAAGGGCCAGACGGCCGCAACCAGCGCGCGCGCCGCGCATGTGGGTAAGCTGACGGTGCTCAAGGGCAGGACGACGAAGAAGGATTATCTCCTTACTTCCCCCACCTCGATCATCGGCAAATCCAAAGAGTGCACAATCAGGCTGACGGGTTGGTTCGCGCCGAAGATTGCCGCCATGATTACCAAGCAGGGCGAAGTTTACCACTTGTCTCCATCGGGCAAGAAGGTTTCCGTCAACGGCCTTCCCCTAACCGCCAAGGTCGGACTCAATGTGGGTGACTTGGTGGCGGTGGGCCGGGTGCATTTTCAGTTCCACATGGTGGCATGGTAGCAGGCGCCACGCACTCCCTGCTTGTGCCTCGTCCGAGGATTGGACGCCGCCGAAGAAAATCGGCTAGCCCGGATTTCTCACCACGACTCGGGAAGGGCGGGGCTTTAGCCCCGCCGTTGCAGGGCCGTCCTGTTTATTTCCAAGTCCCGCACCCCGCGCAGCTTGCAGCCGCAAGCTGCGCGGGGTGCGGGACCAATAAAGGGCGGGAGCCGCGATTTCGGCGGGGCTGAAGCCCCGCCCTTCCAGCATCGTCCAAACGTGGTGAGAAGTCCGGGCTAATAACAAAAGATTCTGCCCTCTCCCGCATTAGGGGAGAGGGGGGACCGCAAGCCCGGCCGAATAGTATCGGAATTCCCGATCAGGAGCTCTTCCCGGCAGGCTGGGCCGCCAAGCGCTTGATGATCATGTCGAAGCGAGCCGATGCCAACGCAATGTTCTCCAGCATATCTACAGGCAATTCGTCGAGGTCTTCCTGGAATTCCCCTTCCACTCCTTTTTGGCCGGCGCTCAGGCGGGCGGTTGCCACGCGAAGTCGGTCGGCCAGGAACGTGGCCAGTGAGAGGTAGAAGCGCGAAGCGAATCCAAGGTCTTTCTCGATTTTGGCACGGAGGGCGGCCTTGGGGACGGCCAGGACTTGAGAATCCACTGCGGCCTTGACGCTCGCCGACGGAGGCCGCGAGTCGACGAATGAAATCTCGCCTACGATTTCACCCGCCAACAACCTGGCAATCTCCACACTTCCGGAATAGACCTGGAGTTGCCCATCAATAAGGATAAACACCGAATCCACGGGGACGCCTTGTTCGATGATCACCGCCCCCGCTCTGATCGATCGGGCTTTACCCGTGGTCGCCAGCCAACTGGCGTCACTGTCGTCGAGAATGCCGAGAATATAAAGCGCTTTTCGCATGATTCGTCCTCCGCAAAGAGTCGTCAGTCATAATCTTCTGCTCAGAACCACCCCGTCGCTCGGCGCGCCACCCCTCCTGAACCAGGAGGGGAGTTGTTGAAATGCTCCCCTCCTCAGATGAGGAGGGGTGGCGCGCCGAGCGACGGGGTGGTTATTCCATTTAGTTCACCTCAGGCGAGCGGTCGGCAACTGACCCCTTAAAAATGATGCCGGATGCCTTCCCTCAGCTAAGCTGCCGTTTCGCCATTTGGGCAAAGAGCCCTCCCTGCGCCATCAGCTCATCGTAAGAGCCCGATTCCACGAGCGAACCCTTATCGAGGACATGGATGCGATCGGCGCGCATGACCGTGGAGAGGCGATGGGCAATGACCACGCGCGTGGCATTAAGCGCCTTCAGGCTCTGGCTGACGATCGCCTGGGTACGATTATCCAGAGCGCTGGTAGCCTCGTCGAAGAGGATGATTCGCGGCTTGTGGACAATGGCGCGCGCAATCAGCAAGCGCTGGCGCTGTCCCCCGGAGAGGCCGCCCCCACCCTCGCTCACCACCGTGTGCATTCCCATGGGCATGGTCTTGAGGTCCTCCTCAAGTCCCGCCAGCCGAGCGGCCACCCAGGCATCATCGATGGTCAGGGTTCCGTCCCCCACAATATTGCGGAAGATGCTTCCCGTCATCAGCCGGGCATTTTGCAGGACCACCCCAATTTGTCTTCGTACCGCCTGCACGTCCAGGTCGGACAGATCTTGCCCATCAAAATAGATTGCGCCGGAGCGAGGCGTCTCAAAACTCAGGAGCAGGCGGAACAAGGTGGATTTTCCGCTCCCCGAGGGGCCGACAAAAGCCGCAAACTGACCCGCGGAGATACTCAGCGAAAGGTCGCGCAGGATCAAAGGCCCTTCGTCGCGATAACGAAAACTCACGTGGTGAATATCGATGCTCCCGGTTAATTCGGGGGGGACGGTCTGGGTGGGCACAACCTCGGGCAGCGACGTCAGAATGGGCTTGGCGCGTTCATAGAGCGGGATCACATTGAGCACGGAAATCAGCGCGGAACTCAGCTCCAGCGCCCCGGTGCTGAATTGCACAAACGCGGCCATGAAAGCCAGGAATTCGCCGGTCGTCAGCATCGGCGTGTCCGGGGTTTTCATCAGCGAGCTGGCGCAATAAAAGATGATGGTCCAGGCCAGCACCGGGAACGCCGAATTGAAAACCGAAACGAGGTTGGAGATCCTTCGGGCGCGCATCGCCAGCACTCGCTGTTTCGCGAACTCACGCGCCCAAACCGCGAAAGCGCGGGCTTCGGTTCCGGCCACCCGGAATTTCGCGATGCCGTTTATGAATTGCAGCGTCATTCCCGCAATGCGGCCGCCCAATGTGGACACGTCGCGCAAAATTCTCACTTGCAGCCAGCCGCAGAACGTAAAGACCAGGGAGGAACAAAATACCAATGCGCCGGCAATCAGGGCCAGGCGCCAACTGTAGTAGAACATCAGGGCGCAGGACGTAATCGAAAATATACCCGTCAGGATGGAAGCAAGCGCGGACCCCGTAGGCGCTTCGCGAATTTGGCTGATTCCCAAGCTCCGCCGGGCCAGGTCGCCGGAAGTGAAATTGCGGAAGAAGGGCACCGGCAAAGCCAGCAGGCGGTCCCACACGGCCGCCTGGATTGAGGCCTCCATCTTGCTTTGCAGTCGCAGCGTCGCGAGAGCACGGGTGAGCATAAACAACGCCGTCGCCAGGGCGCTGATCACCAGGAAGATGCTTAACTCCGCCAAGGTGGAGCGCTGCGCGCCCGGAATAACCGAGTCAAAAATAATTCCCGTAAAAACCGGTGTGACCACTCCCAACAGGCCGGCCGCGACCCCCATGAAAAGGATGGTCGCAGCGTCTGCTCCGCAACCCTTAAGCCCGAAAGAAAGGATATCGCCGAGGGTCAGCGCCTTGGGAGGGAAGGGGCGGTAGAAGACGTAGGCGAAACCATGGAGCTGGGATGCGAGTTCTTCATCGACGAGTGCTTTCGCGCGCGTGCCGGGGTCATAGAGCTGATAACCTCGACGCCCGGGCAACAACGCGACGGGCCGCTTGTCTTGGTCAAGAAACCCCACCATGGGTCCGCTTTCCAGGTTCCACCACCTGCCCTTCAGCATCACCTGGCGCGTTCGCACCCGGGCAGCTTGGGCGATGGCGCTCACCGGGTCTCGCTGTTTGATGAACTCGAGGGCGCGAGGCACGAGGGGAATTTGAATGCCATTGGCGCTCCCCACCAGACGGCAGACCTGAAGCAGAGGATCGATTGCGCCGGTCTCCACTTCCAAAAGGGTCTCTTCCCCACCTCGAAAGGGCTCGGCGAGTTTGTAGAGAGCGGCTTCGAAAACATTCGCGTCGGTTTCCGCCACCACCCGCAAACGCGCCTTCTCTTTTTGCTCATCTCTCCGCCGCTGGACCACCAGGTAGGCAAAGACCTGTTGCTGAAAATACCGCAAGCCCAACCACTGCGGGTCCGCCCCCAGCCAGTCGCGGGTATCAAGGCATCCGAGTTGTGCCTGCGCGGCGCATTGAAGCCACGCCAAACGGCTTACCGGGAAGAACCTTCCGGGCTCGATCGGCGGCATCTGATCATCACCCAATAAGCATGAACTTCCTTGCCGGAGACGGACCCATACAACGCCCGCGAGTGGGAGGATGGCAGTGGGCTTACTCTCGACCAAAATCTCCGCGCCCGGCGCTAAGATTTGGAAATCCTTGGGGGCAGACTTGTCTGCCACGGCGGCGCCCAGATTCTCCACCCATTTGTCGATGAGGGGCATTACTGATTCCGGCGAACCGGCTGCTGCCTGCTGGAGTTGCCTGATGTCCAGACGGAGCACTTTTGAGCCCATCGCTGGGTTGGCGATCACACCAAAAGCCGCGTCGGACTGCTTGTCGAAACCCATCACGGGGTTTCCGGCTTCCACACGCATGAAATGATGCCGGGCGCCAGCCGGCGCTCCATCGCGCATCTCTACCAAATAGAGGTCAAGTTTTCCCTCCAACACGACCCAGATCTTCTCCGGGTCCTGGAGGGAAAGTGGGATCCCGGAGTGCAAAGCCAGGGTTTCCCCTTGCTCCTCCAGCCGGGTTATTTGTGAGATATCCATTTCGTTCGGCAAGTACTATTGGCTCTGAACGTAGGGGCGGCTCGCGAACCGCCCCTTTATCTTTTCAGCACCACCCCGGCGCTCGGCGCGCCACCCCTCCTCATCTGAGGAGGGGAGCGCTTAAGACGACTCCCCTCCTGATTCAGGAGGGGTGGCGCGCCGAGCGCCGGGGTGGTTATCCGCGGTGGGGCGTTTTCCCGCAGCCTGTAAATCCCGCCGCCTACACCGCTTCAATAAGTCTCCGATACGGGCCGTCCACCTGGATCATTTCCTCGTGGGTGCCGCGCTGCACCACTTCACCGCGTTCCAAGACGATAATTTCATCGGCATCGCGGATCGTGCTGAGACGGTGAGCCACAATCAAACACGTAATGCCGCGCCGGCGCAGACAGTCATCCACATGTTTTTCGCTATAGGCATCAAGCGAACTAGTGGCTTCGTCGAGAATGAGAATGCGCGGGTTGTTGACCAGCGCGCGCGTGATCTCCAGGCGTTGCCTCTGGCCGCCGCTCAAGTTCCGCCCACCCTCCTCCACCTTGAAATCGTAGCCGTTCGGGAGGCTTGTGATCTCATCGTAAATGCCCGCATCCTGGGCGGCCTGAACAAGGGCCGAATATTCCACCGTGGCGTCCCACATGGTTAGGTTGTCCCGCAGGGTTCCATCGAAGAGGAATATTTCCTGGTCCACCATGGCGATGGAATTATTCAGCACGCCGCGAGGAATCTCCCGGCGCGGCCGGCCGTCGAACAACACTTCACCCGACCACGGCTGATAAAGCCCGGAGACAATCCTCGAGACCGTTGATTTCCCGCTTCCCGAAGCCCCCACCAGGGCCACGCGCTGCCCCGGCTTCAGGGTCAAACTGAAGTTGGTAATCAGGGGGGATTCCAGGCGGCTGTAACCAAACGTCACGTCCCGCAAATGCAAGTTCCCGGCGAGACGCTCTTGTGTGGCGGGGCTTTGTCCCGGCAGAGTGGCAGCGCCTACTTGGGGATCGGTGGGGTATTGCAGCGTATCGTCCAGGCGCGCGAGGTCGCCTTCAATCTCCTGAGTCTTGCTGCCCAGATTCACCAATTTGTTAACGGGATCGATGAAACTGGTCATCAAACTCTGGAAGGCGATCAGCATCCCCATCGTCAGGAAGCCGTTCATCACGCGCAAGCCGCCCAAACCGAGTACCGCGGCGGCATTGAGACCGGTGAGAAAGGAGGGAATGGCCGATAGAAATACCGAGGACGTTCCGAAGCGTTGTTCGGCATTGACGACTTTGGCTTGGTACCCTGCCCAGCGGGCAAAAAAGTCGGACTCGGACGCCGAGGACTTGAGAGTCTCGATTGTCTGCAAGCCGCTCACCGAGACTCCCATCAAGCAGCCCTGCTCTTGCAGCAAGTGGCGATTCTGGTCCACGCGTTGGCGCTGGACAAATCGCAAGGCGGCGATGTTGAACGCCGCCATGAGGATGCCGATGAGCGTCAGCAGGGCGTCATACTGGATCAGCAAGGCCGCATAAATCCCGATGAGAAGAATGTTGACCAGGTTCGTGGCCACATCCCCGGAGAGGAGCGTCGCTACCTGATCGTTGAGTTGCAGCCGCGATGCCACTTCCCCGGCGTAGCGTTGGGCGAAAAACTCCGTGGGCAGTCGCAACACGTGCCAGAAAAACTTGGCGGAAGAGGTGAGCGCCAGTTTCAACTCCACGTGCATAAGAGAGTCCTGCTGAAGCAGAGTCAGGAGGGCCTTCACTATCGCCGTCACGGTCATGGCCAGCAGCAGCGGGATCAGCCAACTGGTCAGGCCGCCGACCAGAAGATTGTCAACATAGATTTTGAAAAAGACGGGAATGATCAGGTTCGGGATCGCCAGTCCCAAGGTGGCGAGCATGAGATACAAGATCGCCAAACGGCTTCCGGGAAGGCGGCTGGCCAGCATCTGGAAAACGCCGGGTTTCTCCCCACCCTTCTTGAAGGCAGGTTCCTTTTCGAAAGTCAGGACGACGCCGGTAAAGGACTCATCAAACTCCTCATCCTCCACCCACCTGCGCCCCTCGGCCGGATCGTTGAGGTAAACCCCCTTCTTTCCGAAGCCCTCCACCACCAGAAAGTGGTTGAAGTTCCAGAAGACAATCATGGGCAGCGGCAGCTCCCGAAGTTGCGCGGGTTCCTTCTTATAGCCCTTGGCTTTCAGGCCGTAATTGCGCGCGGCTTTCAGCAAGTTGCTGGCTTTGCTGCCGTCGCGCGAGACGCCACAACCCACCCGCAATTCCTCCAGGGGAACAATGCGCCCGTGGTAGGCGAGAATGATCCCCAGCGCGGCGGCCCCGCACTCCACCGCTTCCATCTGCAATACCGTGGGAGTGGTGACCCGGTTGCGGCGCAGCCATTTGCCCAGCGACTTGGGAGCCGCGGCCTTTTGGGGATGGCTTGCAGTTGTGCCCATGGGTTATTCCGGATTTCTTACTTCTCAGCACCACCCCGGCGCTCGGCGCGCCACCCCTCCTCATCTGAGGAGGGGAGTTTTTTGATGACTCCCCTCCTGATTCAGGAGGGGTGGCGCCTTGGGCGCCGGGGTGGTTATCCGCGCCGAGGCGTCTTTCCGCAGTAGGGGCGGTTCGCGAACCGCCCCTACGCCTTATCGGGGGTCATACCATTCGCCCCCCTTCGGGGAACACGCCTCGGCGCGCTAACTCAACCCCAGTTTGCCCTTGAAGAACGGGAACAGCAGGCTTACCGGCGGCTGCTGGCGTGTGATCACCTGCACTGTGCAGAGTGTGCCACTGCTAATCGTAATCGCCGGGCCTCGGGACGACGACCACTTGTACCCGCTCATGCTGGCGGGGTCGCGCTCCAGGATAACTCTCAACTCGGTTACCGGTCCGGCCGCCATGATGGAGCGCACTAACGTTTCGTTTTGGAAATTGCGCATCAAGGCGTCGAAGCTGGCCGGAAACTCTCCGGCGTAAACCACTTTGCCGCGGATAAAACCAAACTCCTCGCGCTTGACCGTGGACGGGGATATTTCCGCCGCCATCCCCGGCTGCACGGCCTTAGCTTGGAGCGACGGCAGATAAACGAGCACTTCCAAGGTATTTCCCTGGGGCTGGATGCTGAGAATGGGGCTGCCGGCTGCCACCAGACTCCCCGGCACTGCCTTCATCTCGATCACTTGCCCGTCGTAGGGACTCTCAACACTGGACTGGTTTGCCATCTGATCTTCCAGCCCTGCCAGGTTGCGCTCCAGCCCCCCGATACGCGATTTCATCTCCTCGTCAAATCGCTGCGGATCGGTTCGGGCGGTGTATTGATCGGCTTCGATGCGCTTGATTTTCGCCCGCAGAGATTCGATTTGACCGTTGATCTCAACCAGTTTCTGCTGATCTTGCAGAGTCTGCTGGCGAGTGATCAGTCCTTTGGTAAGAAGTTGATTATCGACGGCGATTTGCTCCGTCGAGATTTTCACCTGCTCTCCCAGCTCTTGAATTTCCCGCTGCGCATTCGCCTGGTCGCGCGCCAGCGCCTCCACCTGGAGTTGGGCGCCTTGCTGGCGCAATAAAAGATTGCGCTCCCGCTCCGCTTTCGCTTCTTCCAGGGCCGAGCGAGCCAGACGGATCTTCTCCAAAATCTCTTCATCGGAAACCTTGGCGACCACCTGGTCAGCCTTCACCCGGTCGCCCAGATTGGCGTTGATGCTTGTCACCAGCCCCGAACCGGAGGCAACCACGTTCAGCACGGTTCCGGCACGCACGATGACGCCGGATCCGCTCACCTTGGTATCGATGGTCCCCGCGTAGCCCCAGATGACGGCCACTCCCAGGACGAGAAACATCCCGCCCAGCGCCAGCCATCGCTTGGCCCCGGTAACCCGCATGATGGTGTCAAGCTGCTCCGGGGAGGACAGGCGCTCGAGCGACGTCTTTCGGAAGATGCTTGTGTCCATGCTACTTCATTCCTTCCCGCTCGGAGGTTTCTTGGCGGCGGGAACGGGAACGGTAAAGAAAATATCACGATCGACGGATTGAACGGTCTGGTCCGGTTCGACAATCGAGCCGGTGGCGAAGCGCAACTGGGCCAGTGCCAGCGCATAGCCGAGTTCGGCGCTCACCTGGCTTTGCTCCGCCACCGTCAACCGGTCTTCCATCGTCAACACATCGACGAGTTGCCCCACACCGAGCCGATACTTTTCGCGCTCACCATCCAGCGCCGCCTGGGACGCGGCCACCGCTTCCCGCGCCCTCTGCAACTGGAGCGCGGCGTTGCGCACGCCCCCGACCGCCGCCACCACGGAAGCCATGATGCCTTGCGACGTCTGGAGGGTGCGCAACTCCGCTTGGCGAAGGTTGGACTGCGCCAGCATCAGCGCTCCGAACGCGGCATTGTTGCTGGGCGGGAATTGGTAGGTGACGCCCACGCCCACGTCCGGGCCCCTCGGCGCCCGTCCCGGCGAGCTGAAGAAGTTAGTCAGCCCCGTGCCCTCGTCCAAGCTCGAGTAGCCCGAACTCAGGCTGAGATTGAGCTGCGGTAACACACCATTCCTCGCCGGCGTCAGCAGCGTTTTTTCTTCCATTTCCCGCTTCTTGGCAGCCAGGTAGTCCGCGCGGCGTTCCAGCGCCAAATCAAAAAACTGTTGCAGGGGATGGGCGTTCAGGATGGCCAAGACTTGGCCATCATCTATGGGGAAATCGTCTATGGGCATTCCCACGCCGGCCATCCGGTCCGTGCTCATTCCCATCGCCAGAGCAAGTTGCTGGCGCGCCGCGATGAGGTTCTGGTCCGCGGCGATCCGCGCGGCCGACCGGGTCGCCAGATTAGCGTCGACTTGATGGATTTCCGACTCCGGCACTCGTCCCGCCGTAATCAGTGTCTGAACATTCTCGACATAAATCTTGCCGCGCTCTTCTGATCCCTGAACCACCTTCAGGTTTCTTGCCGCTCCCACGGCATTCCAATAGGTGGAAGCGGTATTCGACAAGAGGCTGCTGATCGTTTGGTTGAGATCCAGCAAACTTGCCTCGATTTCGATTCCCGCCGCGGTCTCCGTTGCCGCGACCACGTTTCGACCGCGTCCCCGGAGCAAAGGTACGTTCACTTGGAAGGCCAGCGTGGTTAGGTTTACACCCCCGATATCATAGATGTTGTCGGTCGTGCGGGTGGCCATAAAGCTCGGATTGACCGTCACACCATTGCGATATTCCTTGGTGCCCCCTATATCCAAACTGGTTACGTTGCTGACTTGGTTGTTGGTGATGATTCCCAGCAGGCCAGCCTGTTCCTGGTTGAAGAGGGTGAGAGGATTGTTGATGCGGTTCTGAGAAAGGGTGGTTTCTATGACGGTGTCGAATGCCCCGCTCGCCTGCCGGCGGACTGCCCGGCTGGAAATAACCTGCTGTTCCTCAATATGCAGCGCGGGCTGGTTCGAGAGGGTTGACTGCAATGCCTCAACCAGTCCGAGCGGCTGGGGAGTCGGCTCGCTTGACTGGCCAAAGGACCGCAGGCAGCAGAACAGTAGGATGGCTCCCACAGCGAGCGTTGGTCGCCGGCCCTGCAAGCTGTTCATCAGGGTAATTTTCTCCTGCCGGCCTTTGTGGAGCGGGTAGCACAGCGCGGCAAAGCCGCGACCAAACGCGTCTTGTAGGGGCTGGGCTTGCCCTGCCCTTGGGCACCCCAAGGGGCGCCCCTACAAAGGTCGCAAACACTTTTCCATGCGCGCACTGCAAGTCGTGGCGCCGAGTGGCGAAACCCCTCAGCCGGCATCGTCCCTCAGCCACCTTCTCCCCAGGGGAGAAGGCCGGGAAACTCGCGTTCCAGTCTTCTCCCGTGAGGAGAGGGTGCCAGCCATGTGCCGGCGGGTAAGGGGTTACTTCACCAACCGTAGAACAAGGGATTGCGGCCCTGCCTCCCCGCGCTACCCGCTATCACTGGCCCGTGGGTAGACCACTTTGGGAATCTCTTGGGGAGATGATTCCCCCCCTCACTTTATCCAATTCTTCCTTGGAGAGTTCTGTCTTCTTGCCTTCGCTTGGCGCGTTAGTTTCCTGGTTTATTGCCTTTTCCTTTTATTTTGCGGTGATGCTTCGTGCTTTTTGGAGTTTCCTTCCTAAAGAAGACAGCGCCGCCGCGGCGCACATGCCGGGTGCTGCCCTTCCATCCTGATGTTGTGAGTTGGGTTCATGCCCCCGACCCTGCCGCGAATGCAAGCCAACCGCCTTCCGCTAGACGCTGGTCTATCCTGCTCGCGAAGCCCTGAGAAGGTAAAAATCTTGTCAGCTTACGGGGCTAACCACTGGAGGGAAGAAAGAGAAAAGGTCTTCCTCTCGCTTATAAGCAGGAGGTGCGGTTAGGCCCACTTCCCAAATCGTTTGATCCCTCCGGTGCGAGGCGGTGCGCCGCCATTTCCGGTAACGAACTCGATTTCAAATTCCAGGATCAAGTCCTCTAATCTTTGCACTCGTTTGGGGCCTGAACCCTGCGAATTACCGTGATAAGTTTTGTAGCCGACAATCGCGCCGTTCGTGAGTTGGATCGTCTGATAAACGGCTTCCTTCCCATTCCCGTCCGGCCTCGCGAAATCGATTTGCGCGGACTGAATGGTCTCGTTGGAAGTAACAGCCTGGTAAATCTGCGGAGTCGCTATGCCCACCTCCTTGGTAATCTTGATTGTTCCCCACCGGCGCTTTCCACTCGCTTGTCCAGTGGCGGCATCGAGGGGAGTCTGTACCGAGTACTCGAACTCCAAAATTGGCATCCACTTGTATTTTCTTTCGTTTTTTGTGCTCTCACCTTTGAATTGACCCTGTTTGCTGCCCTTAATGCTGACGTATGCTTCAAAGGCCATAGTGACCGTCCTTACTCTTTAGATTTCGGGTTGCAAAAATGCCTGAACAATAGCCCTGAAGCCGCAAAAGACAAACAGCCCCGAATCGCCGCTGTGAGGCTACGCAGGCGCACACATTTGCGGTGCTGCCTGTCCTTCCAGATGTGGTGAGTCAGGTACACGCCACCCACCCCATCGCGGAGGATAGTAAACCGCCTTCCGCTAGATGCAGATCTGTCTGTTTCCCCGATGGGCCTTGAAAACGCGCGAGTCTTGTCAGCCCACTTCGCCAACTCCCCCTGAGAGCACCAATAGTTTTCCCTTGGTTTACAATATGTCCGCATCTTAGCATTGGTGGTTGCGAAGTCAAGGCCGATTTTCCCCCCTGATTTTCCCGCCGACAAACCCGAATTTCCCACTACGGGTCGGGAAGGGCGGGACAAAGAACAACAGAAGGCAGGAGGCGGTCGCCGCCGGAAAGCCCTTGGGGCGGCGGTCGGTGGCCCTCGATCTGGACCCTCGCCACCTGCCCCTGGCCGTCGCGCATATCTACAGCCTTTTCATAAACTTATCGGCATCGCGCGGAATTGCGAGTTTCTCTCTCATACAAGTTGTTTATTTTCTTTAAGTTGTCGGCTGGGTGGGGGTTTGAGGGGGTTTTTCCCGATTTCGGGGCGCTTAAATCATGCTATCTCTTTTATTTTCAATAACTCATCGGCCTTTTAGGCATGTCGTTTATTTTCATCAACTCATCGGCATGTGACATTATGTCACACTATTCACCGTTTGTTTTCAATAAGTCCTCGGGGTCGACCTTCATTTTGACATTTTCTTGGATACGGCGTCTCGCCTCGATTTTCGTGGACAAATCGGCAGTCCGCCACAATTCGGTACTGGTGTCATTTGCTGTGGCACGGCCACCACTACCTAAAATTCTCGAGGCTTGATTTATCCCTGAAGTCATCATCGCGGCACCCGCCGTGGCGTAGCCCGAGCCTTCGTCGTTCGGATTTTGCTTGTCTCTCGTCACCAGTCACTCGTCTCTGTTTTTATGGGCGGGGCGGCGGTTTCCGTTCCGGGGGGTGTGCAGTTTCACCCTGGCGCCCTTCCCCATTTAGTAACATGGCAGGTTGACGGCCACCCTGGATAACCTCGCGATAAATGTGCTCGAGTGCCCGGCAAAGCCCCTCGCTGTCGCAGACCGGCATGCGGGCCAGGCGCTCCCGCATGGTGGCGCCCAGCGAGGCCAATTCCGCGGCGGTGGCCGGCGATCGGGCCAGCGCGACTGCGCGAGCAATATAGGCGTCGAGACCCGGCAGGCACCAATCATCCAGACCCGCGGCAAGCAGAAGCGAACGGCTCTGCCGGCTTGCCCAGCGGTCGCCGTTGAAGGTGAGCACCGGCACCCCCTGCCATAAGGCCTCCATCGTGGTCGTGCCACCGTTGTAGGGAAAGGTGTCCAGCGCAATATCCGTCCTCCCATATATCTTCAGGAACGCTTCGTGCTTGGCCGGCCCCTCCAGCAGGACGCGGGCCGGAGGGATCTCCCAACGGCCGAAGCGCTCATGCAGGGCGGCGCGGTTCGTGGGGTCGCCCAACGCAGCATTCTTGATGATAAGTCGGGCATCGGGCGCTTGCCGCAAGACGATCGACCAAGCGGCAATCACCTTGTCCGTATTTTGTACTGCGAGCACAAACTGGCGAAGGTGATATAACCGGGGGCAAGACAAGGCGGGGGCGCCACGTCCGGAACGGGATAAGGCACGGAATAAGCAAGGTAAGATCCGAGAACGCGCAGCACGCGCTCGCAATAGAATTGTTCCTCGCAAGTGGGGATAACGGCCGCGTCGCCAATAATGTAATCGAAAGCGTCGATCCCGGTCGTCGCATACATATTGAACCAGCCGACGATAACGGGCGCAGGACGCCGCATAAAGACGCCAAGGCGGCGCTGAAAGCTGTAGCCGTTAAGGTCAACCAGGATGTCAATGCCGCTGCGGGTGACGAGGCTGGCGAGATCGGCGTTGGACATACCCCTGGCGTTGTGAACGTGGTCAAGCGGGTCTGCCTGATAACCGCTCTCCGCGCTGGGGGGCTTCGCGTCGGAAAAGAGGTGGACTTCGAAGGCCGAGCGGTCGTGATGATTGATGACGCCCCATACCGGCTTCATCCAGTTACGCGCGTGGAAAAACCGTGAGCAGTAACCCACCCGCAGTTTGCCGACCGAGGCCTCCGGCCGCTGGATTGAAGGGTTGGCCGGACCTTTCCTTGCTACCTCAAGTTCGGCCCACGCGCGCCGCGCTTGCAGCACGGCCAGATGGTCGGCGCACGGGCTGCCCGGCACGATGCAGGCGAGGGCGCCAAGCGCCTTATGGCGCAACCCGGGGTCAGGGCCATCTGCGGCGATGCGGAAATGGCCGAGGGCGGCATCGATTTCGCCCAGATCGAAGGGTGCTTTCCCCAGGTTGAAATGGGCAGTCCCCCGATCAGGAGTCAGCCCGAGGGCGCGCCGAAAACACCGAAGGGCCTCGCCCGTTGCGCCCAAATCAAGCTCGACGCGGCCGAGCCCGTACCATGCGTCCGACAGCGTCGCATCGAGGCCAAGCGCCCGGCGATATTCCGCCCCTGCCTTTACGAGCTGGCCTTCCTCCTGGAGAGCGTCGGCGTACTGCGTCGTAAGGACCCCATCATTGGGATTCCGCGCCACCGTTTCGCTGAGGTGCGCGGAAGGCTCGGCTCGGGCATTGTTCGGGGGGACTGGGGTAGAGTTTTCGGAAATGGTAGCGCCTTCAACTCCGGGCGGGGCGGCCCGCGTAGTGCCTCCCTGGCGGCTAACGAAATCGACCTCCTCACACTGTTATCCTGAGCCCCAGACGCTTCGAGACAGCTTGCTCGCTATACCCTGCCTGGTCGAGGAATTCTCGAACGGCCGAGAAGTGGTCGGAGCGCGCAAGCCGAAGCGGCATCATTGGAAACGTAACCCCTGGGTGAAAAGATGACCCCTTTTGAAGAGTATAAACTCTGAGGTCACGCTTTGGAAGGTCCTCACATCGGCGTATCAGGGCACCGTCAAAGTTTAATGGGGTTGAAAGGAACCCCTCACCTGCCCTCCTCCGTCGGGCACCCTCTCCCCGGGGAGAGGGCTGGGATTTTGATTTCTCTCCCTCTCCCTTGGGGAGAGGGGGGACCGCAAGGCGGGGGGTGAGGGGTTTCGTCGCGGGTGATGCATTCATGGCCATGGAGGTCTGCGACGCCCGACTTTGACGGAACCCCGTCGGCATATTGGATTGCCTATTGGTTGGCTTTGGGGCAGTTTACTGTAGCGGCTCTCAAGAGGGGACCTCGAAGAGGTCCAATGACAGTAGCCATGGGTGAAACCCGCGGACCCGACGATTTACCAACCCCGGATTGGACGCAACTCGGCACGTCACGGTGGCAAGGGCGCTCCCCCCTCTAGCCTTTGCGCCAGTTTTCCGGCGCGCGCAGAATTCCGCGCGTGATTTTTACCCCACGCCTCGTATATCCTTACCGGCTGGAAAGAGGGAGGAAAAATAAAACATGTCTGAGCGCCTGGTGGTCTTTACTGAAAGGAATGAAGGTCCGGTACCCGGTCTGGACGAAGATCTGATTCGCCAAAACGGCGGGACCATCCGCTATGGAAAGGCCGTCGATGAAAGCGATCGCGTCCGGCTGGCCGAGCGCGCGGAGGTCATCGTGGTGGGCGGCACGCGGCTGACGCGCGAATTCTTTTCCGCTCTGCCGCACCTGAAAGCGCTGGTGCGTCTCGGAATCGGCGTGGACAACCTTGACCTTGACGCTGCCACCGACCTTGGAATCGTGGTGGCCAACGTTCCGGACTTCTGCTCCGATGAGGTCGCTGAGCACGCCCTTGGACTTATCCTGGCCGTGACTCGCAAGATCGCCCTGGCCGACCGCAAAACGCGCTGCGGAGAATGGGTTTCCGGCATGGACGCCCTCTTGCGGCCGATTCGGCGGCTCAGCGGTCAAACCTTGGGGCTGATTGGGTTGGGGAAAATCGGACGAAGCCTGGCGGGCAAGGCCCGGGGGTTGGGACTGAAGGTGATTGCCTTCGATCCCCACGTCAGCCCGGAAGCGGCAAAGGCTGCCGGCATCCCGTTGATGAGCCTGGAGGCGTTGCTGCCCCAAACCGATATCCTTTCGTTCCACGTACCGGTGACGGCGGAGACCAAGGGCCTGGCGAGCGCACGCACGCTGGCGCTGCTGAAACCGGGGGCCATTCTCATCAATACCGCGCGGGGCCCGGTGGTGGACGAAGCGGCCCTCTGCGCCGCGCTTGCTTCCGGCCGGCTTGCCGGAGCCGGACTGGACGTGCTGCAACAGGAACCCTTGCGCCTGCCCCACCCGCTGACGGAATTTGAGAATGTGGTCTTTACCTGCCACTACGCGTCGCTAAGCGAGGAATCCTACGCCATCATGCGGCAGCAGGTTTCGGAGCAGACGGTGCAAATCCTGCGCGGCGAGTTCCCGCAGCACCTGGTGAACGTCAGGGTAAGAGATGTGCCCCAGTGCCGTCTGCGGAAAAACCACGGATAGCGGCGGGACGTTGGCTATAGAATCCGGCTATTGAAAAGGAGGCGACATGGTGCGAAACAAGGTGCGGTGGGGAGTTCTGGGCGCTGCCCTGATTGCGGTTCAAAAAGTGATACCGGCCATGCAGCACGGTGAGTGGAGTGAGATATCGGCAATCGCCTCGCGCGATCGGCACAAAGCCGAGGCCGCGGCAAGCGCGCTGGGCATCGCCAAGGCCTATGGTTCGTATGAAGAACTCTTGCGGGATCCGGAGATTGAGGCGGTCTATAACCCACTGCCCAACCAGCTTCACATCCCGTGGACCCTCAAAGCGATTGCAGCGGGCAAGCACGTTCTCTGCGAAAAACCTCTGAGCCTGACGGCGGAGGAGGCCGGGGTCCTCTTGGCGGCGCGGGACCGCGCCGGCGTGAAGATCGGTGAAGCCTTCATGGTGCGCACGCACCCGCAGTGGCTCCGGACTCGGCAGATTATCGAGGATGGCGAGATCGGCACGCTGCGCTCAATCGTGGGCTTCTTCAGTTACTTCAACCGGGACCCCGCCAATATCCGCAACGTCGCCGAGTGGGGTGGCGGAGGCTTGATGGACATCGGATGCTACCCGATTACGACCTCGCGTTTTGTTTTTCGCGAAGAACCCTTGCGGGTGATGGGGCTGATCGAACGCGACCCCGAGATGAAGATTGACCGCCTGACCTCGGCGATTCTCGAGTTCCCGTCGGGCCAGTCCATCTTCACCTGTAGCACCCAACTCAGCCCCTATCAGCGGATGCAGTTTTTCGGGACGCAAGGGCGTATCGAGGTTGAGATCCCGTTTAATGCCCCGAACGACCGGCCTTGCCGGATCCTCGTTGACAACTCGGGTGACCTCTTCGGAGGGGGCGTGACAACGGTCGAGTTTGCCACCTGCGACCAGTATACGATTCAAGGCGACGTGTTCTCGCGGGCGATTCGTGAGGGAGGCGAGATTCCGGTTCCAGTCGAGGATGCCATCAAGAATATGTCCGTCATCGATGCCATCTTCCGGTCCGCGGAATCAGGCAAATGGGAAAAACCGTAGGTCGGCCGGGCTGAAGCTGCGCCGGCATCGGTGCAGCCCAGGGACAAGCCCAGAGCAGCAGCGGATAGTGCGGCCGGATTAGGGCGTGCCAGCGGCCTGGGATTGAGACAGAGCCGATGACGGAACCATGGATGCGGGTATCTTCGAGTTCGGCCGGCTGCGCCTCGAGATTGAAGGGTGGGGAGAGACCAAGGAAGCCAACAGCGATGGGAAAACGCTAAAGCGCCGGCACGACGGGTCAATTGTTTTGCCAAACGATTTCACCTCGGGGACGGTGAGGATTAGGACGGAGAGACGGTCCCGTGGTTGAAAGGAATTCCTTTTCCCTCTGGGATTTCCTGGAGTGCAAATTCTTGTACCGGAGATCAACCAGGCAGCCGGTGTAATCGGGTGATAATCTGCTGTCCACTACCATGACCGGCTGCGTCGTGTACAATTTTTCATAGCATTCCCAACAGGAAGGAAAGGACTCAACCCCATGCGTAAAAAAAGTCGTCGGGTATTGGTGTTGGTTCGGATCGGTTTGGCTTTTCTCGCCCTATGCATCTTCGGGCTTCTGTCGAGTTATCGGGGGCAGATTCGTGGGGCAGAAGAACAGAAGTCGGCCTATCGGGTCTGGCCGTCGCAGCCACCTTCAGATTGTCCCTTCCCAAAATCCACAGATATTACCGGCGTCGGTTTCACGGGAAAACATATTCGGTACGGAGATGCCGATACGTGGTATCCCTCATGGGCGGCAAATGGGAATTTGTATTCGCCTTGGACGGATGGCACGGTGAATAACATCAAGTCATCTTCTTTCGGCGCAAAAGCTACAACGGGCTACGCCACCGTCATTGGCGACGACCCCCTGCACCTCAAGGTCACTGACGTTGGCGTTTATCCCGGCAACCCTGCCCCGTATGAAGGACGCTACCCTTGCGGGAGTCTTGTCTACAACGGGGTCTGGTATTACGGGACTTACTGCCTCTTGGATTCAGATGGCGACCCCGGCAAAGGGCTCAACTGGGATATTCTGGGACCGTTTGTGGGATTCCGCTACTCTACGGATTACGGGAAAACCTGGCACGACACTCCGCACACCCCGGCGGCCCCCTTGTTTGGCGAGCCTGCCAAGCCGGGCGGGGTAGTAAAAATGGGATCCCCGCACTTTGTCGACTTTGGAAAAAATATGCAGTATTCCCCGGACGGCTATGCTTACCTGGTAGGCCAAGGCGCCACCGATCCCGACCCCAAACCGCGGCCCGCTAATCTCAGTTGGATTACCGGCGACCAGATCTATATGGCCCGCGTCAAGCCCGGCATTCAGAATATGAATAATCGCGCGATGTACGAATTCTTTGGTGGCTATGACGCTTCAGGTCACCCTCTCTGGACGCACGATTTTTCGAAGATCAAACCGTTGGTGGATTGGAACAATAATTGTGGTTGTGTCACCATGACGTATGTTGCGGCCCTAAAAAGATATTTGATGTGCATAACCGACGGCGGCAATACCATTTCAAAATTTAACACCTACATTGTGGAGTCCGAGCACGTGGCCGGCCCCTGGAAGCTCGTGGTGTACATGCATGAGTTCGGCGAGCAAGGCTATTTCGTAAACATTCCGTCAAAATTCATAAGCGCGGATGGGCGCACGGCCTGGCTCTGCTATGCCACAAACTTTTCCAATGGCAATCCCAACTGGAATACCCACTACCGCGACATTCCTCCGGGCGGCGGTTATGGCATGAATTTGCAGGAAATCAAATTGCTGCATTGAGTAAGAGCGGCAATCCGCCTACTCTGTTTAACGCCGCAGGCGGGCAACGGAAAGAAGGTCGAGTGGCATCTGCGCTGCCATGGCAGCGGGCTTCAATTTCCAGGGAGGCCGGCGACAATGCGCAGCAAGCTGCCGCACTCCAAAGCTTCGCACGTGTAGGGACAATTTTGGAATTGGCGAGGTACCCGGCGCTATCATCCGCGGATCATGCAGTTGGGCCTGAGGTTTGGGTTTTAGGCTTAGCATGGACGGTCCAGCCGCCGGCACACGGATAGTGACCGCCAAACACTATCTGGAGGAGACATGGATGGATTCATTTTCCGAAGATGGAAGGGCGTTGCCTTCCGCCTGATCCTTATGTTTTCATTTGCCGTTTTCTTCTCCGGGTTTCCACTGAATGCGCAATCTGCGGCAGAGTCCTCAACCCCGCCCATCACCGGGGAACTCACGGTTTCCAGCAATCCGCACTATTTCCAGGACGCTAACGGCAAGGCTCTTATTCTAAATGGATCGCAGACTTGGAACACGCTCCAGGACTGGGGCGCTGAGGGGTCGGTCCAGGCCTTGGATTTCGACGCATTCGTCAAATTTCTCACCGCGCACGGGCACAACTTTACTTTGTTGTGGACGGTGGAAATGCCGAAGTCCGGCAGTATTCCCTCACCGGCGCCTTCGGGCTTTACGATCAGCCCCTTTCCCTGGAAGAGGACAGGCCCCGGGACGGCAACTGACGGTGGATTGAAATTCGATCTCACGACCTTTGACCAAGCCTTTTTCGACCGCTTACGGACGCGGGTGCAGGCTCTGAATAACGCCGGTATCTACGTGGGGGTCTATTTATTTACCGGCGAGTTTCTCAACATCTTCCGTTGCGCGAGCGACGGTTATCCGTTGACGGGTGCGAACAACATCAATGGCGTTGACGACGGCTACGCCGGCGGAAAGCAGGGGACCAACGCTGTAACCATGAACGCGCCCAATACCCTTACGAAGTTCCAGGACGCGTATGTCGAAAAGGCAATAGACACCCTTAACGATTTGCCGAACGTGCTCTGGGTCGTTTCCGAGGAAGCCCCCGGTAATTCCCTTTGGTGGAATAACCACCAGATTTCGCACCTTCGGGCCTATGAATCCGGAAAGGCGCATCAGCATCCCATCGGATACGCGGCGCCGGTCTCGGTCCGGGATTCGGTAATTTACAACTCGGATGCGGACTGGGTTGCACCGTCCGTTATAGTTTCCCCCGCCTCGTCCTGCGGCTCCGGAAAACCCGCTTGCAAGGTTAATATTAATGACAGCGATCATTCCTACTTCGGGATATGGAACGAGACTCCCCAACAGAATCGCAACTATGCCTGGGAGAACTTCACTACCGGCAATCAGGTGCTGTTCATGGACCCTTATGTGGTCTTTTTACCGCGTGAGAACCGGAACTTGTGTGTCTCTCCCACCCACGCAATTTGCCGTGCGCCGGACACGCGATGGAACAACTTCCGGGACAATCTCGGGTACATTTTGAGGTATTCCCGCAAATTGAATCTTTCCCATATCACTCCCCGCGACTCTCTTAGTTCCACAGGTTTTTGCCTTGCCCAGACTCCCCCTGCTGGTGCAGAGTACCTGATCTACGCTCCCGCCGGTGGCTCGTTCACAGTGAATCTCTCGGCAATGTCAAGGGCAAGAACCTTGGCGGTAGAATGGTTCAACCCAGCGACGGGGACTGTAATCGCTGGAGAAGCCGTTCCGTCCGGATCATCCGCGCAGCTGTTCACTCCGCCGTTCAGCGGAGACGCCGTGCTCTACCTGGTGGATACGGCAGGGCACTCAACCGCGGCCATGCGTTGACCATGGAGCCATCCGCCGCGGCGTTCAAGGAGCCGAAAGAGAGTTGGAAGGACCGGACGATGAATTCTGACCGCACCAATCTGCCCGGATGAAATACGGGCGGCGATGGGTGCGAGCGCTTCGAAGGTTCTGGGCGCGAGGAGGGAAAGCATGGGAAAACTTGAAGGCAAGGTGGCAATCGTTACGGGGGGAAGTCGCGGAATTGGCAAGGCCATCGCCCGCAGGCTGGCGGCCGAAGGCGCCAGGGTTGTGATCGCGGCCCGCGGAGTGGAGAAGCTGAACCAAGCCGCGCAGGAGCTTGCAGGCTCTGGCGCGACGGTAGTTCCCATTCCTACGGACGTCACCGATGAAGCCCAGGTGGCCACATTATTCCAGCGCACCTTGGAACTCTTCCATCGCCTTGATATTCTCGTCAATAATGCCGGCTTGTTCGAGGGGGGGGCGCTCGACGAACTTTCCGTGGAGACCTGGGATAAGGTGATCGCCGCCAACTTGCGCGGGCCGTTCCTCTGCACGCGTGCCGCGATGCGCATCATGAAACCGCAGGCGGGTGGAAGAATCCTCAATATCGGGAGCATCTCGGCGCAGCGGCCCCGCCTGAAGTCCGCACCCTACACGACGAGCAAATTTGGACTTTGGGGACTGACGAACGTCACCGCTCTGGAAGGAAGGGAATTTGGCATTTCGGCGAGTTGTTTGCATCCGGGAAACGTGCCCCTGGAAGACGATCCCGCGCAGGCTCTGCGGCTCCATGAACCCATGATGGCAGCAGAGGAACTGGCGGAGGTGGCGGTTCTGATGATCAGCCAGCCGGCACACATCAATATGCTGGAGGCTATCGTGCTCCCCGTCGGGCAGAAGTACCTCGGTCGAGGGTAATGGTCCGCGGGAACTTGTTGCGCAAGAAGGAATAGCGCCCGCAGGCCCGAAGCGCTGCCCCTGAACGCCGGGTCAGAATATAAATCGTAGCGCCACCTGAATCTGCCGTTCCGGGAATCCCGCCGGCGTAGAGGTTGAGGTTCCAAAGCCAGGCGCGTTCAGGATCTGGACCGGAAAGCCGAACGCATGCTGGTTGAAGAGATTGAAGATTTCAGCTCTGAATTGGAGCTCGGTGCCCTCCGTAATTTTCGTGTCCTTGATGAGCGAAAAATCGACGTTCGAAACGGGATCTGTGCGGAATGTATTTCTCCCGAGATTGCCCGGCTGCGTCTGCACGGTGGAACCGTTCACGACGGTAGTGGGAGTGGAAAAGTACTGCGCTTGATTATTGATCACAGCATCGGAAAAAAACTGCTCTTCGGGCGATCCGCTGGTCCGCATCGTGGGTTGCTGAATCAGGTCTGGACGGGTGGCCTGGAATCCCGTATAGGTGTCGGTCCCATATTCCTCCGTGCCATAGGGCGAGTTAACGGTGAAAGGAAAGCCGGTTTGCCCGGTGACAATGGCCAGGATTTGCCAGCCTTCGGAAGCCCGCTTAAGCAGCGAATTTGCTCTCGCCAGGGGCAGTTCGTAGCTAAAGTTCATAACAAACCGCTGCCGTACATCGAAGGCTGAATCCGCTTTTTCGCACGCCCAGCACGTGGGATTCTGCTGAAGCTGGCCGCCATTGGAGGCGACGTTGGCGTTAAACAAGGTGGAGGTGTTGTCGATTGCCTTCGCCCATGTATACGAAGCTTGAAACTGGAACCCGTGCGGCACTGAAAGTTGGCGCAATTGAGCCTGCAAGGCGTTATAGGTGGAGTGGGCGTGGTTGTCAAGCAGCATGAACTCACCCTGTCGTTAGTATGTCATCTGTCCGGTTCAATTAGCACGTGATCTGTCCGCTGAAGGCGGCGGGGAGTTGAGGCATCCAAGAGGCCGGAGGCAGGATGCCAAAATACTCAGCGGTCGCCTGGGA
>Ga0182030_10007283_pt1 | contig 23117 bp, 18 predicted proteins | sample 812S3MmetaG_FD_121299 | JGI IMG/M metagenome (GOLD analysis project Ga0182030, IMG submission 121299) | Permafrost microbial communities from Stordalen Mire, Sweden - 812S3M metaG (Illumina Assembly) | ecosystem: Environmental > Terrestrial > Soil > Wetlands > Permafrost | place: Sweden...
CCGGCCCAGGAGGGAATGAAAGGGGCGATCCAGAAGGCCGAGGATTTAAACAAGGAGATCGCCAACTCGTGGATCCCGCAGCAGTTTAACAATCCGGCCAATCCAGAAATTCATCGCAAGACGACGGCGGAAGAAATCTGGGCGGACACAGATGGAAGAACCGATATTTTTGTTTCCGCCGTCGGCACGGGTGGAACGCTCACCGGCGTCAGCGAGGTGATCAAATCACGCAGAAAGAGTTTCCGAGCCATTGCGGTGGAGCCTAAGGATTCCGCCGTCATCACGCAAACACGCAACAAACAACCGATCAAACCCGGCCCCCATAAAATCCAAGGCGCGGGCGCGGGCTTTATTCCAAAGAACCTGAATTTGGATATCATCGATGATGTCATTACGGTCAGCAACGAAGACGCCATTGTCACCGCGCGCCGCCTGGCGAAAGAAGAAGGAATCCTGGCGGGCATATCGACTGGCGCGAATGTCTGGGCAGCGCTGCAAGCGGCCAAACGTCCCGAAAACAAAGGCAAATTAATCGTGACGGTCGGTTGCAGCACAGGCGAGCGTTACCTCAGCACCGCCTTGGCGGACGAGGCCCGTCAACAAATCTCGAGATAGATTGAACCAAGGCTCAACCTCCACATCCCAAACCGTTGGCAGACAAACCCATGCAAAAGAACCCCTCCACAGACTAATCGGACATCCGCCGTTTGTTGGAAAATCACAATAAAAATATGACAAAGAACAAATACATTTCGCTCTTCGCACATCGCATCTTCCGTCCACCCGCGTTCTTCCTGGCTCTGGCTCTTGCCGCTGGCCCGGTATCTGCGCTGAAGGCGGCGGACGCCGCGCAACCAGACCCCCAAACCAACACCCCGCCTTCCATTCAAGCCGCTTCCCCAACCGCGGTGGAAAAGCCGGATCCGCTTCCGCTTCATCAGATCGAAGGGAGCGGCGGCATTTTTTCCACGCTGTCGGCTTACATTGTCAATCCACCGCGAGACGGCGAAGCTGTGGGACGGCCCAGCGTCGGGTTTGCCTACATTAACCTCGGCTCCGATAAAGACCTCGAAGCATTGACGATCACTGAATCGCCGTTCAAGCGGCTTGAACTGGGTTACGGCTGGGACCATCTCAGCCTGGGCGATTTACCGCAGGCGTTGAGGAACGCCGGCCTGGTCAATTACCACGAGGACGAGGTCGAACTTCACAACTTCAATGCCCGGCTGCAAATCCTTAAGGAAGGTGAGTTTGACCAGCAATGGATTCCGGCCATCACGGCGGGGGTGCATTATAAATACAATGACGGCATCAGCGAGGTCAGAAATGAAGTTACAGCGGGAGCGGGAACCGACTTGCTGGGCCAGGCAGGTCTCTCGCGCGAACAAGGCGTGGATTATACGCTCTACGCCTCGAAGCTGTTTACACAATTGCCGCGGCCCGTGCTGCTGGAACTCGGCGGGCGCGCCACTGAAGCCGTCTGGGACGGCTTAGGCGGATTTACCCACAGCTACAGCGCTGTCTTCGAAGGCAACGTGGTGGTATTCGTCACCAGCAAATTCTTGCTGGCGGCCGAATACAAGGAGCAGCCGCGAAATTATCAACCCGTCGACAATCTGGTTAAACGCGAAGGCGATTGGGCGACCCTGGATGCCGCTTATGTGGTGAACAAACACTTGACGCTGGCCGCAGGTTACGGCCATTTTGGCAACGTGTTGAATCATCAGGCCAACGGGGTATGGGGCATTACGACCAAATGGGAGTTTTGAGCGCGAGTCCAGATCGCGGATGAGGTTGGACGATCGCCTCACTGCGAATACTTCCTCCAATAGATTATAAACATAAAACTCGAACAACAATAATATGAGTACTAAATTCAAAGGTTTAAGCACCATCGCATTACACGCCGGCCAGGTTCCCGACCCCACCACGACCGCACGTGCCGTTCCGATCTATCAAACGACCTCCTACGTTTTCAAAAACACCGAACATGCGGCCAATCTGTTTGCCTTGAAGGAATTCGGCAACATCTACACCCGCATCATGAACCCGACCACCGATGTCTTTGAACAGCGCGTCGCCGCCCTGGAAGGCGGCACGGGCGCCCTTGGGCTGGCGTCGGGCGCGGCTGCCATCACTTACGCATTGCTGGGAATCACGCAGTTGGGCGACGAGATTGTCTCGGGGGACAATCTATATGGGGGCACTTATGCGTTGTTTCACTACACACTCCCCAAGCTCGGCCGAACAGTTAAATTCGTGAACTCCCGCGATCCCGAGGCTTTCCGCAAAGCCATCACGCCCAAAACCCGCGCCCTTTACGCCGAAACCATCGGCAATCCCAAGCTCAACGTCCCGGACTTTGAAGCACTGGCCAAGATCGCTCATGAAAACGGCATCCCGCTGGTGATTGACAACACCGTCGGCGTCGGCTTGGTCCGTCCGTTTGATTTTGGCGCGGACATCATCGCCAGCTCGGCCACGAAATACATTGGCGGGCACGGCACCAGCATCGGCGGTGTCGTGGTGGATTCCGGGAAGTTCAAGTGGAACAACGGCAAATTTCCCGAGTTCACGACCCCGGACCCCAGCTACCATGGGCTGGTTTTCTGGGATGCGCTGAGCAACGTGCCCGGCATGGGCAACGTCGCCTTCATTCTCAAGCTGCGCGTCACGTTGTTGCGCGATGTGGGCGCCGCGCTCAGTCCGTTTAACTCATTTCTATTCTTGCAAGGCTTGGAAACGCTGCCTTTGCGTCAAAAACAACATTCAGCTAATGCGCTCGAAATCGCGCGCTGGCTCCAGACTCATCCGCGGGTCAAATGGGTGACCTATCCCGGCTTGCCCGACGATCCCAGCTTCAAAATCGCCTCCAAATATCTGAAGCGCGGATTCGGCGGCCTTGTCGGCTTTGGTATAAAAGGCGGGATGGAAGCGGGGAAAAAGTTCATCAACTCGGTCAAGCTGCTCTCGCACCTGGCCAACATTGGCGACGCCAAATCGCTGGTCATTCATCCGGCCTCCACCACGCACTCGCAATTGTCAGAGGCCGAATTGGAAGAAACCGGCGCCACGCAAGATTATGTCCGCCTCTCCGTTGGACTTGAGGATGTCGAGGACATCAAGGCGGATATTGATCAGGCATTGCACGGCACGAAATAGATGAAGGAAACTCAGCCCAGCGTTGGGGAAAGCGATCTCCAGGATCAGAAGGTCCAGGACTATCAATCCGCGCTGGGCGTAACGCGCACACAGACGGTCACATTGCGTTCGGTGCAGGTCCAGTCTGGCTTCAAGTTCGACCAAGTGGACGTGACCTACCAAACGCTGGGCACGCTCTCGGCCAAGCGCGACAATGCCATTCTGGTGTGCCACGCCTTATCCGGCACAGCCCATGTCGCGGGGCTTCATCCAGACACAGGGCGTCCCGGTTGGTGGGATTTCCACGTCGGCCCGGGCAAGTCAATTGACACCAACAAGTTCTTCGTCATTTGTTCCAACGCCTTGGGTGGCTGCGACGGCACGACCGGGCCGATGTCCCTCCAGCCTGGCACAGGCAAGCCTTACGGCACGGACTTTCCTCCTGTAACAGTCCGCGATATGGTGGCGGTCCAAGCAAAACTGATTGAACATTTGGGCATTTCCCGACTCTTCGCAGTCATCGGCGGATCGATGGGCGGCATGCAGGCGCTGGCTTGGGCGGTGAACTTCCCGGAGCTGGTTCGCGTTTGCATTCCCATTGCCACCTGCGCGTCGCACAATGCGATGCAGATCGCCTTCAATGAAATCGGCCGGCGCGCCATCATCACCGATCCCAATTGGAACAACGGAAACTACACCTCCGACTGTCGCCCCAATCACGGTCTCGCCGTGGCCCGCATGGTCGGGCATGTCACCTATCTCAGCGAATACGCCATGACGCGAAAGTTCGGCCGCACCTTGCAGCCGCCGGTCAATGCCGCCGACACCGACGAAGGGCTCTTCACCGTCGAAAGCTATCTCCACCACCAGGGAGAGAGTTTCGTCACTCGATTTGATCCGAACTCCTATCTTTACCTGACCAAGGCGCTGGACCAGTTTGATTTGTTTGACGGTGAACCGCCGGAAGAGGTCCTGCGCCGGGTCAAAGCGCGGTTTCTGGTCATCTCCTTCGCCTCCGACTGGCTTTATCCTCCAGCGCAGTCGCGGGAGTTGGTGCGTCTGCTCAAGCGCGCCCGAGCCTCCGCCACCTACATCAATTTGGAGACTCTTTACGGCCACGATTCGTTTCTGATTCAAAATCCGGACTTTGCCAACGTCGTGCGCCACTACCTGGATAATGAATACCGCAACCCCCATTTCAAGGATGCCACCCCAACCATTTAGCGGGGCGATGCATCCGGGCATTTACGAAACCGTCCTGGAATGGATTCCTGATGGCGCCCGGGTGCTGGACTTGGGCACGGGTGATGGCGCATTTCTGGAAAGGGTGGTCCGCGATAAGCACGCCCTGGCCGAGGGCGTGGAAAAGAATCCTGACCTGGTCGCTGACTGCATCCAGCGCGGGTTGGTCGTGCATCAAGGCAATATTGCCGAGGGTTTGGACCAATATGGCGACCAGTCGTTCGATTGCGTGTTGCTGCTCGGAACGTTTCAGGAATTGATCTCGCCGGTGGAGATCGTCCGGGAAGCTTTTCGCGTGGGACGCCGCGTCATCATCGCCTACAGCAATTTTGCCCACTACCGCGTCCGCTTGCAGATTCTCTTTGGCGGCCGTACTCCGGTGACAAAATCCCTCTCCCAATCCTGGTACAAAACAGCCAACCTGCATTTCCTGTCCACGCTCGACTTCCGCGAATTCTGCCGGGAGATGAACGTCTCCATAAGCCGCCATGCCTACTTTGATTCCCACGGCGAAGTCCGGATTTTTCCGAATCTGTTTGCCGAGGAAGTGGTTTCCCTGCTGGAAACCGCCAGTCCACATTAAGACCGCGGAATGGGTCGGGATTATCTAGAGCGTTTTAATTAAAACTGTAGCCGCATGTGGTCCTGTCTTCGGGGATCGCGACCGTCTCGGTCGCACTCGTTGGCGTCTCGCCGACGAGAATCTGTGGCTACACTTTTATTTAAACCGCTCTAATAGCTGGTAACAATATATTTATTGACGGAGCTTTGCGAACCGGCATTTAAGTCGATTTGCCGGGTCGGTCCCAGCGACCACACCACAGCGTGACCGGAGATCATAAGATTGCCGGCCGGAAATTGATTCGTGTACATTTGGTTCAGATATGGGTCAAAAACACGACCGTCGCCGCTAAGATCGATTGTCACCATATAAGGCAGGCCCCAGACATCGCGCAAAATATCGTCGGTGCCAATGCCAGCCGGGCCCGGCGCCGCGCCCACCGTGGTCAAGCCAGTCGCCGTCCGTCCCGTATAGAGGGGCTTTTGTTGAGGATTATAGATATGCCCATGTCCGCCGATGCTTTCCGGGAAGATGGCGTCGTCGCGCAGAATCGCGATCAATTCGGAGTTGTTATTTTGATAAGCCGATTCATTGGGAGTGACGATGCTGAGGGGCGTGCCGGTGCCCGGATTGAGCGGCATATTGGCCAGCGACCCTCCGGTGGCGATGCCGGTGCCGAAGGTGAAGTCGTTGCTTGATCCCGCCACCGCGCTGACGGCATTGGTGGAGACGGGCAAGCGGCTGTAAAGGGCGAAGTAACTCTCAATGGCGCCGACCAATCCCGATTCATCGATTTGACACATTTTCATTTGCGCGTTGCGCCTGGCAGCGGCCAGGGTGGTCAGCAGCAACGCCGCCAGGATTCCAATGATGGCCAGGACAACCAGCATTTCAATTAATGTGAAAGCCTCCTTTGGGCAGCGCGCCCGCGGCAAATTCTTCATAAACGTCCTTTCCCGTACGATAGCGGCCCATTCCGCGTTGTCAAGTCTTTCCTTGCCTTACTTCCCCTCCGGCGCTTCGTCCGCGGCCGGCGGATTGCCGTCCGCGCCGCCGCCGTCCAAGTCAATTAGAATGTCCCGCGGCTCCGCCCCTTTGCTCGGGCCGACGATGCCGCGCAGTTCCAACTCGTCCATGATGCGCGCTGCCCGCGTGTAACCCAAGCGCAGACGCCGTTGCATGAGCGAAACGCTGGCCTTCTGCTCGCTGCGGATGACTTCAATACATTGTTGGATCAATTCCTCGTCCTCGCCGCTGGCTCCCTGCTCGGTTTCAAGTCCGCCGATGGGCCGCTGCAATTGCCGGTGAATTTCCAGTTCGTAGCTCGGCTTGCCCTGTTTGGCGATGAAATCCACGATGCTTTGCAATTCAGTATCGGTGATGAGCGCGCCTTGAATGCGGATCAGCTTGGCCGAACCGGGCGGCAAATAAAGCATGTCGCCCTTGCCCAAAAGTTTGTCGGCTCCCATTCCGTCCAAAATGGTGCGCGAATCCACCCGGGCCGCCACCTGGAAGGCAATGCGCGCCGGAATGTTGGCCTTGATCACGCCGGTGATGACATCGACACTGGGCCGCTGCGTGGCCACGATGCAATGAATACCCGCCGCCCGCGCCATTTGGGTAATGCGGGCGATGGCCATTTCCACATCGGCCGGGGCCACCAGCATCAGGTCCGCCAATTCGTCAATAATAACAACGATGTAGCTGAGATGATCCGGAATGACGATCTCTTCATCGCGCGGCACCACAATTTCTTCATCCAATTCCACCGCGAAGCCGTCCGAGCTGGCTTCGACCTTTTCTTTTTTGGCCATCAACGGCAATTCCGGTTCGGAAGGGGGCAGCGGTTTGTTCTTGGGCCGCTCGTTGAAAGAACGGATGTTGCGCACACCGACGCGGGCAAAGATCTGGTAGCGCTTTTCCATCTCGTTGACCACCCAGCGCAAGGCCAGGATGACTTTCTTGGGGTCGGTCACCACCGGCACCACCAAATGCGGCAGGGTGTTGTATTGTTGCAGTTCGACCACTTTGGGATCGATCATGACGAAGCGCAATTGGTCAGGCGCGAATTTGTAAAGCAACGACGCAATAATCGCATTAATGCAGACTGATTTGCCCGAACCGGTGCTGCCGGCGATGAGCAGGTGCGGCATTTCGGAAAGGTCCGCCACAATCGGCAGGCCGTACACATCCTTGCCCAAAGCCACAGGAATGCGCGCCTTGCTGCCGCGCCATTCCTCGGATTCGAACAGGTCGCGCATGATGACCTTGGTCTTGACCGCATTGGGCACTTCCACCCCGACGGAGCTTTTGCCGGGAACGGGGGCGAGGATATTGATGCGTTCCGCCTTGAGGGCGGCGGCGATGTTGTTGGTCAGGCCGACAATCTTCTCCAGCTTCACTCCCGGCGCAGGATGCAGTTCGTAGCGGGTGATGGTCGGCCCCTTGGTAATGTCGCCCAGTGCGACTTCGATATCGAATTGCGCCAGCGTTTGCTGCATGAGCCGCGCGTTGCCCATCAATTCTTCTTTCGATTCGGTCGGCTTGGCGGTCAAATCCGGATATTGGAGAAAATCCAGCGGGGGCAATTTGTAATTGCCGATGCGGGGCGTTGCCGCAACGGCAATTCGTTTGGGCTGGCGGGGAATGGGCTTCGGCTTGTGAGGGATGACCACGGGCTCGTCGGCCTCCGGCTCTTCTTTTGACTCGTGATCGCCTGCTTCGACCGGTTCAGCCGGCACGTGTGGCGCGTTCTCCAAAGTCTTGCTTTCCGGCTCTTTGGCGGAAGGCTCAGCCGGTTTGCCCAAAATATCCGCCGTGGTGGCCGCGGCTACTTCGTGCGCGGGAATGACGGTGCCCTCGTCGGCAGGCTCGGGTTCCTTGGTTCGTTCGGGAGCGGATTTTTTTCCGCGATGATCGGGCTTCCCTTGCGGCACACTTAAATCCCGCACCGTCGGTTCGGGCACAGGCAGACCGTCGGCGCCGAGGCCGCTGGGTTCCGTGACCGGCTTGCCCGACTTTTCCAATTGCTCCTGCAACCTGCGCGCCTGTTTGTCCAGGTCCCGCGCGCGCCGTTCCAGTTCTTTCTCACCGCTGGTCTGCGCCACTGCCTTGCCTTCAAAACGCGTGGCCCACCAATCCCGGCACCATTCGCCCAATTTGAAATTTGTCAGGTAAATGAGGCTGACCACATAGACAGACCCCAGCACGATGGTCGCGCCCACTTTGCCGGCGAACCGCAAAATATATTTGTAAAAAAAGTGGCCCGTATATCCGCCGACACTGGGAGCATTCATGGTGGCCCGCAATTTTTCCAGCCAACGCACGTCCTTTTCGAACATGCTCGCCAGTCCCATGCAGCAGAGCAGCAACAGCGCGCCCCAAACCCACCGCCGCTGCAAATAAGACAGGAACTGAAGCAGATAGCCCAAGCCGTAAATCAACAGCAGCACGGGGATCATGAATGCCGCCACTCCAAAAATCCGGAACAGAATCAGCGCCGTCCAGGCGCCGATGGGACCCGCCCAATTATGGGTCGGGTTATTAGGCGGCACGAAGTTCGCCGCCAAATCATGCGGTTCATAGGAGAGCAACGCCACCATCAGCAACAAAGCCGCCGTCCCCAGCAGGATGCCGATGACGTCGTTCAAACCATGCGAATGAGGCAGCGCCGAGTCTTTTCGAGCCATGCGACGGAGTCTAAGGTTTGCAGGGGAAGTTTAAAGAGCAAAGTGGAATGGCGGGTGGAGTTTGAGAACTTTGGTTCCCATGGGTATTGAAAAAACTGCGCCTGTAATCTCTGAACGGTGTTAATAAAGAACAAATGAGCGCGTCAAAAAAACGTTCGTTAATGGCGAATATTATTATCTGGGTGGTCGCTTGTCTTTTTATCGGGTTTATCGTGGCCATTGTAATCCCAACCTTCATGCGCGCACGCTTAACAAGGTCTGAAAACGCCTGCATCAATAACCTTCGCCTGATTGACGGCGCAAAACAGCAGTGGGCATTGGAATACCGTAAATTGAACTCCGATATTCCGACTTTTAACGACCTCCGGCCTTACGTGGGCAGTGGTGCCGCAAGTGAGTTGCCCCGATGCCCATTAGGTGGCACGTACATTATCGGCTGCATCGACGAAGACCCGAAATGTTCCATCGGCTCCGCCGCTTGGCCGAATGAACACGTGCTGCCGGCCACGAACAACGTGGACGGATGGTGGATTGATTTCAAAGGAGCTTACGGTGCCCTATTTGCCCTGCGACTTCGGTCGATTTCGCCTTGATCAGCCTTTGGTAGAGTCGCCTCGCCGAGGCGACTCTGGACGGCTCGGGCGAGCCGCCCTACCTCGGAGGGAACTTGCTTCGTCAAAAGCTGATTTGCGCCTCTCTATCATCTAAGCTTTGCCCTTTGTCCTCATGTAATGGAACAAATATTGTTGCGCGTAGCCGGAGTGGGGGCCGAAATGGGTCTGGCTGAAATGCCGCAGGCGCGGCAACTTCACCCGCCGCTTTGGAAAATAGAGTTGGCGCAACGCCTTCATGATCCACACGTCCACCGGAAAGGCCTGCTGAAATCCATATCCGAAAAGAAGCACGCAATCGGCGATTTTTATGCCGACTCCCGGTAGTTGGAGCAGTTGGGCCCGCGCCTCCTCCAGCGGCAGCCCACGCAACGCTTTTAAATCCACTTCGCCATCGCGCAATTTCCGCGCCGTTTTCAGCAGGTAAGGCGCGCGGAACCCCAGCTTGCACTCGCGCAGGTCGGACTCCGAAGCCTCGGCCAGCTTCGCGTAGTGGGGAAAGGTGTGGATTGGTTCATGGCCGTGCGGCACCGTTACCGGGTCGCCAAATCGGCGGCACAGCAGGGCAATGATTTGTTGTATCTGAACAATTCGTTTGGTGGAAGAGCAGATAAAGGAGGCCAGGCATTCCCACGGCTCCTGGCGCAACAGACGCAGACCGGCGCACGATCGGACGGAGCATTGCATCGGTTCATCCATCGGGAATGTATCCAGGATCTTGCCAAGGTTGACATCGAGTTGCAGGTAATGGCGGAGCCAAGTCCAATCATCCACCGGCAGGGCGGTTTGGGCGTGGATGCGGTTCTTTTCCTGGCGCAGGCAGACCCAGCGGCCGGCCACTGCGCCTTCCCATGCGCCGTCGACCCACCGCCAGCGAAAGGCCTGACCGGAAGTCAGCGTTGCTGCCAGATCATAATTCTCGACCAGAAATTCCACCATACCTGCCAACACTTTAATCCCGCGCAAATCGACTGCCTATGAGAAACATCAGGATTGGCTTATGGATAAGCCAGATGTGGAAGAACACAGGAGCGTTGACAAAGTTCGTTGCAAGCGGTTGTGGCCACGTCGCCGGTTGCCAACCGGCGATACAGCCGACTACCAGTCGGCGCTACGAGCGTATCGCGGACTGGTAGTCCGCCTGTGCCACGACTTGATCAAGCGCCTGGCTGAGAAAGATCGAAGAACCTGAATTTTACTTGTCATCCGGCTGCTTCAGGCCGAACTTCTCCCAGTGACCGGGAATCGATTCGTATGTCCGAAGTGTTGCCTGATGTTTCATGGGAAAGGATGATTCGCGCGGTGGAGAAGGTTCGCGAAAGACTGCAACGCGCTGCCGACGCCCTGGCCGGCGCGGGGGTGCCATACGCTGTCGCCGGCGGCAACGCGGTGGCCGCGTGGGTATCGCGTGTGGATGAAGCGGCGGTGCGTAACACCCAGGACGTCGATATTCTATTGCGCCGCTCCGATTTGGAAGCGGCCGCCGCCGCCCTGGCCCAAGCCGGCTTCATTCGCCGTCACGTTTCCGGGATTGATATGTTCCTGGACGGACTCGGAGCCAAAGCGCGCGATGCAATTCATATCGTCTTGGCGGGAGAAAAAGTTCGCCCCCAGTACCTTGAAGCGGCCCCGGACGTTTCTCAGGCTGAGGATACGCCATTCTTTCGCATTTTGACTCTCGACGCTTTGGTGCGGATGAAATTGACCTCGTTTCGCGACAAAGACCGGGTGCATCTCCGCGATCTTTTGGACGTGGGTTTGATTGATGGGACCTGGCGCGAAAAATTATCACCGGAATTGGCTGCCCGCCTGCAAGAGCTTCTGGATAACCCGGAAGGGTAGGCTCAGTCTTTCTTTTCCAATTCCCGCAGCAGGTGGTGGATAAAGGCGACGTTGTCGCATTGCAGATAGTGCATGGACCCGCCCATGCGGGAGAAGCTTTTGCAGAAGCGCAAATAGTAAGCCGGACTGTCCTTGGGGGGCTCGCCTTTGCTCCAGTCCCAACGACCGCCATCCTGCAAATCGACCACATACAAGGAGTGATCGCGCACGATTTCGCGTCCTGCCTGCAGGCGCAAATTGTTGACGCAACTGAGGCTCTTCTCAAAAACCTGCGGGCTCATGATGGCCGACCCCACCGACATCACGACGCCGTGATCCAGTTTTTCAACCGTCGCGCCAAAGAGGCGAAAATCGATTCCCGCAGCCCGCCCGATGGCCGCGCCATTAAACATGGGATGATTGGCAATGATATCGTAGCCAATTCCCGGATGCACGGTCATCGGCACTTTGAGCCGGAAACTTTGCGCCAATACACTGCTGCTTTTCCCGGGATGTTTGACTTCGTGCCGCCCCTCCGCAAGTTGGTGGATGCGCATGGCTTGCAATAGTTCCGCGCGGGCAGGGGCCAGCACATTGGCCGGAGCCGCGGCAATGGCGGCTTCCAGCGATTCGGCGGAGGGCAGGGTCGTTCCGTCCTCGCTGACAAACTGCCCCAGACTCTGCCCAAATCCTTTTGCCTCCAGCGCCCCGGCCAGAAGCGCGAGGTGAATATTACGGCCTGTTTCTTCCCAGGCGCCGAACGTTCCAGTCTGGACGTTGTCCCTCACGCTTTCCGTTGAAACTCCCGCATACGAAAACTCCCAATCATGAATGATTCCGGCCCCGTTGGTCGCCACATGCGTCACCCAGCCTTGCTCCATCAGGCGGATCAAAATATCCGCCGCGCCATTTTTAATCAGATGCGCCCCGTAGATCAGCATGACGCCCGCGCCCCGCCGCCGCGCGCTGGCGATGTGGCCGGCGCAACTACGTATCTGCGCCAGATTATGTTCGGAGGAAGGACCGGGCAGGGACTCGGGATCGACCAAAATATCCTCCAGCCGCGCCAGGCTTTTGCGTTCGGCCAGCGGCTGCACTTTCAATTTCGTTAAATCGATGGGCGTCATTCTGTGCTGGTAACTTGGCAAACATTTGCTCGCCAGTAAAGTTGCTTTCCGTTAATTATCCAAAGTCCGCAAACTCGAACGAACGCATGGTTATGGGCAAAAATCAAAGTAATAGACGCACCTTTCTCAAAACAGTCGCCGCCACCAGCGCCGGCCTGGCCCTGGCCAAAACCACTTTGGCGGATGATAACGCGCCGTCACACCATAAAACGCCCCTGGGTTTTGATAATTTTTCGGTGCGGGCGATGAAGTGGAATGCGTCGCAATTAATCGATTACGCGGCGACGCTCAAACTCGATTCGCTCTTTTTGACGGACCTGGATGTTTACGAAAGCTTCGAGCCGGGCTACTTGCGCGACTTGAAGAAGAAGGCCGCCGACAATGGATTATTCATCTACGCCGGTTCCTGGAGCATTTGTCCGACGTCCAATTCGTTTAAGAAAAAATGGGGGACGGCCGAGGAACATTTGGCTCTGGGCATTCGGGTGGCCAAGGCGCTGGGTTCGCCGGCGTTTCGCTGCATCCTCGGCATGGGCGATGATCGCTCCACTCCCGGCGGCATCGAGGCGCGCATGGCCGATACGATCAAAGTCTGCAAAAGCGCGCGCAGCCAGGCGTTGGACGCGGGTGTCAAAATCGCCATTGAAAATCACGCCGGGGACATGCAGGCCTGGGAACTGGCCGGCCTCTGCGAGGAAGCGGGCAAAGATTACGTCGGCGTCACGCTCGACACCGGAAACGCCACCTGGACCATGGAAGACCCGGCCAACGTCTTGGAAATTCTTGCGCCTTATGTGGTGGCTTCGGCCTTGCGTGATTCCATGGTCTGGCAGGACCCGGGCGGCGCCACCGTGCAATGGACCAGCATGGGCGAAGGCGTGGTTGATTTTAAAACATTCGTGCCGCGTTTCATCGAGCTTTGTCCGAAGGTGCCGGTCAATGTCGAAATCATTTCCGGATTTCCGCGGCACATTCCCTATTTCAAGAAAGATTTTTGGAATGTCTGGCCCAAAGCTCGCGCGAAAGATTTAGCCTCTTTCGACGCACTGAGCCGCTTGGGAAAGGAGATTCCTCCTCATCATTCCCCCAATCCTCCCGCCGAGCAGGCCTACCAAAAAAAAGGACTGGAAGACAGTCTGGCTTATTGCAAACAGGTGCTCGGCCTCGGGCTGAAAACATGATTCCAATTAAATTCCACCGGTTCGCATCCTGGGCAGGACTGGCGATGGCGATGGCCATGCTTTGCCCGGGCCATGAACGCGCCGAGGCGGCCCCGGCGAAGCTGCCCAGCGACACGCCAAAAACTTTCCAGCCCAGGACCAACGATTTTGAATTCGTGAAGCGCGAGGAAATGATTCCCATGCGCGATGGCGTGAAGCTGAAGACATTCATCGTCGAGCCGCGAGACGCCGCGCGGGCGCCGATTCTGCTCACCCGCACGCCCTACAACGCGGCAGAGAGGGTCAAGCGCTTTGACAGTCCGCATCTGGCCGCAGTGGTTCCGCAAATGGACGATACCGCGGTGGCCGCGGGTTACATCATTGTCTTTCAGGATGTGCGCGGCAAATACGGGTCGGAAGGTGATTATGTGATGACCCGCGCGCTTAAAGGGCCGCTCAACCCCACCTCAGTGGATCATTCCACTGATGCTTACGACACGATTGACTGGCTGGTAAAACATGTGCCCGAATGCAATGGGCGCGTCGGCACAATCGGCGGCTCGTACGAAGGTTACACCACTGTCATGTCCACAGTGCATCCCCACCCGGCCCTCAAGGTTGCGGTGCCTTTTGCTCCGATGATTGACGGTTGGGTGGGGGACGATTGGTTCCACAATGGCGCCTTTCGCCAGGACGGCACGCTCAATTACATCTACGATCAAGAGGCCACGCGTTCATCGGGGGAGAAGTGGTGGTCGGGCGACCGCGATACTTACGATGAGTATCTCAAAGCCGGCTCCGCGGGCGCCATGGCCGAATCACGCGGACTCGATCAACTTGGCTTCTGGCGCGCCATCGCGGACCATCCGGCTTACGATTCCTTCTGGCAGGACCAGGCGGTGGACAAATTGCTGGCCAAAGAACCGCTGAAGGTGCCCATGCTGATTGTCTCGGGACTCTTCGATCAGGAGGACATCTACGGCGGCCCGGCGCTCTTCAAGGCCCTGGCGGGAAAGGACCCCAAAGGCGAGACGGTGCATCTTGTCCTCGGCCCCTGGAACCACGGACAGGGACGGCGCGAAGGCCGCGGCATCGGCGAGATTCAATTTGCAGGCGACACCGCAACGTGGTTTCGGCGCACGGTGATGCAACCCTTCCTCGACCATTACTTGAAGGACGCGCCATTGCCGGAAACGCCGCGCGTGCTTGTTTACGAAACGGGGGCCGACCAATGGCATCGCTATGATAGCTGGCCGCGTTCCTGTGCCGAAGGCTGCCCGGATAAGGCGCGCAACCTTTATCTTCTTCCCGGTGGCCGGCTCGCGTTTCAACCGCCTGCCGTTCCCGGAAAGCAATACGACGAATATGTTTCAGACCCGGCCAAGCCTGTTCCCTACCGGCAACGGCCCACACTATCGGGCGACCCGACTTGGGGTGAATGGCTGGTTGACGACCAACGCAACGCCGCTAGCCGTCCGGACGTCCTGGTATATGAAACCGAACCTCTCAGAGTGCCGGTGCGGGTTGCGGGCGAGCCGATTGCCCGGCTGTTTGCATCCACCAGTGGCAGCGATTCCGATTGGGTGGTAAAAGTCATAGATGTGTGGCCTGACGAGGTTCCCGACCATCCGAAACTCGGCGGCTACCAGCAAATGCTCTCAGCCGATATTTTGCGCGGACGTTACCGGAAGGACCCCGCCAAGGCGCGAGAGATCGAGTCTGACAAAGTTCTGCCCTATCGGCTCCGCTTGCCCAACGTCTGCCACATGTTCCTGCCCGGACACCGCATCATGGTGCAGATTCAGTCAAGCTGGTTCCCGCTTTACGACCGCAATCCGCAGACCTACGTACCGAATATCATGTACGCGAAACCGGAAAGCTACGTCAAAGCGACCCAGCGAATCTGGCATACCGCGGAGAACGCGAGCGCGATTGAGCTTCCGGTCATTGCCGTGGATGAAAAGTGAAGTCATTCCGCCCTGCGGATGTTCGTAAAAAAGTTGTAAGAACGCTTCGCGTTCACGAAAGCACCGCCTCGACGCCCTGCGGGCAGACGTGGACGCAGGAGTGATGTTTGGGCGGGTGCGGCTTTGCCCGCCTTGCCGGATGCTTCCCGCAGGTTTCACGGTGCAATTGGTGGAGTAGTTTGTGCGTCACCTTGATTTTGCCGGTGCTCACTTGTCGCGTTAGAATCTGGAATAATCTCATAAAGCCTCCCTGGGTTTGAGTTGGATGATTTTATCCGTCGAAGCGGGTGCTTCCATTTTTTGCTTTTTACAAATTTTATATTTAACACTTTCATAAAGTGAAAAAGTTTTTCACTTCATTAAGCTGGCGGGGAGTGATTGCCCAAGCCTGTCGGGAACATGACAGTTTTGAGAGGAAACGCATCGCAGTCCCGACGGGTGCATCTTGACACTGCTACCATAGCCTTCCCTCAGCTTTTTTTGGTAGGGACGCCTCGCCGGCGTCCAGGGAGGCCGCGCGGCAGCGCAGCACTAGCTGGTGGCGGACGGTAGCAGTGTCAAGATGCGCCCAGCCACGCCCGAGGCGGCGGAATCAGCTTTTGTTTCGCCATGCCCTGATGTAGTCTTCCATTTTATGAACCGCGACATATTTGAAGACTTGTTCGTTTTGGAAATGACCAACAACCACTTGGGAAGCCTCGAACGCGCTCTCAAGATTTCCGAACAACATGCCCGCATTGTCCGGTTCAACAACGTCCGGGCTGCGATCAAACTCCAATTTCGCGATACTGACACCTTCATCCACAAGGACTTTCGCAACCGCTCGGACATTCGCTACGTCCGCCGCGTCACGGAAACCAAAATGTCCAAGGCCGACTATGAAACCCTGGTCAATGCGATCCGCAAATACGGCTGCATCCCGATGGCGACTCCCTTTGATGAAAAATCGGTCGATTGGTGCGTGGAATTTGGCCTGCCCATTATCAAAATCGCCAGCGCCGACAGTAACGATTGGATGCTGTTGGAGAAAATTGCCAAAACCCGCAAGCCCGTCATTGTCTCCGTCGGCGGCCTTTCCTTGAAGGACATGGACGACATGGTCACTTTCTTCGAAAACCGCAATATTCCCATGGCCATCAATCATTGCGTGGCCGCTTATCCTCACGAAGATTCAGAATGCGAATTGAGTCAAATTGAGTTTTTGAAGAATCGCTATCCCAACCACACCATCGGTTATTCCTGCCACGAGTACAAAGACTGGGCCGCCTCCATCATGATTGCCTACGCCAAGGGCGCCCGCACCTTCGAACGTCATATTGACATCGAAGACGGCGGCAAGCCCGTGGCCAAATATTCCTCCCTGCCCGCCCAAATCGACACCTGGTTCAAGGCCTTTCACAAGGTCAGGGAAATGACCGGTAACTCTGAAAGCCACCGCAAAATTCCGCTGGAAAAGGAAACCGCCTATCTTGACACCTACGTCCGCGGCGTTTATGCCCGCACCGATCTGAAGGAGGGTCAACAATTGCTCGAAGAGGATATTTACATGGCCATCCCGCTCCTCAAAGGCCAGATCTCCTGCCGCGAATTGATGCTCGGCCGCTACGGGCACCACATGCTCAAGGCCTGCCAAAAAGATCAGCCCATTACCATCGACATGCTCGACACTCCTTATTCGCAATCGGATGAGTTGAAAAAAGCGATTTACGAACGCGGCCTCGATCCCCACGATGGCGTGAAAGAATGACCTCCTTCCCTCTGGTCTCTGTTTGCGTCCCGACCTACAACCGCCCGGAATACCTCCGGCGGGCGGTGGAATCGTGCCTGAAGCAGACCTATCCCCATTTCGAGATCGTCATCACCGACAACAGCACCAATAACGATTCGGCCCGGATGGCCGCCCAATGGACGGATCCGCGCATTCATTATTACAAGAACAACGGCAACATCGGCGCCGTGGACAGCAGCAACCGCGCTGTATCATTATCCGCCGGCAAATACATCAAATTCCTGATGGACGATGATTTGCTTAAACCCCGCTGTCTGGAACTCATGGTCAAAGGCCTGGAGGAAAATCCCACGGCAGGCGTAGCCATGGCCCCGATGGAGTTGATCGACGAAACGGACCGCCGGATTTTTCCGCGGTTTTACGTCTTTCAGAAAATGGACTATCGGTATCGCTATCAAGTCGGCGATGGCTTGATTGACCGCCGCCGTTTGTTGAAGGATTTCCTCACCTGTGATTATCCCTGCACGGTTCCGAGTGGCATTATGTTTCGAACCGAGGCCCTGCGGCGAGCCGGCCCGTATTCCGCCGCCGCGGATTTTGCGGGCGATTTGGAGATGTGCATGAGAGTGGCTCCGGAATGGGATTTTTATTATGTGGACGAAGTTTTGTCCTCCTGGCGTTTGATGCCTTCGTGCCATACCGCCAGCCTCCATCAAACCGGATTGAAGATCAGCGTCTTTTACGACGTCACCCGCCAATGTCTGGCGCACGAGGCCGTCAAAAAAATGTTCGCCGACGATTGGGAAAAAATCGTGCGCGACAGCATGTTCTTTTGCTCCTGCCGCGCCTTGCTCAACGGCCTGGCTGGCATTCGCTCCCGCAGTCCGAAACTGATCCTCAACGCGATGAAAACGATTCTTCGTGAGGACAGATACGTCATCAACTGGTTTCGGCTGCCTGTCTTTGTGCTGCGCCGAATCTTCGCAGCCCTCTTTCCCCACCCCAATCCGCCGCCCCGCGAAAATCCGGTTGAACAAACACATCGCTGAGGCTACAGTGCGCGTCTTGAACAGGCTTTCAACAATGGCATTGCGCGCAGGACAAAGTCTCGCTAAGAGGCCCGCTGCCGGCCATGCCCCGGCAGTGCCGTTATGACCCGAACATCTGAGCCGATTAAGAAAAACCACCGCCTTATCGTCACTGGGACCACCGGCACGCTGGGGGGCAATTTCCTCGAGCAAATAGACGGCTTGCCGGACAAGAATGTTCTAGCCCTGCTCCGCACCGGCGCTGCCCCGCCCAAAAAATTCGCCGGAGTCCACTACCGGCACGTCGATTACTTTGACCGCGCGGAGGTGGCCGGGGTCATCAAGGAATTTCAACCCACCAGCCTGGTTCATTGCGCGGCCAGCGGAATGCGCTTTCCCCGGCCGGAATGGTTCGACATGATCCGCTTCAACGTGGATACCAGCCTGCATCTGTGCGAAAGCGTCTCGCAAGTTCCCGGCTGCCAGTTCGTCTATATCAGCACCGGCTTGGGCTATCGCGACCAGGGTCGTGCGCTGGCGGAATGCGACCCGCTGGACACCGAACATCCCTACGGTGCCAGCAAGGCCGCGGCCGACATGCTGATGCGGGCGGCGGCGGCGGAGTTTGGCGTACCCATGATCGTGTTGCGGCCTTTTTCCTTTTCCGGCGCGGGTGATACCAGCACGCGGCTTTTTCCTTCGCTGCTGCGGGCGGCGGTGGAGAAAAGGCCGTTCAATCTTTCACCCGGCGACCAAATTCGCGATCACTGCGCGGCGGGCGACGTGGCGCGCGGCATCAAGCAGGCCATATTGCTGCGGGAGGAATTGGAGTCGGAGACTCATGTTTTCAATCTGGGCAGCGGCAGCACGATGTCGTTGAAGACTTTGGTCGAGGATGTGGTCAATCAAATCGGGCTTGACGTGCAGTTAAACTTTGGCGCGCGCGATTATGCGCGGTTCGAGCCGATGTATCTGGCGGCCGACATTTCGCGGGCGCGGACGCTGCTCAACTGGCGGCCCAAAATCAATTTCGCTCATGCCATCTGGGAATTGGCGCAGGAATCGTTCCCGTCGCTGAAATTGAAGCAACCGGGGGCCGCGCTATAAACGCGCCAGAGCAACCGGAGCTGACGGTGGCGCTGCCGGCCTATGAGGAAGCGGCCAACCTGGAGATGTTGCTGCCGTTGCTGCGCCAGTCGGCTGACTCTCTGGGAGTAACTTGGGAGATTTTGGTTATAGACACGGAGCAGCCGCGCGATCAAACGCCGGAAGTGTGCCGCCAGAACGGCGTGCGCTACGTGCCGCGCCAGCAGGGGCCGCTCTACGGGCACGCCATCCGCACCGCCCTGCGCCAGGCCAAAGGAAAATGGGTCATATTCATGGACGCGGACGGCTCGCATAATCCGGGCTTTCTGCCGTCGTTGTGGGAACATCGTGACAACGCCGACCTTGTCATCGCTTCGCGTTATATTCAAGGGGGCAAGACGGAAAATCCGGCGGCGCTGATTTTTATGAGCCTGATGGTCAACGTGGCCTTTCGGATGGCACTGGGTTTGAAATGCTACGACGTTTCCAACAGCTTCCGGCTCTATCGCGGAGATGACCTGCGGGCGCTGACCCTCAAGTGCAATAATTTTGACATCGTGGAGGAAATTTTGGTCAAACTGGCCATGGCCCGACCGGGCTATCGCATCAAGGAAGTGCCGTTTGTTTTTGAGAAGCGCAAGGCGGGCAAGACCAAACGCAACCTGCTGATTTTTGCCCTGGGTTACATCACGACCCTGTTGCGCTTGATGAAAATGAAATATGAAGCCCGCTCTCACCACTCATAAAAACATGGCTGCAACAGCTTTAGTCACCGGGGGCTGCGGATTTGTGGGCAGCAATGTTGCCGCCCGTCTGCTGAAAGATGGTTGGCGGCCCGTATTATTTGACAATTTGAGCCGCCAGGGCGCAGCCGACAATTTGCGCTGGCTGACTGAAAAAGGCGGCTGCGAATTTCGCCGAGGCGACACGCGGGATTTTAACGAGTTCGACCGGGTCATCCGCGAGACGCAGCCGTCGGTGATTTTCCATTTGGCAGGGCAGGTGGCGATGACTACCTCCATGAACGATCCGCGGCGCGATTTTGAAACCAATGTCGTGGGCAGCATCAACCTGCTGGAGAGCGTGCGGCAGTCGAAACTGCCTTGCGCCATAGTTTATGCTTCTTCCAACAAAGTGTACGGGGAATTGGCGGGCGTGACGCTGCAGGAGGAAGCCACGCGCTACAGCGCGCCGGATTTTCCGGAGGGAGTTGCGGAGACGGCCGGATTGGATTTCCAAACTCCCTACGGCTGTTCCAAGGGCGCGGCCGATCAATATATGCTTGATTACGCGCGGGTGTTCGGATTGAACACGGTGGTTTTTCGTCACTCGACCATTTTTGGCGGAAGGCAGTACGCGACATTCGACCAGGGCTGGGTCGGATGGTTTTGCCGCCAGGCCTTGGAAACGAAAAAAGACCCGCAACGACCCCCTTTCACCATTTCCGGCGACGGCAAGCAAGTGCGCGATTTGTTATTTGTGGATGACGCGGTGGATTGTTATCTGGCAGCGGCCCGGCGCATCCAGGAAGTGCGCGGGCAGGCTTTCAATATTGGCGGGGGAATGCAAAACAGTTGCTCGCTGCTGGAACTTTTTGCGCTGTTGGAAAAGTGGCTTGACGTGAGGTTGCAGTACCAGCGCCTGTCCTGGCGTCACAGCGACCAAAAATTTTTCGTGGCGGATATTGCCAAGGCCCGGCGGTTGCTGGGCTGGGAGCCCCGCGTCGGGCGCGAGGAAGGCGTGAAACGCATGCTGGCGTGGGTGCAGGAAATGAGCAGCACGGAAAAGGAGAATTCCTGATGGCCCCGCCCCGGCCTCAGAAACCGGCTTCAACCTCTTCCGACTGGTTAAAACCGGCTGCCGTGGTCGTGGGTCTTTTGATCTGTCTGGTTGGAACATCAATGTTTTGGTCCGGAATGACCCAACCTCCCGGGGAAAAACCGCATCAAGACTTTGTCACCGGCGTTATTTTGATGGGCGGCGCCCTCGGCCTGATCGCCGCGGCACTGGGCTGGTTCGATTCCCGTTCCCCTCAATCGAGCGTGAAGACGGGCGCGTATTACGGAACCGGCGCAGCGCTGGCTGCGGTCATTGGGCTATTCATCCGGCGCTATGGAATGCACCAGATTGGCGGGTTCGATCACAGTGTCTTGGTGGACACGGCCTGGCGTCTATATAAGGGGCAAATCCCCTATGTGGATTTCCCCTGCACACTCCCAGCCGCCTTCATCCTCGGCGCCAAGTTCGCCTTTCAATGGTTCGGCGCTAACTGGAGTGCCTTCGTCGATATTACCGCGCTGTTTGCGCTCGGTTCGTTCGCGTGGTCGATCTTTCTGCTCACGGAATTGTTCGGACGTCAATGGACGACGCTCTTTTACGCCATCGCGCTGCAAGCCATCTCGCTGATGCTTGTGGCCTACTGGTGGTACAACCCCATCACCGCTGTTACGTCTGTCCTTTACATTCTTTCAGCGGCGCTTTGGTTGCGTCGTCCGGCGCTGTGGAGTGCCGCAGCGTCCTACGGAGTCTCACTGCTGCTCATGGCCTCGATGAAACCCAATGCGGCGGGCATTCTCATCCCGCTGGTTTCCATCGTTCTCTTTCTTTCCAAACCGCTTCGGTGGAAGACGCTGGTTATCTCCGTGGGCGCACTGGTGATGTTTGTGGCTCTTCTGTCTATAAATCACATTAGTTTCACGGGGATGATCAAGGGCTTTCTGAGTGTTGCCCAGCGCGGAGCCTCGATGGAGCAATTCCTGCAAGACCTCAGTCCGGTGGCAAAGCGGGCCGCTCTTTTGGCGGCGGGGATTGTGGTAATTCCGGTGGCCCTCGCCCTCTTTCAGGGCCGGAAGTCTTTGCGATCACGGCCTCCCTTCATTGCCTTGATTGCACTGGCGGCGGGTATCTATGGATTCATCACCAATGGCGAGCAGAAACTTGTCGATATGCCTCTGGTGCTTTTTGGAGCGATTCTCCTCGTCGCTGAATTGCGCTGCCCCAATCTGCCCGCCAGCGGGCCGGCCTTCTCGATGCCATCGGGGTGGAATCGTTATCTGACTTGGGTCTGCGTCGTCCTGGCTGCGGGGGGGGTGGCGCAGGGAATCGGTCGCGACCGGATAAAGGCCATTGGCATGCCACTTTTTTTTGAGTATAACGACACCCGGCACACATTGAGCGGCGGATTTTTCCAGGGATTGCACTGCGGCGATGTGTTCGACGAACTCATCCGGGAGATTACAGCAGTCTTGCACCAGGAAGAATCGTCCAGCATCTGGTTTGGCCCTCGCATGCAATGGAGCTATGCCGCCTTCAATAAGCCTTCGCCGCACAATCAGCCCGCCTGGTGGCATCCGGGCGTGGCTTTTGCAAAGGCGGACGAGGAACTTTACTTCAACCGTTTTTTAGCCTCCCGCTTCGACGTGCTCATCCTGTTCAAAAATGATGTCGCTTACTTTTCGCAGGATGAAGTTCGGCGAATGACAGAGCAATACAACGTGGATCAATCTCTGCCCCTGCTGACCATCCTCCGCCTGAAAAAATAGTCCGCGGACGGCTGCCGGCCTCAAAATCGCAGCCAAGTGCATCCTGGGCACGATGATTTCTCAACGGCTCAATCAAACGAGAGTCCGGCTGGTCCGCCAGCCCCAAAGCAGCCAGCCGCCCAAACCGCCAGCCAACAGGGCATAGGTGGAGGGTTCAGGCACGGTTTCGACGGCGACGCCCCAAGGGTAGTCGAGACCTGTGATCAGCGAGGTGTTGACCGGCGCACCCCCAGTCGTGTATTCGCTAATCTCGCCGGGGTAAGTGTTCGCGACAAAGATATCTCCTCCAGACACCGCGAGGCCGTATGGGCCATTCAACCCTGAAACCAGGGAGGCGTTGACCGGCGCACCCGCAGTCGTGTATTCGCCAATCGTCCCGCTGCCGTAGTTCGCGACAAAGATATCTCCACCA
>Ga0182030_10007285_pt1 | contig 23114 bp, 16 predicted proteins | sample 812S3MmetaG_FD_121299 | JGI IMG/M metagenome (GOLD analysis project Ga0182030, IMG submission 121299) | Permafrost microbial communities from Stordalen Mire, Sweden - 812S3M metaG (Illumina Assembly) | ecosystem: Environmental > Terrestrial > Soil > Wetlands > Permafrost | place: Sweden...
ACTCCGGAGGTCTCGAAAGAAAACGCCACTGTGAATGTGGCCGTGCAACTGGAGAATCGCGGAAACTCGGCACAGGATGTCACCGTCCGCATTCGCCTCTTCGATCCGAAGAATGCCAACGCCGGAACGCGCGACGTGCGCCAGTCCCTGGGCGCCGGCGCCAATGCGACTGTGGAACAGACCATCCCCGTGGCAGCGCCGCAATTGTGGTCCACGGAAAGTCCGCGACTCTATCGCGCCGAAGTTGCCCTGCTGGTGAGTGGCAATGCGTCCGATACCACGGCAACTTCATTTGGGATACGAAAGATCGAAGTGGATGCGGAACGCGGCCTGCGCATTAATGGGGAGAGCGTCAAGCTGAAGGGCGGCTGTATGCATCATGACAACGGCCTGCTGGGCGCCTGCGCGATTGACCGCGCCGAAGAGCGCCGCGTCGAGCTCATGAAAGCGCACGGCTTCAACGCCGTCCGCACCGCCCATAACCCGCCTTCCTCGGCGTTTCTGGACGCCTGCGACCGTTTGGGCTTCCTGGTGATGGACGAAGCTTTCGATTGCTGGGAGCGCCAGAAGAACGCGCAGGATTATCACCTCTACTTCGCCGACTGGTGGCAGCGCGACCTCAGCTCCATGGTGCTGCGCGACCGCAATCACCCTAGCGTCATCCTGTGGAGTATTGGCAACGAGATTCCCGAGAAGGCTCAGCCGCGCGGTGTGGAGATTGCGAAACAACTCATCGATCACCTCAAGACCATGGACCGGACACGTCCGATCTCGGAGGGTGTCAACGGACGCGGCGAAGGAATGGACCCGGCCTTCCAATATCTGGATGTTGGAGGCTACAATTACGGGCCCGCCAGTTATGAGTCAGATCACGCGCGCATGCCGAAGCGGGTGATTGTGGGAACGGAATCGTTTCCGCGCCAGTCTTACGCCAGTTGGGCGCCGGTGGACCAGCACGCTTATGTGATTGGGGATTTCGTGTGGACTGGGATGGACCATCTGGGCGAGTCCTCCATCGGGAATGCGCAGCTGAACATACCGGCCGGCCGCGGCGGTGGGCCCGGTGGCGGCGCGGCCGGTGGACCCGCCGGCGCTGCCGTTCCTGGCGCGCCTGGCGGCGGGCGAGGCGCTGCGGCAGTCGTTTCACCGGGCGGCGCTCCGCTCCCAGCCACGGGTCCGGGCGCCGCGCAGACGGCGCAGGCAACGGCCGGCGGTTTTGCGGGCGGCTCCAGTATCAGCCTGCCGTTCCCCTGGTTCAATTGCTACTGCGGAGACATCGACCTCATTGGCCAAGCCAAGCCCCAGTGGTTCCATCGCCGCGTGTTCTGGGGGCTCAGCAGGCTTGAGATGGCTGTCCAGCGCCCGGTTCCCGAAGGGCGCACGGAAACCATCAGTGGGTGGGGCTTTTCCGATGAGCTGCGTAGCTGGACCTGGCCCGGCAGCGAAGGCAAGACCGTGAGGGTGCGTGTGTGTTCATCGGGCGACCAGGTCCGCCTGTTGCTGAACGGCAAGGAAATCGGCGTCAAACCGGTATCCCCGGAGACGGAGCTGAAGGCCGAGTTCGAAGTCCAGTACTCCGCCGGAGAGTTGAAGGCGGTCGCCTTGTCGGCAGGCCGGCAGATTGCGGAACTCTCTTTTAAGACCGCCGGCAAACCGGCAAAGTTGCGTTTGTCCCCGGATCGCGCCAGCATCCGCCGGGGTCGCAACGATCTTTCCTACGTGACCGTCGAAATCCTCGACGAGGCCGGCGCGCTGGTGCCGGACGCCGTGGTTCCGGTGCGCCTGAGCGTCAGCGGCGCCGGTGAACTGGCCGCCGCGGGATCGGCTAATCCGAAGGATGTCGAGAGCTTTCGCCGCGCGCGGCCCCGGACATTCCATGGCCGCTGTCTGGCGATTGTGCGGCCGAAGGGCACTGCGGGAGCCATTACGGTGCAGGCTCAGGCCGCTGGTTTTGCGGCGGCTAGCGTCGTGGTGCAGGTGAGTTAGGCGATCCGTTTCTTCACTTCCTCACGTCCCCGCGTGAGCCAGCCGCGCGCGCCGCACCCTCAGGTACAGGATTCGCGCCAGGGCTAGCACCGGAACAGAAAGAAATGTTCCTGGAATGCCGGCCACTTCGGCGCCGGCAAAGACGCCGAATAGCACCAGCAGCGGATGCAGTTCCACGCCTTGCCCCATCAGATGCGGAGAGACCAGGTAATCCTGAAACATGCGGAACGCCGCGATGAAGATCACGATGGGCAGCATGTGCGTGCCTGAGATGGCGGCCACCAGCAGGATCAGCGCGGAGGCGGTGAGCGGACCCACCATTGGGATGAATTCCAGAGTGGCCGCGAGGGCCGCCAGCAGAATTCCGAACGATACTCCGAGTATCGAGAAAAAGATGCTGTAGGCTGCGAATGCGATGAGTGAAAGCAGAACCAGCGCGCGCATGTAATGCGCCAGCAGCAGGTGAATATCCGCCATCACTTCTTCCAGCAGAATCTGGCGCGGTCCGGTTTCCACCAGGGTGAGAATGTGGTCGCGCATGAGGGCTCCGTCTTTCAGAAAGAAAAAGCCCAGCACGGGAATGAGCACCAGGTAGATCAGGTTGCTGGCCAGGGAGAGAAACTTCAGACCAACCTGCGGCAGGCTGCCAAAAAGATCGGCGGTGCGCGTGGCGAATTCGCCTTTCAGATTGTCCGGCAGGTTGGCCTGCAGGTTATCCACCAGGCCTTGAAAGTTCTGCGGGAAGACCGAGGCCAGTTGTGTGGCCTGCTCGACAATCTTCGATCCCAGGATGATGCCGGCCAGAGCCACCAATCCCACGAGGATGATATAGGCCAGAGCCAGGGCTGGAGTGCGGGTGCGGCTGGTAGGGAGTAGACGGTTGAGCAGGTCGACCAGGGGCGCCAGGAGATAAGCGAACAACACCGCCAGAATAAAAATGAACAGGGTGGTGCGCATCACGTAGACCAGCCACAAGGCGAGCAGTACCAGTGCCGCCGTCCACGTGCTGCGTCCTGCTTTTGCGTCAATCCCCAGCATGGCTGGTCAGATCCTCCGTTTCGTTAACATTGCCGCATCTCGCAGAGCCGGTTGCTCACGGCCGCGGCTCCGGCCGCGGCGCTGCGTGGAGCGCCAGTTTCTCAATGCGCACGCGCGCCACGCGATTTCGGTCCATCTCCAGCACGGTGTAGCGCCGGCCCTGAACCTCCACGGCGTCGCCGGCCTTGGGGATTTCGCCCCGTTCAAAAAGCAGGAACCCGGCGAGCGTTTCAAAGCCGCCTTCGGCCGGGATTCCGATTCCGTATTCGCTTTCCAGGTCGCGGATGCGAGTGGCGCCGTCCAGTTCCACCACGCCGGTCTCCGTGCCGCGCCGCACGTTCTTTTCATCGTACTCGTCTTCGATGCGGCCCACCACTTGTTCAAGCACGTCTTCCACGGTGAGCATCCCGACAATGGTGCCGAACTCATCCACCACCATGGCCATATGGGAAACGCCCTGGCGGAATTCCTCCAGCATCTGGGAGAGCGGTTTGGTTTCCGGGACCACCAGGTGCGGGCGGATCAAGCGGCTGACGCGGAAGGCGCGCGTGGCTTTGCCGGTGCGGATGGCCTGGCGGCGCTCTTCCCAAACCGGCAGAAGGTCCTTGTAGTGCAGGATGCCGGCGATTTTTTCGGGAGTGCCCTCATAGACGGGCAGGCGCGAGTGGCGTTCACGGATCATGGTGCTGAGAACGTCGTCGAGGCTGGCGTCGGTGGCGATGGACACCACATCGTTGCGCGCCACCATGATCTCCCGAACCGAGACTTCGCCCAGGTCGAGCACGCGGTGGATGATGTCTTCCTGTGCTTCCGGCAGATAGCCCAACCCGCGGCTGGAACTGACGATGAGTTTCAGCTCTTCGGCGGAATGGCCGCCGGCGTGAGCCGTACCCTTGAGGCGCAGGACGCGCTGGATGAAGCCGGCCGAGCGTTCGATGACGACGACGAAGGCAATCGAGATGCCGTAAAAGAGGGTCAGCGGAGGAGCGACCAGGCAGGCCATGCGGTCGGCTTTGGCGATGGCCAGGTTCTTGGGCACCACCTCGCCGAGCACCACGTGGAAATAACTGATCGCGAGAAACGACAAGGCGAAACAGGCGCCATGCAGAACCTTCATTTCGAGCGGAGTGGTTTCCGGATGGAAGAGCCCAACCAGAATTTCGTAGAGCGTGTCTTCGCCGGCCCATCCCAGTCCCAGGCTGGCCAGGGTAACACCCACCTGGGTCATCGAGAGCAGGCGGCCGGGATTCGCCAGCAGGTTGAGGGCGGCCTGGGCGCCGGCCTGGCCTTCCGCGGCCATCTGCCGCAGGCGGGATTGGCGCACTGACAGCAGTGCAACCTCCGCACCCGCGAAGAAACCGTTCACCACGATTAAGACGACTACCAATAGTATCCGGAGAGGTGAATAGGACACAGTGTACGCATTTAATTTTAGCGGAGAGAATAACCAACGCGCGTGGAAATCGTCTTTACCAATAACTCTGCAACGAGGGGGCCGGCTCCAATCGTATCCCCGGAGACGCCCCCCACAAGAAATCTCTGGTCCATTCTAATCCAGACCAAGGCAGAAGACCGAAGCCGGAAGTCAAAACCGTGGAGTGAGCGGCGCGCGGCGATTCTGCCTTCTGCCTCCCGGCAAGCGCCGCCACCCGCTATCATAGTTTGTTCGTCCGATTGATGACTCATACCGCAAGTTCGCGCATTCTCAAAGCCGTTAACGTTGTCATTCTCTTCCTATTAGCAACGGTCCTGGGGGCTGTCTACTGGTTTGGATGGCGGCCACTGCCGCAGCGTTCGGGCAGTGTCGATGCGCCGGTGAGTGCCCCGGTAACCGTGTTGTTCGACACGCTCGGCGAGCCGCACATCCGCGCCGCCAGCCAGCAGGATGCGCTGATTGTCCAAGGCTATGTGACGGCGCAGGACCGGCTCTGGCAGATGGACAGCCTGCGGCGCTACGCCAGCGGCACTCTGGCGGAGGTGCTGGGCCCGGCGGCGGTGGAGAGCGACCGGGAACTGCGGAGGCTGCGGCTGCGGCGGCTGGCGGAAGCCGCCTATATCCGGATCCCGGCGGCGGACCGGGCTGCGCTGGCCGAATATACCCTAGGGGTGAACGAATTTATCGCAAAACACCGCGACAACCTTCCCGTTGAGTTCACGCTGTTGGGTTATCAACCGCGGCCGTGGAGCGTAATTGATTCGCTGCTGGTGGGGCTGTATATGTTCCGCGACCTGACTACCACGTGGCGCGACGAACTGGCCAAGCGCGCGATGCTGGCGGACGGCGATGCCGCCAAAGTGAATTTCCTGTTCGCGGAGCGTTCCGGCAACGAGCCCTCGCCCGGTTCGAACTCCTGGGCGCTGGCGGGCAGCCATACGGCGTCGGGCAAGCCCCTGCTGTCGAACGACATGCACCTGGCCTATTCGCTGCCGGGCATCTGGTACCTGGCCCACCTGCAGGCCCCCGGGCTGGACGTGGCCGGCGTCACTGTCCCGGGATTGCCGGGAGTGGCGGTGGGACACAACCAGCACGTGGCGTGGGGCATCACCAATCTGCAGTTCGACGTTCAGGACCTGTACATCGAGAAGCTGGATGATCGCACGGGCCGTTACCTCTACCAGGGGCATGTGGAGCAGGCGCGGCGCGAGCGGGAAGTGATCGAAGTGAAAGGCGGACGGCCGATCGAGACCACCACCTGGGTGACACGGCACGGGCCGCTCTTCCTGGTGGATGGCCAGGAGCACCTGGCGCTCCGTTGGACGGCGGCTGAACCGGGGCTATTCCAATTTCCATTTCTGGATATTGACCGCGCCGAAAACTGGGACCAATTCACCACCGCGCTGACGCGGTGGGTGGGGCCGGGCGCCAATTTCGTTTATGCCGACACCAGCGGCCACATCGGCTACCATGCCGCCGGCATGCTTCCCAAGCGGCGCGGTTACCAGGGCGATGTCCCGGTGGACGGCTCTTCCGGCGATGACGATTGGGATGGCTTCCTTCCGTTCGATCAATTGCCCTCCACTTACAATCCGCCTTCCGGCATGATCGCGAGCGCCAACCAGAATCCGTTTCCGGCCGATTATCCGGCCCCGGTGAACGGAAACTTCGCGCCGCCGCTGCGGGTGCGCCGCATCCGCGAACTGCTGAGCGCGCATAACGGGTGGAAGGCCGCGGACATGCTGGCTGTGCAGGGCGACATCTACTCGGCGTTCAGCAAGTTTCTGGCCTCGCAAGTGGTGGCCGCGGTGGACCAGCGCGGCGCGCACAACGTGGAACTTGACCCGGCCGTGGCTTTACTGCGCTCGTGGAACGGACAGATGGATAAAGACCTGGCGGCGCCGTTCCTGATGTCGCTGGTGTATCTGCATGTGCGGACAGCGGTGGCGGATATCGCGGCTCCGGGGAAGGGGCAGATCTACGAGTTCAACATGGGGCCCGCGGTGATCGAAAAACTGCTGCGTGAGCGGCCCGATGGCTGGTTCCAGGATTACAACGCGATGTTGCTGCGGGCGCTGCTGGACGCGCTCGACGAGGGCAAACGCATCCAGGGCCGCGATGTGAAGCGGTGGCGCTACGGCACTTATCTGCGCGTCGAAATCGACCATCCGATCCTGCATCCGGCGCTTGCGAAACTTTCCGTGATCGGCAAAGCGCTGGACTTCTTTGAAATTGGTCCGGTGCCCATGAGCGGTTCGAGCACCACGGTGAAACAAACTTCGCGGGTGCTGGCGCCTTCCATGCGCATGAACGCCGATCTGGGGGATTGGGAGCGCTCGCTGATGAATATTCAGATTGGCCAGTCGGGCCAACCGCTATCGACGCATTACAAGGACCAGTGGGGCGATTATTACAACCTGAAGAGCTACCCGATGCAGTATGGCAAAGTGGCGGCGACACATACGCTGGAGTTCCGCGCGAAGTAGTCGGGAAGCAGTTGCGGTCAGATGCAAAAAGGCCCTCCGAACGCGAGTTCGAGAGGGCCTTTTTTCCAAAGGAGCCACCGTGCGGCGCCGCCAAGCGCCGGCGGAGCTTGTTCAATCTAGCGCGACTTGATGATGGAGATGGGATCGAGCCAGACCGGGTCGGCGTGGCGATAGGAAAACACGATCGCACTCAACAGCCAGCAGGCCATCCCGAGGATGCCGCTGCCTTCATCAATCTTGCCGCTCATTAACCACCAGGCGCCCACCAGGAAAAACACGACGGAAGCCACAACCAGCATCAGGCTGGCAAAAGACACAACTCGATTGAACATATAGAACCTCTCTTTTGTGATTTGAACTCTGAGCACCCGCCGTCAGTGGACGGTTTGCTTGGATTGAAATCCGGGGCCGCTGTTTTCGGCTTTTTTCAATCCCGCTTGCTTCACTTGATAAGACGATCAAAGTTTCATTTGGTTACGCGGGCGGGGGGGCGCCAGTGTTAAGGCTTTGTTAAATCAGTTTCGAGATGGGGCCGGGAAACCGCGCGGAAGGCGTGGGACAATGGGCCCGGATGGTGCAATGAATGTTTGGCTGGCTCTTTTCCGATCCTTTACCGGTGGGCACGCAAGCACCCGATTTCTCGCTGCCCGATGAAGCGGGTCACCTGGTGAAACTCTCCACGCTGCGAGGCCATAGCGTGGTGCTGGTCTTTTATCCTGGTGACGATACGCCAGGCTGCACGAAACAACTCTGCCAGTTTCGCGATGGGTGGGGCGAAGCGCAGGCTCGCGGGGTATTGGTCTTCGGCATGAATCCGCAGAGCGCCACGAAGCACGAAAAGTTCCGCGAAAAGTTTCACTTTCCCTTTCCGCTGCTGGTGGACGAAGGGCAGAAAGTGGCGACGCTGTATCACACGAACGGGCTGATTGTGAAGCGGACGGTGTATTTGATTGGACCTGGCGGCGTGATTCACTTCGCGCAGCGAGGGATGCCGGCGCCGCATGAGGTGCTGGCGAAGGCGGGGTAAGAGAAATCAGGCAACCTGCTTGCTCTTCGCGCGCGGCCTGCTGGCGGTGATGTCGACGTCGATTTTCAAGCCAGCCGCGCTTACCATGTTGACCAGTGTGTCGATGGTGAATAGCCCGATTTTGCCGCGCAAACCCGGCCTGAATCAGGCTCAACTGATAGCCAATTTCGCGGCGCGCTTCCTGAGGGAAACGCCTCAAGCGGTCACGACTGTCTCCCAGCCAATACAGAATTCTTATAATCGAATCGCTCCGCGCCGCCTTTGTCCCGCACGGTAGATCAGCACCCCGGCCATGTTGGCCAGCAACACCACCGCGGTGATCTTCGTGGCGTAGGCCTGGCGGCTCACCACATCGACGATGGGATACACGGCGATCAACATGGAGACGGCGCTGGAGAACAGGCCGCAGATGGCGGCGGCTTTCAGCCACGGCGGGACTCCCGTGCGCAGCGTTCCAATCAACGGGATGAGGAAGAGCGCGCAATACGTGATGGCGTAGTGAACGATGGATGCGTTGGCCAGCAACTGGCTGGCTTCCTGCTCTCGAACTCCCAGCATACTCAACAGGATTAACAGCATGACGACCGCCGCGACGAAGAAGATGGAATTCACCGGCGTGCGGCGTTTGGCATCGAGGCGCGCGAACCAGGCTGGCAGCAGATTGTCCCAGCCGGCGGTCATGGGCAGGCGCGTCAAGCCGGTGAAGATCAGGCTGGCGGAGGCGATGGCGCGGGCAATCAGCAGGAAGATGGCAAACGGCGCCACCCACGAATCGGCGCCGAAGGCCAGACGGAAGGTTTGCGGAATGGGGCCGATTACATTGATCGGTTGATTACCAACCAAGGCCAGTACGGCGCTGGTTCCCAGAATGAACATGACGGCGATGATCGGCGCGGAGATCCAGACGGAGCGGCCGATGGTGCGCGCGGCGTTGCGGGTTTCCCCGGCCAGGATGGCTACATACTCGAAGCCGCTGAGCGCGCCGGCGGTCATCTGACCGAAGATGGCGACGCTGAACCAATCGAGCTTGGGCCATTGCCATGGGATGGGATCGTAATGGTGAATGGCGCCGCGCCACAAGGCCCAAAGCGGCAGGGGCAGCAGAATGGCATAGGCCGTGAGGATGAGGACGCTGCCGGCGTTGTGCAGCCACTTGCCGATATCCAGGCCGTGGATGGCCACCAGGGTAATGCCGGCCACCACGCTGCCGGTGATGAGGATGGTGGCGGGAATGCTGCCGGGCAGCCACGCGGCCGAGGGGCCGATCATATAACAAAGGTCGGTGGGAACGACGAAGACGATGGCGCCGGTGACGATGACGGCATAAACCCACAGGTTCCAGGCCGTGAGGAAGCCGGCCATTTCCCCGAAGCCGGTCTTGGCCCACTGGTAGAGACCGCCTTCGAGCGGCATCAGGCGGTTGAGATGAATCACCACGGCTGCCAGGGGGAGATAAAACAGGAGCATGGACCCGAGCCAGAAGGCGACCTGCGCGCGTCCCAGTTTGGCGGCAATGCCGACCCAGCTGGAACCGACCACACAGAGGACTTGAGCCAGGACGAGATCGCCCAGGCCGAGTTCTTTGCGAAGCCCGCTTTCCATCCTGGTTGCGGTCGAGGGCACAGTTCCATCAATGATGCCATAAACGTTTGGGTACAACGCGGCGCGGAGGAGCGGAGAAAACCTCCTACCGGCCCGCGTCTCCTGGTAGAACAGACAATCGGTTTTTGTCGTCTGTCAGGCAGCGTTTTGTCCCGAAGAGAACAGGCGACAAGAGGCGATCTTCTGTCCCACCGGGTTTTTCTCTTCTTCTCCGCGCCTCCGCGCTGGAATTCAATTCCCCGAGTCCCCGAACACCCTACGCCGCACCCTATGCCACAATGTGGTTTCATGCCCCGACAACTGGTAGAGTGCGTTCCGAATTTCTCCGAAGGCCGCGATGCCGCCAAGATGGACGCCATCGTCCAGGCCATCCTCACTGTTCCCGGTGTCGTCTTGCTCGACCGCGAATCCGATACCGATCACAACCGCTCGGTGCTCACCTTCGTCGGACCGCCCGCCGAGGTCGCCGACGCAGCCTTTCGCGGCGTCGAAAAGGCCGTCGAACTCATTGACCTCACCAGGCACCAGGGCGCGCACCCGCGCATCGGCGCGGCCGACGTGGTGCCCTTCATTCCCATCGAAGGCGTCACGCTGGAAGAGTGCGTGCGCCTGGCCGAACGCCTCGCCGATCAGATCTGGACCCGCCTGCGCGTGCCGGTTTATCTGTACGAATCGGCCGCCCGGCAACCTACTCGCGTGAATCTGGAAAACATCCGCCGCGGCCAGTTCGAAGCTCTGGTCAAAGAGATGGGCACGGTGCCCGAACGCGCTCCCGATGTGGGCGACGCCGCGTGCCATCCCACCGCCGGCGCCACCGTGGTGGGCGCGCGCAAATTCCTCATTGCGTACAACGTCAACCTCGGAACGCCGGATGTCGCCATCGCCAAAAAGATCGCGAAGAACATCCGCTTCTCCACCGGCGGTTTCCGCTTCGTCAAATCCATGGGCGTGATGCTGCGAACCCGCAATCTGGCCCAAGTCTCCATCAACCTGACAGACTTCGAACAGACCCCCATGCACCTGGTCTTTGAAACCGTGAAGCGCGAAGCCGAACGCTGGGGCGTCAACGTCGTGGGCAGTGAGATCGTCGGCCTCATCCCGCAAAAAGCCATTGAGATGTCCGCCGATTATTTCCTGCGCTTCGAAAACTTCCGCCCCGAACTGGTGCTGGAAAATCGCGTGGCGGAAGCCATCGGCGCGCGCAGCGGTTTACCCCGGTTTCTGGACGCTTTGGCTGCCCCCACTGCCACGCCCGGTGGCGGCAGCGCGGCCGCCGCGGCCGCTGCCATGGCCGCCGCGCTCGGCGCCATGGTCACCCGTCTGGCCAAACAGGATCCGGACGCTTTCGAAGCCGACCGCCTCTTTTTCACCGAAGCCGTGGACCGCGACGCCGCCGCATTCGAACAGGTGATGCTGGCTTACAAACGCCCCAAGGACGAACGCGCGCCCTTCGTGGAAGCCGCGCTGCATGGCGCCGCCGAAGTGCCGCTCCAGGTTTGGGAGCGCGCCACCACCATGCAGGCGCGTCTGGAAGCGCTGCGGATTCCCGCCAGGTTCGGCTCCGACCTGGCCGTGGCCAAGGCCCTCACCGTCGCCGCGAAGTCCGGCGTTCTGGAGAACGTCAACATCAACCTGGACTCGATTCAGGACGCAGAATTCAAGTCCGCCGTGCAGCGGCGTCTGAGCGCCGAGGAGTCATAAATGAACGCCGCCACCTCCATCCACGCGCCTCGCGGCAACACTCTCTCTTGCAAAGGCTGGCACCAGGAAGCCGCCTTCCGCATGATCCAGAACAATCTCGATCCGGACGTCGCCGAAAATCCCGATGAGTTGATTGTCTATGGCGGACGCGGACGTGCCGCCCGCGACTGGCCTTCGTTTCACGCCATCCTCCGCGCCCTGCAGTCGCTCGAAAACGATGAGACGCTGATCGTGCAGTCCGGCCGCCCGCAAGGCATCTTCCGCACGCATCCCGAAGCGCCGCGCGTCCTGATTGCCAATTCGAACCTGGTGGGCCACTGGTCCAATTTCGATGAATTCACCCGCCTGGAAAACCTGGGCCTCACCATGTACGGCCAGATGACCGCCGGATCGTGGATTTACATCGGCAGCCAGGGCATCGTGCAGGGCACTTACGAAACGTTCGCATCGCTGGCGCGCAAACACTTCGGCGGCTCGCTCACCGGCAAAATTATAGTTTCCGGCGGCATGGGTGGCATGGGTGGCGCCCAGCCGCTGGCGGCCACCATGAACGGCGCCTGCTTCCTGGGGATTGATGTGGACCCCCACCGCATTGAGCGCCGCCTGCAGACCGGCTATTGCGACCGCCTGGCGCGCAACCTGGATGACGCGCTGCGCATCCTGCGCGAATCGCAGATCTCGGGCGATGCCGTCTCCGTCGCCCTGGAAGGGAATTGCGCCGACGTGCTGCCTGAACTGGTGCGCCGCGGTTTCGTTCCCGACGTTCTCACCGACCAGACCAGCGCGCACGATCCGCTCAACGGCTACGTGCCCAACCATCTCTCGCTGGCCGAAGCCATCCATCTGCGTCAGACCGATCCCGACGATTATCTGCAGCGTTCCTTCCGCGCCATGGGCGTGCACGTGGAGGCCATGCTGGCGTTGCAGAAAATGGGCGCCGTCACTTTCGACTACGGCAACAACATCCGCACGCAGGCCAAAAAGGCCGGCGTCGATAACGCCTACGCCATTCCCGGTTTCGTGCCGGAGTACATCCGCCCCCTGTTCTGCGAAGGCCGCGGCCCCTTCCGCTGGGTGGCGCTTTCGGGCGACCCAGAAGACATCTATCGCACCGACCGTCTGGCGCTCGAACTCTTCCCGGAAAATGAAACTCTGGCCCGCTGGATTCCGATGGCGCGACAACGCATTCAGTTTCAAGGTCTCCCCGCGCGCATCTGCTGGCTGGGCTATGGCGAACGCGCGAGGTTCGGCGTCGCCATCAACCGGCTGGTGCGCAACGGCGAATTGAAGGCTCCTATCGTGATTGGCCGCGACCATCTGGACGCCGGCTCGGTCGCCTCGCCCTATCGCGAAACCGAAGCCATGCGCGACGGCTCCGATGCCATTGCCGATTGGCCCCTGCTCAACGCGCTGGTGAACACGGCGGCGGGCGCTTCGTGGATCTCCATTCACAACGGCGGCGGCGTCGGCATTGGTTATTCCCAACATGCCGGCATGGTGGTGGTGGCCGATGGCACGGAGGAATCGGAGCGCCGTTTGGAGCGCGTGCTCACCACGGACCCGGGCATGGGCGTCATCCGCCACGCCGACGCCGGTTACGAAGAGGCGCAGCGTTTCGCTCGCGAACACGGCATCCGGCGGCCGATGCTGGAAGATAGACGGAAGTGACGCAAACCGCCGTCTGGAATTGCAAACAGCTGGTCACTCTGGCCGGCCCGGCGCGCCCCCGCGTCCGCCAGGAAATGCGCGAACTGGGCGTCATCCCGGATGGCGCCATGTTGCTGCGCGGAGGCTTCGTCGAAGCCACCGGCACGCGCGCGGAAATCGAACGTCAGGTTTCACCGGAAACTCAAATCATCGACGCTGGCGACCGCATCGTGCTCCCCGGTTTTGTCGATGCCCACACTCATCCGGTCTTCGCCGGCACCCGCGCCGATGAGTTCGAGGAGCGTATGCAGGGCGTCGTCTATGCCGATATCGCCGCGCGCGGCGGCGGCATCTTGTCCACCGTGCGGCGGACGCGCGAAGCTTCCGAGGCCAGCCTGCTCGAAGCCGCCCGCCGCCGCCGCGTCTGGTTTGCGCGCGGCGGAACCACCACCGTCGAAGCGAAATCGGGCTACGGTCTGTCGCTCGAAGCCGAGCTCAAAATCCTGCGCGTCATCCGGGACCTCGCCGCCGACTTCAAGCTGCGCTACATCCCCACGTTCCTCGGCGCCCATGAAGTGCCCGTGGAATATCGCAGCCGCATCGACCAGTACATCGCATTGGTTGTGGAAGAAATGCTCCCGCGCGTGGCCGCGGACCGTCTGGCGGAATATTGCGACGTCTTCTGCGAACCATCTGTCTTTCCGCCAGAGAAAGCCCGCATCGTCCTGCAGGCCGCCCAGCGCTTCGGCTTCAAACTGCGCATCCACGCCGACCAGTTCAGCACGGACTCCGGCTCACTGCTGGCCGCTGAACTGGGCGCCGCCACCGCCGACCATCTGGAACGCACCGGAACAGCCGGCATGGAAGCACTGCTGCGTGCGAAGGTGCAGCCCGTGCTTCTGCCCGCGTCGGTCTATGCGCTGGGTTCGAGTACCTACCCCGCGGCGCGCCGCATGATTGACCTGGGGCTCGCCGTCGTCCTGGCGACGGATTTCAATCCGGGTTCTTCACCCACCGCTTCCATGCCGATGGTTTTATCTCTCGCCGCTACGCAATTGAAGATGACCGCGGCGGAGGCCATCACCGCGGCCACCATCAACGCCGCTTATAGTTTGCAGCGCGGCGGCGAACTCGGGTCGCTCGAGCCGCACAAGCGCGCCGATTTCGTCATCCACGATTGTGACGACTACAGGGAACTCCCCTACTTCTTCGGACGCGACCCGGCCGTCGCCGTATATACAAGCGGTGCTTGCGCTTACACTTTTTCCGAATATTAATGATCGTTTTGGCAAGTTCAAACGTCTAATCGGTATAAGAAAGAGATGCAATGCCTGTACTGATGAACCAGAACGACATTTTCAAGCTGCAGCTCTTGCGAGCCAAAACCGATCGCCAGCTTGCGCAGTTGGTTCGCGCGCGTCTGGAGCAGGCTCCCGGCGATGAACGCGCCCGCCGCGAAGTGTGCGCGTGGCTGCCGCTGCTGCCCGCGCCCGATCGCGCCCCGCTGGAACAAATACTGTCCGAGCAGGACGGGCGTTCTTATTCCGCCATCTGTCAGACCGCCGGCGCTTGATCCGTCACCGCATATAAAACAGGCTTAACCTCGGCAGCCCGGATTTCTCCAACAGGTTTCGTTCCAGATATTGTTTCTCCAGCATCGACAGTTGATCGGCCGTCATCTTGCCGCGATACGGCCGCAACTGGCGGTCCAGTGCCTGGCGCGATTCTAACAGTTGCTCTTCCGTCTGGCGCATGCGGGCCGTCGCCGCCATCTTTTCTTCCAGCACCGTCAGCCGCTGCTCCAGACTTTCCAGGTCTGTGAAGTGCTGTTCCACCTCGGCTGCCAGCCTGCCCAGTGAACCGGCAATTTCCTCATAGCCCGCGGGAAGCCCGGCCGCGTTCCGTTCCAGGTAACCGCGCAGTTCGTCGACTGAAAACGGCGGCGCCGTCTCCTGCCGCTCGCGCCCCGGCGCGGCTTCCGTCATCACCCGCGCTTCCGTCAGCACGGCCTGCGCGCAGAAGGCCAGCGAGTTCACCATCTGGGTTTTTACTTTGCGGCTGCGCCACTTCTCAAAGGCTTCATCGATTCCGCGCAGCACCGCTTCGAGCGGCACTCCGGCGTTCTTCCAGCTTTCGAGCAACGCCCAATCGAGCGGCGAAAGCAGAAACAGGCTGGTTCCCCGCGCGCGCTGAAAATGCTCTTCCACTTCCGTGAAATAGTTGAAGTAGTTCACGCCCGGTGGTTGCGCTCCCAAATCATCTGCAGCCCTTCCAACGTCAGGTGTTCATCCACCGTTTTGAGAAACCGCGAGCCGCTCACAATCATGTGCGCCTGCCCGCCGGTGGCCACGGTTCTTGTGTCGGGTCCCATCTTCGCGATCATGTGCTCCAGAATCGTGTCGATGGTGCCGATCGCGCCGTAATACAGGCCGGACCGCATGCTGTCCACGGTATTCGTTCCCACCACGTCTTTCGGCGGCTTGAAATCCACCATCGGCAGTCGCGCGGTCTTCTTGAACAGCGCGTCGATCGCAATCCCCACACCCACCGCAATCGCGCCGCCCAGGTATTCGCCCTCGCGCGAGATCACGTCGAAGTTGATCGTGGTCCCCAGGTCCACCACGATGCACGGTCCGCCATATTTCGCGAAGCCCGCCACGCCGTTCACCAGCCGGTCCGCGCCCACTTCGTAAGGATTGTCGTATTTGATGGCGATCCCCAGGTCCGTGCGCGCCCCCACAAACATCGCCTGCGTGTGGAAGTAACGTTCGGCCATCTGCGCCAGCGTGGCATCAATCGCCGGCACTACGCTCGAAATGATCATGCCATCCACTTTCGAAATTTCCAGGCCTGCCGGCGAGAACAGGTTGTGCAACAGAATGCCCCACTCGTCGGCGGTCTGCTCATGCACCGTGCGCAAGCGCCACTGGCACAACAGCGTGCGCCCGTCGAAAGCCCCAATCGTAATATTGCTGTTACCCGCGTCAAGAGCCAGCAGCACGTACGCCTCCCGCAATAATCAGGGTATCTGTTCCGTCGTCTTTCCGCACAATCAGGAAGCCGGATTCGTCCAGCCCAGCCGTAGTTCCTTCAATCACGCCATCCGGCAGATCCACACGCACGCGCCGCCCGGCCGCGTAACTCGAAGCTTGCGTGAAGAGGCGCAGAATGTTCTCCGGTCTCTCAGCCGTATAGCGATCCACCGCGGGCAGGAGCGCCAGCAGAATTTCCAGGCCGCTCGCTTCCCGGCCCGTCTCGATCTTTATAGAAGTGGCCAGCGCCGCCAGTTCTTCCGGAAACGCGCTGTGGTTGAGATTGATGCCGATGCCCACAATCGCTTTACCGCCCGAAAGCTGCACCAGAATGCCGCCCGCTTTGCGGTTGCCGATCATGACGTCGTTCGGCCAGCGCAGGTCGCACGCCACGCCGGTGGCATGCAAAATGGCATCGGCCGTCGCCATCCCCAGCCCCAGCGTGAGCATGGGCCGCGGTTCCAGCACCAGGGAGCAATAGAGTCCATCGCCCGCCGCCGAGTGCCACGCATGTCCATGTCTTCCCTGCCCCGCCGTCTGTTCGCCCGCAACCACCACGGACCCCACCGCACGTACCGCCGCCGCGCGCATGGTGGAATCGATGGAAGCAAAATACTCGATGGCGCGGCCGGGAAATTCGCGCCGCAGCTGTTCCAGTTCCATACCGTGCTGGGGCATACTTTAGCTTGCCTTCCCATGGCGCAGACACTCATGTCGGCGCTCTTTCGCCTTCCGGGCTCCTGTCTGCAGCTTGCCGCAAGGTAGGACAGGCCATCGTTTTTCGTGGCCTGTCATTGCCCGCCGGCGCGGACGGGCTGACAGGCGACAAAAACCGATCGCCTGTCCCACCAGAATCCCGTTCATTTCAACTCCAACCGGAAGCTGATATCCATGGCCCGCGCCGAATGCGTGATAGCGCCCGCGGAAACAAAATCAGCGCCCGTCTCCGCATACGCCCGCACCGTCTTGAGCGTCACGCCGCCCGACAACTCCACCTTTGCGCGTCCGCCGATTTCCCGCACCCACTCGGCGGCTTCCGCCGGCGTCAGGTTGTCCAGCAGCAGGTGCTCCGCTCCGCATTCGAGCGCCTCTTGCAACTCCGCGCGCGTGCGCACTTCAATCTCAATCGGCAGGCCGCTCCGCCGCGTGTTCTCCATGGCCGCGCGCACTCCGCCGGCCGCTGTAATGTGATTGTTCTTGATCAGCACCGCGTCGTACAGCCCCATCCGGTGGTTGACCACGCCGCCCGCCGCCGCCGCCGCTTTCTCCAGCGCGCGCAATCCCGGCGTGGTCTTGCGCGTGTCCAGCACACGGCAGCCGGTCCCGGCCACCGCATCGGCGAATTGCCGCGCCAGCGTCGCTACGCCGCTTAACCGCTGCAGAAAATTGAGCGCCACGCGTTCCCGTTCCAACAGCAGTCGCGCCGTGCCGCGCACTTCCGCGATCACTTCGCCATCCACCGCGCGGTCGCCGTCCTGCTTGTAAGTAATCACCTCCGGATAAAGCTGTGGCAGCAATCCCAGGCCCGCCAGCACCAGCGGCTCCCGCGCCAAAAACAGCCCGTGCGCCTTCTGCCCTTCCGGCACGCAAGCCAGTGTAGTGACATCACCGGCTCCGATGTCTTCCTCTAATGCGAGACGAATCACGTCGATCATAACGCGTCGTCGATTTTCTTCAGTTGCGCTTTGTAATCGGCCAGTTTGGCGCGGATGCTATCGATTACATGCGGTGGCGCTTTGCTCAAGAACGTCTCATCGCCCAACTGGCGTTCAGAGTTTGCGATGTTTTTCAGAAGCTGCGCTTTCTCTTTCAATTGGCGGGCGCGCTGCGTGTCCTCCTGTGATTTGGGCACTTCCAGCGTCAGATCGAACTCCACCGTAGACCGCATGGCCGCGGCCTTGGGCGCTGCGCCCGTCTGGAATTCCAGCTTCACATTCGCCAGCTTCTGAATCGCCTCGGCGTGCTCTTGGGCCACGCCCAGCGCATCGCTGCGCGAGTACAACGTGCCGGTGAGCTGCTGCTTCGGGTCCAGCTTGCTCTCCGTGCGCAGCGTCCGCGCCATGCTGACAATCTCCTGCACCACGCCGATCTCGCGTTCCGCCGCTTCATCCACTGCGCGTTCGCGAAATTGCGGATAAGAGGCCAACGCGATGCTGCCCGCCGGGCTACCGTCAGCCAGTGGAATCCGCAGCCGCTGCCACAACTCCTCGGTTAGGAACGGCATTGCCGGATGCAGCAGACGCAGCGCGCCTTCAAAGGCCGCCAGCGTATTCCGCCAACCATCCGTCATCCCGGAGTTCTCCACGAACCGCAGCTTCTTTAGCTCCACATACCAGTCGCAAAACTCGTGCCAGATGAAATGCCACAGCAGTTGCGCCGCTTCGTGATACCGGTAAGTCTCAATCGCCCGGTTCACTTCTCCGGCACAATGGTTCAGGCGGCTGAAGATCCAGCGGTCCTCCACAGGCGCGTCCGCCGCCGGATAATATGCTTCCAGCGAATCCGGCACCCACGGCTCCACGCCGCACCGTTCCATATTCAGGAACAGGAATCGCGCCGCGTTCCAGATCTTGTTGGCGAACGCGCGCGTGCTTTCCATCCGTGCTTCCGTCAGCACAATATCCGTGCCTGGCGCGGCGCCCTGCAGCAGCGCCATGCGGATGGCGTCGGTGCCGTATTTCTCCGTCACCACCAGCGGGTCAATCACGTTGCCGCGCGTCTTCGACATCTTCTGCCCTTCGGCATCGCGCACCAGGGCGTGGATGTAGACCTGCCGGAACGGCACGTCGCCCATGAATTCCATCCCCATCATGATCATCCGCGCCACCCAGAAGAACAGGATGTCGAATCCCGTGATCAGCAGCGTGGTGGGGTAATATTTCGACAGGTCCGGAGTCTGGTCCGGCCAGCCCAGCGTCGAAAACGGCCAGAGCGCGGAACTGAACCAGGTGTCGAGCACATCCGGATCCTGCACCAGTTGCGCAGACCCGCAGCGCGTACAATTCGCCGGCGCTTCGAGCGCCACCACAATCTCATGACACTCCTGGCAGTGCCACGCCGGCACGCGGTGCCCCCACCACAGCTGGCGTGAAATGCACCAGTCGCGGATATTGTACATCCACTCGAAGTAAGTCTTACTCCAGTTAGCCGGGACAATTTCGATGCGGCCGTTCTCCACCACTTCAATGGCTTTCGCCGCCAGCGGCTTGGTCTTCACGAACCACTGCGTGGAAACCAGCGGCTCCACCGGCGTCTTGCAGCGCGCGCACGTCCCCAGGCTCAGCTGGTAATCTTCCACCTTCACCAGCGCGCCGATTCTCTCCAACTCGGCCACCACCCGCTTGCGCGCTTCAAAGCGGTCCAGGCCTGCGTAGGGTCCCGCCGCCGCCGTCATTTTGGCATTCTCGTCGATCACTTTGATGCCCGGCAGATTGTGCCGTTTGCCGGCTTCGAAATCGTTGAGGTCGTGCGCAGGCGTCACCTTCACCACGCCCGTTCCGAATTTCGGATCGGCTAGGTCGTCCAAAATAATCGGAATCTCGCGATCCATCAGCGGCAGTTGCACGGTCTTGCCATGCAGGTCGGTATACCGCGGATCGGCCGCGTTGATCGCAATGGCGGTATCGCCCAACATGGTTTCCGGCCGCGTGGTTGCCACCGTCACGGTGCGGCCGGGCATGCCGTTCACCGGGTAACGGATGTGCCACAAGTGGCCGTTCACGTCCGTGTGCGCCACTTCCAGATCCGACAATGCCGTCTGGCAGCGCGGGCACCAGTTCACCATGTATTCGCCGCGATAAATGAGGCCCTTTTCATAGAGCCTCACGAAAACCTCGCGCACCGCGCGCGACAATCCCGGGTCCAGCGTGAAGCGTTCGCGCGACCAGTCGCACGACGCCCCCAGCCGAATCATCTGGCTCTTAATCGTTCCGCCGGAATGCGCCTTCCAGTCCCAAACCCGCTTTTCGAATTCTTCGCGCCCCAGGTCGCGCCGGTTGATGCCTTCTTCCGCCAGTTTGCGTTCCACCACCATCTGCGTGGCGATGCCCGCATGGTCCGTGCCCGGCAGCCACAGTGTGTTGTCGCCGCGCATCCGATGCCAGCGCGTGGTGACGTCGATTTCGGTGTGTTCCAGCATGTGCCCGATATGCAGCGACCCGGTCACATTCGGCGGCGGAATCACCAGTGAGAATACCGTTCCCGGCTTGGTATTATCGGCGCGGAAAATGCCGGAATCGATCCACCACTGCGCCCAATGCGGTTCAAACCGCAGAGGCTCGTACACTTTATCAATTTGCATGGGAAACCATATTTTAGCAGGGCCCGCACCCAGCCGCTTTTGGTGGGACCGGCCTCCTGGCCGGTCGCCGGACGCCGCTTACTTCACGCTGCCGTGGAACTTCCACATCGTGTAGTTGTAGTCGCGCCCTACCGCCACAATCTTCCCATCCGGAGTCCACACCGGTGAAGCCAATTCCGCGTCAAACGTCAGCGGAACGCGCGTGATGGTGCCCTTGTGCGCGTCCACCAATCCGGTGGAGAACAGCCACCTGGATGCCGACGAGGCGGTCACCAGAATCCGCCCGTCCAGACCCACTGCTCCCGACGTCAGATTCGGCTCTCCCAGACGCAAATCGCCCGTCATCCCGATTTCCTGCGGCGTGCCGCCGTCCACCGGCATTCGCATCAGCCGGATGGATTCCTTGTCGCCCAGCCCAATCACCAGATCGCGCCCGTTCGGGTCCGCCGCCACGCTGTCGGCGGGCGCCAGTTTCACCACATCCCCGCCGGCCGCCGGAATCCGCCAGACGAATCCAGCCGATACGTAGTACAAGGTTCGCCCGTCGGGCGAACCCGACAGGGAAATCACATTGTCGGCCGGCAATCGCAACCGCGACACAATCCTCCCGTCGGCCACCGATACCACGGCGATCTCGCCTTTGTGATCGGTCATCAGCGCCACGTTGCGGTCACCTAACAGGGTGGCCGGCGGTCCGCAGGCTTCATTGGTTTCCACCAGCGGCGTCAGCGTCCCGTCCTTCTCCACAATCGCCACCCGCTGCCTGTCACCGGCCTGGCTCATCACCAGCGGCCGCCCATCGTGAAGCACGGCGAGCGTCGCCACCGACTGGCTATACATGCCTGTCAAACGTTCTGGCTCACCGCCCGCCGCGCCGAAACGCAGCAGGGTCTTTCCAATCCAGATTTGGTCCGAGTAAATATCGCCGAGGGGACCCACATCGATATACCAGGGAACCAGCGTGGGCGTCACCAGCGTGTGCACCTCATCCCCTCCGTCAAACGGCACTTCGATCAGGCGGTACAGCGAGCCGTTGGGAGCGCTCATCACCACCCACCGTCCATCCGGCGTGCCCGCAAAGGCCCGCTCCACCTGGATCGTATTGCCCATCGAAGGCGTAGGCAACGCCACTCCGGGCGCCAGATGGTGCATGTGCCCGCCATCGATGTCCATCGCGAACAGACCCGGTTCCAGGCGGTCCCCGCCATGGTTGGAGCGGAAGCCATAGAAGATCAGGTTCTTGCCGTCGGGCATGGCTCGCGCGCCTCCCACGGTCAAGCGCGTGTCCACCACCGCCGGAAGCACTTGCACTTTGCCCGTCTCGGGCCAGAAACGGTAGATTTGCGAGTCGCGGTGGCTATTGATCCGCACCACCGCCAGGCTGCCGTCCGACAGCACCTGCGGGCTGCCCGCCAGTTCCAGCACCATGCGCGGCTCGCCTCCCAAAACCGGCACGCTGTAAACCGCCTTAGGCGCATCGGTGGAGCGGTCGAAATACAGTTTTGACCCGTCCCTCGACCACGCAATATCGTTGACCTGTCCCAGGTCTTTCTGATGCGTCAGCACCGTCCAGTTGCCGGTCTCCGGCGTCAGAACGGCTACTTGCGTCTGGCCGTCAATCATCGCTTGAAACGCGATGGTATGGCCGTCCGGAGAAACCCGCGGTCCCATCGCGCCGGGCGGTCCGCCCAGCCGGATTCCGGACCACCGCGTCTCCACCGGCTTCCGTGTGGCGAACCAGATGGCGGCAGCCGCTGAGAGCAGTGCGACCAAACCGAGCACCACCGCCAGCGTAGCCGTACGGCGCGCTGGCGCCTTTGCCGCTTGTGGCGCCACGGCCGCCAGTTCCAGCACACCGCTCAGATCGCCGGCCGATTGCCAACGGTCATCCGGATCCTTCGCCATGCACGTGCCGATCGCCCCGGCCAGCGCCGGCGGCACGCCGTCGAGCGGCTCCGGTTCGCGGTCCATAATCGCGGCGATAATGCTGGCCTTGCTGTCGCCTTGAAACGCCGCCCGCCCCGTCAGCATTTCATAGAGCACGCAGCCGAAGGAAAAAATGTCGCTGCGCGCGTCGGCCTCTTTGCCTTCCAGCTGCTCCGGCGACATGTAATGCAGCGTGCCCAGAATGGCGCCCTCTTCGGTCAGCGCCTTGGTGGCCGTTTCGTCGGAGCCGGGTCCGGAAATCGGCGCATTCATCTTCGCCAGTCCGAAATCCAGCAGCTTGATGCCCGCCTTGGTCACCAGAATGTTGCCCGGCTTCAGATCCCGGTGGATGATGTTGAGCCGGTGCGCCGCCTGGAGCGCGCTCCCAATCTGGCCGGCATAGCGCACCGCTACATCCACCGGCATCGGCCCGTGGAGCGGCTTGCCGTCGATATACTCCATCACCAGGTAGTCGGCGCCCACATCGTAGAGTGTGCAGATGTGAGGATGGCTGAGCGCCGCCACGGCTCGCGCTTCGCGCTCAAAGCGTTCGCTAAAACGGGCCTGCGAAGTCTTGATAGCGACAATCCGGCCCAGCCGCGTGTCCCTGGCTTTATAGACTTCACCCATCCCGCCCGCGCCGATCGAGCTCAGGATTTCGTACGGCCCCAACCGTTCGCCCGGAGCTAGAGACATAGCGTGTGGCGCTCACTCATGAAGGCCATCTTACACAACTTTGCCCCGTGGGACCGGCCTTTTGTGGGGCAGCCTATCCACGCTGCCGCCGCCTTTCAGGCGGCGCGCTCGTCCCCCAAGACACCCGCCGTTGATTTTGCTCATTCACAAAAATCTTCAACTTCAATTTCCCTTCTTATCACTCACTTACAGTTTTTCTGCCGCAAGTCAGTACGCCCTCGCATGCTACAAATGAAAT